>WLWE01000028.1_pt1 | contig 113114 bp, 113 predicted proteins | sample 6718301 | NCBI WGS metagenome assembly WLWE01 (sample SAMN12718691, study PRJNA515312) | sponge metagenome | isolation source: marine sponge | host: Mycale hentscheli | place: New Zealand: South Island, Marlborough, Capsize Point | collected 2003-05-01
GAAGGAGACGTAACTTACAACTTCGGACCCTCCGCAGCTATTCAGGGTGGAAATACTTTAGACTTCTCAGGATCATTTACAAGTTCTGGGTTAGCTAAAACACTCCTAGAATTTGATGACAAGAGCCGTGTCGCACTAGGAAGAAACTCAGTCCCACTAGAGATTAGTGCTCTTGGTAAGTCTGACGTAAGGCTTGAGTCCTCTGGAACGAGTGGAGCATTTGTATTACTTAAGGGGTATAGAGCCCTTGAGAATGACCCATCTGAATCTAAACTTCACTTACAGATTGTAGACCTTAGTGCGGACTCTGGAAGTAAAATTGATTTCGACACAGATATCACTCTAGGAGCCACTGCTCACCTTGATGGCAATACGCTTGGTGCCATTCATATTGCATGTAAGAACACACAAGAAACCAGCGTATCAGGAGGCACTCCCGTATACATTAAAGGGAATGTTGGAGGGTCAAATACGATCCAAATTGGTGTTGCTTCTGCTTCTGTAGCATCTTCTATGCCAGCAATCGGGATTCTTTCCGAAGACTTAGCTGATAATGCACTAGGTTATGTAGATGCGTTTGGTATAGCTAGTAAACTTAATACCAATGCCTTTGCTTTTGGCGACACCTTGTATGTTGCTCCTACAGGGGGTCTTACAAATGTCAGGCCAACGGCTACTTCAGATCTTGTTCAGAATATTGGCATTGTTGAGCTATCCGACCCTAGTAACGGTAAAATTATTGTTCTCGGACCAGGAAGAACTAACGATGTACCTACTAGCGTCAACAATGAAGTGACCTTCGCTTCACCAATAACTATAAACAATACTCTAACCGCAAATGGGGGGACGGGATCCACACACCCGACAGCGGGTGGACAGGTTCTTCAAAGTAGGAGTTCTAATTCAGTTACTTGGGGTAATAAGAAAAAGCTCAGATGGAGTGAAAGTGATTTCCACTCAGCAGACGTTAGAATTAATGGCCCTTGGCTTGGGGCTGCTGTTAACTCTGGCACAACCGGAGGAGGTCCAGCAGCGGCTCTGTATGCTGAAATGATGGGTGCTGTCCTTCTTAGATCAAGCACCACCGTCAACTCGGGCTATAGATGGGACACACAAGCTTTTGATAGGATTGCTCCAAGAAAGAACCTATTCTTTGAGTGTATCTTTGCTATCCCAGATGATTTTACAAACAAAACAACTAAGTTAGGGTTTTACGATGATTCAACCAATACCACAGCAGGTGTAGACGGAACTTACTTCTTAATTGATAACAGCGGGAATATGACGCCCGAAGCATCCAACAATTCTACTAGAACCACAGGGACTAGCTACGCGCTGTCCGTTGATACTATATACAAAGCTCAGATCTGGTGGAACGGTAGCTCCAGCGTGGTATTTAAGATAACCAATATGGACGAAAGCACCATACATGCCGCAGAAGTTATAAACACCAACGTCCCCTCGGGGACTGCTAGAAGGTTTGGTGCGGGATTAGTTACTGAGAGTTCTGGTACGGCTACTGACGATCTCCTAGTCCTAGACTACATGGGTTGGGGGCTGTACCCATACAGGGAAGACGATTCTCTATAGCATATGATTCTGCTTGGCGGCTCGCAGTAGCCTCCACATAAAGTTATCTTTCATATTACCTACCGACATGGAGACGTTGTTGAGCTTTTTAACAACGTCTTCACTTATTTCCTTGCCTTGTAGGACGGCCTTAAGATCTTGAATTATAGACTCAATTTCTTTTCTTTCGTCTTCAGACAGTGCGGCAAGCCGCTTTTCAATTGTTTCTTTTGCTTTCATAATACGTTTACCGTGTGGCCCTCTTTTTCGTAGTGCCTCTTGCGGGCTCTAGAATGCTCTCTAAGGTACTTTTCTTTATCCATGAAGTCGTACACATAAACTACGTCCTTCGTGTGGTGACGCCTCAGAGCGCGTCCTAGAGCCTGTAGTGTGGCGATCTCCGACTTCATTCCTCTTGCGTTGATGAAGTGGGTGATTTCTTCAATGTTAACTCCGGTTTGTAATATCTTAGTTCCAATGAGAACGCTAGATCCTCTAGCGTCTCGGAATCTAGATATACTTGAATACCTTTCTCCAATTGAGTTGGCTCCTTCAAGAAACTGGCATCCTTCTCCAAATAAGTTTTCCAAGGTTCTTCCGTGATCAAGTGATTTGGTAAGAACAAGGATACGGGCGTTTTCGTGTTTTTCTCTAATGTCATTTACAATCTCCCTAATTATAGCGTTCCTTTTTTCGTTGTGTACAATATACTCGTCGTACACCCCAAGGTAACTCATGTCCTCATCCAGCCCACTAGCGTCGTAGTCTCTATTTATTAACTGAATGATTGGTTTAGTTAGTTTACCATCCTCTACAAGGCTGGCGGTGTCCACTACCTGTAGAACCTCTCCTAAGGCCCCTTCTAGGTTGTAACGGCGTATAGGGTCACTCGGAGGCGTAGCGGTGAATCCGAAGCGGTAGACGGCCTTAGGGAAGCTCTGAATGGCTGCTAGTGTCGTCTTCCCATTAGAAAACTCATGGCACTCGTCCACCATGAGGACTTCTGCTTCTTCGAGGTGTGTGTCAAGTATTCGTTCAATACTCTGAACAGTACATAGCATGATATCGCCCTGAACAAAACCTTCCCCATAACATAGGCCAACATTATCAAAGCCGCAAGCTTCAGTGAGAAAATCATAAGTCTGAGTCAGTAGCTGTTTAGCATTGAACAGGATAACCATCTTTCTCCCCATCAAAGCCTTTACAAGACCTGCCATGATTAGCGTTTTACCTGATCCTGTAGGGGACTTGATGACTCCTCTCTTAGTATCTAGCCCTTTTTCTATAAGCTCTTCTTGGTAATCGTAAAAAGAAAATCCTGGGATTTCAGGCTTTTCCTCGATTTTGTCGCCCTCTTTCAGGGTCACTATTATTGAAGGGGTACAGGAAATCTTCTTTAGATCAGCGACCAACCTAGATAACAGTCCAGTACGGAAAACACCAGTCTTAGATATAAACCTTGTCTTTCCGTCCCACTGGCGTCTTTTATAGGCGGGGGAGTATTCAACGCCAGGAGCTTTAAAAGAATATAGATCCACCAGAGCCTTCAACAGGTCTGGGTTATCTGTCTTTATAATGCTTTTTTGAACTCCTACTAGTATATCCATCGTACTATTATAGTATAATTAGGAGTTTTATTTATGCAATCAAAAGAAGAAATAATCAACGATATCCTTAAGGATATTCCCACGGACACTACAATACAGGTTGAGTTGCCCTCAGAGTGCAGAGCATACAACATTGACGATTCAGATATCATAACGCTTCGGCCTATGACATTTGATGACGAGAAAAGTATCGTAGGAACAAAAGGAGAGGATCCAGTGAACCTGCTTCTTGATCGCTGCTTGGAAGGTATTAAGGTTATGGATCTTCTTCCTATGGATAAGCTTTACCTTATCATGAAGCTGCGGGAGATTTCCTACGGAGACGATTACGACACCGTTCTTATCTGCGACCACTGTAAAGCAGAAAACCCCACAAAAATAAAGCTCTCTACCCTAAATGTTAACCCCGTACCAGATGATTTTGTAGATCCTATCACAGTATACTTACCTACGGTAAAAAGAGAAGCTAAAGTAAGGCTACCCAGGGTCCGAGACGAAAAGAATTTATCAGATACAACAACTTCGCTAAATCAAATCTGGAGATTTGTTCAGGAGATTGATGGGCATTCGGATAAATCAATCGTCGCCGCCGTCGTAGACAAGCTCCCTTTGATAGATATAAAAACTATCCTAAAGGCTTTCGAGACCGATTATGGCCTTGATACTAAGGTAAAACTTGAGTGTAATAGTTGTGGGGGGGTCTCAATTCTTGAGCTACCAATAAACTCAAATTTTTTCGGCGTGAGCTAGATCAAGTAATTGATTTAGATTCTCTCCTTCTAGAAGCCTATATATTGGTAAAGCGGGCTAGGTTTAGTTATTCGGACGTAAAAACCATGACCCGTACAGAAAGAACAATCTTTCTAAAACTCCTCAAAGAAGACGTTGAGAGGGAAGCAGATGCAATTAAACGGAACTAGCGTAGTAGACAGAAACAATAGACCTACTGTACTTCAGAAGGTTGGGCTAAGAGCCTTCTTTATCAATGATGGCGTATATGTCGATCCCTACGACATTAGTGCTGTAACCATATTTGACAAATCTGCTAACTTTACTCCTAGCACTATCTTGGACGACAACCTGATCGCGTCTGGGATCGACACGAGTATAGTTCGTATGAACTTCGCGCCATCTGGGGATATGAGTCCGACAAACTATAACCCAGACACGGATATAGCGTCTACTAGTGGTGTGTATCGAGTTAAGGAAGGTGAGTTTATCGTAGTCCTTGACGGAACACAGGACATAAGTGGAATTTACAACTTACATGGTGATTCTACGGTGATCCCTAATACAGCTAGTGCAGTTAGAGATTACATTGACGTATGGACCGTTATGTTGTCAGAAGGTTCTACCTATCAATCATTAATAAACGATTTCCACCTATACGACGATACTTTCTTTGTGGTGACTGAGCCGCTGCTCTTAACGGCCAGTAACAAACTAATTAACAAGCACGTTACCTTAGGGTCTAAAGAAAACATTAAGGTTGCTACCGAAGTAACAATAAATAACAAAACAATAGACAGTAGCGTGGAAAACTTATTCCGGGACTCTGCCGTCGTTAGCCCTCAGATTAAAATTGAAAAGCTGAACGAAGGTACAGAGACACTACCCGCTCATGTTGAAGTGTCTGGTTTTTCTGACACTAGTTCCCTGATTGATGTCACTTCAGATAACACAATGGTTCTCAACTTCGATACCACTACTTTAGCTACGCACCCCAATGTAGCGGATTTCGGTGGCTTAGTGGGGCAGTATCGACTAACTGTTAAGTATAATCTTCTTAATGAGCTTATAGTTACTCCACCCCTATACTTCACAATAAGTTGACCTGATTCTTCATACGATACTGAAAGTCGTATAGTTGTAGATTATCGTCTAAGTGATGAATGAGGTCCACCCCATTTTGGTGGGCCTCATTCCAATCCTTGTAACCTGATGGTGGCTTGCACACGAAGAACTCGTCCATCAGGCGCTCCTTCCTGAGCCTATCAAACGCCTCAAATCCACGTTCTCCTGCGGTGTCGTTGTCAAAGGCTAAGACGATATCTCCGTCAAAGGTAGCAAGCATCTCAGCTTGCCTAGGGCTCACAATGTTCTTCATGGTGGCCGTGGCGTTGATACCTTGTAGCTGGAACGAGATGGCGTCCAGAGGCCCCTCACAGACGACTAGCATATTGTGGTCGTCATAGTAGGGGTAGAGGACATCGGACGACTTAGGAGCGATCTCAATAGACGGGTTTAGGTACTTCGGCTGCTGATCACCTATGGCGCGAGCCTGAAAGTAAAACACGATGCCGTCCCGTATGAAAGGAATGATAATCCTATTGGCAAACTTACCCTCCTTGCACAGGAAATATTGAGCCTTCTTTTCTTCAGTCTCATTGAACAGCTTGCGTTCATAGAGGATAGACCATGCCGTGAGAACATCAGGATCTTCAGAGAACCCAGAGGCTATGTTAAGGGGGATAAGCTTGCTGGTATCTAACTCAAGCTTCTTCTCCTCAGGCATAACGCTTATCGGGACGGGCTTGCCTAAGTAAGCAAAGTTTTTAATAATGAGTTCTTTTTGTGCTTGGAAGTAGGGTATGCTTTGCAGGTGAGAGTACAAGCTAACAAAGTTTCCGTTCCTCCCTGTCTTGAAGCACTGCCAGAGACCACTATCTACATTAACGGAGCAATGCTTCTTGTAGTCATTCCTTATAAAAGGAGACTCCATGATAAATTCACGATCATTAGCAGATAAACGTCCAATATCCGAGAAATTTTTGGTAAGGAAGTCTCTAATAAATTGAGGTGAAATCATGTTCATAAATACTATATCCGAATCAAAGTATCAAACTTTTAAACAATGCCAATTGAAATACTGCTTCCGTTATGTAGACAGGCTACCAGAGCCCGCTGAAGCCAACACTGAGGCCCTACACTTTGGATCCTATATCCACAAGGTCCTTGAGGACGGCGTAGAAGCCAAGACTCAAGGCGAGATGGAGCAGATTGCTGAAGAGGTGAAAGGTACATGGACTATATCAAAGAAGTACGAAGGCAAGGATTCAATTTGTTTCCGTAACTTTCTTGAGTTCAATGCTACTCTAGAAGGAAGCATAGCTACAGAGCTTGTGTTCCAAGTCCCCGTAAAGGACGACATTACACTCAACGGAGTCATTGACCGAGTAATCAAGGGCAAGGATGGAGGCTATCTGGTAATCGACTACAAGACCTCCAAGAGGGAGAAGAGTAAGGTTGACCTGTACCAGGACTCACAGTTGAAGGGTTATGTATACGCTATTAGTAAGCTGTACGATGTCCCAATCAAAAACATTGTGGCTGCACACTACTACCCCTTGACTAATAACTTCGTACACGTTCAGTACAGTGTACCTCAAATCAACGCTCATGTCAAGAATATCGTTGATGAAGTCTGGAGGATTAGGAAAAAGAAGAAACCTGAACTAAAGCCTAGCAGGAATGAATTCTGTAACTGGTGTGCGTACAAGGGCCTATGCCCAGAGTATAATGACCCTCATACCTGCACAAAGAATTTTGACGAGCTAAAGGCTAAGAAGAAATCTTCAAAGAACCGAAAATAAAAGGTCTATAGATATCTATATCTATTGTACTAAAGAAGTTAAGTACCTGATCGTTTGAGTATTTGCACTTCTTGGTAAGATAATTAAAAAGCATTTCCTTCTTTATAGGCTTCTGTTTGTTCATTGAATCAAGAAGCTTAAGTTGGAAATGCTTTATAAATTTTTCACTATACTTATGTCTCCACTTTTCCGTAAAGGCATTACTCAGTGTGTGATTTATTAAATCAAGGAAATCTACTATCTCTATATCTATGTTTTTGTTCAATGTTTAACCTATATACTAATATATAAGAGGCTCAAATGCGGTTTATTTCAAAGGTAATCAAAAATTTTTTGTCCAAGGTGGGTGTTGCTGACGACCAAAAGATCCAAATGGTTCCTAAATCGTCCTCTGGTATACGCCCAGGAGACTTCGTATTTTTTAAGTATGAAAACAAGCAGGTGGTTCTTCTTGTGGTTTCTCCAGTAGTCAAGGACGCTAAAACAGGTAATAGACTGTTTACAGGCTTCAAGGTTCCTCTGGCTGGAGATTACACACCAGATTCTTTGACGAATCTATATAAAAATAAGGAGCTTCCTACAGAAAATTACAGGACATATATCCTCTCTAAGATCAGAGGTCCTGTCAGGAGAATTAAGTAATGGTATTACAGACAGCTATAGAAGGTCTAAACACGACTATCGGTAAGGCTATTGGCAGGATAGAGAATGCCGTAGCTATGTCTGATCAGGCTCAGAAGGCAAGCTTGGCTTTGGGCATGTCCCTAGAAGGAGCTAACAAAACTCTTGACGGATCTATAAAAGGTTTACGGGGCTCTTTCGGTACAAGGTTACAGGCTGGGTTAGCTGCCCTCAACGCAGGATTCCAAGGCAACATTGAATCTGTAGGAAAGCTAATTAACCAACAACAGCTTACTGGAGGTAATTTTAGAAAAACCGCCGCTGGACTAGCTAAGTTAGAAACTGCAATGGGGCTAACAAGAGGTCAGACTTCTGATTTGGCAGAGGCTATGCTAGAGACTAGTCAGACCTTTGGTGTTAGTACAGACAAGCTTGTAGCCTCCTTAGATGCCTTGTCTGAGAGTATGCCTATACTTACTGAGGCTGGACTAGCTGGTGTACCTGGGGCCGTAGCTGCTATGGCGGGTAGAGTAGGGCCACAGATGGAACAAGAGCTTAAGCGGGTCATGGGCTTTCTTTTCGATCCTTCTATGGAGACTCAAGGAAAGCTCGCTGCCCTTGGTTTAGGAAATCTTAGGGAAAGAATGGCTGCGGGACAGAACCCTCTTGATGCATTCTTAGATGCAATCCCACAAGCTTCAAATGTTATCGGCCAGCTAGGAGGTGACCTATCACAATTCTACGCAGGGTTCAGCGTACCCCTTAAGATGTTTGGCCCTGTTGCTAAAGACTTTATCGCATTGCAAAAAGCGATGAGTGCTAGGAGCATGGTTGAGGTTAGGAACCAAGCAGAGTTCTTCGAACAGATTTCAGTTCTCAAGAGTGAAATTCTAGCTCCGTTAGATCAAATCTTCAGTGAGAAGTTTTTCCCGGTAGTCTTGAACTTTGTAAAAATACTAAAAGAAGCTACGGCTCCGCTTGTCCAACAAGGTGTGGATAAACTAAAAACATTCCTAAGCAATCCCAAAGAGATGTTTATGGATTTTGCAAAATTCATTGACCCAGTAATAACCACTACGTTTAAAACTTTAAATACTGTTTTAGGGGCTATGAGTTCTTTCGCTAGAGCAGTCGTAGGTATACTGATTGAATTAGATGCCCTACCTGGAATAGATCTCAAATCGCATGTGGCCGAGAGACAAGTTAGGCAGATAAAAGGGATAGATGAGCGTATGGAGCCTCTACGCCATGAGATGAATCGGTTTAGAAAAAAACATGGTGACACTTATGAGAACGACCCTAGGTTTAAGGAAATGCAAGAATCGTTTGCTTTTTTTAAAAATATGAAGGATAGGTTAGAGAAATCTGTAGACGAGTCATTAAACCGGGTTTTGAATAAAATAAAAGCTCCTGATATTCCTGTACCAGAAAGAATGTTTCAAAGTGCTATGGAGAGAATGGCAGCAGAAACGGCAGACAACACAGCAGCAACAGCAGACCACACTGACCCCAACAAACTAAAAGATCAAATTCCTTTCATGCTCGACGCCTCAATAACTTCTCTTAGTGATGCGTTATTGTCTATATCTAGAAGAGCAGTAGAGGAACCAGACCCATTCCAAGAAGCACAATTGAGCTTGGGTGCAGCGCAGCTTGATGCAATAGAAAATTCAAGCCGAGGGGGTATAGGTAGAAGACTATGAAGCCAATAAGAGACAGAAAATTACCGGATAGATCGAAGTTAATTTTTCAATTCCCCGCGCCTCAAGTGGGTGGAGGTAAGCTGACTGTAACCTTACCCTTCTTTGAGAATATAAAGATAACAGAAAACAAAAGAGCTAGGTATCAGAAGTACGATTTGATTTCTAGATCGAGTCAATTGTATACATATCTTGGTGCTGACTCTAGAAAATTCACCTTGGATTTTACTATGAGCTTTCCTCACATATTAGAGGAGCATGGGGGGAACATATTAGACTTTTTAGATTTCGTTGATAGTGAGGATCCTCTCGCACAGAAGATGTTATTTTTCAATGATGAAGGGGGGGCTAAGTTCAAATCAATAAGACAGATATCCGATAAAGCTACACGAATAAGACAAGACTTTGTTAATTTATTCAACACAGGAGAGCCATTAAAAAACGAAGACTTAACGGGAGCTTTAGGTTTCTTAGATGACGGAGTAACAGGTGCCCTTAATTTTGTGCGTAATCTTACTGGTCGAGAGGATATAGTACCTGAACCACCACTTGCCAATCAACACGACAAAATAATTGATTTGGTTATGTACTGGACTAATATCATTAGAGCGTCCGTATTAAACAACGGAGACAACCCCATATATGGACCACCTATAATTAGAATAAATCACGGCATCCTCTTTCAAAACATACCTTGCATTTGTACAAACTACTCTATTGAGCCAGTGGAAGAAGGTGGGTATGATGTAGCTACTTTAATGCCGAGAAGGATTAGATATACTTTAAGCTTAGAAGAACTCCGAGCAGGAGACTTTGGAGAGTTTGATCCGGCAACTCCGGTAAAGCAGGATAATATTTGCGGTTGGGAGGCGGTGGTCAGTAGCCCTAATCAAAGTATTGACCCAGGGTCGCTATGAAACAAAAAGAAAATAATCCAATCTATGGTCCTTATTCTGTTGCTATGAATACTGTCACACATAGAAATGCCGAAGTTACCACAATATTTAACACAAAAAAGTTTGATAATATTATTGAGAACTTAGATACCGCCTATGATTATGAGGTGGGTTACGTTCCTGCTGGCTTTGAACACAGGCCAGACCTAATCTCAAATGTATTTTACGGATCTCCTGATAAGTGGTGGCTCCTGATGCTTGTTAATAACGTAAGCGATCCCTTTGAAGGATTTAAAGTTCAAGATAGAATACTAATACCAAAAGTAAAATGACTGTCCCAACGGCTAATGTTCTGGTAACAAATAACAAAGATGCGCTAAATGATTTTTTAAGGCGCATGGCTGAAGGAACCCCCATACCTAGTTTACTAGATGACCTAAACTCAGGAAGTGGACCGGATGCCACTCTCTTTTCTAACTACAACAATCCTAACTTCATATCTTTTGAGACTGCTACGATGGGGTCAGACCTAGAAACTAAACTAGAGTTTATAGACCCCAAGAATGAGTTTGAGGATATGTTCTTCTCCACAGAAACTATATATGATTCTGTTTTGGATATGTTTAGAGAGAAGAATAGGTTTGGAAGAGAAGACGCGATCACTTCTGAAGATATAGAAAGAAGATTTCAGTCTAGAGAATTTTATTTTGCATTCGGTGTAGGGGACTCTATAGAATCCTGGTCGGGTGTTCAGAAGATGTTCCTGTCTAGTGCCACCATAAGCCCAGCTAAATCAAAGAAGATAACTCTTAAGTTTAGGTCTCTTGAGAGGCCCCTTCAAAAAGATATGAGGGTAGGTCTTTACGGAGAGCCTTTGGACATAAATTTCTTAGGAGTAGAATACGATTGTGAAGGCTATTCAGAAAATATTGATTTTTATAGTAAGTTTAAATTTGGTGGTCCTATTTACGCACCCATAGCAGCGCAAAAAGATGTGCTAGTTGATCTACACGCGATAGTTATAGATACCCTCAGAGATTACTTAAAAAAAGCTACGAATGGAGCTAATGTAATTGTAGTTTTTCCTGATCTAAATAAACTTTGTGAAAGTTATTTAGAGGGAGTCATGAGAGATTATAAATGTTCCGCACAGCTTGATCCAGTTGACACCTTAAAAATATCTTTAAATAATTTATTATCTAAAATCAATATGGCTATTGACGTTTCTATAGATCCTGATCGAGATATCGACCTGAGGACCGCCGCTCATGTGGAAAGGATAGTGACTGGGCGCGATGTAATACTCAGAAAGGAAAATTATTTGAGGAAGTATCGGTTTAGGGCAAGATTACGTTCTGAAAAACAAGAAGGCATACCCGAATTAAAAAAACCTCTAGATGATGTAATATTAGGGATCAACGGCATATCTAATAATAGCCGGAAGATATTGCCTGTTCTGTTTTCTGAAGCGGACACTACTATTCTTGATTACTGGGAGAAGCTACCTGCTAACTTTACTGTAAACGGTTACTTGCCTGATACATGGAGACCAGAAAAACCAACAGTAATCTTTGGTGATGTGACGATGATAACAAATCTTCTATACGCACAACAGACAATAAAAAATAATGATCCTATTCACTGGCACGAACAAGAGAGTTTAGGATCGACGTATCAAAGAGAAGTTAAAGAGCTATTTGATATAGAAAACAAGAGTACCCCTTTCGGAAAGATATCGAGTGTACCCGATCAGTTCGGATACACAGATGAGTTATTTACAGCGGACCAACTGAATACAATTAAGGAAAAGAAGATACCTGTCTTTAGATACAATACAGAAAACCCTAACATTCTAGATATTACATACAATGACGAAGGTCTTTACTTGAGTCTTCTAAATAACTTCTTTAGTCTTAATGTGGATAGAATAGCTAATGCTGCTGCTGACGGAGGGGTCCCTTTACGCTTATCAGACTTACCTATAGTATCTAAGGAAGCATTAGATGTTGCCATTATATCTTCAAAGATGGCTATGTTTGGTCCTATTCTAAGTAATGAAGAAATAGTAGAATCGGCAGCAAGAAAATTAGATTTAGCCACGACATACGAGCTTTTTCCAGAGGCTTTACTTAGTTTTAGTGATTCTGGGAACAAAAAACTAAAAGAAGAATTAACTAACTATGTAGCTGAATTAGAAAAAAGTATGCAAGGAAATAAAGACGGATTAACCATCCGGCTTCCTCAAGATAGGCAAACTGACCCAAAAACAATAATCCAGAGTTCCGTGGATTATATCGCTCAGGCAGCGAAGACGATTAATATAAAAACTCTTCCTTTCTTTAACATAGCAACAAGGGGTTTGGCGCTACAAAATCCATGCATTGTTTTTTATCAAGATGCTCCTGTATTAGCACAACAAAGACAAAAGCGAACCGGGTTTAATAATTTCTTAACTGGAGTTTACGCTCTGCAAGGATTTAGACACAAGATAGGAAGGAAGGTGGAGTCTGAATTTTTATTAGCAAAGGTGGACACTAATTCTAGAAAGACACCGAAAGAGCAAGATATTAAGGAAGGAAAACCTAACCCTATAGTTCCGAGTAATCAAACCCAACCTGTACAAATACCTTTACCAGAGTAAAATGAAGAAAGAGCAAATACAAAACACAGAGATAAGAAAAGCTGAGGTCCGAGACCGAACAGATCTCGGATCTACAGGAACTTTTTTGGCTAAGATTTCTGGGCTTGGAGAAGGATCTCAAATAGTTCATTATGTAAGTCCTTACGGTAGTGGAGCTAAAGCGGGATTTGTAGGCGTACCAGAACTAGGTACAAGTATTTTGGTATGTAAGCCCGCAGGAAGCAATGAGTATTACTACATGGGTAGCACGTTTGAGCCAGAACCAACAGAGGAAGATGGGACAGATTGTACTAGAGGACTCACGAAACTCGCCAGAATAGATCCAAACATCAACAAGGTGTCTGGAGTACCCTCTAAGGTAGTTCTCCACGGCAATAACGGACAAGGGTTAGAGATTTCAGACGAGCAGGATGGAGAAACTACTAACAACATTAAGACTGAGCTTACGTCATCAAACGGTAAGAAGATTACCATGCACGATAGCCCAGGCATTGATGCTATCAAGCTAGACTCAGGGAACAATGCCAGCATAACATTAACACAAAACCCCCAGAATAATCCGCAGAAGAGCGCAGCGTCTATCGAGGTAGATTGTAATGGCCCCCAACTACATGTCAGCCGACAGTCGGACTTGGAAATGAAAGTATTAGGTGGGGGACGAGAGCTTAATATTCAGAACAATGCTAACGGCGTGGCTTGGGGTAACTATCAACATGCTAACCCCATAAACCCCTGCGGAAATGTTAACATACAAAGCAGTTACGGTGACGTAAACATTATGTCCAAGGCTCCAATCATTAGTAGGGTTTTTATAGAAACTCTAGACTCTGCTGGGGGCGCTCAACTAATTCAGTTAAAAACAAACGGCCCTACGGGGACTATAGTTTTAAAGACTGCTGGAACTTTAGCAATTGATGCGGGTGAAGTAGCGATCAAGTCCGCTGGAAACATAGCTATGGGGTGTAACGGAGTCTTTAGTGTGGAAGCTCTGGGGGGAATGGCGGTCCAAACGCCAGCAGAGATAAACTTAGAGGGTGCTAAGGTTAATCTAGCCCCAGGGGTCGCACCGACTATTCCTGTAGAACCAATAATTGCAACTAGAACAGCATCACCCCTAAATACCAATGATTACTTCGGTAGAGGATTAGAATAGTATGGCATCATTCGACGTAGATACGTTTTTAACAGCGCAAGGTCAGACGGGAGCAGGTCCGATCCAAGCCCTAGGTATGGCTTACGGCGTACCTAGTTGTATGCTTAACTTAGCGGGCGACGTATTAAGCCTGTTGCCGTCTCCTGTATTAATTTCCATGAACCTTGCTACCCAACAAGGTAAAGCGGCTGCTAATGAGATAATACAGAAACTGTTTAGAATTCTTCAGTTCGATTTAGGCATCATAACATTTGATACGGAAACGGGAACATTTCAATTTGGACTCGATGATGGGTGGCTAGGTATTCAGGCTGGAGCGTTAGGAGAAATTCTAGGACTTATAAACGGACTGTCCGCGTTCGGCGCTCAAATTTACCAAAATGTAAATGCAGCTATAGATCAGGTAGAGGCGATTATAGATTGCGTTGGTTCTTTTGGGGATTACATGTCGGCAAAAGATCCTGGGTATGCGGCCAACCAGCTTTCACCAGAAGAAAGAAGGGCGCAGGTAGAAAATAAATACGCTGGAGGTATAGCTGCCGCAAATACTGCTAAAGATTTTATTGCTCAGGCTACAGCCTTGGAAGATAGGATCAACGCTATTCTCAAAGCAAGGCAGGACGATCCTTCTTTAGAGCCTGTGTTTAGAGATGATGCTGAGTTTGGCTTGAGTGGCCTTAATACCGCTTCTCCCATTGATCCCGGCCTTCAAGAGGAAGATGTCTTCCGCCTCACGTTCGGTCCACCAGAGACAGTCACAGGACAATATATATTGACTCGGGATGGATTATATTACGACTCTCAGACAGGAGGGTTAGATCCCGTGCTTACGTCGATTTCAGGAATTATTCCAGTTGGAGATAGGTGGACTTATGCTTACGATCCAAACTTAGGTGGTAAGGGAGAGGAAATTAATATAAATTCCTTAAATAAGTTCTCTGATAATATATTTGACCCTAAGCTTGTAGATGATAGCATAGGATTGCAGAATTATTACGATCAAGATCACTTCCTTCAGGTAGTAAAGCAACAAAGGGATAAACAAGTATTTGATTTGTCCGCAGATCTACAAACATACATAAATGAATATGGTAGCGACTCATCCATTGTGCTTAATCAAAAGCAATTAATAATCTCTGAGATAGCTAACCAAAATGACAAACTTAATAGACGTAAGAAACAGATTGAAGTTGCCGTAAAAGCACCTCAAATTTATGGCGGCGAGACACAACCAATCTACGGGCCAGGGGAAGTACCGATCAATGATTTCTCTTACCTAGCTGATTATAATCTTCAAGTAGACTTGGAGAAGCAGCGGGCTCTTGTTTTTGAACAAGCAGAGGTGACAGGCATAGTTTTACCACTAAACCCTAAGTTTGTTCGATCTAGTCCAAAGCCTACCTCGCTTAGTTATGAGCACCTCCAAATCCCTACAATAGGAAAAGGAAGTATTATCTATACCCCTTCTTCTACGGATAATACGAACGCCACTGTATTGTCTTTAACAGACAATATAGTAACAGAGGAGTTGTTCGCAATTTATAATTTCTTGGATACTAATTTAGAGTTACCCTCATCAATTAATTTCCAAACCACTAACTGCGCCACGGAGGATATGTACAATAACGCACAGCTAGTGGGCACTTCCAAGAGAAACATATTTGCTTCTGGGTTATCTATCCCTTACTTAGAAGGAATTACTAGAAACAAAAGCACCGACACTGCGGCGGCGTCAGCGTTAGGAAGTTTTATTAAGTTACCTGACACGAAAGAGTATCAAAATTTAACGTACTCAAATTCAGGATTTAGTATGGAGTGCTGGGTACATGTTCCCGACATTACTGATTCGGAAACAGGCTGGCTTAGTGAGGGGGCATCTTCGTTAACAAAAGTTCTTTTGGCCTCTGAGAATGTAGGAATAAAAGAAGGGTTCTCCAACGTGGACAGATTAGGGGAAGAGAGAGATTTAGATTTACTTCCAAACAATAAGGGAGATCAGTTAGTGAGAGGTATGCTTTGTGGTTTCACTAGAGATAGAAGGATAACCTCGTCTAGCCCCGTAGGTTATAGTAATAGTAACGAAGATAATGATCCTTTATCTTCGTTGAGCTTCTTTGTGGCACCAACGATTTCTAGGGACGCATCATCAGCGTCGTTCATTAACAGAGATGAGTGTGGTAATTACCCATCGTTCCATAAAATGAAAGTAGATCTTTCTGCAACTGCGTTTGGTAATGTATCCTCCCAATTTGTTTTAGTCGGTATTTCATGTGACCCTGAGAAAGATGAAGTAAGGATGTTTGCTGATGGTAATTTAGTCGCTACCTCGGCAATATCAGAAGTATTTGGTGTTGAGCAAAATCATCCTCCCTCGCTACCTAATTTTAAGCAGAAGAATAGTTTTGAATACTCAGGAACAACAGTAGATGCTCCCAAAATTCTAAAGCAAGGGCCACTTCTTAATCCTTTCTACACCCCTTGGATCGTTGGAGGGGGCTACACTGATGGCATGTACTTTAGAGGTAACTTTATGGGGGGTGATCGAGGGGGTATTACTAGCGGGCTTCGTGGTCATATAGGAAGCCTTAAGTTCTACAGTAAAGCACTAGATAGTACAGAAGCAAAAAAGAACTACAATGCTCAACAAGGCTTCTTTAAAAATATTAAAATCTAATGGCCGCAAACACAAGAGTTTCTAGGTTTGGAAGCAGACCAACTAAGTATGAGGAGCAAGCCCCTAGGGCGAAGCGTCAGGAAATTTATGGGCTATCTTTTCCCTTAGGTACGAATAAGGAGGCGGGGGGTTTCTTTAAGAAGACTAGCGGTAGGCCGATGATTAAAAATGCGGTAACTCAGCTACTTAGGACCGAGAAAGGAGAAAGGTTAATGCTTCCTAACTTTGGATGCAACTTAAGAAAGTACCTATTTCAACCAATAACTCAGGAGCTATTTTCTAATATACGAGATACAATAGCTACTTCTTTTAGAAATTATATTGTTGGGGCTAGGCTGATTAAAGTAGGAGTTTTTGAAACGGGTGAATATGATGCTGCTGGAGGAAACCAGCTTAGGGTTGTTTTAAGTGTACAGCTAACTACTGAGGACCTAGAAGTATTTGATATAGAGGCAAAGATAAAATGAATTTTTCAGGAACAATAACGTCGGATTTTATGAAGCTTGCTCCCATAGCTCTTAATAGGCGCGAGGATTTAATAAATTTTGCGGCCACGGATTTCTTATCTCTGAGAGAATCTCTTATAGATTATGTTAAAGTAGCCTATGCCGATGAATATAAGTATTTTGTAGAATCTGACCTAGGCATGATGTTTATTGAATTGGCTGCTTATATGGGAGCGGTAATGTCTATGAAGGCGGACATGTTAGCTAACGAAAATTATCTCTCCACAGCCAAGCAAAGAGCAAGCGTTAAGAAATTATTAGAGTTAATTGGTATTAGAATGAAAGGGCCTTTGTCTGCGGCTGCTGACGCCCAAATAACATTTGAAGATTCTTTAGCTTCGGTAGACTTTGTAACTATTAACCCAGAACAAAGAACCTTTCAGATCATTTCTCCTGAAGACGGAGCCCAAACAACCTACACTCTTTATAAAGTAGTTAATGGATTAGCAAATCAAGCAACAAATAATGCGACAATTACTCTAGATCCAGCGGTTGAGGGGCTAGGAGACCAGAAAAATATTTTCCAAAACCTAGTTGTTCAAGAAGGATCTCTGGTGCTGGAGGAAGGCGATTTTGCAGCAACAGAAGGACAGAAAACCATACCTCTTGCAGACGGTCCAGTAGTAGAGGGCAGCGCAGAAGTATTTATTACTTCACCTAATGCTGAGTCGAATGGTCCTTATTTAGAAGTAGACAATCTTTATTTCGCTTCAGGGTCTAGCGATAAAATATTTGAAGTTGTTTATGATGAATTTTATAATGCAACCTTAGTATTTGGAACTGGAGTCGCTGGAATCTCTCCTCCCGATTCAGCCTCTTACGCAGTATCGTATAGGGTTGGTGGAGGAACAAGAGGTAATCTAGAAAAAAACGCTTTAGCAACCTCAGTAGTAGGTGTTAGCTCTACTAATAATTACGCTGGCACATTAACAAATATAAGCAAAGCTACAGGCGGCGCAAATGCTGAATCTATAGACCATGCTAAAAAATATGCACCCCTTACTTTTAGAAGACAAGATAGAATAGTTACATTAGCAGACTACTCAACATTTGCGAACACGTTCATCAGTACGTTCGGCACTGTAGGAAAAGCAACCGCAGCTACTAGAAATGCGTATTCCTCAGCGAATACAATAGATATTTATGTTCTAGAAAAGGCGGGTGACCTGCAATTACAAAGAGCTACGCCCAACTTTAAGACCCAGCTATTGACAGCCATGAACAAAAAGAAAATGATGACAGACGATATTGTTGTTGTTGATGGGTTGATTAGAACTTTAGATTTAGTATGTACAATTAGAATAGACTTAGAACAAAAAGAAAACGAAGATACAATTAAAGCTAATGTTAGAGATAAAATTCTTAATTATCTTAGTATAGATAATACTGAATTCGGGGAAGGTTTAGCTGTCTCAGATCTTAACAGACAAATTTTTGAAGTTGATCAAGTTCGTTTTTCTACACTAGATAACGTAGGACAAGATATTAGGGTTGATTTCAACGAAATCATACAACTAAATAATTTAATTATTAACGTAGAATACTTATCCTGATGGTAGAAAATAACAAATATACACCGAATCCTAGAAAGTTCTATAAATCTAATTTTGTAGACTTGTTGGAGTTATTGACTCCCAATGTGTATGTTGAAGAGGATTTAAGTCTTAGTGGCACAGAAGTAAATCCGTTATTGACTGTTATAAACACGCATCTTCAAGTAGCTAAAAACTTACCTGATATTTTACCTTTATCCTCAGTGCCAGGAACACAAACTAGTAACTTAAGTTCTCTTGAGGGTATCTCGCAATATTTTGTAAAACAAAATAAGCTAACCAACATTACCACACAAAGTTTTAGGGAGAAGATCCTTCTTCCGTTAGGAAATAGATATTCTAATTATGATACGAGCGCAGAGTATAAAAATTATTTATCGTCCAACTTACTTCCTAAAATAATTCCTCCAGGTATATCGACACCGGGGACAATAGAAGAAAACGTAGCAGAACTTTCTTCCCTCACGAATAACGCTAATGCTAGTAGCATCCATAACTATTTAGTAGATAATTTAGGTTGGTTTTATTTCTTAAATTCTTCCGCACTAGGTGGTTTAGATTATTCTCCTTCTTCTTTTGTATTAGACAGCCTAGCTAAATTATTTTTGGGAGGTACTCTGGAGACTGTAGACGGAGTAAAAGGACTTACTGACTATTTGTGGAAGAATGTAGAAGCCTGCTCCTTCGGACAATACATACCAGAAAACTTTCTTTCTGGTGAAGCTGATGCCATTCTTCAAGCTAGTGCAGGAGAAGTAGCAACGTACACTAGTGGTACACAAAAGCTAGATAACCTAAATACTATCCTTGATGTTATTTATTCTCCGTTAGCAATTGATCGTCAAGATTTTACGGTAAAACAATCTTTTGACAATTTTATTGAAGCCGATTTAATTAACGAGGCCCGCGTATCGAAAGGCCCTTATAGGAAAATTCTAACGGCGTTAGGTTTCCAGTTTACTGATGTTTCCGATGAAGTAGAGAAGCTACAATATATTTATGACATAGAAAATGTTAATAAAGAAGACTTAAAATATATTGCAGATCTAATTGGCTTCACTCTTAGAGGAGATAGCTCAAGAAAATGGAGACAGCAGCTAAGAATAGCTACGGATCTTTACAAAAAAACAGGAACTCAACAGGCATTAAGGTCTGCCTTAAACGCCATAATTGTTGATAGCGTTTTAGATATTGATAATAACCTAATTCCTTTATGGGAGTCCTACATTCCTTTTGTCATTTGGTATGCTTTGGGCACAGGATCGCCATTATTTAAAAACTTAAATACCTGGACTCCCGAACTAGCTAAAAAATCAGGAGTAATAAACTATAGTTCTAGTAGTTTAGAAGAAAATTTAAAGCTGACTACTGACTCCATAATACTTGACTTGGCTACTGCGTACCCGGAAAACTTTAAGTATTTTGGTCAAGCGTTCCCTTTCCCTAGGTTTTATTATTTAAACGAAGATGGAACAAAAGGTGATTTGTACACTGTCGTAGGCACACCTACGATGAAGCCTTGGCACGCTCATCCAGTCAACGGACCAGGGTATCAAGCGATTCGTAGACAAGCTATAGAGTTTGGTGAGGGGGCTTTGTGGGATTGCGCTGTAGGTCCGGGGCCTTTTGGTGAAGGGGTTCACATGGTAGGTAAGAATCACCCAGAGGGGTTAGATAGACCTACTTATTTACTTTTTGAGGGAGATATAGATTTCCTCTTTAATTATCGTGGGAAAACCAACTATCCTCTTCCTCCTTTTGAAGAGCAAAAATACTATAAAGACTCTACTGTAAGCAAGCCTTTAGTTGATCTTCTAGTAGAGAGATTAAAGTGTTTTAGTGTTGATCCTATTTTTGCGGAACAGGTTGGGGACTTTCTAGTTAGTGGGGCAGTAACTGCGGAAACCAATATAGGATCATTAAACGAGTTCCTAATGTTCTTTAGTTCTGTGCAGAACCCACCGAATTATGACGAGGTTATGTTCAGCATTTCGGATTACGAAAAGAACCTACTTAGTCTTTGGAACGGAAAATCCTCACACATTTTCTTGGATTTCGATCAAGCAAGTTTTGATTTTAGAAACCCTGCGCTAGAATCCGATTCAAAGTATGCATTATATGAAGCATCTAGAGTAGCACAAGAGTATTCTCCGGCCCACACTATTCCAAGAGTTAATTTAAATGCTAGTGCTGTAGAGGACTTCATCGCGTCTAGCACAAAATTTTTGTATGCAGGGTTAGATGACGACGATACCCGTGCAGGATATTCTTCAGGTTCCGTGTTAGGCAATGCAGAGGTAAGCGGAGTAGAGATAACGTCTCCTAGACAAGGCCCGGACAATTTTAGTACCTTCAAGAGAGACCAAGTTGACGGAGTAGATACTCAGTTAAGTTCTACAGACAGTATAGTTGGTCCCGCTAGACGAGCATTAAGAAGAAGAAACTTTAGATACTTACTTCCTGAACAGGGGTACTATGACCGAACGGGCTTCAACGGGCCTGTTAGTTATGATCCCTCTGTTATAGAGAGATCTATGGCTAGTTCTTTGGGAGAATTAACGCTAGGATATGTTGCTTCAGCGGGAAAGTTTTTTCCTGTTGAGGATTATGCAACGCTCTCTGGGGTTTGGCATATTTGCGAGAATCTAACATCACCTAATACTTTTTCCGGTGTGGACACTAGCAACACTTTCCCATATAGAGGATTGAAGGATTTAGGTTCTGACGCAAAAAGTTCAGAAGTTACTAGCGAGACAGACCGTTACGTTGACAGAGGGCAGACCCCGAAAGTTGTCAAAGTTATGCACTCTTCATTACAGAAGAAAAGTAAATTTTACGCAGAACAACAAATAAGTAAAAATCCTTCTTCTTTCTCAGATGATTCCTATTGGAAAAATCAAGTTCAAAGTTTTTCCAACTCTGCTATAGCTAGTGGGTATGTAATAAATTCTTACTCTGACTATGAAAACTTTAGCTTCGGTAAAGGCTTGCAAAATGTTTTTAAGGACTACTGCAACAGTTTTTACCAACATCCGATAGGACCAACAATTCAAGAAAAGACAGGGGGAAACATTTTTGCTCATGTCTTTGGTAAAGCTCTATACAATTCGGATTTTAAAGTCGTTGGAGAGAATGGAAACCCCTTTATTCAAACAGCCTTGAGAAATGTTTTTCCAATCAACAACACTTTTGTGTGGGCTGATGCTGCCACAGACACTATCACAGCAAGCAGCCTAGATCAAGCTGTAGTTCCTCTTGTTGGGACTTATGTTTCCGGGGAAGCTTTTGATTTTAGGAACGCAACCATTCTGAGCGGAATTGAGTTCTGTGATATTTCTGGGGCTCCTAGTAGAAACGAATTTAGAATAATTAATTTAGCTTCAGACATTGCTGTTCCGGGTGAGCAAAATTATTTTATTAATAACCCTGTAATTAAATGCAAATCTGTCGGAGGATTACCAAGAATTAGGTTTGACATATCCTCTTACGGAGATATGCCAAATAAATTAATTCCACAGCATAACTTTACTTTGAACGTAAAAGCTTTGGTAGCGGACGAAACTCGACCGGAGTTAGGGGGTGGTAGGCTAGGTGTTTGGATTCATACCGAGCCTGAAGAGGATCTAATGTGGTCTTGGACTCCAGATGGAAAGTGGACTCCAACAAGGATGAGTAGTTTAAGTATTGATCAAGTTACAAAAACTTTATGTCATACCTACTCATTCCCGGAAACACTTCCTGAGAAAGATATTAGGGAATATTGTTTGAACTCTTCTGAGTCTACAGAAGAACTAATAAACAGCAAGTCTATTACTCTTTTAAGAGAAGAATACCTCAAGAACTTTAAAATAGAATTTGACACAAGAAACTTTACTATATTCAATAACTTTGAATACAAAAAGATTATACCTAAAACAGAAAGCCAATTTAAGACGACAGATCAAGTTCATAAAGACCGTAATTATGTGATTGAGGTTTTCTTCTTACCCAATAATAATGAGGATAAATACTTACTTATTGATTCTATAGATCTTGAAGATTCTACGTTGAGATATGAAGCGGGAATTTCTACTGGGTTCGGTATAGAGACAAGCGGTATACCTCTTAGACCTTTTGTTGAGGAATATAAAGTAGAATTAAATAAACAGGAATTAGCGGATGTTTTAAGTTTCTATAATGGATTAACAGGGAGGCGGGCTGGAGAGAACACTACTAACTTAGCTTCTAGAGATGCTAGTATAACGTCAGGCACCTTAGAACTAAGTGGCGGTAGTAGAATATCTTATAGGGTTCAGCCTGACTGGGTTCCTAATACCAAAAGCGGGCAACAACAATATACAGAAGTGGAGTTTGATAACTGATGAGAGGTGAAGTAGAAGTTTGGAGTGGAGAGAACCTAATCCTCAAGGAAGCTAACATGCTAACTGATGGGGCCGGGGAACTATTGGCCGATATCATGACCGTATCTCCGTCTTTATCTGGCATAGACGATTTAGCAACTTCGTCTATAACCGATGCTTCAAACTATACTATACAAGCCATTTCATTTGGCACGGGACCTGACGCTTTTCGATCTAATGCTCATGCCAAAGGCGACGATTGGGAGGGGTTTTACGCTTCGGTGTCTTCACAAATCCTAGATCAGTCACAGGGGAATGTAGCTTTGCTTTTAACTAATAGAGAAGATAAAGATCAGAGTTCCAATGATCAGCCAGTGGATGCAGGGTTCCCAAGCCCACCAGACCCAGAAAAAACAAAGTTAGAGGAAAACACTAACCTATCTTCTTTAGTCTCTTCTTCTGAACAAGAAGTAAGCATTAGCTCTGTCGTTCCAGGAAATGGGCAACTAACAAATTTTCTTCCTTTTTTAAATATGTCTTCGACCCTCTCTTCTACAGAGCTTAGTGGCCCAAGTATTATTCAAGCAGCTTCTTTACTTGGTTGTTTTCCTGAGGGAGTTAGTGTTTCCTATCCTGGAGCGGAAAATACAGTTTTTTATACTGATGGAAGAGCATTAGGAACTTCAGTGGAAATATCAACGGGAAGCTATTTTAACGAAGTTGGATCTATGGATGTGTCGGGGTTTGTGAATAAGATTTCCGGGTCCGACTCTACTTTGGGCTTAACTATAAGCTCTAATGCGTCCTTCGCTTCAAACGGTACAGTTGAGTACGCAGTAACTCTATCAAAAGATGATGCACTATTTGCTCATGCTTATGGAGGCATTTTTCATTTGGGCATGTGGACAATAGACATGAAAGAATCTCTTTGCAATGGAAATACCCCGCCGTTTGCGTTTAGTGTACTAAATAATCCTAGAAAGTACAGACTGTTTTGCAGGAAAGGAGTATCCAAAGACCTAACCTACATCGAAGACATTACAGCTTACCAGGATCTAACAATAAAGTGGAGGCTACATTTCCTATGAAAAACTTTACAGAAGAATTAGGTATAAACGGGCACCTTACCATCATAAAAAAGATGAGTACGGGTGAAGAAGAAATCCTCCTTGACGATTCTAATATAATTGTTTCCGGTATGGGCGTAGGGTTATCTTACCTATTTGCCGCACAAGGATCCAATAGCATCCTAGATTACCAACTACAGAAATTTCAGTTGGGCGTTTCCGGTCCTCCTGAAGGCGGAATTACTAGCGGGATCAATGAGCTTTCTGGATCTTTAACTTCTATAGACGAATATGGAACAGGAAGTAACTTGGCTTTGTTCCAAGGGACACAGATCGTTGGACAAGGAATTGTAAACAATAGGGTTTTTGCTGAAATACCCGCAAGTAAAGTGACTAGGATTAATGCAAACTCTGTGAGGTACACTTTAGTTGTTGATGAGGAAGCAGCTAATGGCCTTCAACGTAATTCTCAAGACGCTGCAATTAACGAAATAGGAATGTTCATGAAAAATCCTACGGGATCGAATGACGACAGGCCGATCCTAGTTTGTTACAGAACATTTAGTGATATAGTAAAAACTAATGATTTTAGTTTAATTTTTAGGTGGACAATAAACTTCTGATATGGCATTCAATACTAATGACATTTATACAAGTAGCGGCAGCGTTATGCTATTTAATTCTTGGACACCCTATGTTTCCAAGTTTGATACTAGCACCTTCTATAACTGGGAGCAGGATAATGTACCGCTCTATGATCTAGAAGAAAGAACCTATGAGCTTTGGGAACAAGGAGGATTTGCTACCTCTGCGGGAGTTCCTGGACTAGCTTTAAGCGTTTCTGCTGATACTCCACCGCTTATATTACAGCAAAACTCCAATATATTCACAGACCTTAGTTCGGCTATAGCGGCTATACCAAAAGTTGTTCGCTTTCCTGTCTTAGTTGAGGTAGGAAATTTTGAAAGCTTAGGTCCTTTAGAGTTACATAACTTTAGGATAGAGGAAGAGGGATCTATTGAGATTATAAACAGAAACTTTTCTAGAACTTTTAACGCTTCTTCTGATGTTAGAACAGCCGCCGTACCCTCTCAAGGTCAGTACCTTATCGTCCCCACGCAGATTAGCTCTTTAGATTTAAGTAATACTCTAACGGATACTTCTTGTTTACATATTTCTTCCACTGTATTATCCTCAGAGGGAGATACTAGATTCAATAAAGTAAACTCAATATTCTATCCTTCTCATAGTGAAAGAGCTACTCCACTTGCAGTAACCTTTACAGATGGCAATTTTAGATCTGGGACGCCCAATCGTTTTAATCCTAATGTTTATGAAAACTTCTCTATAGACCCTACTATAACAAGCTCTGACATTAGTTCGATTAATACTAATACTGGTTTAAGCTTAAAGAGACCCCAAGTGGCTGCTTCTACTGCGCTTGGAGGTAATGTTTACGGGAATTCATGTTCAAAGATTAGTGTAAAGAATTGTAACGGCCCCATATACATCCGTAATTTCTTTGTAGATGGATTAGCAAAAAAGAAAGTGGCTATTGAAGTAACTAATTCTAAAGTAGTTCTTGAGAACTGCGCTGCTGTTAGATCTTTGGAAGCCGGATTCAAGTTCAATAACTCAGAAGTCACCTTGTCTAGGTCAGCTTTCGCTTACAGAAACTACACAGTCGAGACGTTAGGTGGCGGGCAGCGAGTTAGAACACCTGATCTTGGAACTGGCTTCCACTTTATTAACAGTGACGTTTTAGTTAGTTCTTTACCTATTGACGCAACGTCTACAGAAGTGGGTGATATCGGGGCGCAAGGTAGAGACGCAACTTTCATTTCTTCTAGGAATACTAAAGGTTTCGTGTTAGATAACTCGAAATTACGAGGAGGGGTGACACGAACTTCTCCAGCGAACGCTGCTACAGGTGGGGTAGTATGCTCTGAGCTAAATACTAGTGCGGGTATCATTCTTAACAATGCCACAATTGATCTAAAAGGATTAATAGATGTTTACGGAAATAACGAAGGACTTATAACAAATGATTCTTTCCTTAAGTATGAAAATCTAACTGTAGACGGCAGTCAAGAAAAAGGTGTTAAGAGTTTGGGGTCTACAACGCTGTTTGATTCTACTAGTATCTTAGATGATGTCAATAGAAAACAGTTAGAGTTCTCTGGAAATTCAGTTCATTTAGACTTAAGAGGAGGCAGCGACTTTTCTTTTAAGTTGGGAGGGCTTATTGTAAGCTCTTATGGGAACTCTTTCTTTAGAACGGCTTTTGCGGGAACTCCGGCTATTTATGTAGAAGGTAATTCCACAGCAGACATATTAAAGCCTTACATAGATGTTGGTGATGTTCTTAACCAAGGAACAATATACGGAAGAGGAATCAAAGCAGCAAACGGATCAACTGTAACCGTAAACGGATTCGGTAATGGGGGTACTTTAATTACTGGTCCCCCTTTATATGCAGCACAAAGAACTATTGCTGGAGTTTGCGCGGAAACAAATTCTAAAGTAAGTTTTCATGGCCCTACTGCAATAAACCAGTTCGGGGTAGACGTTTTAGCTAAAGACAATTCCGTAATGAATTTTGAACCTAGAAGAGTGCCAGGGCAATATGCTCCCGATCTATCCCTAGGTCTTAGTTCCCCAGAAAACCACACTACCGTAGAACTGCATTCTACAAGATCTTGTTTGGTAGCACAGAAAAATAGCACCATAAATATGAGAGACTTGGGGGCTTTCCCGGCCAACTGGAGTTCGACGCCTAGTGGTTTAGCGGCTCTAAGTAATTCAAATTATTCTCCTACTCTGAGTTCTTTCGTTTCTGCCGGGTCAATGCAGTTCTATGCTAACCCCCAAGATGCCCAGCAAATAGAGGATTTAAATTTATTCGCAGTTCCACAACCAGCTACACCATTAACTTCTTTCAGGGCAGGAAGACTGAATACTTTATTGGTTAGAGATAACCCCCTGGGAACCCCGGATTATACTAATAGGCAAACCATATCTCAAGGAGGGGCATGCCTTAGGGCAGTTGAAGATAGTGTAGTGAACATACAAAATGTTCACTTTCCCCTTCCCGTAAATGACAGCCCAGCGGATGGCCTGTATTACGATTCTAGCGGAGATCTTTGTAACAAATTTAATATTTGGAATATTGCTGACAGTTCTAGATTAAACGCTTCTTATGTATCTCTTAGTGGTATGCATCCTATTAGCTGCCAACAACACGGCCCCAGCGCCCTATACATGTCTTCTAGTGACGGAACAGAAGCTAATCAGGTCCCTGCTTCAGGCGCACCTCTGGGAACTCCAGACACGGGATCGCTAAGTATTCTTGATGCTTTTGGTGCGGGAAGCTCAGTTTGGGTTATTCCTTCAGGTGTTACCTTTAATTCGGAATTTGATAGGTTCTTCCCGACCGATGATTTCTTCCGTGGATTAGCGGATCAACTATCCAACGCAGGAATCAATGTTAGTGGTACGCAAAGCTATACTTTTGGTGTTAGTGGGGCGTTTAATAACAGAGGATTCTTCCGGTTATATTGGACGCCCAAGTCTTCAGCTAAATTACTACAATCGGATTTAAGTGGTTATACCGAAGGCGCTTACCCTCACGCAGGAAACTTTTCTGGTGTTGTCGGACCAGCGTATCAAATATTTGCTCAGGGATACAATTGCTCTGCTCCGTTATCTTCCATAGTACCTGCGGGAGAACTTAATTCCAGCTCTTTTGCTCCTGACCTATTAAAACTTAGCTATGATAGTGATGGGGACGGAGTATACGACCGACTATGGACTTCTGGATTCTACTATTGTTCTGAGATGTTGGAGGAAAACCCCAACCAATGTATCTTGGAAGAATCAGCGGCGGATATGTTTGCTAATGCTAGAAACGCTAGTGTTGGTTTAGGCGGGAGACCAAAGAAAGTAACAATATACAGAGATACCCAGGATAGAATTGGGGAAGCTTATTCTGGGGATCTCATAAGAGGATTTAAATCAGCATCTATCTTTGATTTAGAGAGGGACAACTAATGGCAGAACAAATATACAATGAAAGCACTTTTAGGTTTACTGATCCAGTAAGATTATTTAAGGCTAATGATCCTTATTACTTTGAAGTTGATAATATTCCTCTTAAACAACTTCAAGAGAACTGCCTATGGTTAAAAGACCAAATCAGAAGAGATGTGATTAAGATTAGCAATGTTAAACGTGTTGACATTGAGGAATTAAGGCCCTATGCTAGTGGAGGTGATCGTATAGTTAGGGTCAAGCCAGGGAGATTTACTGCGAGGATAAATGATGCTTCTACAAAGAAGCCCCTGGCTTACTTAAGAAAAATTTTAGGATTTGAAGTTGGTGAGGTAGACGTTTTTGAGGCTGGGTTACCTAATCCAGGAACCTTTACTACGGAAACTGTGGCGGGCGTCAACGCTCTTTTAGTTGACGCCTTGGATACATTTAAGGATAAATTATCTGAGGACTCTTTAGGTCTAAACGGTTTAGGGGAGAGATCTTTTACTTGGCCTATAGTATCTCCAGACAGACCTATAGACGCTAACGGGGTTACGGTGTCTACTCAAGTAGACTCAGGGGCTTTAGGTTATGAAAGCCCCGGAACTGGAGTAGCCGCTTCGTTAGTTCCCATGATCATTACTGAAGCTTTAGTTTGGGCAAAAGCTATAAACTCAATAGCTGATAGGATCCCCCTAACAACGTATGACTACACTGATCCCTTTAATGGCTTTGCTACATTAGCAAAGACAGACAGTTTCTTTGTTCGTGCTTGGAGAGGAGTAGCCAGAAATGCAATTGTAGACGTTGCTGAAGAACTTACTATAGAGGTTCCTAATTTTTCCGATGACGATTTTAATTACATTAATGAAAACGGAGATGAAACTTCAGTCGATAACGTATATAACCGAATCGACATGGTATTCATTTATAGCAAGCCAATTGATGCCAGTTCAACTACTATACTAAAAGGGTCAGGTAAGGAAATAATTACACGCCCAACATTAGGAATTGTTCGGGGAGCCGGAATTAAAGCCAACCTTCAAGGAACGGCAAACTACGAAGAAGAGTACCTGCAAAGCACAGGAGATGATCACAAGATAATGGCGTCTCCAGGTGATACTAATAATGAAAATATAGGATTTACCTCTGCTTCAGGAAATGATATAGCTTTTGATGTTCGAGGTAGTTTCCCAGCACCCGATGACCTATTAAACATTGCTCCCCTTATTTCTGAACAGCTTGAGGCGGATGCTTTTGAATTAGTAGGTCAGTCTATTCTTCCTGTGGCATACATTTGGGTAACGCGGGGGTCTTCCGTCGTATCTACGACTGATGTCATAGATATTAGGCCACTGTTTAGAACGGCTGAACTAGCTTATAATGAGCGAGCGGGGATTGCCGCAGCGATGCCCCAACTATCTTTAGCCAATCCTGCGGTAGGAAAAGCTCATATGGATTATGAGTTAAAGCGTCAATATGATAGTTTAAACTCTAGATTGGAAGGAACTATTGGTCAGGTTGGAGACTCCTTATCTCAAGGAGGAAAGACTATCGCAGCAGGGTATGTTTTTGGGGGTTGGAATTTTGGGCCGGAAGGAGCCATGTTTGATTTCTACAAGAAACAATCAGGTGTAGGCTCAGGGGCCGGGGAGGAGACTATTAAAGACTTTGTTAGAACCAAATATGGGCACTCTAGAACCGGGTTTGAGATTCCTGCGTACCCTGATTGGGACTTGTCTGAATGGGCAAGTATTGGTTCTAACTTAGACGAAGTAGGTAAGTACCCTAATGACTATATAAATACATTTTTCTCTCAATATGGAGAAGCGCCCACAGAGGATAGTCCTGACGGAACTATTGTTGCGGGGTCTTATAAAGAGTATGTTTCCGAGCAAGGGCTAAACTCACAAGGAAATACGCCCGCTGTGGCTGTAAACTTTGGAAACCTATCAATACCTAATCCCATTATATCCCCACAAGGAACAAGAGCGCACTTTAGTTATATAAAAAAGAGAATTAATTTTGACAGAGCCGCATACCCAGGTCTAGTAGACTACACTGTAGACATTCAATTCTTGAATAGTATTCCTAACATTTCTGGGGCGAAAGGATTACAACCACTTAATCCAAGTTATGGAAATAATTCAAACGATGAATATAACGATGAAACTTCGGAAGCGGGCAGGTATATTGGTAATTGGGTAGAGAAAGGAGAAGATTATTTTATTCTTTATGTTGCTTTTGCTACACATGACACTGCTGTTAGAAATCAAGGAGGGCAAACTTGGGCTGTAACGGAAGGAGATGCGCCGTATGTTCCTGCTCCGCACACTTATCGAACGGAAAGGGATGGAGTGACCGTTACTGCAAGCGAAAGAGGAGGAGAAAGATTTAGTTCTTTTGTTGTCCCTGTGGATGATATCTTAACATCTAACCCTAACCCTCAAGCAACTTCAGAAAGATTTAATGGGTACTTAGGTAACCCTAGACTTGGAAAATGCACCTATCCGACAATAACATGGTCTATGAAGGCTGTTAGTCAAGGGGATGCTCCTTATTTCTATGGCAACCTAAACACAAATAATGTAATTGCACTTAATCAAAGCTAAGGATGTCAGAGACTACTTTCGGTTGCGGGGACTTCCTACCAGGAAGAGGCCCATTTAATTTTCCAGACTTCATTAATGAAGGAAATGTTAATGGTCCAGATCCTCCGGGTCCTGACCCTCCTGGTACTAAAACAGAAGCAGATCCGTCAGATCCTCCCGTTTTCCTAGACCCTCCGGGCAACACTCCACCTGCTGGTCAGGCAGGCCCTCCCGGAATAAGTGACGGGGGAGGAGGGGGTGGAGGAGGAGGAGGAGGAGGAGGCGCGACATCACTACCTCCCCAAGGACCAGCAGCACCCACAAGTGTGCCTACTAGCCCCGGCCCGGTGTCCCCAGGAGCCCCATCATCAGCCCCAAACCCTAAAGTTTGTAGGTGTGTAGTAAATACTGAGTCCGTTGCGGCACCCTCTGTATCCACAGCCCCCAACGGTCAAATAAGTTATACTTATACATTTACACAACGGTGTAAAAGGAGGGATCCTTTTGAACCAGACCCTACACAAGAAAAGATTGAAGGTTATATAAACAATAAAATATTTAGTTTTGAGATACCCTCCGGGGGGACAATAATAATTGAGGGTGTTGGGGCCTTTGCGGATTGTAATACAGGGTCTCAAATTGCTCCTCGTTGTAACGGCACTTGTAATGCAATCCAAGCCTTTTACACCATTCCCCCTCCACCTCCCCCGCCAGCGACAGGACCCACAGCGGTTAATGAGGAGGAGCCGCCTCGTCCCGGTCCCATAAGCCCTGGCTCCGTACCTAGAGGAGGGGGTGGCGGCGTAACGAGCGCAGGTCCCCAGTCGGGTGCGGCGGGTCCAACAAACCCACCTATCGGCGGTGGCGGTGGTGGAGTCACGAGTGCAGGTCCGCAGTCAGGCGCTGCGCCCCCAGTAAACCCACCATTTGGTGGTGGTGAAGGCGGTGGTGGATTCACGGGTGCTGGTCCACAATCAGGCGCTGGTCCTCCCGTATCAGGAGGACCCGAAGGTGGTGGAGGCCCACGATCTGGAACGCCTCTTGGTCCTCAGGCCCCAGGCCCTGGCCCTTCTTTACCTGATGGCAATGCAGGGAACGAAGGCGGTGGAGGAACATTTATTGGGACGCTTCCAGCGGCTGACCCTACAGGAGGCTTTAATTTTGTTGGTGGTGGTGTTATTGGTAGAAGCACTAATAATATAATAAATAAAACAGCTACTAGTATAGAAACCCTAAGTGCTTTAGACCTTGGATCTCCAGAGATAGCTAGAGAAATACTACAACAGCGCCCTAGTGGTTTTGAAGATGAAGAAATATTTTTTGATGATACTCCTTTAAAATCTATTTTTGTAGAAAACACAAATAGAGTTTATGATATTTTTGATAGAGTTATTGACTGGAATGTACTTTACTTATTAAATAATCAAAATAACTTTGGGAATTGGGATAGTCGTCGGGCAGGAGGAGTAACTCCAAACACGGTATACAATAGTCTTAATCAAGAAACCAAAGATATATTATCTACAATTTTGAATTATGATAGAACTCCAATAAACATATCTCAAATATTTAATTTAATTGGAAGCAGAATACTTGACGGTACAATAAACACAGTTACTAAAGGAACATTAAAACTACTAGCAAAAGGAAACGTAAATGAAGATCCTTTAGTTATTACTAGAAGCAGATCGGATATTGTGAATGAGACAGTAGCACTGAATTTAATAGAAAAGAATTATTGGCCTCTTGAGCCCTCTTCTTCTACAGGTGTAGCCCGTGAGACATTGAAAAATCAAAAAACTTTTTCTAGTGATATTGACAGGTACATAGGAGTAACCGTAGACGGAATCGAAAGAAGATACTATGTCAATGATGACGACACGTTTGTAGATAGAAGTACATTATCCCTAAATGACGGAGAGTATTTTGATATTACTTTAGATGGTGAGATGACTAGGCTTTACGCTAAATCAGAAAAAGACCATGCTTTTATTGTTCCAGAGAAGACTAGGCAAATAGCAATAAATATTTTAGGTGGGACTCGTCATAGAACCCTTACTGTAAGCGGTGATGCTAGTGGCGCAGAGCTAGACTACTCTCTTTCTGCCCCCAGAGAAAATCTATACTTTTTAAGTTGTGTCTTGAGTTCAGTTACTACTGCTCCTGACCAGAACAATAGTCTTCACATAAAAAACACAACAGCTAGGTATGAGTATACTAGCTTGGAAAATATAGAACAAATTAATGAGTATATAAAGTATAAAAACAATCATCAAACTTTTATTCTTGATGATGACGATAGAATACTTGACTACGTTGAAAAGTATGAAAAAATATTCTTAACACAGGATGATATAATTGTAGACTCTCCTAAAGAAAATAAAACTAATCCAATATTAACAAGGCAGCTCCCCTGGTATATCTTACTTTACCCTACGAACAAACCAGAGAACAATCCTTTTAATGGTAAATCTCAAATAACAAACATAACTCCCTCGTCAAATACAACTCCTGCAAGTATTACTCGTCAGCTAAGAACTAGCACTAGTATTAATCCTAAGTTTAGAAATAACACAAATCAATTTGTTTCTATAGAATTGGTTGGGCGAGGAGCGGAAGATGTATATTTAAACAAAACAAACCAAGCTAAAATAAATAAGATAAACTTAAATAATTCAGTGCTTCAATCAGGTTACGTTACCTCAGAGGGTGAAGAAGTTGCCGCTGCTTCTTATGTTTCAAGAAGGGGTAAAACAGGTTACAGGCTTTTATCCGAGATAATCAAAGATTTAGACGAAAATTATCTATTAGGATTGAATGGTATAGGTAAATCATTAACTCAGTTTGACGTATTGTCCAGACTAAATTTAAAACAATTTAGTTTGCTTTCTAGGCTAGAGAACTACAGTGTACTTAAACAATCCGTATTTAATGGGCTAATCAATCAGGTCAAAATTACTCCTGGAACTAAAAACGCAGACTCAAATATAGCCCTACACAAAACACAATTAATAAGAAGAAAGTCTACAGCGCCAACTCAAGATAAATATCCAGAAATTAAGGCGACTAATTTTAATAGAGCCATCACCCCTCCTACAACGGAAGATACCGCTACGTTTACTCCTTTCCAGCCACCAGCACCTCCAACGGCCCTCCCTTAACATTTTTTAAAACAAAAAACTTTTGTTGTGCGTAGCTTACTAAATAACCTAGAGATGAAAATCTTAATCTTTTTATAGGATATAATTATGGATCACATGAAATTAACTGACGAATTACGTCAACAGCTTATGGAAGCTGCCGTTTGGAAGAACGACGAAATTGCTGCTCGCCTTGACGAGTCTGGTGAGGTTGAGGAGGCCGCTGATGGAACTCAAGAAGTAGTACATCCTTCTGGCGAGAAAACTAAAGTAACACATAAGCAAGCTGCGAACCGAACTAAATACGACCAGGGTGAAATGCCAAGGAAAACGAAAACGGTGAAGGACGACACCGAGTATGAGGACGGTGAGGACGCTGAGGAGCTTGAAGAAGGCGCTCACGTTTGCCCCCTTTGCGTTTCTCAGCTTGACGAGTCCATCGACGAGGAGCGCATCCTTGAGCACCTCAACGTCGTACTCGGCCTTGTAGACCGCCTCAGCCAGCTTAACGAAGGCGACGAGGACATTGAGTCTGTTATCGACGAAACTATTGCCGAGCTTCTCTTCCAAGACGAGGAGGAGTGATCGTGAATAGTATCGGAGATTTCGCAGAGAGCTTAATCTTAGGTCAGGTAGCGGATATACAGCAGGGAAAGTCTTTGCCTCCAAAACTAGAGGAGGCAAAGGCTACCGCCAATGCTCCCGCCAAAGACATATCTAATGTAAAAGTCCCAGATGAAATGATGCGGGAGATTCTTGGTGAGGGTTACGAGCCGGAGGAACAGCCTCCTTCTGATGGGTTCCCAGAGCTTGTTTGGGATGATCCTTATGCAGAGGATCCGAAGCAGGAGCCCACTGTTTTGACTGAAGAGACTGCTAAAGAGCTTGTGTCTTTGTTAGAAGAAGTTAGAGGTATGGTAGCAGATCTAAAAGAAATGACAACTTGTGGTATGCTTGGTGTTAATATGGGTGGCCCTGTAGCTGACCCTATGAGAAAAGCTGCTAAAGGCTATAGAAAGCCCACTAGATCCTCTATACTAAAAAAGAGTATTCGAAGAAAACTTAAATGAAATTTACTGAAGCATTAGAATGTATGAATGAAGCCCGAGGCTCTGAAGAGGGTCGGAAAGCCTATACCTCCAAAAAAGCCACCAAGGACGACAAGAAGAAAACATTCAAAGGCAGAGTAAAAACTTATTCTAGTATTAAAGATGCTTTATCCAAAGGGTCTTATGGGCAAATCTTTTCTACCAAAGCGGCGGGAAGGATGTACGTTATATCTAAAGGAAAGTGGGGAGCTAAGAGTGGTAAGGGGAAGATAGCTAAAGGGTTTACTCCCGGAAGTGCGACCCCCTCAGCTAAGTTTAGTAGTGTAAAGAAACACGCAGCTAGAACTCTCCTAAGATATGGAAAGGGTTCTGATAAGCTGGCTCAAAAATATGGTAGTAGATCCATTAGAAAATCTAGAGGAATTGGTGGCAAAGATGGTCGCCTATCAAAAGGAGAAAAGTGATATGCAATTACTACAAGACGTATTTATCGTAGAGAATCTTCAAGTTCTCACAGAAGGTAAGACCAACCCCACCATGAAGATTCGCGGTGTCTTTGGCAGATGCAACGAGCAAAACAATAACGGTAGAATTTATCCTACTGCTGTTCTTGAAGGACAACTTAAGAAAGTTCAGCCTATGATTACTGAGCGGCGTTTATGTGGTGAGCTTGATCACCCGCAGAACGACACCGTTAAGCTATCAAATGCTTCTCACCTTATTACCAAGCTCGACATGAAAGGTGATGAGCTTATCGGTGAAGCTGAGATCCTTAACACCCCTGCTGGCATGACTGCTAAGGCTCTTGTTGAAGGTGGTGTCAAGATCGGCATCTCTTCTCGCGGCATGGGCACTCTATCGGAGGACTCTAACGGTCATAAGATTGTTAACGAAGACTTCCGCCTAGTAACCTTCGACCTTGTGGCTGATCCATCCACAAGAGGAGCTTTCCCCGGCCTTTCCGAATCCACCGAGTCTAAGTTCATTAGAGAGAGCCAGGATAAACTTCAGAAGGAGTCCAACCTTGTCACCATGATTGAGGCTCGCTTAAGAGATTCTTACGAGCCTTTCCTTGAAGAAGCTAAGAAGAAAAAGAAGAAGAAAAAGAAGAAGGGCTTCCCTGACCTCAACAAAGATGGTGAAATCACAAAGGCTGACGTTCTAATGGGCAGAGGCGTCATAGGTAAGAAGAAGAGTATGAGGGAGGCTGTAAAAGAAGAAGGTAGCTGGCACAAGATTGCTTTCTCTTTAGCTGAAGCTATGGGAATAGAGCCTCGTAATCAAAGCCAAGCTCAAAAAAAGCAAGCTAGAATAGCCCTAGAAAAGGAAACTAGGGAGGCGGGACACGATAAACAAAAGAATATGGAAGCACTAGCTTCTCATACCGAGTACCAAAGAATTGGTGATCTAATGGCAGAGGCTCTTGGTCTTACCGAAGCCGTAGACAGAAAAAAAAGGCTAAAGGATCGCAATGATGAACTAGCAAAGCGAGACGAAAAATACAAGGAGCGCGTAAAAAAATATCCCTCAAGCACAGGGGACCCTAAAACCAGAATGAAGTTAGATAAGGATGGGAAGCGTGTTCCTGGAAATAGAAAAACAAACTTTAAGCCAAAGTGATCGCATACATTTTCTAAAAAAAAGTTATTTTAAGTAAAACAATCATATACATATAGCTGAACCTAGGAGAAACCTCATGAGTAATATAAAAAATATAGCCGACATTCTTCCCGAAGGGCTCGATGAATCTACCGTTGAACAGATCTTTCAATTGGTAGATTCTACTATTAACGAGCAAGTCGCTGAGAAGATCGGCCTCCTTGAAGCGCGAGTCACCGCGTACATTCGTACTAAAATTGATGACATCAAAGAACAAGCTCTTACTGAACTCTCTGAGGAGAGCGAAGTCTATCGTAATGCTAGACTATTCGAATCGGTAAGAACTCTTATGTCCCTTGAGCTTAACACCGACGACCAAGACAACGCTCTTTCTGAAATGACAGGCCAGTATGGCGAACTTCAGGAAGAGTTTGACGTTCTAAACAACCAGCTTGCGAGCTTGGTTGAAGAGAACCAGAACCTTGAAAACACAGTACGAGTTATGGACAAAAAGGTTTCTATTGCTGAAGGCGCTGCCTACGAGCTAGAGACTGAAAAAGCACAGCTTCTAGAAGAAGTTGAGAACCTTGAAGCCGCGAAGGACGATGCATTCGTTTCTTCAGAGAAAGCGGTAGTTGTTTCCAAAGCGGATTTGGAAATCAACGAAGAGAGAACTCATAAAACAAATAGTAATGAGTTCTTGACTGATGAGGTCATGAGATTCATGCCCTTCACCTCCCAATCCTAATAATTAATACTATGGATATTATGCACCAAACTGACGAAAAGCTCGTCCAGAAGTGGGAGCCCGTGCTTGAGGGCGTAGATAACGATTACACTCGTCGAGTTACCGCTCAACTTCTTGAAAATCAAGCGAAAGCTATTGTTGAGGAGCGTCTCTCTGAAAACCTTTCCCCCGGCGCGACCACTACTGGTCAGCTAGGAACTTTTCAGAAGTTCGCCTTCCCTCTTGTTCGCCGGGTTTACCCCCAACTTCTTGCTAACAGCCTAGTCGGCGTTCAGCCCATGCAAGGTCCCGTTTCCCAGGTGTTCTACCTCGGTAACGACCGTGCCTATGGTGACACCAGACAGACTGTCTACAGCAAGTACAACCTCACCTACAGAGGTCTTTATAGTTCCACCATTGGTTCTGCTTCCGGCACAGTTCCGGCTGCTGGTACGTTTGGTCCCGGTGGGACCAATACTGGTGGTTTAGACGGTGACGTTGCGGCTGACGGCTTTGACGTTTCTAACGTCCTTAACTTCTCCGCTGGTGCGGGCGAGCTTCAAGGTAACGGCGCTCCGTCCGGCACTATGGGCGGCAAGATCGCTGCTTGGCCTAACGAAGAAGCCATTATGGGTTGGCAGCTTTCCGCTGGTGAGCGTCTAACTGGTACAGGCATCCCCGAGATGACCTTCCACATCGAGCAAGAGGCCGTTGTAGCCAACACTCGTAAGATGCGTGCGCTTTGGACTCTTGAGGCTTCTCAAGACCTTAAGGCTTATCACAACCTTGACCTTGAGCGTGAACTCACTGATCTTCTTTCTAAGGAACTTCAGCTTGAGATCGACCGTGAGCTTATTGAGGACCTTCGCTTAATCGCTTACGGCTTCCGTGGTCAAAACGCTGGTGGTGTAAACCAGAACCTTATGGATAATAGCTACATCGACATGGGCTCATTCCCAGGTCTTGATGGAGACGGTGCTGCGGGTACTTTCACTCCCGCGCAATTCACTTACGACTTCAAAGACGGCGCTGGCGCGGCCCTTAACTCCACTGAGTTCCCTGGCAATAACCTAAGTGGCTCCAACGTCTTCGTTGTAGACTTCTCTCAGGGCGCTGGTACGGGTACTGGTGCTGAACTTTTCCCCCGTCACGTTGGCGAGGTATATGCAAACCTTCTTGCGGTTATCAACATCGCATCTCAGGACATTTACCGCACCACTATGCGTGGACCGGGTAACTGGCTCCTTACCTCCCCTCTAATGGCTGCTCTCATGGAGAGTGCCGCCAAGCTTGAGGGTGGCATTCAGCCCGCTGATGGTCCTACCAACATAGGCTCAAACAGCATTCAGTTTAAGGGCAAGTTCATGGGTCGTTACGATCTTTATGTTGATCCCATGTTCCCTCAGGACGAAATCCTTATGGGCTACAAGGGATCCAACGCGATGGACGCGGGCTACATTTATGCTCCGTACATTCCGCTCCAGCAGTTACCTACTGTTGTCGATCCTGAGACCTTCCAGCCCAGAAAGGGCTTGCTTACCCGCTACGGTAAGGTCCAGATCGAGCCGATGAACAGATTCTATAGAATCATCCGAGTTGTTGGTCCGACAGCCAACTTCCTCTTCTCGCCGTTCTCTAGAAACAGCTCCATACTTGGTACTTCTGTTCCTAGCTGATAAAGGTTACTAAATAAAAAAAGAGGGTCAGAGGTTTTTTGCACCTCTGGCCTTCTTTCTTTGCTATATAAATAAGACATGTATAAATACAGAAGCAAATGCAGGTGGAACATGCTTCTCCATATAGACGGGGAAATCATAGAAATAAGACCTGGAGAGTTGTTTAACTCCGATGGGTTAGTTGAGTCTAGATATCTTGAATTGATGGATCAACCAAAAAAGCCTAAGCGTGGCCCAAAGCCAAAGATAAAAGAAGAAGATGGCAGCGATTACAGTAGATCCTAAGTTACTTGGTTATGGAGATTCCTTTGGAACCTACGCTGGTAGGAACTTAGGTGATACGGACATCTATTCTACAGCTATAGACGGATCAGAACTCAACAAAGGTCTAATGGCAGACCAAGTAGAGTTTAATGTTTTTGAGCAAACAATTAAAGACTTTGTACTAGCTCGCTTGGGTCATCCAATTGTAAGAGTTGAGCTTACCGACTTCCAAATAAAGACTGCTATTGATGAGTCGATAACTAACTTAGATTACCACGCTCCGTTTTGGAACACTCAAATTGCTACGTTTGTAACAACGCCTAATGTAAATACATACGTTCTTCCTACCCACATAGCAAATAACTTAAGCTACTGCGCTTACAAGAAATCGCTCCTCAGCATTCAGCCTCAGGCAGGAACGCTAGAGTTTGATTTCTTTATTAAGTATTTCCAAGATAACTTTGTGTTCAGCGACTTCTCCATGTCTGATTTTTATCTTCTTCAGACTCACTTGGAGATGACAAGAAAGATCCTTAGCCAGGAAGGGTCCTGGGATATTATCAACGGTAATGTTCTTCAGTTATACCCAGTTCCTGCTTTAGGTGATGCAGTCATCTTAGTATACCGTGGTCTTGACACAGGAACCATGCATCCTTACTATAAGAACTGGCTACAACGATACGCTCTAGCAGTGTCTAGAGGCATTCTAGGAGAGATCCGAGGCAAATATTCTTCGCTACCATCACCAGGAGGTGGAGCGAGCTTGAACGGAGCAGCACTCATACAACAGAGTGATCAAGAAAAAGAAAAGCTCAAAGAAGAACTTCTATCTGAGATAGAGGAACCACCAGTATTCACACTATTCTAATGGAAAATAAAACAGTATATCACGACATGGGTTATCTCATGGCCGAGTCTCTAGGATTAATTAGCGAAATAAGAATGACCGCTAAAAGACTCAAAACAACGGGGGGCGCTCCCCTTACCCCAAAAGCGGCGATGAGAGCCAGAAGAGAAACTGAAGCAGCGGATGCTGCGTTAACAGCACAAAATAAAAGGAACATGGGGAGGGGCATCCTTTCTAGCCGAGTAGGACCATCAAATAAATCAGGGACTTGATGACAAACAAGAACTACAAGGTAACGACTAAGCTACCAGCACTGCCAGACATAGATACGGATGACAGTGCGCTTAGTCTATTTGATCAGGACAACCCGGACATCAACCTGTTCAACCTTGTAGATGATGAGATGATTCGTCTAGCTGGCTCTAAGTTTCTATTCTATAAGTATTACCAGTCAGACAACTACGACGATGTATATCGAGAAGAGAGAAGTAAGGTAGTATCCAAGACACCTATCACAGTTCATGGGCACTACGATCCTATCTCCATGTCAGAGGAGCTTACGCAGTTTGGTATTGAGCTTACTAACGATCAGCTATTTACGTTTAACAAGAGTTACATTGAGACCAAGCTTGGTCGAGCCGTCATTCCTGGTGACGTAATCAAGCCTATGTTTCAAGATCAGAAGTATGAAATCTTCGAAGTGGTCGAAGATAGCTTCGAGGCTTATGGAGTTTATCATTTAGTATGCTCTGCCAAGCTCCTCCGTGACAGCACCGAGGTTCAGGACACTCCCCTCTCGAAGGTTAGCGATGAACTTGGCGGGTATGGAGGAGCTATCGAAGAGCTATGACAAAAAACAACTCAATAGAATCTATACTTAACTGGGACGCGAGTAGTAACGAAAGCAGGAATAGGTATTATCCTACTAGGGAGGGTGATGTCAGAAGAAAGATCTTCAAAATGACTCAGGCCAAGCAAAACATTTCTTTTGTTTATAGAGACTCGCTTCGAGCTATGATCTCTGCCTTTAATGACATTGGTTATATTTCTTCTGAGGATAAGTTCAAAGAAATTAAATGCCTCCATGCTAACGCAGAGAGAGCCATTGCCAAACTCAAGCAAGAAGAGAATATCGTCTTGCCTATGCTAACTATCTCTCAAACAACAACGGCTAACGATGATTCTAGAAGAAGGCAAGAAAGTGTTCTAGTCAATGAAAAGTATTGGGACGCGGAAAAGAATAGAGCTTTTCGAGTGCTAAGTTTAGCTCCTAGACCTGTAAACATAAGCTATCAGTTAAACGTATGGTGTAAGTACATGGCTGACATGGATCAGATTCTAGAGCAAATTAGAATTAAATTCAACCCCGAAATGAATGTCCCTACCAAGTTCTCGACGATAGCTAAAGCCTTTCTTGATACAGAGGAGGACCTAGGTTCAGTGACTGCGGGTGATAAAGAAGATAGGGTTGTAAAAAAGACATTCAATATTATCTTTAGAACTTACGTCCCCAATCCTAAATTCTTAGTAACTTCTACAGGCAAGATTGAAGAGTTTAACACGGAGATTATTTTACCTTGAGATTACCTACAGTTTTGGGTTCTCCCGCGACCTGTGGACATACCACCACAGGTAATCCTAGAGTTACCGTAGAAGGAATTCCAATCTCTGTTATAGAAGTTTCGACGGCCTCAGCACCAATTATAGGTCCTGGATCTCCCCGAGTCACGGTTGGAGGCATCCCTGTAAGCACTGATGGAGATGCTATAACTCCTCATGGTGATTCTCCACATAGTAACGCTACTACGACTACATTAGCTACAAGAGTATTTGTGCCATAAAAAAATTAGTAAAAAGCGTAAAGGGTTGTACTACATACTAAGGAAGGAAAATTATGAAAGTAGTAAAAAACGATAGTCTACAATCATTCACCATTTATTTTAACACTGAAAAAGGTGCTCAAGAAAAATGGATGCAGCCGGGGGAAAGTTTAGTGGTTCCTGACCACTACGTTACGGAACAAATTAAGACTCTACATCGACGTAGATTGTTTAAAATTTCTAACGCATAGGAGATAAATTATGGCCCCCAACTACTTAAGCCCCGGTGTATACACCGTAGAAAAGGACATTTCTGATTTCACACCTTCGATCAATACTTCTATAGTAGGCATCGTTGGATTTGCTTCTAAAGGACCAACTAACAAAGCAACCTTGATCACTGACCAAGAAGCACTTGTTAGAACTTTTGGTAGACCAAGTGAGGCCATTAACGGTCAAGGTCTTGAAGGCGCTCTTGAAATTCTTGAGCAAACTAACTCAGTATACTTCGTTCGATGCGCTGATTCCGATGCAGTAGATGCCTCAGCCACGGTGTCCGTAGGCCACTGCCCAGCCATTGCAGTTTCTGGTCAGGCTACCAACGCCGCTACCGACAGATACGGAATTGAAGTTCCTGTCACTCTAAGAATTCAGGTAAAAGACTCCGAAGGAGTTGCCAAGTTCTCTGATAACGGGGGTTTAGGAAGAGATTATGTGGTCAACACACCTAATGCTCGCTCCCAATCCGAAGCTCTTAGATCAGTAATTGGAGGTGCTTTAGACGCAGATTTAGCGGGTGTATTTAACGCCGGATCTTTCGACAGCGGGTTAGGACTTTCCGGTGCCATCGTAGGTAGCTTTGCGGGTTCTGGGGCAGAGCTTACTGCGAAGATTTGCACGGGGACTACCTTCGATGAAGATAACGGATTATCTGCTTTACAGAAAATTAGTCCTGTAATAGATCCCACTGTCAATTTCGGAATAACTGGTGCTGCGGCTTCTTCAATAACTGTTGGGGGAGCACAGATTGTTACCGAAGGCGCTAACAGCATAAGCTACCTTGCTCAGTCGTTGCATCCTGGTGACGGGTACAATGGAGGAGTTAGATCTAACGGCGACACCAGCGGCAACTCTATTACTTTAGAGTCTGTAGGATCACAAAACTTTATAGTTCGAGTCAATGAAGAAGGTGTTGCTTTAGAAACATTTAAGGCGAGTCTTGTCGCGTCGGGAGCGTTCCTTGAGGATGTCATCAATACTGGTGAAACAAACACTACCTCTAGAGTAATCAAGGGTAACCTTGTTCGTGATGGGGCTGACATTAGTGTAACTGCTCTAAATAATTTTGCGGATTCAATAAGCCAGCTAACTACAGGAACATTCAAAACTTTCTTCGAAGGAGTTGAAACTGCTGCGGCGGTTGGAGGTAGATTCGTCAAACTTGTAGGCTCTGCCGCTGCCAATTTAGCTGGTGGTACGAACGGGATTGCTGCTACTGAGAATGGTCGATCTACAGCGTTAATTGGTAGCTCTGCTGAAGAACCTAAGACAGGAATGCAAGCTCTTGATGACGATGTAATCAACGTGGGAGTTGCTCTTGTGCCTGGAATCGCTACTCAAGAGGTTCAAAATAATCTAATTACTTTAGCTGAGAGCACTCAAGATTTCATGGCACTTGTTGCTCCTCCTTACGCAGTAGGTACGGTGCAAGATGCCATCGACTGGACTAATGGTCAAGCTGCTACAACGGGGTCAAGATCAACTTCGATCAACAGTTCTTTTGCTGCGGTACACTGGCCCTGGGTAAAGGTATTCAGTACGTTTGATGGCAAGGACAGATGGTATGATCCTTCGATCTTTGCTGCTAGACAAATGGCCTACACTGACGCTGTGTCTGACACTTGGTTCGCTCCTGCTGGTTTCCAAAGAGGACGCCTAACTAAGCCTACAGAGGTCGAGGTTAAGCTCAACCAGGGCGACAGAGACAGCCTTTACAGCGGCGGTAACATCGTAAACCCGATTGTTGCTTTCCCTCAGCAGGGCCTCACCATCTTCGGGCAAAGAACTGGTCAAAGATCGCCTACAGCACTAGATAGGATTAACATCCGAAGATTAATGATCTATGTACGCAAGGTACTTCTTGCTTCCACTCAACGGTTTGTCTTCGAGCCGAACGATGAATTTACTTGGTCACAGATTGAAGGAGTTGTCAACCCCTTCCTTGACGATATCAGAAGAAGACGGGGAATCACAGAGTTCCGAGTTGTTTGCGACGAGACTACAAACACACCTCTTCGCGTTGACCGCAACGAACTTTGGACAAAAGTTCTTCTCAAGCCTACCAAGACCGCTGAGGTCATTGTGTTTGAGATCAACCTAACCAATCAGTCCGCTGATCTAGGAACCCTCTAAGGAGATAATTAATGGCAACATCATATTACAAGACAAAATACGGTAGAGATTTTACTCCGGGCCAGGGGCTTCCTACCGTCTCGACTGACCTTGATTCAGTACGGGCTTATCAGTTTGAGGTTCACCTCTTTGGCCTACCTCAAGACATCACAAACGTCCCTGATCTAACTCTAGCTGCTAAGAAAGTTGGTGGATTAGAGATGAGAAATGAGGCTATCGTGGTTGATCGAGTCAATGACAAGGTTCACTACCCTGGGAAGACCACCCCTGGAGAACTTACCATCGACTTCGACAACCTCTACCTTCGTGAGACTGCCTCCGACCTTTATCGCTACTTCCGTCATACTTACGACCCTCTTACGGGTGAGATGACAAAGAGCAGCCAGCCTGGAGGTGGATCGGGTAACACGTTCAAGGCAGATAAGCTTGAGATTATTCAGTTAGACAATACTCTAACTCCACACTCAACTATTGAGCTTTACGGGGTTTACCCCACTTCATGGCAAGCTGCGGAATTCAACTACGCTACTAACGATTTCCACATGCTTACTGTGAACTTCAAGTACGACTTCATGAACGTCTACAACTATACAAACCCAACTCAGTGATAAACAAGTAGGTTTTTAGTCCCGTCCTTACCTGTGTGGGCGGGGCTATTTTTATTCATCTATAATAAGATATGGATTATCTCTCAGAATTACTAGAAAGCTACAGTCAGCTAAAGAAGCGAACATATAAGATTACTTATATTAATGAGGAAGAAGATCCTATTGCTGATCCTGAGGCTTTGAAGCGTGCTCAACAGGCTGCTGATAATGTAATCTCTCAACCATATGAAGCTTATGCAGAAGGTAATAGCGCCTCCCCTGACGGAACCTTTGCATACAAGAAAGCTAACACAGAAGATATAAGTGTTGCAATAAATGGAAATACGCGAGCAGGTGGGACCGTAGCCCCTGGAGGGGCTGTGGATAAAAACTCAAAAGCTTACACAAAACTAGTAAACCACTTTTTAAATCAAGAACAGGAAGGAGTTGAAACTGACAACGAACTAAGTAAGCAAGAGTTTGAAAAAACTGTAGAAGGTAGTTTAGATGATCCTGAATACGTTGATTTAGTTCCTCAAGCTAATGGAATCTTAAATCGCCTTCTAGGGCTGGCTAGAGACGGTGTTCTAGGGGATCTCACAGAAGCTGCGGTGTCGGGAACTTATTTCGTAAAAGGTAGTGATGAAAAAAGGAACGCTACTTCTATCCTGTATAAAATAATGTCGGCTGAGGTTCGGACTGTAGACGATGACGGTTTGTCTACTGAAGGTAAGATGAGCCCCGCTATGGCTAGTAAGATTCTAGATAACTTCGAGGCTGTTACCACGTTTATAGCCCTGCCTGAGGAACAAAAGAAAGATTCTTGTGAAGATGTAAAACGTCAAGTAGGTTTTTATAAAAATCAATTAGTTCTTTTTGGAAACGACCCATCAGAACTTCTTGTAGTTGGATCAAACAAAACCCCCAACAAGCTGTATCAAATAGGTTTAAAAGCTATAGAGGATAGCTGTGGCTACTCAAAGAAAGATTTTACTAAGATTGCTGGGGGGGTGTTTTCAACTCAAGAAAAGAACGCAGTTAAAGGTGTTTTGTTTGAAGAGTTTCACGTTATCGCGGCTCTTCTAGTTAGTGGTAAGTTAGGTGAGGGGAAGAAAGCTTTGATTTCTGAGTTAAAAAACAAGGCTGCTATCTTAAAAGACATACAGGCATCGCGGGGAGAGGCAGGTCTCACTTTAGACGAAGCTTTTGCTCAAGAAGTTCAGGACGAATTGTTAGAGGCGTTAGGTAGTGACGAAGCTCTTAAAAAGTATTTGATTAATGAGATGTCGTTGGCTCTCCCTTTCGCAAAGTTCATGGGCGCAGACAGTGTGCAACCAATTGGCCTAGAGGTTGCTACAGGAGCCAGGGAAGACCTTGATTACATTTACTCTGATCAAGATAAGGCATTGGAAAAGGCAGAGGCCATTGGTAGTGAGGTTCGAGTAATAGGCCCTAATCAGTACGCAGTTGGAGTTGGTCTAAAACGACTCTCAGAAATACAACGAGCTAAGTTTGGAGAAATAAACTCTGTTAGAAGAATGTTAGAAATCCTCGCTGGGGGTGGTAAAGGAAAAAATTTAGATCCTGAGTTCCAAGCATTCATGTATAAAAACTTATACAATTACTCTACGGAGAGAGAGATCGAGACTGCTAGGTACGCCGAAGATTTAGAGGCTAAAGTAGGGAAGGCAGCGGTTCCATTTATGGAAAATACTACCTACACAAAAGGTGGAAAAATAAAAGCAATCACTCCGGAGCAACTAGCTAAATCCGCTTTTGGGTCCATGAAGAAGCGGTTAGGTTTTAAAGATTTAAAAAACTCTGCTCTTAGGGATACTTTGTTTGAAAAGAAAGGATCTGAGTACCTCTTAAAAGAGTTTTCTGGGGATGGACCTAGTGCGGAAGACAACAGACAGAGATTAGCAGAAAAAGTTGGTAGACTAGATAGGATAAAGAGATTAGAAAAAGATTATAAGGCAGGTAATCAAGCTGCACAGGACTACATTATGGCAATGGCGTTCACTTGTGGAGCAAATACTAGAGACCTATCTCAGCTAATCAGTGATGATTCAGGCAAAGTTATAGCTGTTAAACATAACAAAATATTGACGGATATATCACAAACCAAAGATATGAAAATGGAATTCAAAGGTTCTAAAATAATTATTTCTGGTGGAGGTTCGTCAGTGATCTTGGATCAACAACACACGAAAACTTCTTCAGGAAAAAGTAATACTAGAACTTCTCTATATGTTCCAAAAGAAACCTTAGAAAAATATGCTTCCAAAGAAGACTTTAGCCCTACAAAGAAAACCAGGGAAGAAGTGACTGAGCTATTTATTAAAGGGCAGATTAAACTTTTAGAAGGGTTACTCAATCAAACCAATGATAATCCTCTTCTTTAAGTAAATCATCTAAGTAATATACCCTATATGAATTTTCTTCTTTGTGAATCTCTATATATTTTTTTATTGAGTACATTATATAAGAGGGCACAATCACCAGGGTTTTCTGCCTATCTTGTTTAAATATAATCATAGGTACTTTTTTGCTTAGATCAGAATCTTTTTGACATTGAAGAATAAATTTCCAAAAGTCGGACCTATAATTAAAAAGACTATAGAGGCTCTCGTTATTATATCCCTTCTTGCATTCTATGCAGTAGCGGAAATTTTTAGGAGTTATTAAATCTCCATGAAGCTTTAGGTGATCAGGTAGAGTATGCGTAGTAGCAAATGCTCCTGACCCAGGGGTTCTAGAGAATTCTTTAGTATCAAATCTCTTGTTTAACATAGAAGCTATTTGTCGTTCAAAGGTTGCGCCTTTGGTTCTACTGTTAACTTTTTTCTTTTTCTTTAACTTGGAAATGTCGTAATTGTCTTCCATAAATATAACCTTCACACTATTATAGTACAATGGATACTAAAGCACAAAGTATCAAACTCGATATACAAAACTGGAGACTTCGTATAGATGAACGGAGTAGAAATAGAATGAAAATACAAATCAAATTATCTAAGGATGAGGCTGAAGCATTTAAGAACTTTTCTCAAATGGTAAAGCCAGAAGAAATTAGCGATGACGATTTTATGAAGACCGTATTCGTCGCAGGATGTGAAACCCTTAATAGGCAGCTACAAGAGCTTGTACAGAAGTACGCGATAGAGAACCAAGAGGAGCTTGCGTCTTCTGGGATCACTGTGGTTGAAGGAGAGGATGGGCAGGTTAAACTTATGGATTCAGATAAAGTTGAAACCTCAGAAGCTGTTGAAGAAGCATGAAATATTGTTTACAATTATTAAAAAAAGAAAACGATTTAAACAAAATACTATCACAACAAAAAGTGAATAAAACAAACATGAGCATTTTGTTTGTCTCTGAATGGGATAGCTGGTGCTCAGACTTGGTAGAAGAACTCAAGAATAAGTACGGGGAAAACGAAGACGGGGAGAGGCTGTACGTTGTAAACAGTTTCGATATGCCACACAGCTTCGTCATTTATGGAAGCACAAAAGTGCCCCACCTTGTTCGGTTGAAGAAGGGAAAGGTTAGATCCGAGTTTTATCTACCTAACATATACAAGCAACTAAAGGTCTAAGTTATCTTTATGAATGTCGATATAGTTTTCGATTTTCTGCTTGTATTTTTTCTCTCTGGTGTACATAAGCTTAAGTTGATTTAGAATTACAGTCGTAAAGTAATTAAACGCGGTGCCCTTCTTGGGCTTGAAATTCTTGACCGTCTTAAGCACCAGAGCAAAGCATTCCTGCTTGGCATCGTTGGGGTCCACTTCAAATTTGAAGGACTCAACGATGTTTTTTATTAGAAGTCCGAAGACAGAAACCAGATCTTCTTCGTGAGTTTTCGGATCCTCTTTGTATAATAGGATGATTCTCTCAAACTCGTCATTGTCTATATATCTATTTCCCATACCTTATAATAGTATGTTTGACCTCAATAAACTGTATGCTGGCAGCAATATGGCTGGTGGTGACCCTAGATGTGAGGGGTGTAGCATCCTTTGTAAAGACAAAGCTGTACACTCACACATGGACCATGAGGATATGGAGCAGTGCGATACTCTGTTCCTATCCGACTCACTTAGCTTTATTCATGGCTCTCCTAAAGCCTTCAACCATAAGGAGATGAGCCTACTCCAAGATACTTACCCAACTAAGTTTGCGACAGCAGCTTCGGTTAAGTGTACTGAGGTGAAGGAGGCAGACATGAAGACGGACGACATTAAGATCTGTCGCCAGCACATTCAAGCAACCATTGACACAATCAAGCCTCGCCTAGTGTTTGCCTGTGGCAACCTTGCGATGAAGATGATTCTACGGAAGAGCGGTATCACAAACAAGCGAGGGAAAGCCTTCGAGTTTGAGAGCGAAGAGGGTCACAAGTGTACTGTGATTCCGATCTTCCACCCTTACGCCTGTATCAAAGAGCCGAAGAACCTCTCCCTATTCCAGACGGACATTAAGAATGCTCATGAGATGTATATTCTTAACCGTCGTAGGGAGGGGGACTTCAAGTACAAGGCGATCATGAACTACGAGGACCTAGAAGATCTGACTGAGATGCTGAAGAATACCTCTGAGACTTTGGCGATTGATACGGAGACGACGGGCCTTAACTTCCTCAAGGATAAGCTCATGACCCTTTCCATCTCCAGCAGAGACATGACTTGGGTTATCCCCCTTGATCATAAGGACAGCCCATTCAAGAAAGGCACGGAAGATTATGCTGATGTTTGGTTTTGCATTCGTGCGATCATGTCCAACCCTAAGAACAAAAAAGTATTCCACAATGCTAAATTCGACCTGAAGTTTTTGCTATCATATGGCATCACGGTCGAGAACGTATGGGACACTAAGATCATGCACCACCTGCTTGATGAGAACATGCCCAAGTCCTTGATGGACCTTACCAAACTTTACTTTGCATCCGAACTGGAGAACCTATGACACTAGAAGAAATGAAGGCTGAGTTTGAAGCAGCCGAAGCTGATTACAATAAGCTTAAATTGGAACACGCTGAAGCGCATTCAAATTTCGCAAGGATTGATTTCGAGCATCGTAAAGCCATGAAGCGTTACTTCTCTGCTCGATATAACTATGACAAGGCCAAAGACGGTATCTTCCTGGACATCTAATGCTTACGATTGATAACCCGTCCAGGTTTGACTGGGCTAACATGGATCTAGGTGAGTGCATGGAGGGTAACGCTATGGATACCCACTTCACGCTCAAGCTATTCGACCTAATCGTAGACCGTTTGGAAGACAATACGATGAACCTGCTCAAGCATGTTGTCATGCCTAGCTTGTCTAACTTCGCAGAGATGGAGTGGGAAGGTTTGATTGTAGATCAAGATGCGCTAGGAAAGGTGGGGCGTCAACTCTCTTCTAAGAACATGGACAGAGAAGACGGGCTATACACCTGTAAGGGAGTTACTACAAAAGATAACGTATCTTCCAATGCAGACCTGTGCGAGATTCTGTATACTAGAGAGGGTGGCATGGAGCTTTACCCTCCTGACAGGACACCTAAGGGAGCACCTTCTGTCTCCGCACCTACACTTAAACTACTACTGGAACACATTGACGAGGAGCTAGAGCGCCGTGGCTAATTGGAAGCACAGAGATGAGGGGAAGCGTATCAGTAAGTCTGTTGTCGCCAGCAAGAGCACTGAGGAGTTGCTTGAGTCTAAGAAGTTTATCAAAGGCTTGCTTGACCTTCGCAAGTCTCAGAAGCTGACTAAGACTTATATTGATGGTACGAGGAAAGCCATCGAGTATAACGAGCAGAGCAAGGTGTTCGTGGACTTCCGGTTTGATGGCACGGCTACTGGCCGTCTGTCCTGTGCGTCCTACAACGCGCAAAAACCTATGGGTGTTTCCTTCCACACTCTACCTAGAGAGACCGAGGATAACATCAGAGACCTGTTCTGTGCTCCTCCTGGGTGGGACTTCATTGCCGCTGACTACGCTGCGATGGAGCTACGGGTGTTGGCCCATATCTCCAAAGAGTTTGTCATGCAGAAGGCGTTCAAGTCTGGTGCGGACCTGCATACCTACACTGCTAGACTCCTGTTCCAGAAGGAGAACATCAGTAAGGAGGAGCGTCAGATTGCCAAGACTGTATCCTTCCTCATTGTTTATGGAGGAGGTGCTTTCAACTTGAGCGAGACGATGGGCATTCCCATGAAGCGTGCTGAGAAGATCATCGCTGACTATCAGAACGTCTACCCAGGCATCTTCAAGTACATGGATTTTGTCAACGAGTATGTTCTAGCAAACCAAGAAGCATACACCATCTTCGGTAGAAACCGCAAGCTACCTAACGTGACAAGTAAAGATAGGGGGGTAGTCAATCGTGCTTTGCGACAGGGGCTAAACTTCACGATCCAATCCACCGCATCAGACATTCTTCTTTGCGCTCTACTTGGGATTAGCCGTAGGTTTAAGAAGGAGGGGATGGAGGCAAGACCTGTCGCAACTGTTCACGACTCGATTGAAGTAGTTTCTCCCAAGAATGAGAGTAAGAGAGCTATGGAGATCATCTATGATGAGATGGTAAATTACCCCACGCTCAGAAAAGTATTCAACATCGAGTTTGATATTCCTTTCGGTATTGATGTAGAGCTTGGGACTTCGTTTGGTAATGTTAAGGAAGTACACTTTGATGGGGGCGTCCCCGTACTATGAAATTACAAGTATTAGAAAAAGGATCAGTAGAGCTACTGAGCCACACAGAAAACGGCGACCTTTTGGTAGTCAATGCAGCGAGATGCTCATTCGACAAAGAACACACTGAATTTGATGAAGACAAAGACAAGAAACTCATTAATTATTTGGCAAGAGAGCGACACGATCTCCCGTTTCGTCATCCTTCTGTTACTCTACGTCTTGTTGCTCCTATTTTCGTGCTTCGCCAACTGGGCAAGCATCAAGTTGGTTTCTCTTGGAGCGAAGTATCTAGACGTTATATCACCGGAGAGCCACAGTTCCACGAACCACCTATCTGGAGGGAGAAGGCTGATAATGTGAAGCAGGGGAGCACAGACACCATGCACCCTAAGAGCGCCAACATGATGTCTAGAAACAAGTTTGTTAACCATAACGCTCTAGCTGTGTACAATGATATGATTAGTCAAGGCGTGGCTCCAGAGCAAGCGAGGATGGTGTTGCCTCAGTCTATGTATACCACAACTGTAACGACGGGGACCCTGCTTGGCTGGCATCATATGTTTAAGCTACGGACTGAGGAGCATACTCAGCTTGAGTCTCAGAAGTACGCCAGGGCCGTTGGACAAATTATGGGAAGGCTTTACCCTTTTAGTTGGGAGGCATTATGCCTACGCTAGTTATTGGAGACCTGCACTTCAACCACACCCCCAGAGGTATGATGGAGGCGCAACTTGACACGGTAAAGAAGATCGTTGAGCGAGGTATAATTAAGCATCGTTGTGATTCGGTAATTTTCCTAGGGGATCTGATGATGCACCGCTCCCCTCGCCCCCCGGTTATGCTATCTCTTAAGTATTTAATGGACTGGATCACTGAGGAAAAAGGTCTTGATGTTTATATCTTAAGAGGTAATCATGATAGCTATAATAAATCGGACGACGGGGTAACCTCCTTGTCTCTTCTGGAAAACGAAAAAGTAAAAGTATTTACTCAAACTTACTATGACAAAAGGAACGATTGGACTTTCATCCCCCACTACGAGGATGAGCAGAGGATTGAACATGATTTGGGTGCTGCCCATCCAGGTAGTTTTGTCTTCGGTCATTTTGGTTACGTCGGTTCTCTTAACTCTGCTGGTGACGCCGACTTTGGCATTCAACTGGATGCTTTCAAAAACCGTACTATACTTGGGCACATTCACAAGCACACGGAAGACGGACAAGTTACAGTCCTGGGAACACCTTACTCAACAAACTTTGGAGAAGCTGGAAAAGATTGCTATTACGGAGTTATCACAAAGAAAGGATTCAAAAAATACCCAATAGACTTTGGAGTCAGACACCTAATAATTGATTATGATAAAGTTAAAGACAACGCTGATTGGATCAACCAAAAAGAATGGTTTACGTTGTTGCGGGTCACTATTAATTCTTTGGAAGAGGACTCGTCTGTGGCTTGGACATGTGACGGGCTGGATGTGGGCTCTTTGGAGATAAAGTATGTCCCTCTACTGGATGATCGAGATGTTTTTGATCCACAACCAGGAGTTATATCCTTGCAGGTTAACGACGACTTGATTGAGCAGTACCTAAACGCAAGCAACACAAAAATTAATAAAGAGACTCTCCTTGATGGTCTAAAGCTTATCCATGAAAATCAAAAAGATAGAGATCAGTAATTTCTACTCTATAAAAAATATAGAGTTTGATCTAGGTGGTCTCGGTGAAGGGATTGTCATGATCGAGGGCAAGAACAAGGACACTAAAGGGTCCAATGGCTCCGGCAAGAGTGCTATGATTGAAGCTCTTGTGTGGGGCCTGTTCGGTAGGACTATTCGTAAGTCTACGGAAGAGGCATTAGTAAACAATCGAAGCAGGAAGAATTGTTCTGTTCGTGTTGAAGTAAATGACCTAGTGATTGAGCGAGGCAAGCGGCCTACGTTCCTACGCCTGTTTAAGGATGGCGTGGAGATTACAACGGACAACGCCACCAATACCCAGAAGGTGATTGATGAACTGCTTAACACAAATTATAAAGTGTTTCTTGCATCCACAATCTTCGGACAACAGAATAACATTGAGTTCCTGACGGCCACTCCTGATGATAAGAGAACTATCATCAAGAACTTCTTGAACCTAGACGATCTATTCGCTTTGCGTGACTCAGTAAAGTATCTGAAGTCCGAGTACAATCAAGGTGTTAAGCGGCTGACAGCAATCCTAGAGGAACATCAGAGCACGGTGGAGACTTATGATTACGACATTACTGAAGCTAAAAAATCGCTTGAGGCAATTGATTCAGAGCTTATGGATAAGTGCAGAGATCTTACACTTGCGGAAGTGGTAGCTGTAAACGAGCATAATCAACGCATTGACTGGGAGGTAAAAGATGCCCTGCGTTCCCTTCAAGGCGAGCAGAAGCGAGCACAGGACTTCCTAGCGGATGCTAGAGCCAAGACCTGTAGGTCATGCGGTCAGAAGGTCAAGGATGCTATGGATGAGAACTCATTAGCGGACAAGATGGCTATGTTTGACGCAGAGATAGAGAACTATCAAAGAGATGTGAAGAAGTTACAAGGCAGCTACAAGAAAGTGGTGGTTGACCCTAAGGATTATGGCATTGTTACAGAGTACAAATCTATTGAGGATAAGATAGGTTTTCTAGAACGACAGAAGGAGCAGTGCCTGGAGAAGATTCAGAACGTGCATGATGAGCGTGGTGATTACAACACCAACTACGAGATCATGAAGTTCTGGGAGAAGGCATTCTCTGAAAACGGTGTAGTAAAATTTGTTATCCGAAATGTACTTGAGTATTTCAACGCTAAGGTTAACTTCTACTTGTCTCACCTGTCACAAGGGAAGTTCTTCATTGAGTTCGATGAAGCTCTTAATGAGACAATTACTCACAAGTCTCACACTATCCATTACATCTCCCTGTCAGGGGGAGAGAAGAAAAAGATTAGCCTAGCAGTTATGCTTGGGCTACAGAGCCTACTGAAGATCTCCAACACCGAAGACGTTAACATTATGTTTTTCGATGAAATAGCAGAATCTTTGGACGCCGAAGGTATGGAAGGACTCTACATACTACTCTCAGAACTAAAGAAGTCTAAGACTTTGTATGTAATTACTCATAATAATTACCTCAAATCTTTAATGGACAACGCCCGCACCGTGACTATGATAAAGTCCAACGGAACATCTAAACTATCTATAGGAAAATAAATATGGCAAATGCAAACCTCGACCCTTTGGGTCAATCAATTTTTGAATCTCGATACGCTTACCCAGGCGAAACTAAGTGGGGCGAAAGAGCTAGGGTCATCGCTAAGACCATTGCTTCTGCGGAACTAGATGAGGATAAGGAGCGCATCGAGAAAGCATTTTATGATGCTATTGGTTCTGGTGACCTTATTCCTGGTGGCCGTATCATCTTTGGTGCTGGTCGTAACCGTGGTCGTCACAACCTGCTTAACTGCTACGTTATTATTCCTGAGGATAACGTAGACTCCATCGGAAAGACCGTGCAGGACATGTATCGTATCTCCTGTGCTGGCGGCGGTGTAGGCTTCAACGTGTCTAAGCTTCGTCCTAAAGGTGATCACATCGGAAGCGTTGCTAACTCAGCCCCAGGCTCAGTCAGCGTCCTTAAAATGATCAATGAGGTTGGTGAGCACGTTCGCGCTGGTAAAAACCGACGCACGGCTCTTATGGGCATCCTTAACGTGACGCACCCTGATCTTCTGGAGTTCCTCTCCGTAAAGCTTGACCAAGGGCAACTTAACAACTTCAACATTTCGGTTGCTATCACTAACCGTTTCCTTGAGGCTGTTGAGCTTGGTGAGGATTGGCACTTTACTTTCAACAGTAAGGAGTATCACCTTTATGATATGGTCCGCAGCAGCGACGGCGAGGTCCTCCGCGTTATCGGTATGGATGCTGACGATGCTATGGCTAGGGCTGAGAACTTCCACAAGGTTGCTTGGACCGATACGTTTGAACTACAAGGCCAGCGGGACATGAAAGCCCGTGAACTTTGGGATCTCATCTGGACAAACTCTGTCGAGTCAGGCGACCCAGGCATCTACAACATTGATCTAGCTAACAGCTATACCAATGTTAGCTACTTCGAGGATCTTGACAGCACTAACCCGTGCGGTGAAATCTCTCTTCCTTCCTACGGTAACTGCTGCTTGGGTAACATTAACCTAAACAACATGGTGCTAGAGGATGGATCTGATCTTGATTGGAAGCGCCTTGCTCGCACTGTTCGTACAGGCATTCGTTTCCTTGACAATGTTCTTACGGTTAACACGTTCCCCACCGAGGAGTGCAAGACTGTTGCCGAGCGTAGTCGTCGAGTCGGTCTAGGTGTCACAGGGCTCCACTACATGCTTATTCGCCTCGGTATTCGCTATGGCTCTGAGAAGTGCCTAGAATTCCTTGAGCGTCTATTCAGCACGATTCGAGATGAGTCCTACAAGCAGTCGATTTATCTTGCGCGGGACAAGTCTCCGTTCCCTGAGTTCGACTACAAGAAGTACCTGAATGAGGAGTTTGCTAAGACTCTTCCTGCTCGTATCCGAATGCTTATTAAGAAGCATGGCGTCCGTAACGCGGTAATGCTTACGATCCCACCTTGTGGCACTACGTCCATGCTTTTCGGACTTTCCAGCGGCATCGAGCCGATCTTCTCTGCTATGTATAACAGACGATATCGTCAAGCCAACGTGTGGAAAGAGTCTTTAGTTGTTGATCCTCTCTTCCAAGAGTATTATTCTAAAGGGAAGGACCTCGCTCCGTTTGTCGGTGCATACGATGTCGCTCCTGAGGGACACATTAAGGTCCAAGCTACTATCCAAAAGTATATTGATTCTTGCATCTCCAAGACAATTAACCTTCCTGCGGAAGCTACACCTGAGCAGTTCTCACAACCTGCTCTTGACTACGCTGCTTACCTCAAAGGGTTTACTGTCTACAGAGCAGGGTCAAAAGGAAACGAACCACTACAAGCTATTCCGCTAACGGAGGAAAACATTGAAAAATACATGGGAATGCCCGAACCCGCCGAAGAGGCCGTGCAATCAGGAGACGCCTGTTCAGCCGCTGGAGGAGACTGTTGAGTTGGAGTCCCTACCGAGGGACGACGACCCGTACTGGGAGGACTGATGGCTATATTTGAATGGATATGCCAGGACTGTAGCATCTACTGGGAGAGAGATCTCCCAGTAGGTAAAGCTCCTGATAGGACTAGGTGTCCGAAATGTAATAAGCTTTCGGAAAGATATTACGCAAATCAAAATATTCAGCACAAGTGGGGAGACGATAAAGACTTCCATACAGTAAGGCAAAGATACAAAAAACATGCTGAAAAAGGATACGATAAAACATCAGGGGATAGGTGGCTGAATAGAAGTATCGAAGAAACTAAACGGACGATGAACAATGAGAATTTTAGATACCGCCCAGCGAGTATAAACTATGAAAAGTTGGCTGAGGATGGTTTAGTCAAAAAGCTGTCCGAAAAAGAGACATCAAAAAAGATAGAAAGGGCTGGAAAACTAACACAGCAAGCCTATGATGTAGCTAACGAGAGGGGTGCTAAAGACATCGGAAGCACCAAACTAGACATTACAAAACCACAGAAGCAACAATAATAAAATGGCTTACGATTTCTCTGACAATATTCAGCGTGGAATCCTTTACTTCCTTAAGTCCGACAAGGATTTCTATCTGCAAATCGTCAACCTCGTAAAGCCGGATCATTTTGAGTATCCGTCTCATGCGCGGATCTTTACTACTGTTCGTAGTTACTATGAAAAGTATGGCAAGCTGCCTACTGATGAGTTTATTCTTCAAGATGTGAAGGACAAACTTGGCTCTAGAGAAAGCGTGTCAGATTATGACGACGAGCTTACTTTTATCAATGGCCTCGACGAGGCTACGATCAGTAACTCGGAGTACATGCTAGACATTGTGGAGACTTTCGCTAAGAAAGAGGCCATGAAGTCTGCTATTGCGGAAAGCATCTCGTTGGTTCAAGAGGACCGGATGGAAGAGGTTGAGGCTCTGGTAAAGGAGGCCCTCCTCGTCCATCGAGATGTGGACACCGGACAGGACTACTTCTCAGACATCCACATGCGATGGGACCGTACCTTCAACGAGGAGAAGAAGGAGAAGTACAAGACCGTGCTTCCTTCCATTGATAGGTCCCTTGAAGGTGGGCTAGGCAAGAAGGAACTGGCGATGGTTGTCGCTCCTCCAGGGGTAGGAAAGTCCTTGTACCTAGTCAACCAGGGTGTTCAGGCGATGATGGAGGGACAGAAGGTTCTGTATGTCTCCCTGGAGATGAGTGAGGATAAGATCGCGCAGAGGTTCGATTCTGTGACTACTTTAGTTCCTCAGTTCAAGCTCAAAGACCCCGCTTCTCAGCTTACTGTTACGGAGAGGCTTAACATGTTCAAGGAGCGGTTCCCAGGAAGCGACCTAGTAATTAAGGAGTTTCCCACGGGTCAGGCGTCTTCAAACACAGTCCGAAACCTCCTGGTGCAGCTACAGAATTACGAGGAGTTTAGTCCAGACCTTGTAATTATTGATTACCTAGAACTATTGCGCCCGGTAAGGGATATCGAGAAGGAGTATCAGGCGCAGCAAAGAATTGCAGAGGAGATTCGTGGCGTAGCAATGGAGTTCAACATTCTTGTTTGGACTGCCACGCAGACTAATAGGCAGGGACGTATGGTGCAGGTCATCACTGATGCAGAGCTAGGCGACAGCTACGGAAAGATTCGTACCTGCGACTTCGCTATGTCTTTGAACCAGTCAGAAGAAGAATTCGACAATGGGGTCATGCGTGCCTATGTAATTAAGTCCCGCAACGGAAGGCCGAGGTTCTCCGTGCATATGGGTGTTGACTATGGTACACTTAGAATGACTGAGATTGATGGAGGTTTTGATGCCGACTAAACAACACAATATTTTGGATAGATTGGTTGAGGAGGGTATCACAGAAGTTTTGGTTGGATATCGCTCTTACGCACTAAATATTAAGAGAGGATTGAGAGAAGCTACTGAGAAGTGTTATGGGTCCGCAGACTTCGATAAGGGGATTATTTCCTTGGAGAAAGACATGGACCACGAAACTGCCAGAGAGACACTGGTACATGAGCTTACTCATATTGTCCTTGAACTTTGTGGACTAGGGGGAAATGAAGATACGGGATTGGTTGAAGCTCATACCAATGAGGAAATCACCACCCTAATTTCAAGAGGTTGGCTTACGCTAATAAACCTTAACCCAAAACTATTTGAGATTATAAATGAGCAGATTAAAGAGTTATGATGTTTTTCCAAAGCCCACCCCGGTACTGAGGCGTATTAGTGTCATTCGATCCGGCCAGTGGTCGTTCGCCACAATCCCTGCGGATACACTCGTCCGGGAAACAAAATCACAAAGATTCTATCTAGTTAATGAAAAATTTGGTCTTTGTAGATTTAATGAGCCCAAAGCAAGTTCTATTTCCTTTTTCGGTTTGCCTGGAGATTATATTGCCGCTGATCCTAACGGAAATTTAAATATTGTAACCGCAGCAGAGTATGCTAGAAAGTTCCCTAAGAAAAAACCAGCTAACATGGCTATGCCACTGACTTCGGATGATTTTCTTAGACAAAACAACCCAAATAGTGTTGAGAATTCTTCTACCATTAACTCTAATAGTAGTAGAGCAAATTCCTCTTCTACTGGAGCAACAACAAATGCAGGACCAACAAATACAGGATCTTCTTACTAACTTTAACTGGGACAACTACAAGGAAATCTCTGAGGCGATCTCTAAAGTAAACCAAAACCAAATTGAAACGGAAATGTCACATCAAGCTTCCATGTACTCTTACTATCATGGACTGATGGCATCCGCAAAGCATGAGTACAATGATTTGCAGACGGATGTAAATTCACTTACAGCCCAGCTACGGGCTGGTCATAAGAACGGTTCATCTGTTAAGCTTACTGCTAAGGATTTAGATGATCTAGTATTCAGCGATCAGTCTTTCGTTGAAGCACAGAAAAACTTGAATGAGCTTTCGTTCAGGTACGAGGTACTCAAGGGTTTGTGTCGGGCTCTTGAGCACAAGAAGGACATGATTGTCCAAATGTCAAGCAACCGACGCGCAGAAACTAAACTTTATAACTAAGGAAACTAAAATGGCTATTGATCTAGACGCACTACGACGTAAACACGAACAACTTAACAACGGCGGTTCTACCGCCAGCAACTCGGACTTTCTTAATAAGTTCTACCAAATCCCGGAAGGCAGTAACGCTGTCCGTATCCTTCCTGGTAAGGACGACGACCATGAATTCTATGCGGAGACTAAGATTCACCGCGTGACTGGGCCTGATGGAACTACTAAGAACCATCACTGCCGTAAGGTACACGGTGAGGCTTGCCCTCTATGCGACCTGTACTACGCTCTGTGGAAGACGGGACGTAAAGAGGACGAAGATCTCGCAAGGCAAATCAAGCCCCGTGCGCGGTACTACATGAACATCCTAGACCGTGAGTCTGGTGATGTTAAGATTCTCTCTGTGGGAGTCATCCTATTCAAGAAGATCATTGCAGCTATGCTCGATGAAGACTTCGGGGATATCACTGACCTTGAGAATGGTCATGATTTCAAGATCATCAAGGAGATGGAGGGGCAGTGGCCTAAGTACGACCAGTCAGCCCCTCGTCCTAAGTCTTCTCCTACAGGAAGCAAAGCAGAGGTTTCTTCTGCTATGGACAGTCTTCATGACATCCACTCCCTCGTTAAGCTAGAGGACTACGAGGAGTATAAGAAAGTGGCGGCGGTCCTTACTGGGCTTCCTGAACTTAGTAACCCCAACAGCCCCGACGAAGATGTGTCGGATGGGGATTATCTCTCTAAACTTCAAAGCTGATTATGAAAAATATTATTCTATCCCTTGCAGCGGTCCTCGTCATCATGACGGGCTTCACCTCCTGCAAACTCATGAGTGAACTCTTCGGTGAGGACACTGTTGTAACGACTCCATCCCAACTTGTAGAAGGCGCTGAGATGGAGCCTATCCCGCTAGAGACTCTCCCAGCCAGCGTGCGGGACGATCTTCCTGAGGGAACTGAACTGGTACTGGCTGATCGTGATGATCTGGTTGAGGAGGGTGCTTACGTTCCTTTCTCTCCAGGCGAAGGTGACGTTCCAGGAATCCTTGATGCTCTAATTGGTGTGGGTTCGGCATTTGTTCCAGGCATTGCTGCCTGGGAAGGTGTACTGACTCTGATTAGTCGTCGTAAGAGAAAGAACTACGCTAAGGCTATTAAGGCAATGGTGCCCACCGACAGCAACGTCGATATTGCGGGAACCATTCACGGTGTAGCAGCCGCGCTAGGAGTTTCTCATACCTCTGAGGCCAGTGAAATGGCCGTCATGGAAGAGGAAGAAGAATTAGTCTAATCCTCTGATTTTCATTTAGGATTTGACTATGATAGGAAGGCACTGACGGGGTGCCTTCCTTTTTTATTATGACTGAAGAAAAGAAATTAAAGATCCTTTGTGTGCCCGCTAATGAAGGCGGATGTTCGTATTACAGAATCATTGCCCCTATGCGTAAGCTAGAAGAGCTTCATGGAGACAAGGTAGAGATCAGGTGGGACAAGAACCCTCTAGGCATTGACGAAAAGACAGGCAAGTGGCAGGAGAACTGGGAGTTTGAGAACATGAAGTGGGCAGACATCGTGTTCACTCAGAACCTGTCTAATTTTGGTGGCCCTTATACAGCAAGGATTGTAGGTAAAGCAAAAGAATTTGGTTGCTTTGTTCACTACGATACAGACGATCTATTAACTAACATTTACGAGGGGCACAGGCTCTATGAAGTATACAAGGAAAAAGGTTTAGAGGAGATCGCTGGATTCATTTACAGCCACGCTGATCTGGTAACCGTTACGCAGAGAAAGTTTGCGGAGCGTGTTAAGCCTTACATAGGAAAAGGGAATGCTCTAGGTATAGTAAAGAACACAATTGATTATAACCTTCCTTGTTGGAATATGCCGAAGACTAAGGTAAGGAAGAAGAATTACGTTCGCTTCGGCTGGGTGGGCGGCATTCACCATGAACAGGACCTCAAGTATTTTTCTGGTGTGCCGCACCTTGTAAACCAGCGGGTTGGCCGAGAGAACTGTCAGTGGGATTTCTATGGGCACCCACCTCCGGGCAACACAGACTGGCAGACAGACGTTTGGAATAGCTATAAAAGAATTATCTTGCGGGGATTCAAAGGAGGAAAGAACTGGAATATTCACCACGCTCTTCAACCAGATAGGTACGGGCAGTTCTACACTAATATGGATGTAGCGTTAGCTCCCTTAGAGATGAATAACTTCAATGACAGCAAGTCTGAGATTAAGGTAGCTGAATGTGGAAGATACAAGATACCTCTAGTTGCTAGTAACGTAGGTTGTTACGATGAATGGATTAAGGATGGAGAGACAGGATTCTTGATTGATCATAAGAAAGGAATATCTGAGTGGGTAAGAATTCTTACTCTTTGCGCTAAAAGGCCAGACATGGTTGAGCGTATGGGAGAAAATCTTCATCAACTTACAGAAGAAAACTTTGATATGAATAAACGTGTTGAAGATAGACTTACTTTATACGAAGAGGTCTTAGGAAGAAAATGATCTATCAGTGTTACTTTAAGAAAGACCAACAAGCCACATTATTTGAAGAAGAGCCTTACGAAGGCTTTGGTTTAGAACCAGAGGTCAACGAAAATCTTTTTTCATCGTGTCCTGAGTTAGAAGACTCCTTTGTTAGATTGCAGTTAACTGAATATGCTTGTTTTTTGTGGCATTGGAGGAATGGGTCATCAGAAGATAATTGGTTTGGTACAACGTCGTACAGGCAGCTAGATAAGTTTTCTTATAAGTTTTCATTAAAGAAGCAAGTAGACGATTTAGTAAAAAATCATGGAGTCGTTGCTTGGGGAGAATACAAATTATTTTCTACTGATCATTCTCCAATAACCCTACACAAACAAGCAGAAGTTTGCCACCCAGGACTAAACGAGTATGTGGAGATGGTGTTTAATAAATTCGGATATAAAGTTCCTAAGAGATGGAAAACAGATACATCAGGGTTTTTTGCCAACTACTGGGTAATGAGAAAAGATTTGTTTAACGATTTCATGGAGTTTTCTTGGCCTATGGTGAAGTGGTCTTTAGAAAATGTTAAGGACTCAGATTACTATAAAAAGCAAACTAAGTACGGAACCGTAAGTAATGAGAAAGCTACTGGATACTTCATGGAGAGATTATTTATTCTATGGTATCTCTTGAGAGGGATAACTCCTTATAACCCATCAGGGGTACAGGCCCCCTTATTTCACAAAGTATGAAGATTGCCATATCAACAGTTGTAACGGAAAAATATTTGAAGGAGTTTGAGCTTCTTCACTTTTCTTCTAAGAAAACGGGATTGGATCTTGAGTGGCACATTGTGTGCAACAAAGAATCTGAGAGCGCCGTCAAGGCTCTTGAACCTAAAGCACGGCTAGTAGTCAAAGACTTCGCTGAGGGCGAGCAGTGGGGCTCTCAGGAGTCTCAGAGCGCATTCGACCACGCCATCAGGTACAAGTTCGATGCTGCCTCGAATGCACTAAAAACTGGACTTCCTGTTCTCATGGTGGACTGTGATATTTTTTTCGTCAATGAGTTTGATCAAGAGACTATAAAGAACATGCAGGACGAGAGTCTGGAGTGCGTGGTGTGCCCTCATATGCAACAGGCTCCTCAGATTGATAATCAATGGGGGTTTTTTAATGTTGGATTTGTTTTTGTTAGGTCTGAGAAGTTCCTTGAAAAATGGAAAGAGGTTACCGAAAGCGGCCAATACAAGTATGAGCAAAAACCTATGGAAAAGGTTTTGTTTGATGATAATGTGCTTTACGAGTTATTCCCCTTCACATATAACTTTAGCTGGTGGAGGTTCAATCAGAAGACCACTGCGCCAAGGGTCAACGATCTTATGATCTTTAATGGATCTATGAGATATATGGGATCAAACGTAGTTAGTATTCATACACATATCATTGATGATAGTGACTACCCGCAGTGCAGCCAGTTTAATACTCTTATTAAAAACTTCATGAACGGTTCTGACAATAACAAAGACGTACTAAACAAGATCAATGAACTATCAGAACCAAATCAATGAGTTATTTAAGGAGCTTTATGTAGACGCTCCTTGCTATCCCACATACCCTCCTTACCACCAGGGCTACTATCTTGAGGAGATGTTTTGCAGACAACCTAAAATGTCGGGTGATAGATACCTTATACCCGTATTTTGGACAAACGTATACAAGCAAGGTAAAGAGAGACTTGTTCAAAGCAAACTCGATCAACTAGATCCAAGCAAAAAATACTACTGCGTATGTACGCATGATGATGCACCAAAGGAAATACTACCTCCTGATACACTAGTTTACAGTGCTGGAGGTAATAATAGCGATACGATTCCCATACCCCTGGTAGTTTCCAGGATTCCACAGGTGACATCTGTGGACAAGGATGTGTATGCTTCATTCGTAGGATCATACACGCACCCTATAAGGAAGCTTATGCTCGATAACGGCCATTCCGACTTCGTGATAGGGATGTCTAATCAGTGGAGTGATCTTGTATCGAAGGACAGGGAGAAAGCTTTTAATGAGATATCATCACGGTCTAAGTATATTTTTTGTCCGAGAGGGTACGGTCCCACAAGTTATAGACTATATGAAGCCTTTCAATATGGGGCTGTCCCTGTTTACATAAGTGATAACTTTTGGCTTCCCTGGGAGGCTGAATTAGATTGGGAAAGGTTAATCATTAGAGTATCACCAGACCAAGTGCCTAATATAAGAGAAATACTAAGAAGCTATGATGCTAAAACGCCTTGCATGGTTTCTTATGCCAAAGAAGTTTATGATGATTTCTTTTCCATAGAAGGCGTTTACAACAAACTATCATCATGAAGAAAATATTATTTTGTATAGCAGATTACAAAGACCACAGACAAGAAATTTTTGATACTAATTACTCTCCAAAAAATAAAGCTTACGCTGATAAATGGGGATATGAGTACAGAGTTTATAAATCATTAGATGTATTTAGAGGTAATCCTACATGGTCTAAGTTCACTGTGTTACAAGACATGATTGCCAATGAATTATCGGAAGGGGACATAGCTGTAAACTTAGACGCTGACATGGTTATTCTAGATGACAGTGAAGATTTCTATCAGGGCAAGTCTTGGACTTACGCGATTGACAATGGGAACACTCACTGCATGGGTAATTACGGTATTAAAATAAATGAGTGGTCAACAAACATGATTGAGCGTTTGATGTCTGATGATAGGTATGAGAAGTATAAAGATCACCCATTTTGGCTTGAGTTCAGGGAACAATGTTCTTGGTATTTCTTAGCTGGTATCCAGAGGCATAGCTGGACTCCATTCAATGAACTCCTTAATAACGGGTTTCATTCTGAATTGTGGGATTCCGATCACTACTCTTTGGAAGAACTTAACGAGCACGTTGACATCAAGGGTCCTGAATGGAATACGACGCTTTTAGCAGAAGAGGCTAATACTCCACAAGAAAAGATGTTACAGCAGTATAATATAGTAAGATCTTTGAAGGAGGATACAAAGATTCGACATTGGGCAGGAGGACAAACCTGGAGAACTGATGGCATTTATTCTTGAAGGCTCTTTATGTAACAATTGCCACAGAAAAGGCTTTGGGAAATCATATTATTAAAACAATAAAGGAATTATTATGAATTTTAACAAAAACGGAAAAGAATATACTAACGGATGGTTTGATAACTCAGAGCATTACTTTAATCACCTACTGGCAGACTTTAAAGACAAGGATGTAAAATTTTTAGAGGTAGGTAGCTGGGAGGGCAGAGCCACTTGCTGGCTGCTGGATAACATTCTCACATCAAAAAACTCATCCATAACTTGTATAGACTCTTGGCAAGGAGGTTGGGAGCATTCTGAGCATGATATGGTTGAAGTTGAAAGAAAGTTCCGTAGTAACATATCTGAAAATTCAGATAAGGTGGAGGTTATAAAATCACTATCAAAAGAGGGCTTGATATCTATTCAAGATAGAAAGGAGTATTATGATTTTATTTACATTGATGGGGGGCACACAATGCTTGATGTGATGACAGATGGCATCCTAGCAATTGATCTTTTGAAGCCTGGAGGAATTATAGCTTTTGATGACTACCAGTGGGGTCTAGATCAACCACAACACCTTGTTCCCAAAGTCGGAATAGATGCTTTAATGATGGCTTTGAAGGACGAGTTTGATATTCTACTTTCTGGATATCAAATTTGGATGAGGAAAAAATGAAAATTGAAGAAATAACAATCTGCTTGGCGGCTCATGAAAGATCAAATGCTGAGAGGCAGATGGAGATTTTAAAGCCTGTAGAAGATAAGATAAATGTTCATTGGAACAATAGGATAGATAGGCATCCAGAACCCCACCCCTCTTTTGCGGAAATGATGAATCATGCGATAACTACTTCTCCGACAGAATTTATAATCAACATAAACGATAGGATAACCCCCAAGCCAGAGGACATCTTACATATTATAAATCTTTTAGAAAATGGTTTTGCTGTTGCTACAAAGTATAGTTCGGCGTTCTGGGGAACGAGTAAGGAGCTTCATAGAACGATAGGGTGGTGGGACGAAAGATTCTGGGGGGGAGGTTATGAAGATGATGACATGGTTCTTCGTTTGAAGTTAGCTAATCTATGCTACTACGAATCTCAAGAAGCTTCCTACTTAGAAGCTCGCAGAACGAATCAACAGGAAAAGATTGATTGGGAAAAAGACAGAGATCCTAGAGGAATGAATTGTGCTATATCTTTACCGCACTTCAACAAAAAATGGAAACAAGAAAGTAGAACAATTACTAAAGTTCTTGAAGAAGAAACTTACAAAGACTATGATGAAGCAGCAGGACCCTCAAGACCTGATATAAAAAATTCTTGGAGATCCTGGTATGATTCTGTTCTTGGTATGGATTATAAGTTTCCTGTTGCTGGTGAAACTAGAACTAAGTGGTTTTATCTTCACGATCAAAAAGGATCTCCGATTCAAGTAAATGGAAGTTGGGCGCAGTATAGAGAAGTTTTAAGTAAATTATGAAAAAAGCATTAGTATGTGGAGCGGGTGGCTTTATTGGAGGCCACATGGTTAAGCGCCTTGTTAGTGAGGGCTATAAGGTGGTAGCAGTGGACATTAAACCGCTAACTGAGTGGTATCAAATTAGCACCAAGGGATTGAGTGAAGGTCTTTTCGATCTTAGAAAAGCTGAGGATGTTAATCGCCTCATTCAGTTCGGTGAGTTTGACGAAGTGTATCAGTTAGCTGCGGACATGGGAGGTGCTGGGTACATCTTCACTGGAGATAATGACGCGGCTGTAATGCACAACTCAGCCACAATCAATCTTAACGTAGCGCACGCTATTTCTTGCAGGAACAAGAAGCCCAAAGTGTTTTATTCCTCTTCGGCGTGCATATACCCAGGCGAGAATCAGACAGACCCTAATAACCCAAACTGTGTAGAGGATTCGGCTTATCCCGCAAACCCCGATTCGGAGTATGGTTGGGAAAAGCTGTTCTCAGAGCGTATGTGGAGAGCCTTTGCTAGAAACCATACTATGGAAGTCCGCATCGCTCGATTCCATAACATTTTCGGTCCTTATGGAACGTGGACAGGGGGAAAGGAAAAGGCTCCAGCGGCCATGTGCCGTAAAGCTTTAGAGGTTGATGTCCCTAAGATGAGTGCTACCATGATGGACGAAGCTAGAGTCCCTAGGCCAAAAAGAAAAATGGAAGTATGGGGTCCAGGCACTCAGACAAGATCATTTATGTACATTGACGAATGTGTTGAGGCTGTGCGGCGTCTTATGGAGTCCGACGTTACTGAAGTAATTAACATTGGATCCGATGAGATGATATCTATCAACGATCTTGCTAAGATGGCCTTAGAACTTGCTGAAAACGAAGACGCTGAAGTGATCAACATTGACGGTCCTGTTGGTGTTATGGGCAGGTGCTCTGATAATTTTATGATTGAAGATCTTCTCGATTGGAGACCCACCATGAAACTGCGTCATGGCATGAAGAAAACCTTGGAATGGATCAAAACTCAGATGTGAGTGTGTATAATAAAGTATGCAACTAGAAGAATACCAAGACTTTTGTAGTAAAATCAAGTCCATATACTCACACCACATTATCGGAGTTCATAGGTGAAAAAAATGAAAGACACTTTAGAAGACACATACCTTTTTTTGCATAATACCCCCTCAGACATTAATGAGCATCTTCCTGTTTTGAAAGAACTGGCTAGTCAAAGCGATTCAGTCGTAGAAATGGGTGTTAGGTGGGTAGTATCCACATTTGCTATTTTAGCGGGTAAACCAAAAAGTTTAACGTCGATAGATATTCAAGACCCAAAGACATACAATAACCGCATTGATATTGCTTCTGATTTCGCCAAAAAAGAAGAAATCAATTTTGAGTTTATTTTAGCCGATACGACTAAAATAGAAATTGATCCTTGCGATTTTCTTTTTATTGATACTTGGCATGTGTATGATCAACTTAAAAAAGAGCTTGATTTGCATGGAAACAAAGCAAAAAAGTTTCTGGCATTCCACGACACTGTAACCTTTGGAAAAAAGGGAGAGGGAGGATCACATAAAGGACTCATGCTTGCTATTGATGAGTTTATGAAAGAAAATCCACATTGGAAAGTAAAAAAACATTATACAAACAATAACGGCCTTCTAGTTCTAGAGAGGACCTTGTGAAAAACTAGCTCTAAAGACTATAATAAAGTATGAAACTAAACGATTATCAAATTCAAGCTAACGAAACGGCGATTTACCCTGAAGGACTAAATTACCCTATCCTCGGCCTAGCAGGTGAGGCTGGAGAGCTTTGCAACAAGTACAAGAAGATTCTCCGAGACAAGGGAGGAGAAGCAGATATAACTGATGTTGATCAAATGGCAAAGGAGCTAGGTGATGTGCTATGGTATGTGGCACAGATCGCAACGGAGCTAGGCACGGATCTAGAGACCGTAGCCAGGGTAAATATTATGAAGCTTGGAGACAGGAAAGAAAGAGGAGTCCTTGGAGGCTCAGGAGATGATCGCTGATGCCTGATTACGAATTTTACTGTACTGAGTGTGATGAGATGTGGTCTGTCTTCATGAAGATGGAAGATTACGAAGAAGAGAAAAAGTTAGCTAGGTGTTTAGACTGTGATCCTAAGAAGGAGAAGCCAAGCACTCTTGAACGATATATGGGCAACGTCGCCCCTAGGGTCAAGATCTCTGGCGTCGGCGTTTACCGACCTGGAAGTTTTTAATGGAATATCGACTGTCCGTGCCGCCGATGAGGGCGGCAATAAGGCAATCTGAGAAATCAGAGCACCGTTTCAGGGTGGGGGCTGCTATAGCTAAAGGCAACAAAGTGTTGATTGCCGCTTGCAATAACAGGAAAACTCACCCTAAGTATGGCTCCGGTGCTTTTTCAACGCTACACGCAGAGAGCCATGCAATATACAAGGCTATTCGTCAAGGGATCAACATCAAGGGGGCCACGATCTATGTGTATCGTGCTAACGGTCTACTTGCGAAGCCTTGTTCTTCTTGCCAAGCACTGATAAACAAATATGGAATTAAGCATGTGGTTTACAGTGGAAATCCAGATACCCAAAAAGTCAAGGTTCTATAATAGAGCATGGATAAAACAGTATTAGACAGGCTCAAGAACGCGGGCCTCCTTTCCGAGCAGATTACAGACATGGGCTTCGTCTCTACAGGGAGCTACGCCCTCAACCGTGTCATCAGTGGGGACTACACCAAAGGCATCCCCATCGGTATGATCACACAGTTCATGGGTGAGGCATCTACAGCCAAGACCGTGTTCGCTACCCACATCCTGAAGGACGCACAAGCTAAGGGTTACTACTCAATGCTGGTGGACTCCGAGAATGCTTATAATCCAGAGTTTGCTGAGAGCTTGGGTCTTGACCCTAAGAAGTTGATTTATGCAGCCCCAGACACGCTAGAAGATTGCTTTCAGGTGATCGAGGATACGATCAAAGCTATCAGGGAGACAGACGCTGAGACGCCTATCGTTATTGCATATGATAGCATCGCGGTATCTCCAAGTAAAGCAGAATTCGAGGCAGAGAGCTACGACGGAAACAATATGCAAGGAGCCGTTCGAGCTAAGAGCACGGGTGCCTGTCTCCGCAAGATCAATCCTCTCCTACGCAAGTACAAGGTAGCTCTTGTGGTCATCAACCAGATCCGTAACAAGGTGGGCGTTCTGTACGGTAACCCTGAGACCCAGGCAGCAGGGGGCAAGAGCCTTGAATACTACCTGGGCGTCAACATGAAGACGATCTCGAACAAGACCTCTGACCTCATCAAGGACGAGAACAAGCAGATCATCGGAATCCAGGGGAAGCTCAGGAACACCAAGAACAAGGTGTCCATCCCCTTCCGTGAGACTACCTTCAAGCTCATGTATGATGAGGGTCTGGATCAGTACGATGGTCTTCTGGAGTTCCTGGTCCTAGACGGTCTAGTGCAGCAAAGTGGAGGTTGGTTCACTTTCGGTGAGAAGAAGTTCCAACGTAAGTCCTTTTATGAAGGCTTCTTAGGAGAGGAGTTTGCCGAACTTCGCAAAGTAATCGGCCTTTGAGCTTGAAAGTATTCACAGAAGAGGTATAATATGGCATACGAAAGAGACCTGAGCCGACTCGTTACTGGCTCCATCGACGCCTACTTCGGGCGCAACACCCAACCAAAGAAAAAAACCATGACTACCACGATCATCAACGAAGACATGCTCCGTCGCAAAGCTCCTGCCGTTTTCGCCACCAGCCCTAGCGAAGAGCGCACTTCTGACCGATACACCTTCATCCCTACCACTAGTGTCATTGAGACGCTACAAGAGGACGGGTGGGAAGCTTGGGAAGCCAACCAAGTTCACTCCCGCAAGTGGAGCGACATTCACGCCAAGCATATCGTCCGTATGCGCCGCCAGAACCCTGATGAGCGTACCAAGGTTGGCGATAGCTTTGTTGAGCTTCTGATCGTCAACAGCCACAACGGACTACAGGCATACAATCTGCACGCTGGTATCTTCCGCATGGTCTGCTCCAACGGGCTGATCGTCGGTGATGAGAACTACGGTAAGGTTAAGGTCAAGCACATTGGCTACTCTCCTGACGAGGTTATTGCTGCTTCGCAGAAGCTTGTCGCCTCTACTAACGAGCTTTACCAGACCCGTGACAACTGGAACAAGCGTCCCCTGAGTATGCAAGAGCAGAACAGGTTCTTCGCTGATGCTGCGGCTCTGCGGTGGGAAAGCCCTACCCAGGAAACGATCAATCAGGTTGGCACGGCTCGCCGCGTAGCGGACGACAACATTGATCTGTGGTCCTCCTACAATGTCGCCCAGGAGAACCTGACTCGCGCTGGCTGGATCGACTCCAAGACGCGACGTAAGGCCCGTAAGATCACCAGCATCTCCCGTGACGTTGAGCTTAACAGCCAACTGTGGGACCTAGCGGCGAACTACGCCAACAACTAATAAAAAGTTTGCACGGTTAACCCCCTTTCCTCACTAGATATATTGAGGGCCTCGGCTCTCACTTCCAGAGGAGGGGGGTTTTCCCCCGTCGCTCCCCTCCTCGTTTTTTATCATGGATGAGTTCAGAGTTCCCCTGTTGGTAGACAGCAACGGACTGTACATTACTGAAGCCCAGATGCTCTTTTGGATTAACCAAAAAGATGGCGAAAAGTCGTATACAGAAGGAGACCCAGAGTTTTTGGATTACTACAAGAACTGCTGTATGTATAATCTCATTTATGACATGATGGAAGAGGACGCTTCTTGTGCTTCTATGTATTGGGACGATAAGAAGGAAGAGGTAGCTTTGGCGTTTCCTATGGAGGGTAAGGTATCGAAGAAATTATCTGAGATTACTTTTGCTTACGATGTGGACGACTTCGACGACGAGGAAGAAGACCAGTACGGTATTTTTTAGTATGGCTGATACATTTAGAAAGAATTTTGACGACGATGTTCACAACCAAGTGAACGCTAGACGAAACAACAGAAGAAAAAGTAAAGCAAAGCTAAAGACATTCTCCTATAATGAAGAGACAGAAGATTACTGGGACATCGCAGAAGAGCTTGACGATGACCAGGACTTTGAAAAGTTTTCTAAAAGGAGATAACACATGGCTATGAATTGGGTGTGGGGAGAAAAAAAGAAACCCCTAAAAGAAATCGAGGTGGAGACGGTAAACATACCTAAACCTAGAAAGGATACAAGGCTATCTATTCGTATTGAAGTTGATGTAAACCACCCGGAAAACATTAAAGCGTTTGGAGCAATTATGAACTCACAAATGCAATTTATTGCTCCAGAAAATGTTAACATTCACTCAGCTAGAATCATGGATATAGACGTACAATCATGAACATTTTATATAACGAACCCCTTGGATGGAAGCCTTTTGGTTTAGACCTAACGCTAGGTGAGTGGGATAATTTGGTCAATTGGTATCTCCAAAAACATTTCTACGAACTAGATACTAAGGAGGAAAGCTAACATGCCTTCACCTTATGTACCCAAAACCTCGCACCTGAGTCCTACCCGGATTCAGAAGCTTGCGAAAGATCTGATCTCCGAAGCCAAGGATGATCGTGAACTTGCGTTAAACACGCATAGATTTTTTAGGCAAATGGTAGACGAGAACCCTCAGGACTCTACCGCTAAATCCCTTATGGTGGATTGTCTTAAAGTCGCACAGGCTTCCAAGAATAATGTCATTAAGATACTCAATCTTGTTGTAAAGATGGAAGAGTCTACAGACACTGGAAAGACCAAAGCAAACAAAGGAACAATGAACTCGACCTTTAGCGACCTAGACAATTTATTAAATGAGTGATTCAAACGAAAACCAAAGTGTATATCGGGCTGTTTGCCGTGACCTTAACACTGTTCTTCTAATCAAGGGTATGACTCTAGAAGAAGAGAAAGCCCTTTACTGGACAATTAAGAAACGAGTTCGTGAAGCAGATACCCCAGTCAATTTAGAAGATTACAAGAAGTATATCGTTACTAAGTTTGTTATTGACATGGATTCTATCATGAGTCAAGTACAGAGTTCTGATATGTACGAAGAGGAGGAGATTTATGATATCGTTTACGATGATATTATATCGCTTTACCCTAACTTCTCTATGTCATTCATTTGTACGGATCTGAACTCCGCTACATTTATGACTGGGTTGGAAAACTCGTCGTTGTTTGATCGTTTAAGAAAGAGCATTGACGGAGAGAAAGACGAGCAAGACATTAATCTCTCTTCTCTAGAGGATATTAAGTCCGCAGAGAAGTCGTTCCGAAAGAATCTACTAGGACAAGATCAGGCTATCGAAAGTGTAGTTAAAGCTCTAAAGCTTACAGCTACGGGGCTCTCACAAGGAACCTCATTCTTGTTTGTTGGTCCTACTGGAGTTGGTAAGACAGAGCTTGCTAAGATTCTTGGAGAAAAGTACAGTGGAAACTTCTACAAGGTCAACTGTGCTGAGTATGCTGGGGGCCATGAGTATGCCAAGCTCATCGGATCGCCTCCTGGCTACGTTGGTCACACGGAGAAGAGCCTAATGGCCGAGAAGGCAGAGGTAGGTAACCGTTGGGTGTTCTTGTTCGACGAGATCGAGAAGGCCCACCACAAGCTCTACGACTTCCTCTTGAGCCTCTTGGACGATGGAACCTGCACGGACAATATGGGAAACGTCCTAGACTTCTCCCAGTCGCTCTTCATCTTCACTTCCAACAAAGGTATCGTGGAGTCTAAGCAACGTCGCGTAGGGTTCACACAAAACGATCCTACGGAGTCTGAAGAGAAGGACCTAGTTAAGAGTTCAGTGAAGGGCCACTTCAGCCCTGAGTTCATGAACCGTATTGACGAAGTAGTAGTCTTTAATCATCTGACAAAGAAGGATGTTCGTAAGATCGCCAGACTTCAGCTTGAGAAGCTTCCTATCCAAATTACTTCGCCTTTGGTCGATTACGTTGTAAAGCATGGTTTCTCCCGTGAGTACGGCGCTAGGAACATCGCTAGATTCATCAAGAATAACATTTCTGACAAGCTTGCGGATGCAATCCTAAACAGGAAGGTGCCCAAGAAGGAAGGAGAGTATTATTCTCCTAAGGTGACGAAGGACGGAGTAAAGATCTACGATGTCAAGAATTTCGAAGCTGACGCTTGAAACTATACCATGAGCGTGGTATAATAGATCGTCCAGGAGTAGCCAGCGGGTAACTGCGGCTGTCAGAACATAACTCCTGGGCGTAACAACCACCTCCTGTAGCTCAGTGGTTAGAGCAATGTTCTTATAAAGCATCGGTCGCGGTTTCGATTACCGCCAGGAGGACCAAGCGAGTGTGGTGGAATTGGTATACACATCAGACTTAAAATCTGACGCCGAAAGGATTGCGGGTTCGATTCCCGCCACTCGTACCATACAACGGGGAAGCAATGGTTTTGACAAGTTGAGCACGCGCAAGCAAGACGATTAACGCCCAAGTGTAAAGTCTAGCTCTTCTTGGACGAGGGTTCGACTCCCTCCTTCTCCACCATACATGCCAGATTAGCTCAGTGGTAGAGCACTGCTTTTGTAAAGCAGCGGTCGTCAGTTCAAGTCTGACATCTGGCCCCATTTACAATTCCCGAATAGCTCAGTTGGTAGAGCGAGCGGCTGTTAACCGCTAGGTCGTAGGTTCGAGCCCTACTTCGGGAGCCATACACAGACTATCATGCAAGTACAAGAAGAACATAACGGAGGCTGCTGGGCAGCATTTTATATTATCCTTTTAGCCCTTTTCTGCTTCGAAGCATGTAGTCTGTAACTATAACGGGGTGTGGCGCAGCTTGGTAGCGCGTCCGCTTTGGGAGCGGAAGGTCGAAGGTTCGAATCCTTTCACCCCGACCATACATCGCGCCATTAGCTCAGTGGATAGAGCAACGGACTTCTAATCCGTAGGTCCCAGGTTCAAATCCTGGATGGCGTACCATACAACATTATGAAAGACCTATTAAAACATATAAATGAACTAGCAGATTACTGGATTGATCTCTATAATAAATCGCCCATCAATGATCGTCAGGAGTCTACAGCAGACTTCGCCAAAGGATCTTACATGGCTTACCTAGAACTTAAACATTACATTGAACATGAAGCAAACGAAGAGCGAGACATATGAAGATATTGGTTGGGATGTAGGCCAGCTAGTACAAGCCAAACAAAATGCCTACGGAGACTCCTTTGGACGTAGTGGAGAGTGCCTCAGACAAATGTTTACTGATGGTATTAAACCTTCTCAGTATGATGATCTGTTGACCATCGCTCGCATACTAGATAAGCTATTCCGAATCGCTAACGACCCCAAAGCTTTCAGTGAGAATCCGTGGCAGGACATTGTAGGTTACGGGCTCTTGGCGATGAAACGCTACGACAAGAAAGATGACTGAATGTATTAATTGTGACGCATCAGGAGGATGCACGGGCCAATGCTCACCAATACCAAAGACATGAACAAAGACGAACTACAAAAAGAAAGAAAACGCCTTGAGCAGAAACTAACCTTTGCGGAAAATAGCCATGCCAAGCAGTTTGCAGGTTTCGTAAACGAAGGGAATTACCAGGATTCCTACAATAATGTTATGGCAATTTATCATCAGCTTTCCCAGGTCTGTGACGAGTTAGGAGATCCGATCCCTATCAGGATCTCATAAATACATCGTTAAAGAATGCTATTACAGCACTGATGAAGCCACCCGCACCCAGGCCCCACATAGTGGCCTGGGTTTTTAATTTAACAATATCATGGCTCATCTTCGTTTGGTTTTCAGCAAGCTTACTGATGCCATCTAAGAGTTCCTTCTCAGTTGATTTAATGTCCTCATGAAGACGGTCTATCTCAGATAGAACCAACTCCTTGTATCGAACCCAATCATCCTCTCTTCTGTCGTTACTCATAAGCTTTCCTCTCCCCCTATTTATATACTAATTAGTGTAATAAACTTTACTAAAGGTTTATCCTAAATCTAGCAATTCCACTTCTTAAGTGATAAACTGAGACGGTCTTTGCCTGTGTTGTTGCTTGATTTCTGTCTCTTACGCATACCACTCATGCGAGCACAGAAAGATCTTCTTCTCTTAGCAGCCTTGGATCCCTTCTTAAGCTTGCTGGGCTTAGTGGTTACCGCAGTCTTAAGCTTAGAGCCTGGGTTCTTAGCTCTGTAGGAAGCCACACCTTTTGCGTTAAGGCCACCGCTAGGGTTCTTACCTTCCTTTCTAGTCCAAGCAGCACTTTTCTCTGCGATGATGGACCCTATTCTTTGATACTCAGTGTGTTGAAACTGGATTCTTTCTCTTCTTGCTTTCATAGCGGCTCTTCCTCGATTAACAGATCGTCTTGTATTTGATAAACCAGTTCTTAAACCTTTAGCAGTAGCAAAATCAACCACTCTATCTTTAAGCCTATCTAGACCACGACCACCTAATGTTTGTTGTGTGCCTCTTTGGCTTCTATTTTGGGCTTTTGCTGCTGCTTGCCTTTCTTTTGCTTGGGCTTTTGCTGCTGCCTTTTCTGCCCTTACTCTTGCTTTTTCTCTTTCTATGCCTCTCTGTCCTTGTGCTGTTTCTTTTGCGGCTTGGTTTTCAGCTCGTTTTTTAGCTCTGTTGTCTCCTCTTATTTGTTTAGCATCGGCGCGATCTGCTCGAAATTTCTGTATAGCATTCGCTGCCCTCCCGATCATATTCCCTGCCCCCTTTTTTGCACTCTCTGCCGCGCCATCCAGCGCAGTTAAACCTCTTAGAGCAGCGCCCGTAAGGGCAGATCTAACTCGACTTGGCTTTGGTCTTTCTTTTGTTGTAGGGCTAGGGCTGGGAGCGCCTCCACTAGCCTTTTTACTGTTTACTCTTTCTTTGGCATCGGCCACTTCCTTTGGGGACAACCCTGTCCCATCTGGCCCAGTCATTGTCTCCATAATCAAATTCTTATAAGCAGTATGTAGAGCCTCACCAAGCTTCGATCTTCTCGTTGCGGAATCTTGCGCTGCTTGTCTGGTTGCTGATCCTGACCTCTCTTGCCCCGCGCTCTTTTCTTTGAAATGTGCTTCCCGTGCTCTCGTTTTTTCCAAGTCCGATAATCCAACCTTTTCTTTGGCTTTCTCCATCGTTTTCTTTTTAGTAAAATTTTTAATCAAACTACCCGCTACTCTACCAGCCGCTGCGAAGACAGGGGCTATTTCGTCAACTCTTTCTGATTTACTCATTGATTTCTCCAAACATGTCGATATAATATGTAGCTAACCTACTAGGTTCGTTGACCCTTTCCCGCACCAAAAAATGAATATTTTCTACCTTCACGAATGCCCTCAGCAAGCAGCAATCGACCATGCCGATGTTCACTGCTCCAAAATGATGATCGAGTACGCTCAACTACTGTCCACCGCACACCGCGTAACAGACAGTCCCTGGGCTGAAGACTGCTATCAGATCGCTCACAAGAACCATCCCAGCACAATCTGGACACGCGAGTCCGCTGACCACTACACTTGGCTTTATGACCTGTGGCACAACCTTGCCAATGAGTTCTTCATGCGCCGTGGCAAAGAGCACGCATCATGGACTAAGCTCAAGCATGTCCTGTGCCACAATCCTCCTCACCTTCCGCGTAACGGCTTCACGCCTCCTCCTCAGTGCATGCCTGACGAGTGCAAGCGTGACGACACCGTAGAGGCTTACCAGGGCTACTACGTCTACAAGAAGCTCGTAGAGGGCAAGCGCATCAACTGGGACTGGGACCTTGTTGGCTGTGTTCCTGGATGGTTTCAAGAGAAAGCTCTTGTACTTTCTGCCTGAGAGGTTATAATAGCAGCATGATCGACCCCAACCGAAACAGACACCTCTTTTACTATCTTAGCAGCCCTCAAAGTAGCGCCCCAGTCATCATCTTCCAGCAGTACGAAGAAGCTAGAGACTTTCTGAATAAAAATAAGCTTCGTAGATATGTTATGAACACTTGTTGGGGTTATACCTCCGAAGGTTATCGAGTGGAGAAAGAAAACTCCGAAGATCATGCAAAAGAACGGTCTTGTGATTTTTAAATAAAAACACAAGTAAAGAGTAATTAAACTTTTCTTCTTGAGTGTCTATATACTATCAGACATTTAAGGAGAATTTTTATGGCTACACTTTTACTTATATCTACCCCTGATCGTCGCCTTACCTATGAGAATGGCGATGTCGTTTCTGCTAAGGCTGAGGGCTCTACTCCAGGCTCCGCAGTAGTTTCAAACGGTGGTGGAGACTGGAGCTTTCTTTACGTTACTGATAAGGATTCTACGGACACAGAAATCGTAGATCTATTAACTGCAAACTCTACAGGGTCTGGTGAAGACGAAGAGTTTATTGGTAAGCGTAGATATTTCCTAACCCTTCCTGGAGATGTAGATACATACACTACTTACGCTACTCTAGAAGAAGCTCCCGCTGCTATGAAAATGACTTGGAGCCAAGTTTCTCCTCTCATAACTGATAAGCAGGGCTGATAGATGGCAACTATCATAACAAAAACAATCGGTCAAGACGGTTGGCAAGATTTTAGTGCAATTCAACAGGCTACGGATGCTATTACAACTTCCGATGTAGCTAATACTGCTGATTTAGTAACTGCCGATGTTGCGGTTGTTTTTGAGATTTATGCTGGGATTTATGATGAAAGCGTACAGATAAATGAAGGTTTAACTTGTGATGCGACTCGTAATGTAACTTATAAACCCGCTGTCGGTAGTGAACATGGCGGGTCTGTTTCTAAGGGCGTTCGCATTTCCCCCTCTGTCGGTACTGGTTTTGCTAACTTGCGCGACGATTTCGTGACCCTTGATGGTTTGGTTATTGACTGCGATTCCAATGGAATTGCAACAATTGCTACTGATGGGCTTTCGGTTAGAAATTGCATTATTGATGTTGGAGGCCAGGGAATTCAAGCTACTTACGGCAACACGGGCACTGCCTCCGCACCGCTCACTGTTGAGAATTGTGTAATTACCTCAGCAGCAAGAGCGATTTATTTTGCTGCTTTATATGGGGCAGCAGGACCTATACATTACGCAGTCCGCAACTGCACCCTTCAACGCACGACTGGCATTGATGCTATCCTAACGCATAACGCAGGGGACACGAACTACGGACAATTCACTAATAATATTATACTTAATGGAGGATTCAATCAAAGTGGGTCTAACAGTTTGACGGGTTCTGATAACATAGGGCCAGCGGGAAGCTTTTCTTGGCCTTCAGCACTTCAAGCAGAATCACAAACCTGGACCTTTGAAACAGACACAACGCAACCCTCTACAGGCTCCCAAGTAATCTACACTTCAGCTACAGGAGAGTTAGTAAACGTATCAGGTAATGATGCCATTGGCGTAGGTACAGCTACAGGTGCTCCCACAACTGATATCAACGGCGAAGATCGAGTTAGAGGTTTTACTTCTTTATTTGCTGATCCAGGAGCATTCACAACAAAACATGTAGAAATAATTAAAACTATTTCTGTAACGGGACCGAGTGATTATAACACCTTTCAAGAAGCTGATGCAGCGTATGGAACTTTAGGTAGCGAACCTGGGGAATTATCAAAACGAAATGAGTCTATCGTATTTGAAGTTGCCGCCGGAGAATATTTTACTGAAGATCCTAGTTGGGGACTTCAGCTTTATGATCCGACTACTGTAGGAGACCGTAAATGCTCCGTAGTTTTTAGAGCAGCTAAAGGTAGCGAGCATAATGGGGATTCTAGTTCAGGAGTTATCCTAAGAAATGATCCTGCTCAAAGTCCCTCTAAGGTAATTGAAATAAACGCTACGAATTTATTTTTTAGGATTGAGGGGATTAACGTGCGTGCTGACTCAAACGTGTCCTATGCTACTATTTCCACCAACGGGAGCCTTAATGCAATTATTAGCAATTGCATACTGTATATTGAATCCATAGGGGGGAGAACTATTGCTTATACTAAGTCGGCAGGAAATGCGGATAACTGGTCAGAAGTAAATAACTGCATTTCAACTGGTGGCCGAGGAATTTTAGTTCAACAGGCGGGAACAGGTCGAATTTTATACACTAAATTACACAATAATACAATCACAAATAGCGGCAACAACAGTGAGGGAGCAATTCTTATCACAAATGTTACTTCGACAGCGACTAATGTTCTTGAAGTTGATCTAGTAAACAACTTATGTCTAAGCCCTTTTGCTTATCAAAAATCGGGCGCGGGAACACACGAAGTAATTACAGGTTCTAATAATGTTGGAGGATCTACGGAACCCTTCCCAACTCCTCTTCAAGCAGGAAGCCAAGCCTGGACATTCTCTACATCAGCTACAGCACCTTCAACAGGCAATCAAGTAATCTACTCTGCATCAAACTTATCCATGCCTAACGTATCAGGCAACGATGCTGTTGGTGTGGGTACAGGTACAGCAATTCCTACTACAGATGTCAACGGAGTCTCTCGTATTCGAGGAGCTTCTAGTGAATACGCTGACCCCGGAGCATTCTCTGTAGACAAGATCACATACACTAAAACAATCGGTAAAGATGGCTGGCAAGAGTTTACTGATTTTATTGATGCTGAAGCAGAATCTGATACTATTCCTTACGATACTAACCTAGCGGAACGTAATTTAGATATACTATTCGACGCTTACGCAGGAACATATCAGGAAGATGCCACGCTAGAATTTGCTAATACTTTGACTACAGGCCCAGGAAACGGTATTACTGTTAAGGCTTCTTCTGATAGTCAGCACTTAGGTGTTTCTGGTGAAGGTGTTTATTTAGTCAGACCTTCTAATTCGTCTAATCTAAACATTTTAATGAACACCGATTACCTTACTTTGGATGGGCTTAGTGTTTATAATCAGCAAACTAATGGTAGACTAATAACCATCAATAGCCTTAGAAACGGAGCAACAATTAGAAATTGTTTGCTTCACGCAGATTTTTCAAATGGTGTGTGTATTCAAAGTTCTAGAAAATCAGCAGGTAACGAATCTCCAAACATTATAGAAAATAATGTTATTAGATGGCACGGAAATTATGGAATTTATTTAGCTCAAGTTCAAGGGTCTGAAACTTCTCCAGGTAGAGCCGCTGTCAGAAACAATACTTTCCAGCCCTCCATGACGGGAGGAGTTTCAATTGGTATAGCTGATACAGGGTCTTACTTTGATCTTTCGGCTGATAATAACTTAATTCTAAGTGGATTATCCATGTATTGGGTAGGGGACGTAAGGATTACTGGAAAAGGAAACTTTGATGTTCAAACTGCTGTTCAAGGGCAGTACAAACCTCTTCCAAATAATCTCCGAGGGTCTGAAGCTCCGATTACTGTTTCTCTTGATCCGGCAGCAAACTCTACAGGCAGTCAAGTTATTATAGACGGCACTAAGTTGTCTATGGTGAATGTTTCTGGTAACGATATTATTGGCGTTGGAGATACAACCAACGCACCCACAACTGATATCAACGGGGTTGATCGTATTCGAGGAGCTTCTAATGAGTATGCTGATCCTGGAGCATTCACTACTAACCTAGTAACCTTTAATAAAAAGATTGGACCCACTAGAGAATATACTACGTTTGGGGCCGCTGAGGATGCTGAAGTTGGCATCTCAACTGATGGAAACTTGGCTCAGAGAAATGAAGCTATTGTTTTTGAGGCTGATGCTGGTATATATTCTGAAAGTGTGGTTTTCGAAAACACTCTTACAACAGACACTGAGCGTACCGTAACTTACAAAGCAGGGGAAAACAGTGAACACGGAGGGGATGTAACGAAAGGAGTTAGGTTTACCACGGGGTTCAATGGCCTAGAAATTAGACAAAGGAACATGGTTCTTGATGGAGTCGTAATAGACCTTACATCAGGGAATCCATTACAAGCTAAAACTCAATGCCATGTAAAAAATACTATAGTTTCCTCTCCCAATAGACCTACACTTGTAAGAGTAGAAACTATTTATGAGACTGAGACTAGTTCGGCTCCTGTTTTTGAAAATATGCTTTGTATAGGAATACAAAGATCATTTCAAGCATTTAATACATCGAACAGTATCACCTTTACTCCAAAGTTTATTAACTGCACGATGGTTGGTACTCCTCAAGGAGTAAGAATAGACGGAATAACTTATCCTATTGAAAGAATAGATATTATTAACTGCTTCGCTACAAACACTAACAACGGGACTATCTATAACAACAGTGTAGGAGATTCTACTCTTGTTAGTGGAACCGGGAATATCGGTCGAGGAGGGGGCCAACATGCGAACTCAGATTTCTATGCGGAAGGTAAGAGTTGGTATTGGACTACAGATGTTACAGCCACCTCCACAGGAACTCAAGCAATCTACACCTCTGCTACAGGAGCTTTGGTAAACGTATCAGGCAATGATGCTGTTGGGGTGGGTACAGGCACACAAGCTCCTACAACGGACATAAACGGAGTTTCTCGTATTAGAGGAGCTTCTAATGAATACGCTGACCCTGGAGCTTTTACGACTGATCTTATTACGGCCACGAAGGTCATAGATATTAACCAAGGTGCTGGTTATGATTACTCTGGGTTTATAGAGGCTGAGGATGATGTTGAAGAAGTTGCTCATGAGTTACTTGGCGGAACTAGAGAAAACTTAGCACAAAGAAACGGCTCTATTGTGTTTGAAGCTAGAGCGGGTACTTATCTGGGTTACTGGGTCGTAAATACTCCCCTCATACTTGATCCAATTCGAAATATAACTTATAAAGCTGCTGCTGGTAGTGAACATGGAGGCTCCTCATCTGCGGGGGTTATCATTGATGCTAACGGGGCTAGTAGAGCCTCCCAGGTGGAGGATGACTTTATCCGTCTGGAAGGTCTTGTATTTGTTGGAGGAACCACCTATACCCTTTGGTTGCAAGCAAATGGTATTGTAGCGCATAACTGTATAGCTGCGCCTACAAACCGTGGGTTCTTGGCTTACGCTGGAACGTCAACCTACCCCATCGTACTAGAGAATTGCGTTAGCCGTGGAGGTTCTTCTTATGCATTCTTGATTTTTTCCGACAACACCCGAACAACCAACGCACGACTCACCAACTGCGTTGGTGAGTCAACAGGAAACGATGCGTACAGAACTCAACTAAATCCCAATGGTGGTGGGGGTTGCACAGCCGAGTATATCAACTGTGTGTCTTTGGGAACGTACTCACATCAAGCAATCGGAGACGCGATAGTCACAGGCTCTAACAACGTCGGAGGAGCCTTAAACCGCTGGCCGGAGTCTACAAGGGCAGAAGGGCAATTTTGGACCTTTACCACGGACACAACGCAACCCTCTACAGGCAATCAAGTAATCTACGATGCTTCTACAGGAGCCTTGGTAAACGTATCAGGTAACGATGCTGTTGGAGTTGGTACAGGTTCAGCCATCACTGTTCCCGCTAACGATATCTTAGGTAATTCTAGAATCAGAGGAGCCTCTAATGAATACTCTGATCCTGGGGCTTTTACGACTGATTTGGTAGAGGTCGTAGAAACTGTTGGCCCGAATGGAACATATACTACTTTTAATGCTGCTCATCAAGCTATACCTGCTATATTAAACGCAGAAAGGCCGGGAAAGGTAAACGTAAGTAAAAGTAATCGTCGTTTGATTTTTGATGTCGAATCTGGGTCTTATTCCGATGGTCAAATTATCATGAACCCGGCCCCTTGGGCTACTACTACAGACCGAGGTGTCCTGTTTCGAGGTAAATCTTCTTCTGAAACAGTTTGTACGTTTAGCAATAGTGGAAGCACTTACGGGTTTCTTTTAGCCAACCCAGGTTTGGCTTTTAAGAACATGACCCTCCAACGATCCGATCCTGGAGCCGTGATCAGCTTTGGCACTGCCTCTGTAGGTTGTAAGATAGAGAATTGTAATTTAATTACGGCTCAAGGTTTCGTTGGTCGAATTTTCGGTGGAACTTCAACCCACCCTAACGTACTTAAAAACTGTAATATAAAAACAAGCACTAGCTCTGCGTTTACTATAGTTCCCTCTATAAGGGATATATATACGGAGATAACAAACTGCACTTCTAGGTCTTCTACCAGAATGATTCAACAATCTTCAGGAAGTTTTAACATTAACTTAGAAGTAAATAATAATTTGATTATAGGTACTGGTCAGTATCAGCTAGATGGTAATTATACAGGAACTCAAACTATAACAGGTGGAGGTAATGTTGGCGGAAGCAGTGATCCTCTTCCTGTATCAGTACAAGCTCTTTCTCAGACCTGGACATTCGATACAGACACTACAGCAGCCTCTACAGGCAACCAAGTAATCTACACTTCTGCTACAGGGGCTCTAGTAAACGTATCAGGCAACGATGCTATAGGCGTTGGAGATACAACAAAAGCACCCACAACTGATATCAACGGTGTTGATCGTATTCGTTTTGGACTGGGTACTCAATACGCAGATCCGGGCGCGTTCACTAGCGATATTCGCACTATCAGCAAAACCATTGACAGCACAGGCGATGGCGACTATACGACTTTATTTGCGTCTGAAGCTGCGCTTGCGCTTAGTATACCCAACCCTCTTTCAACTAACTTGGTGCTGCGTAATGAGGAAATAGTATTTAATACAATTCCGGGCCAGACGATTACAGAGACCAGTCACGTTTCCGTTACTGGATGCCCTCCGGCGGGGCCAAAAAACCGCATCATTTGGCGTTGCCCAGATCCGACTAATAGGACGCTTGTAGACTCTACCAGCACCATTGGAGTTTTTATTCTCAAAGTACCATACATCACAATTGAGAACCTAAACTTCAGAACAGAAAAATACGCGGTGTCTTTTAGCGCAGACTCTGGTTCAGATGTGGTTGATTGCCTAGTTAAAAATTGCGTTATTGATGCTTATGGAACCTTGGCAGGTCTAAAGGCGAGTAAAGCCACTGCGTACAATGTTGGAACAAGAGAAGAACCTAATGTAGTTGAGAACGTGGTCACGAAAGCTCCCGCAGCTATATCCACCTACTGGCCGACAGACCCAGCGCACGCAGGGACTGGGGCTTCGATCCTCATTCGAAACTGCACTCACATGGATAGCACTAACCCAGCGGTATCACAGAACAACGCTTGGAATTGGGAGTCTGCTGGGGTTCGGGGGCACGATTACTCCATTATGGAGCTAAACAATTGTCTTAACCTCGCGTCCGGCGGGCTTGATTGTCCTGTTGTGGAGCTTTTAGGGTCTGGCAATGTAGGCAACGGTATTACAGGAAGTAATAGCTTTTCTAGTAGGGGCGTCGGTATTAATCTCAACCCTACATCGAATACCTCTCCTGGTGCTGGAGACTGGTCGATCTTCACCTCTGCTACAGGAGAGTTAGTAAACGTAAGCGCAAATGATGCTATCGGCGTAGGTACAGGTACAAAAGCACCTATTACAGACATCAACGGAGTTTCTCGTATTCGAGGGGCTTCTAATGAATACGCTGATCCTGGGGCTTTCTCTGTAGAAAATATTACCTACAACAGGACGATTGGTCCTGGTAGAGATTATGATGATTTTAGTGAGGCTGAAGCAGATGTAAATGCTATTCCTTATGACGCTAACTTTGCCAAACATAACTTAGCTATTGTTTTTGAAGCTGATGCTGGGTATACTAATGAAAATGTCTACCCATCCTTCGGCGCAGCAACAATCCTAGATAGCACTCGAACGGTAACATTTAAAAATGCTCCTGAAGCGCAGCATGCGGGGGTAGCTGAACAGGGGCCTGGAGTTAGAACTTTCTCAACTCAACAGGACCATGTTGTCATAGATGGAATAGTTATAGGTAATCAGCCTAATAGTGCGGGTACTTCTACGGCTATTGTTCCCGGCACCATAGGAGTAAGGTATAAAAATTGTCTATTCTTGCCCACTCTCTTTAATAAAGTTCTGGATGCAGGGGCAGCAGGAAGTGCCGACTATCCTACGGTGATTGAAAACTGTATTTTCCGAGGAGATTCAAGTGTAGGTAGTCAAAGAATGATCAACCTAGAAGCTTATGGCTCGGATGCTCATGCAGAGGCAGTAAACAATACTGCTATTCTCGAAGGTAGAATGTTTGTTTACTTTGGGGGACCTAACAACAAGAGCCTAAAGGCTATCAATAATTTATTTACTGGCACAGGATTTGTAAACATAGATAGCACCTGTACGATTTTTGGGAGCAGTAATTTAGGCGCAGCATCCGTCCCCTCTCTTCTCCAGGCCGAGAGCCAAACTTGGACATTTACTACAGATACGACAGCCTCCTCTACAGGCTCCCAAGTAATCTACACTTCAGCTACAGGAGAGTTAGTAAACGTATCAGGTAATGATGCTGTAGGAATAGGTACTGCTGTAGCTGTACCCACAACAGACATCAACGGAGCCTCTAGGCTTAGAGGAGCTTCTAATGAATACGCAGATCCAGGTGCCTTCACTACTGATCTATTAACCTTCAATAAAAAGATTGGTCCGTTCAGAGAATATACTACGTTCGGAGACGCTGAAGCTGATGTCGTAGCAATTTCTACTGATGGAAACTTGGCTCAAAGAAACGAAGCTATTGTTTTCGAGGCTGATGCGGGGACGTATGCTGAGAATGTAACTTTTGATAGCACTTTAACTTCGGATGCTACTAGAAATGTAACATACAAAGCTGGTGCTGGCAGTGAGCACGGGGGAGTTCAGGGAGCGGGTGTGGTGCTGGTCGGTGAAGCCAACGCCCTGGACGCATTCACGACATTCCGTGACATTGAATTCTCGAAGACTACTGTGGGGAACGTCGTGCGGCCAAAGGCGGATCAAGGGCTTGTGTTCGATGGCGTACTGTTCTCCCCTGCTACTGTGGCGGGGACCGCGATCAACACACTGGTCCCGGCGATAACACGACAAGCAACCCCTCACATCTTCCGCAACTGCGTGGTGTTTGGCGGTATTGACCTGTATTCCGACTGCCTGTTCGAGTTTACCAACTGCACCGTCCACAACCGCGTCCTGGTGGCGAATGCAGCAGATGTCACGTTCACCAACTGTTTGGCTCTTGGCAGTGAGGCGTACAGGACATCTTCCCACACAGGCACAACCTCCGGCTCGGGCAACGTCGGCGCGGCCAACAAACCCTTCCCTACTGCGATACAAGCAGAAGGACAAACCTGGACCTTTACCACAGACACAACAGCATCCTCTACGGGTAACCAAGTAGTTTATGAAGCAGCTACAGGAGCTATGATTGCTGTATCAGGCAATGACGCTATCGGTATAGGGACTACAATAAACGTACCCACAACCGATATAAAAGGAACATCTAGACTGAGGGGTGTCGGTACTCAATATGCTGATCCAGGCGCGTTTACCAGTAATGTGAATACAATCACCAAGACGATTGGTATTGGTGGTGCTGCTAATGGCTTTGATTTTGATGGTTTCCTTGAAGCTGAGGCTTCTGTAGATACTACTGCGGTAACATATAGTAATAACTTACCGAAAAAGAATATTGCTATTGTCTTCGAGGCGGACGCTGGGACGTATTCGGAGAACTTCACTATCAGCAATTCGCTCACCTGCGACCCGACGAGGAACGTCACCTATCAGAGTGCTGCTGGGGGACAGGCCGTTATCGGCAATACGTACCCGTTTGGTCTCATCCTCATCACAGACGGCGCATTTACAACTCTACGACGGCTGGCGTTTGGGGGCACGGCGACAGGCGCGTCCGGCAAAAATGTGGAAATCAATCCGGCTTCAGGCGCGACTTGTGAAGGCTGTCTCCTCGACTCGCTGACCTTGGAACGTCAAGGTGGCAATGCCGTTCTTATTAAATTGGACACTGGGGCCACCTCTGGCGGGGCGGGTAGCGCATCGCACCCGACGGTCATCCAGAACTGCGTTGAGATGGGCCTTGGTGCGGGGGTAGGTATCACTGGAACGGCAAGCGACGATATCCATGTCAACGTCGTCAACTGCACCTTTGCTGGAACCGGACTGATCGCGTTGGGAATAAACACATCCAACGATGTAACCATCAAGTCCGTCAACAACATCAACCTTGGTCACAGTTGGAGCTGGCGAGACGGTCAAACGACAGGGGGAGTCACAGCCACAGGCTCCAACAACTTCGGAGGGACGAACCAACCTTTCCCCGTCGCCCTCCAAGCAGAAGGCCAAACCTGGACCTTCACTACAGATACAGCACAGCCTTCTACAGGAGATCAAGTAATCTACACTTCTGCTACAGGAGCCTTGGTCAATGTATCAGGTAACGATGCTATCGGCGTAGGAACTAGTGTAAGTGTACCAGCTAACGATATTCTTGGCAAGTCCAGACTAAGAGGACTAAGTAATGAGTATGCTGATCCTGGTGCTTTTACTACAGATATAGAAACAACTACACTTACGGCTAACCCAGGAACATTAAGTTCTCTTATACTTAACTTAACGCCTTATATTACTACAACTAATATGGCTAAGAGGAACGAGTCTATAACAATAGAACTAGAGAAAGCTGATTATCCTCAACTTACTTTTAATAATACTCAAGATATAATAGGAGACTCGGTTAGAAATATCACGATAAAACCTCAAGAAGGTGCTCACCATAAGGGTATTCGAGGGGCTGGTATTCGGTTTATCGTAGCCAACACTGGCTACGATACTTTTGATGTACAGGACGTTAGTGGTTTTAAGCTAGAAGGAGTAGAACTTTACACTCCTGCCGATGATATTGGCAGGTATCTTATGGTAACAAGACGTAGTGAAGGTATTACCTACAAGGATGTTATCTTTAACACAGTAGAGTGCGACGGAAAACTCACTACACAAAGTTGGTACAGTAACGGACGCCAGCAGCCGATTTCGTTTGAGAATGGCCTGTTCATCACGAATCAAGGATGTTTCCTTGTAGGCACTGTAGTTGATAATGAGCTACACGGAAAGTATGAATTTACCAACTGCACACTTTCTGGTTTAGCTTCGTCTCGCTCTGCTTGGCAATTTGATGCTGTGCGTGCTGGAACTTTTGAAGTAAAACTAACTAATAACTTGATTCTTAGTGACAAAAGAAACCTTGCTGTACGACGTATTGGAAACGATAACGGATTCTTTGGTGACGCTTTCGTCTACGGAAGTAACAACACAGGACCTGATACTCCAAACTATCAGTTAAATGATGCGGTGAGAGCGTCCCTATACCCAATTGAGCCTACTACAGATTACACGCCTGTACCTTCTTCTCCAGCAGCAGTTTATAGAGCGGCGACACTACAGCCATTAGATGTGCCAGAAAACGATGTGCTTCAGATTGGACTTGGAACCAGTGCTTCAAATATTCCGTTAGAAGGTATAGGTGGGCAAGCTAGAGCTACCTCTTCTTGTAACCCTGGTTGCTGGGAAAGTAATTACGAATTGGTTGATCTTGAAATTAATACTCTTAATAATACTGAAGGGTTTAGGAACAGATTGTACGGCCCATCTACGGACATTGCGAATGCCATATTACCTGATGATGCTGTTCCAATCTTCATTGTAATTGGCGACAGCACCTCGCAAGGCTTCTCCGTTACGGAGCCCTTGACGGATGCGGAATTATACAAGGGTAACACAGCATATTGGCCCTCAACCGCATATGACGGGTCTGATGTTGGTTACTTCTGGGATAAGTTTATGACTTCAGAAGATAACGGGGTAACGTGGACAAAGAGTTACCCAGATTATGTTACTACGGATTCGTCAGGCGAGGCTTTCCTTCCTCTTCACCCAAGACTTGGAGGTATATCGTATGGTTCTTTCACTTACTCGGTAGACCCTGATCCAACTCAGCTTGCTGCGGTAGGAAACTGTTCACCTCTTTGGGATTTTGCATTAGACATCAGGGGCATCTTTAGACGAGCAAGTGGCGAAACAGTGCCTCCTCGTTTTGTGCATCTTGGTCTTCCTCAATCAAGACTAGGCTCCAATGGTCCTGATGTTGGAGGGTTCACCGAGTTCAACTTTTCTCCGAATGGTTTCCTGTATAACACGCTTTTAGAGGCTTATATTAAACCTGCGGTCGATAGTGTCTTGAATGAAGGCAAAAACCCAATTCTTGTGGGTGTGTTGATATTGACTGGTGGCTCAGAAGCTAACATAGCTTATAATCCTAATGCTGATGGAGATAAAGTTTCTGCTTCTGGCGCACAATCTTACATAAACTTCCTCAACGGGATAACAAATTCTTGTAACCTGAATGGAAGATTCCCTTACATGGCTTATGAAGTTTGGGATACTCAGGTCGAACCAACAAATTTCCCTAAAGCGTACACAGAACTTATGAGAAATTCGCTTTTATCCTTGAAGAATGTACACATTAACCGACATGTTGTGCTTCAAGATCTGCTAAGAGATAAGATTGGAGGAGTAGCAAACTTAGGTGTCCACTTCCTTCAAAGGGAATATGTTAAGTACGGGCGTAGGTTCGGTCAAGAGTATCGAAGCCTACTATCTATGAGCAGATATCCGATCTACGGTCGAACGCTGTCAGATATCTTCGACTAGCTTCACAAACAATCTGAAAGATATCGGACCCCAGGCTTGAAATGGCTTGGGGTTCGGTTATAATGGGGGCATGACAAACACCAACTACACTCTCGACTTCCCCGCGCCCGACGAATCCTACAAGGATGTTTTCAACATGGTCTGGTTTGAGGCTGGACGCCGTTACAAGCTTTACTACAGCGACGACTCCGCTGCATGGCGTATCGTTCGGCAGCGCCAGAAAAGCAATATTTGGGAGACCGTCGAAGAATACGCATCCCTTTGGTGGGCTCTTCAGGGCATCAGTTGCTACAAAGGTCCGTGCGAAGAGGAGACCAAGGAACTGTACGGAGTGATCCGCCAGACGCTTGCATCTCAAAGTTTGGAAGAAATCGAGATGAATTGACCCGCATCTGACCTGACATACGGATATTGTTCCAGGAAGCCTAAAGTCCTTAGGCTCATCTGTCGATAATATTCATATGAAGAACGAAGAAGCACAACTCATTTGGCCCGCTGTGGCCGTCATCACTCTTATTACTCTTTACATTTATTTTACTCCTAGGATGAACTTCCTCGACCTATAATGTATATCAATCCAAACCTGCCTTCCAACAACGATGTTATTGTGTCTCTCTCATCTGAAGAACTTAATCTTCTATACAGATTGGTTTTTGATTTGATTGAATCCAAAAAACAGGATAGGTATTTCCTTGACCAAGATCTGCGTACTTTCCTAACTCACATTAACGAAGCTAGTAACCTTCTCATTGAAGCAAGCTGGAGCTAATATGCTTACCGAACTACAATACAACGAACTCGACGAACGATACGGCAAACTACTTTACAAGATCGCACACTGGATCAGTGGTGATCTAGCTACCGCGACTATCGAAGACAATGTGCAGGAACTGTGGCTTGCTCTGTTTGAGACTATCAACACGTTTACTCGCCTGAATGCGGATGCTTACCCAGAGGGATACGAAGACTTCAAGGACACGACTCACTGGAACAAGTATGTTAAGACTGCTCTGTGGAACAACAAAAACAGCCGAGGCAAGAAGATTACGCAGAAGTTTAGTATTACCAAAGACACAGTGTCAACTTGGAACAACGAAGAGGTCTTTGAGAAGGAGACGGCTACCCATGAGTCTGTAGAGTTTTCTATGTTATTGGAAGATCTTCCCAACTTCCTCCAGGAGAAGGAAGCCCTAGTTGTCCGTATGTTGGTGGAAGACCCTAATATTATTCGTGAGTCTGGCGAAGTGAACAAGAGTGCTCTCGCCAGAGAGCTTGGTATGACCTGGGCTGAGACGAATCAACTCTTGGAAACCCTTGGAGCAAAGCTCCAGAATGAACTATGAAGAAACTAAATTTAGCTATGTTAGCAGGTCTAGCAGCCTGTGCTGGCACAGAGTCCTCTGAGACGGCCCCTGTGCCCCCCTCTTACCGCGCGGACGAACCCAATGACGGTTTTGACCTAGGAAGCGCCAACGTCATTGTACCGGAGGCTCCGCTCTTCCTGATCGAAGGCAATATCCACGCAGGGGACCTGGACTGCATGATCGTTCTTGGGGAACTAGGCGTCCCCTTCAACACCACGGGGTCCGATAAGGATGTCCGTGTTCAATTTGATTACGCTGCTGGGTGGGACATGGATCTCTACATCGGATACACGGAGCCTTCAGGTGATGCTCATTATCTGTGGCAAGCGTTCGACGAGTGGGGTGTGGGAAACTTTGACACCACGGTGACTGTACCTGCTGGAGCGATCTCGCTTCGTTTGGCTATCGGTCAGAACACACTCAACATGCCTCCCGACGAGACTAGATACACTATCACTGTGGAGAAGTTTTGATGGAAAAGATTTATATTAGCGGACAAATCACTGGACTCAAGAAGAGAGAATGTTATAATGCATTCGAGACAGCGATCATGAAGCTCAGGCGCATTGACAAGTTCGGAGTCAGCCCTTACCAGGGAGACGAAGGCAAGACATGGAATGAGTACATGAAGCGAGGTATCGAGACAATGATGAATTGTCAAGGTGTCTTCATGCTGTCCAACTGGAGAGAGAGCAAGGGAGCGAACATCGAGCGTAACCTTGCCATGCAACTGGGCATGAGAGTATACTACGAAGACTTGTTCGATCAAGGACATTACACAAAGGACGACTGACATGGCACTTTTTGGATTTTTCTGCTGGATATTTGTTTTCTGGTTTGCTTGGAAGTGGTTTCAATTCACGATCCTGAGCAAGTTCATCAGCCCTGGTGGGCAGAGAGCTATGACCATAACTGCTTTGCGAGAGCAGAACAGGCTTCTAAAAATGCAGCTTAAAGAGTCCAAAAAATAAGAAATCTGATTACAGAAATACCTGTAACACAACTACTATAATATTCTTCAGGAGATAAAATATGAACGACAAAACGATGGGGCTCATGCTAGGAGCCATAGGAGTAGCATCATTCAACCTAGGCTTTTCAGCAGGTAAACATCCAGACGATTACATTCCTGTCTGGACAAGCCAAGAAGGGGGAGAGATCAGCATGATGATCAACACAGACGAGATTGATAGAGTAATCCCAGTCTTTGATACAGACATTGCTATGGGCAAAGGAAGTGAAGCCCAATACCTTGAGGTACATTTCTCTGATGGGAAGATGTACAAGGTCTACGAAGAATTCGATGAGTTCATGTCAAGGGTGAGAAACTCAAGGAGATGAGAGTAATAGTCATCATGGAGTCAAGTGATTCCCGCATGGGATTTGCAAGCACAAGAGTAGCTGCTGTGTGCGAAGATTGGATTGCAGCAGAACAAGAGAAGAAGAGACTATCAGACATATTCCCAAACAGTAAGTATAGTCTCATCGAGAGAACTCTAACTAAGAAAAGAACCTCGTGATAATTCGATCACGAAGAACTAAGGGCCTAGTCATTTGTTTGGCGATGACGGTCTCAGCATTAATACTAATATATTGGTAAATAGATATGGCAAGAAAAGACACATTTGAGGAAGCAGTAGACTTCGGTAGTGAGGTAAACAAAGTAGCAATTTTCGCTCTACTCCTAGGCATGCTTGTAGGAGCAGCAGGAACAGCACTAACAATGGTTTGGATGGACCAAGAGAAGACTGAGTGCTGCATTGAAGACATCATCAATAGCGAGGACTGAACGTGTACGCATACAGACGGAGGAAGAAAGTAGATGCAACTGTGTTCATAGCAACCGCAGTCTATTTACTTTTTGCAGGACTACTCTCACACGTTATCCTACACCTACAATGAAACTCATAAGAGACATAGCTAACATACTACTAGTCACAATAGTATTAGCTTATGTCTCTATAATCATCACAGGTACTCTAATCACATGGTATGAATACTTGACACACTTTTGGAATTGGATTAAGTAATATGGTATTCAGAAGGACTAGAAAACAGAAGAAAAAGATACGGAAAAGGAGAAAAGAAGCACTCCTCAAATATAAGCATACACACACACCCAAAAAGTCAAACTAAATAATATGTATATTCCATTTAGATTCCAACATAGAAAGGATAGCATAACCAAAAAGTCAAACTATGCATGGCTAGAGATTATGGGTTTGATGTAGTTTTTGCTTGACCCACACCAACTCAAATTCCCAATAAAACTCAGAATTAGTTCACAAACTAGTTTCCTATACACCCAAAAAGTCAAATGATAGGTATAACCCCACCCCCTACAAGTAGTTCAAAGTTTAGTTGGAAAGCAGCTTTAATTACTTGTATGATGGTTATGATTATGCTAGTAGTATAACCAAAAAGTCAAATTTATGGCATATTGCCCGAATGGCAAATTAGATAAAATCCTCATTTTTAGTACCGTGAGTTAGGGGTGCCCTAAGGGCTCAGTACCGAAAAAGTCAAATATAGTGCCCAATAGTCCAAAGCTACGCCTCTATAGGCAGGAACCCTGCTCTCATTAAGTTAAGAGCAGGGTTCCTTTATGCATACCGAGAAAGTCAAACTTGACCTCAGCAACTACCTCAGTCACCATCATCAGGCCATGCATCAATGCTCGTACTAGGGATTGGAGCAGAGTGTCCCACAGGACTTATTGCTAACCAATCACTACCTAGTTGCACTCCCTTATCCTGGAACATTCTTGCAAGATCTAATACAGTCACTTCTTGGATCCTACCAGTAGACTCATACATAAGTCCACTCAATTGGTTCCGATCAAAGCTAATGCCTTTGATTACATTGTCCTCTATTGCAAAGCATAGTTTATTCATAAAAAGATAGCCTCCGAACTTATTATAGTCCAGAGGCTATCCTAATTCGATACTAATTAGGTATCGTGATCTCCAACAGAGTAGTAGTGGAAAGCTTCCCGAGCCTTAGCATCTGAGTAAACTACTTTGATAGCATAATACAATTCCATAAGCCTTAGCATATACTGCTCTTGAGTAATAAACTCGTCTGTAATATTAATAGGCTGATTGTCCATAGTAGAGAAATTGGACATCCTAATGCCATCCATATCGAAGAACGTAGTAGCTAGTTCATTCAGTTGATCGTACTGCTTACCATAACGATATTGCCTAAAGATAAGCATACCAATATGCTTTTCGATACGAGCTTGCACTACGCTATTACCTTCTTCAAGCTGTTCGCTAATGCGTTCGCTTGCTGCTTTCCAATCGAAAGTCTTAGTGATAAAGTTACTCATTAGTTATCCTCTTTGTTGTTACGAAGGTTCTGGTTAAGCTTACGCCTAACGAAACGGCTATCGCTTTTCTTAGCCCTATGCCTACGCCTAGTAGACATGCCAAAGCGGTTGCAGCACGGGCACTTGAAGCCCATACCACCGTGGGAGCACCTGATGGCCCCGTGGGTCGTCTCAGCGTATCGTCTCATGAGTCCATTGTACTCTATTGGGCTCCTCTTGGGGGACCTATCTCCGATCTCTGGCGTGCAAATTTCTGACGGAAGGTCTTGGAATATATGGACTTAGGTCGGTCGCGCCCGGCGGCCCCGCCCCGAAGGGCAAGGCCAATCCCCGATTATTCTTTATCTGTAATGGGGGTTGCATTCATCCTGGCATTCTTCACACCAATAGAAATCATTTTGCCATGCGTTTGTTGCATCATCTAGATAATCCGACTCAGTATTATTCATCGGACGCATGAAAGCGTATTCTTGTTGCACTTCTTTTGAGCCACAGTTATCACATTCCCAATCCATAGGTCTATTAGTGTGAGAGGAATCGAACGGTAACGGAAGACTGCCAGCAAGCGCCACAGTCACCACAGGATGCGGCTTTGCCAGTTTGTTCGGGGCAGTCAAAAGACTTACCCTCGAATGATTCTTCGGCTGCGAAGATAGCCATAGGATCGGTGGACTCTTGATTAGAAGAGATGCGAACAGCCCAGCGTTCGGGATAGCGTAGATTCAACGCCATAACCTCACGCCCAATGCTATCGGTGCGAGCGGTATAACCCCAGACATGAAGGTTAGGATGCACACACATAAGCGCATCCCAAAAGCGCACATATTCGATAGAGTAGAAGTCTCCGAGGACATGGAGACGAATAGCTACCTTGTCATGCTTTTGGCATAGGGCAGCGACCTCGGAGTGTAGCTTATCCTGTAGCAGAGGACCATGTTCGAAACGATGAGCGAACGGCATATTGTTACCGTAGCAGTCATCCCAATGGTGACAACTAGTTGGACAGGTAGCGCGTTCCGTAAGCGTTAGTGAATAGATATAAGCGCCCTTCCACTTACCTTTTAGAACCTTACGGCCTAGCTTTTTGTTATTAGCCCCAGGCTTGAGGATGTTCTTGGCTTCCATCGGGCGCTTGATGCCCTTCTTGTACAGAGTAGTCGTCTTCATGCTGTCAGTATACCCGATCCCGCACCCATTGTGTGCGTGTTCTCTGGTTTTCTTTTCGGTCCTAAGTGTCTGTCGCATATGGACTTAGGGCCTTCGGCCCCGGCGGCGAAGCCGCCAAAATCCACAAAAACCCCCGAAAGATCGCACTCGGTTAGGATCTTTCGGGGGCAGTGGGAGGGAGCGGATTGCGAGTAAGACTCTAGCTCACCCGCTCCCTGTCATCTATCAACCCTGAGCCGTCAGGTTGCGGGGAAGCTCGTCCCCCTGCGTTGCCGAGTGGGCAGCGTCAGCGCCAACGTGACGCGCGTCCTTGTAATCGCCTTCGCGGGGAAGGCATCGGCGCACCTCCTTGTACGCCTCAAGGATCTGGAGCGAGAGGTAGGTATGGCTACCGTCAAGCTGAACGTCCTTCTTGTTGTCGCGGTAGACGCGAGCGAAGATGTCGCCAAGTTGAACGGAGATACCCTGAAGTTGCGCCATCGTGGCGTCGTTGCTGAAATCTTTCATGTGTGCCATTATACTGTTTGGAGTGGTGTCTGTCGAGAGAAAAGAAGAGAAAAGGGGAAGATCAGTAGGATTCGTCCATGCCGAATCCAGCGGATGCGAGACCAGACTCGTCATCCCAAGAGTCCTCAAGAATGTAGCTATCACCTTGCTCAGACTCCCATCGCCAATCGGCGTCACTGTCGGACACCTCGTCCCAATCGACGTAGCTATCCGCTTCGTCCATCGGTTGGTCCCACTCGGTCACGGGCTGTCGGTCGGTCGGAAGGGTGGGGTCGAAGTCGCTGTTCGTGTCTTTCATGTGTGCCATTGTACTCTATTTATCGTCCTAGGTGGTGGGCTATCTTGAATCTGTGGGGAGAAACTTTCGTGCGTAAGTGCTTGTGGTATATGGACTTGCGGCGGTCGCCGCCGGAGCCCCTGCCCCGAAGGGCAAGGGCAAACCTCAGAAATCACATGTCCTGGATCTCGAAGGTCACGTTGATGTTGGAAGCCTCTTGGAGGTCCTCATCATCAAGACCGAGCCAATCGGCTGCGGCTTCGTCCATCTGTTCGAGGAAGTCCTGCATCTCCTGATTACTCAGGATAGCGCCAAGCGAGAGGGAATACTTCAAGACATCACCTCCCCAAGCGGGCAAGCATCGAAGTAGATATCCCGCTCGATACCAAGGCCAAGAGGCCCGTCGATGGATGCAAGCTCCGAGAGCAGGACATAGCCAAGCTCGGGGCAACCCATGCCCATATCACACCAGCCGAACATCTGGAGATCGGCAGTGCCATCCATGTGGACAACCTCCTCAGCCTCGGAGATGAACCAAGTCTGGGCACCACAGGGATTGAAGAATTTCCAACGGGCAGTGGGAGGCATGGACTCGACACCCTGGCATCCCCACAGGATGAACTTGCGGAATTGATCCGTGTTCTGGACTTGGGGATAGGCGTCGCTCTTGTAGATCGTTTCTGTCTTCATGCCTGTATTGTACCCGCGTTTGGGCGCTGTGTCGAATGCTTTGTCCGTTCTAGGGGCATAAACTTTCATGCGTAAGTGTCTGTCATATATGGACTTAGGGCCTTCGGCCCCGCCGCGCCGAAGCGCCCCGTGTCAAGAAAAACCTCAGCAGTTGACGAATCGTGCGAGATCGAAAGGATGCAGTGTAGTGTAGACGCCCTCGTAGAGACGAATGAACTTCTCACGCGCGAACTTGTAGAGATAGGTAATCTCTGTGATAAGCTCATTCTCATCCCACATGCTACCCCATCCGCTTTGGAGATCATGAACTAGCGCGTAGATCTCCATATCGCGCTCGTAGGTATCCCACACATCCTTTCGGATCTGGGTAATAGCTTCGGTAAGCTCAAGAGCCGCTTGGTCTTCCTCAGCTTGCCAACGTGCGTCAATTTGATTGTCGCCGTTAATATAGTTGCGTTCGTCGAACATCAGGAAAATTTGATGGGGTTAGTGAAGGTGGTGTTATTGGAGTGACGCTTCCAAGCGTCTTCCGCATCCTCTAGGATACGATCCTGGATCTCACAATCCAGGGCTTGGATAGCAGTATCGAACTGCTCAAGAGTGAAACCGTAGTTCCACCTGGGACGGACCCCATGAACCTCTTTGTAGAGGTCAGAGTAGAGGGAGAGGGCTGCCTGTCGCTGATCTTCGTAGCTCATGCCCTCATTATACCCGCGTTTGCTCGCTCTGTCCACAGGTGCGTCCGTTCTCTTTGAATGAATTTGCGTTCGTAAGTGTCTGTCATATATGGACTTAGGGCCTTCGGCCCCGGCGGCCCCTGCCCCGAAGGGCAAGGGCAATCCTCATTTTCAGTCGGTTTTCAGTGCGTCCACATCCTTGTCGGGGAGCAGGTCACCGATAAGATCTCCAAGGATCTCTTCAAGTTCTTCGAGCGTGAGTTCTTCGTCCATTAGATTAGAAAGGTGAGAATAAAGAAAAGGGAAGCAGTCGCAAGGACTGCAAGGAATGACTCTGCCTCGTCACCGAACATCAGACCCACCCCTTAGGACCGCGAAGCTCGGCCATGTCAGCCTGAGCTTGCTCGAACTCGTTTCGCATGTGCGAGACTCGCTCATCATGCGAGCGTTGGGCCTGAGCGATGCCCGCTGCGATGAATGCCTTGGCATCCTCCTCGGAGCAGTGCCAGGAGAGGTTGCGCTGGTGACCGTTGAAGGTGACACGCCACGCTTGCCAGATCGTGAGCCCGTCGCTGTCCTGCGCTTCGATGTGCCAGGAGTCGCCGTTGCAGTCGATGTTCTTCTCGTTCTTCATGCCCACATTGTACTCGATCTTGCTCTCCAGGTGGTGATCTATCTCCGTTCTGAGGGTAGAAACTTTCGCTCCTAAGTGCCTGTCCTATATGGACTTAGGGCCTTCGGCCCCGGCGGCCCCGCCCCGAAGGGCAAGGGCCAACCCTCAAAATTCCACGTTCATTTCCGCGAGACCTTCACGAAGCTCCTCGGACAGATCACAGGCGAGCCTGGAAATGTCCTCCGTGAACATGGTCACCTCGATCTCTTCCATCTTTTCCATGTCGTACCAGTTCCTGCGCTTGACCTTCAGAGTGAGCCACCCACGCCCCTCGTTGCTGTGGTGAACTTCGGCATGGATGGTGTGGCTGTTGTGAATGTTGATCATACGCTCCCCGAAGGGAGCCGCTCAGGGCCTAAATGCTATTTAGACTCGCCCTGACGAGTGGGGATCATCAGGCCCCCATGAAGCGATGGTTGGAGCCGTTGGGCGTCACGAACTGCCGCGAGTTCTTGAGGTGACGATTCCAGTAGGCTTTGCACGCATCGCGTGTACCGACTTTGATGGTCTTCTGAGTCTTCACATCCACAATGCTGTAGATGGCAGAGTTGGCGCAGCCGTTCCCAATGCGGAACATGACGGCGTTCTGGTTGGAGCGGACGATGTTGGTGATGTCGTTGAACATATGATTCTCTTGGTTGATGTTGTGATGATGGGGTCTCCCCCGTGTATGCCCCATTATACCCTGGGGCGATGGGCGTTTCAATTCATATCGGCGCTTTTTTGGGCGTCTTGTGCGATGAGCTTGGCGATGTGAGCCTTGCCCGCATCGAGTGCGTCGAACGTGGCCTGACGGAGCTTATCGTCGCCCATGCCGAGCTTGAAGATCCTGAGCGCGTTAGGGCCGTCCATGATGTTGGCCTTGCCGAAATCGAACCCCGCGAGGAAGATGATGTCCATAAGTTGAGCCATGTCGTCATCGAGCGGGCTGGTGTCGTTTTTCTTCATGTAGGCATTATAACCGCCCTTGCTCATGATTGCCACTACTGCGTCCGTTCTCTTTGCATGAAATTGCGTCCCTAAGTGCTTGTGGTATATGGACTTGCGGCGGTCGCCGCCGGGGCCTAAGCCCCACAGGTCAAGGGTTTTGCCAGCAAAGATTGCAGAACCAGAGGTCACCTAGTGCCCGCAGCTTAGAGCGAGGCAGGGAACGCTTCAGGCGCTCCTCTTGGAACCGCTTGTCCTGAGACCAGAACACGCTGTCATCCAGAACCTTGCCAGAGTACCAGAACGGTCCAGGCTGTCCAAAGAATACAGAGCGCAGGGCTCGGTCTTTTTGATCTTGATTCATCACAGGCTAAGGATTTTGATCATACGATCCAGGCTGTACCACTCGGTGGGGTAGTAGGCATCATCAATGAAGCCGTCCGTGTTCACGATACGGTAGTGGTTGAAGCTCGTGATGAGTTGGAGCTTCTTACCGTTGACAACCCACTCGATGATGTACGGGTTGCGCTTGTTGGGAGTGCCCCAGATGTCTTTCGTTTCCATGTCCTCATTATACCCGCGTTCCCTCGTGATTGCAACCCTTGCGCCCGTTCTATGTGAATGAATTTGCGTGCGTAAGTGGTTGGTGCATATGGACTTACGGCGCTCCGCGCCGGGACCCTAAGGCCCTCAGGTCAAATGTATTTGTAGGCTTTTGCAGCGGGAGCGAGAGAGAAGAAGAGCCAGTCGTCACGCTCTGCATAGGTAGTGGAGCGCAGATTGACCTCATCATACTGAGTGATGTAAGAGCCATCGTCCTCCCTCTCGATGTTTACATGATCTGCGTAGTGTGCGGGCTCGCAGATCCAATCATAGAAGGTCTCAACCTCGGCCATCGTCCACTTGGTCAGATACATGTGGGCAGCCTCGTGCGCGGACAGGCTATAGGATCGGGCAATCCCTGCCCAGTCCCCAGGAGACCAGCGCCACTCCACGCTTGCCTTGTTCCTCGTGGGGCTGGCTTCGAGGATCTCAAGGTCTGGGTTAGTGAGGTCAGCCTGGGGAAAGGCGTAGTAGAAGCGGACGTTGTTGTTGGCGTAGCGGTTGGTGATCATGTGTGAAATTGTAACCGATGGGCCTCGGCTTGTATACAGTGGGGAGCGTTTTCGGGGCATGAATTTCGATCCTAAGTGCCTGTCGTATATGGACTTAGGGCGTTCCGCCCCGGCGCTCCTGCCCCGAAGGGCAAGAGCAACCTTGGAATTCAGGCGAACAAAGCGCCGTAGATGATGACTCCCCCGAAGATGGCAAGGATGAGCCCAACCGTGAGAAAGGGAGACTCGGAGCGGGTGTATTCGTTGGTGTTCTTGAGCTTAGTCTTCATAAGTGCCTCCGTTGGTTTGGTGTGCTTTCTCAGCGATGCTGAAATCAGTCTCGCAATCGTCGCAGATGTCGATCCATATGTAGTCCTCGCATCGCTCTGCCCAGGGCTTTTCTCGGTCGCAGCACTCGCAGACGATGGTAGTCCTGTGGATGTTCATGTGTCGCCCGAATTTCATTAGTTGACCCTCGTCTTGAAAATGGTGATGTAGTCGCAGCCAGCGCGCCAGTTGGCAAGTGCTCCGTCCACAGGCTCCTCAATCCAGGGGAACGCCTCCGAGCAGTAGCGGGGGAGCAGGGTGCTCTTGACGAACTCCCTGGCCTTGTCCTCGCTGTCGAACAGGTGGAAGCTGGAAATACCGTAGTTGTCCTCGCCATCGACGACCGTGTAGACTTCTTTCATGTGTGCCATTGTACCTATATTATCGACCAGATGCCAGGGTGAACTTGAGGATCGGATCAGAAAATGCCAAGGACTGCAAGGGCACCAAGGAGGAGACCCTGGCTCTTGAGAGCCTTGGGCTTGTCGCTCGGCTTGATGGTCTCTTGGGTCCATCCCTTGGCATCGGCAAGGTAGACAAGGCCAACGAGGAGGGCGAGCACGGCGATGGTGATGATCTTGCTGTTCATGCCTCCATTATAGCACACTCCCCAGCATATGCAACCCCATGCACTAGTTTCCATGCACATTTCTGCCTCCCTAACCCCCTGCCCCCTATGCACTTAGGTCACCGGACGATTTGACGCCGCAGGGACTCCTATATGCGATGTCCTGGACCTATATGCAGGGACTCCTATTACTTTAAGTCCTCAAAAAATATAAAAAAATTCCCATATAACTTAAGGGACTCCTAAGCTACATAAGAGTAGAACTCGGAGTTAGATATGAAGTATTTAGAAAAGTTAGAAGAAAGCTCAAAAAAGAAGGTAGAGAAGGCTCGTGATCTTGAGCGTAAAGCTCGAAAAGGGGAGGCTCCTAAAGGTAGAGCTTATAAAGCGGCGTGGAAGGCGGCTGATTCAATAGCTAGAGGAAGAGACACCGAGAAGATGGCTAACTCGGTTAGTTCTTTAATTAAGCAGCGTCATTCGAAGTTAGAAGAAGCTAAGAAGAAGAGGGGTAGGTGCTGGACGGGTTACAAGCCTAAGCCTGGATCGGTCCCATACAGCAAGGGTTCTTGTGTCAAAGAAGCTTACAAGTTAATCGGACTAGCTTTGATTGATGAGGAGGAGGAGCCCAAAAACATAAAGGTCACGAACAGGAAGAGTGCTGACGACTTCCTCAAAGCTAAGAAGAGAAAGTACGAGAAGCAATTCAAAGAGTTTTATTCTTCGAAGAAGCCCAAGCCCAAGCCATGAGATACTTAGAAGCACTAGAAGAAGCCAAGATTGCGCGTAAAGAACTGAACTATAAAGATGAGACGCAAAAGGCGATAGACGCTAAAGAAAAGCTTGATAAAGCTCGACAAGATAAGCCAACGGAACAAAATTTATTAAGACGAGAACGGGCTATAAAAGCATATCGTGGTCGTCTTGATCGTGCTGCGAAAAAGATGGAAGACCTAAAAGACCACATGAGTTATCAACAGATCGGAGATATTCTAGCCGAGGCGATGTTTGGAAAAACTCGAACCAAGGTTGCTGACAAATTAGATAGCTTTGCTCGTAAGCAGTATCGTAGGGGCGAGGTAGACGATGCTAGTGGCAAGCCTAAGCGAGCGGGGATTAGAGGTAAAGTAGCGCACATTGCGGGTAAGGTAGCCCAAAAGGTTAGACCTGCGGATGAGGAGAAAAAATCATGACTGAAAGAAATGAATATGTGGATGCTCTTAAGAGCGAGTTTGATGCCTACTCTGATAAGGTAACAGAAATCATTGATGCATACGAAGAGTCTATAGATCCGGGGCCTAAGCCAATTGTGCCGCGACCTGTTCTTCCAGCGGACTTCAAGGTCCAAGGTCGAGGTCGGACGGTAGCTCTTAGTTGGAGTATGCCGCTCCCCCGTGAAACACCTGGAGTACAAGTTCAGAGAAGGGCAGAAGATCCTGAGATAAGTAGTTGGAAAAGTCTAACCAAAGAAGCTGTGGATCGTTGGTCGGATATAATCTCTGAGGATTACGCTGATGTTGAATCTGTTTGGATTTACCGGATTCGTGGTTATGGCTACAAAGCTGATGGTACGCCGCATGCATCTCCTTGGAGTGAGGAAATAGCTTATGAGATTCAAATTGATCCTCCCGTACCTCCTCCTGGTCCAACTGATTTTAAGGCGATAGATAGAGCCGAAAAAACGGCGGCGGAAAACAAGTTGTGGAGATATCCCGATATACTTGCAAGCCGAACTGGAAGGGTCACGGAATCTCCTGGTGACGTTAGGCGAGGTCAGTGGACCCAAGGTGATCTCATTAAGGAGAACATGGAGTCGGTCGTAACTGGGCAGTGGCACAGTAACATGCACGTTGACACCGATCCTCGTCCCGGAAAGTACATCTGGAAGAACATTGAGTGCCGTAGTGCCGTAGAGGATGTTTGGGCTACCAAGAACCTCTGGGGGGCTAGGGAGCATTACGTTCCTGAGCGCCTTGTAGATGACTGCGACTTCTCTTTTATGAAGGAGCATGGCCTTTACATTTCGCCTCAGGCGGGCTCGACGGTTCGCCGTTCTACGTTCGTGAACGTCGGTGCCCAAGGGCTTCAGTACGCGCACAGGCCAGTCGCCAAGGGCTCCGCGTACAAGAACAACCACTCGTATACGGCAGACCCGGTTTACATCGTGGACGACTGCCATATGATCGACTGCGGTAGATTTGCGGGGCGCGGGTCTTTTTCTCTGACGTACTTTACCTGCGGAAACGTAGATCACCCTGGCACCTTCAAAGTAAGCAACTCTTCGTTCGTAGCTAACTGGGACCAACCCAACAGCGACTACTTCGGTGACTATCACAGCACAGGTGCGATGGTGGTTACGGCAGGATCTTGGGATGACGGAAGCAATTGGACTGGCGGTTGTCAGACAAAGCTAATCGAGCTTAAGAATAACCTTTACGACTACACGACGCCCGATAGGTCTATTCTTTCGCTACGGTCATTCGAGGACCTTGTAATCGAAGACTGCGTGTTCATCGTGAGGAACAACAGCCGGAACAAGGCTGGACTAAAGGTGGACGCCTATGTTGACGATCCCACCATCAAAGCTAAGATGATTACGCTGCGTAATGTCTGGGCTCCCGGCGTACAAGGCAGGGTCAACGGCGCAGGGAGTTTCTCAATGCACTGCCCCGACGAAGAGGTCAAAGTCGATGCTCGTACTGGTACGATAATTTCAAGGAGACCTCTTTGATCTTTTTGGAGAGTTACTCTTGAGGCGTAAAACCCTCAGTAGAAAACAATACAGAAACAAGGACGGTAAGTTTTTTGAGAAGCAAGAAGACTTTCGCAAGAAACTTACCTACCTAACTATACTAGATAATAAGAGGAAGTTCGGAAAGGACTTCAAACACCAAAATCATAACGATAGGATTAAGTGATATGTATAAAAGAAGATATTTTGCTGGCAAACTTACGCCCGGAACACAAAGATTTGAAAGATGCGTCAGAAAGTATGGCCCATTAACTGAAAAAGCGGTAGAAAGACCTGTTGAAAAGGTGGTTGAGGTCGTTGAAGAGGCTATCGAGGCTGTTGAAGAAGTTGAAACGCCTAAAAAAGCTAACAAGAAAGCAAAGAGAACAACAAAAAAGAAAACAGAAGAGTGATTCTGTAGAATTTACTCTTTTATTTGGAGGGGCAACTCAGTATTTGAGATAAATGCCTCTCTATTTTTATGCCAAGAGTCTCTACCAGCTATTTCCCCTATAGAATGGTGAATAATTTTTATATCTATAGCCTTATTTGTAAATCCTAGGCTAAAAGCTTTGGTTGTATAATGAATGTCGTAGAAATCCCACTCTCCTTCAAAGTATTCTGGCTTTTTCAATCCTACTCTAGAAATTGTTTTTGCTCTAGCAGCTAAAAACAAACCGTCAAGGGCGACTACTTGCCCTGGAAACCCATAGAGGGTCTCTACGGGAACTTTTTTGTCTGGTTGTATATGGTAAGCACGGCCTCTGTGCTTACCTGCCCTCCACTTTTCAATCTCCCACCACACAGCGTCTTGTCCTAGGACACTTGTTCCTGCTACACCTACAAACCCAACATCATCACTACTAGTTTCTTCAACTAACTTATCTATAAAGTCTTCTGAAGATTCATTTATTTCTATGTCATCGTGACAGAATATAACTAGGTCTTCTGGATCAGGATCTATCTTTTTAAACGCTGCGTCATAAGCATCAAATATAGACTTTTGCCTACACATGACTACTGTTTTTATTTTTAAAGAAGAAAAGTAAGTTAGTAGTTTGTGTGTAACTGAAGAAATATCTTCCTTTGTTCTAGTACATATTACAGCGTAAGTGTTCATATACTATAATATAATATATAAAAGGATTTTTCATGGAAAACGAAAGATTATTACGAGAATTTAAAAAGTGTGCAGATGACCCTGTATATTTCATATCAAACTATATCAAGGTAACTCACCCAGTCCGAGGGCTAGTTCCTTTCAAGCTGTATCCTTTTCAAGAAAGAATTCTAGGTGACCTAAAAGAGTATAGATTCAACATCTTGCGTAAATTTCGTCAGGCTGGATGCACCACTATTGCAGCAGGTTGGTCCTTGTGGACTATCATATTCCAGAAGCATAAGTCTGTAGTCATCCTTTCTAAGGGCGATGCTGAATCTACCGAGGTACTAGATAGGATTAAGCTCATGTATGACGAGCTTCCAGACTTTCTGAAGCCCGGAATCATAGAGGATAACAAACACACGCTAAAGCTTCAAACAAACTCTGTAATTAAATCGAGACCTTCTGGAAAACAGTCGGGACGATCACTTGCTGGATCCCTACTAATTATTGATGAGGCTGCATTCATTGAAAATATTGATTCTATTTGGGCTGCTGTTTATCCGATCATTTCTACAGGTGGTCGTGCTTTCGTGCTTTCTACTGTCAACGGTATCGGTAACTGGTATCACGAAGTTTATCAAAAAGCTTTGGATGGTGAAAACTCCTTCCACCCCATAGATATTCGTTGGCAAGAGCACCCAGAGTATAACTTCACGCCTGGGTTTGAGCACTTATACGAAAAGATGGCTGAAGCTGAGTTGGACATCCATAAGTGGGAAGAAACCACTAAAGCCAACATGCCCACGAAACAGTGGCTACAGGAGTACGAGTGTAGCTTCCTAGGTACTGGAGACACCTACATTGAGGGAGAAATCCTAAAGAGTGTAGCCCAGCAGACTAGCGAGGAATACTTTACTAAGTATAACAATCGTATGCGCGTGTGGCAAGACCCACAACCACACTATAGTTATTTGATAGCGTGTGATACCTCATTAGGTAGAGACCGAGATTACTCAGCATTTCACATAATAAACATGTATAATGGTCAGCAGGTTGCCGAGTTCTACTCTAATAGGACAGCAATAAATGACTTTGCTCAAATATTAGCTAACGAAGGTATGCTATATAATACAGCCCACGTTATTTGTGAGCGAAACACAATTGGAAACAACTTGATTGACTGGCTCTACAATGTCTATGAGTATGAAAACTTATGGTCTGATGATAAAGGAGAGATAGGATTTCAAATTACAGCAAAAAACAGAGAGAGTATTCTAGCTGAGTTAGAAGAAGCAGTTCGAACTGATCTGATTAAAATTAACTCAACTAGGACTTGCGATGAACTTTTTACTTTTGTCATTAGTGAAAACGGTAAAGTTCAAGCAGAAAAAGGATATCATGATGATCTTGTTATGAGTCTTGCGTTATCTGTTCATGCATATAAAAACTTGTTAGATACTACGCCTATGGAAATTATGGGTACGAGGCCCCTGCCTGGAGATGCTCCTCTGCCAATAACAAACTCCTATACCGCTAGTATCAAAACCGCTCATGGAAATGTGAGCAAGGAAGATTACAGATGGCTGATAAAATAGAAGAAAATAAAAAAGATCAGATTGACGAGTCAGGGTACACTAACTTTGGTGGATCCGCTGGTAGATCTGGGACATACTACACGCCGACTGGACCTATAGGCAGGTTCTTTGCCAAGTTTTTTGCTACTAAGGCACAACCTGCCGTCCAAAAAGCTCTAGATCAAGGGCAAGCAACTGCTCTTACTGGAGACACAATCAAGGCTACGGGTGTATTAAAAGATACTCCAGGAAGAGAGGGTCCGGCTATTGGTGGCATTGTTAGAAATCCAATTATACCTCAAAATGAATTAAACAGAAAGAAGCGATATAGAGAGTATGAAGAGATGGACGAGTACCCAGAGATTGGGGCTACATTTGATATTTACGCAGATGACACTACTCAACGAGGCAATCGGGGCGAGCGTTGGAATATTGATTCAGAAAATAGTTTAGTTGTGGATGAAGTTGAGTCTTTCTTTTCGGACATTAAGTTAGATAAAATATTGTGGGATATTTGTCGTAATACGGTTAAGTACGGAGACTGCTTCATTGAGATGATTCTTAACGTAGAAAAACCTGAAGAGGGGATCAAGAAGCTCAAGGTTCTAAACCCAAACTACCTTCTTCGTGTAGAGAATGAGTTTGGCTATCTAAAAAAATTCCTTCAAGAGATCCCTTCAGACGATGTTATGGATGTGATGTATAATGGTACTGGAAACCAAAGGCCAGTAAAGTATATTGAACTAGATAAGCATCAAATTGTTCACTTCCGATTACATACATCTGACCCGATCTTCTATCCGTATGGTAAATCCATCGCTGCTCTTTGTCATAGAATCTTCCGATCACTCAAGATGATGGAAGACGCGATGATGATTTATCGCCTTTCTCGCGCCCCTGAGCGTAGAATCTTTTACATTGATACTGGAAATTTGCCCACTAGCAAAGCTGAAATGTTTATTGAGCGCATCAAGCAGAAGTTCAAGAAAGAAAAGTTCTATCAAAGCAATAACGCTACTGTAAATGCCAGATATAACCCTATGTCATTAGACGAAGACTTCTTCGTAGCGACAAAGAACGGAAAGGGAACTAAGATCGAAACCCTTCCTGGGGCAACTAACCTTGGGGAGATTGAGGATGTAAGGTACTACCGAGACAAGCTTCTTGCGGCTCTTAAGGTGCCTAAAGACTTTCTTGTAGAGAAGGATAAGTCCCCAGAAAGAAAGGCTAACTTATCTCAGCTAGATATTAAATTCGCTAGAACTATTCAGCGAGTTCAAGTTGATGTAGAAAGTGGTCTGGAAAGCCTAGCTAAAAGACACCTTCAGCTTAGGGGCTTTCCGGCGTCATTAATTAAGAAGCTAAGAGTTCGTCTCCCAGAGCCCTCTGACATGTCGGCTAAAAGAAAGCTTGAGTTGGACGAACAAAAAATTCGTGTTATTCAGGCTGCTCAAGGTCTTCAATTACTTCCTAAAAAGATGCTCTACACTGAGTATTTCGAAATGACTGACGAGGAGGCTGAGAGAACAATGGAGGTTATGAAGAAAGAGCAGCAAGAGGAGATGGCTATGCAAGCCGCCGCTAACCCAGAGGGTGACCCAGGACAAGCCGCTGGCCCCGCTCCCGCGCCTCCTATGCCAGCTAATGAAAGCACTGAAAACCCTGTGGAATTCATGTTAAATAGGTCTCTTGATGAAGAGGCTAAAGAGGTAATGTCGAGAATTGTAGAAAAACAAAAGCAAAAAGCTGAAAAGCTTATAGATAACTAACGCTATATAATTAAAACGGAGATAAAAAATGTTTTCAAGATTATTTGAGGAGAGAGATAAAACTATTACGCACCTAGTAAAATTAGGTGACTGCATCGGCAGATCAATCCGAGAAAATGTTATGCTGTTTAGCATGGACGGAAAAAATACCCAAGTAACTTACCTCACTGAAAGTGGACAAGTTATTACTGGTAGATACAGCATCTCTGAAGACGTTAGTTTAAACAACATCAAAATTCAAGACTCTTCCGTATTTGATGACGAAGATACTTTTGATGGTTTTGTAAACGACAAGATGCACTCCTTCATTGAAAACATTCATTATTCTGAATATGGAGAAGCCGACGACAGCTTCGAGGATATTTTATCTTTATGGGAAAACCGTCTTAAGCTTGGAGGAGTCCAAAAAAGACTTCAAGAGCAGTGCGCTCGCCTAGCTGAAACAGAAGATATCGTATCTTCTGCTGCGTTTCAAAACCTTTTAGAGGTGGTTCCTCAATTAAATTCCTTCTTGTCAGAGAACTTGGAGAAAATTACACAGGTCCCAGAGGTCAGAAACGCGGTTAATCTTTCTAATGCCGTCTCCCAAGCGTTCAACTTTCCAAGGATAACTTTGGATGAGTTAGAAGAAGAAGGGCAATACAGCCTTAAGCGCGGGGTTAACGAATCTATTTACGATATGGTATGTCGCCAAGAGCTTATTAAGAAAGAGATCGTAGAGTCAAAAAGAGACTTTGAGATGGTTTGGGCAAGTGCTCCAACAATAAGCAAGCTTGCAAGCATGGTTTTTGAGGACGCTGAAACCACGGTAACAGCATTAAGCGAAGCTTTAGCTGAAGTTCCCTACCTCGCACTAGCCTCTAAGAAAAGCCTTTTTGAGACGTTTTCTAACTGCCTAGCATCTGTTGATGGGGCGTTGGGTGTAACTGAAAAGGACATTCAAGAGTTTGCTTCTAAAATATTTGATTATAAGAAAGACGTAAAAGAAGTTTTTATAAATAATATTAATGAAAAGTACGGAGTCAACGTACAGAATATTCAAGATCCAGCGTCGTTTAAAAGCCTAGCTAACACGCAGGTTGTAATCTTTGAGGCCCTATCTAGACTTTCTCCTAAAGGCAGTGTGCTAAAAGGTGTTCTTTCCGAAATGGCTCAAAGCCTAAAGGGTAAGCATGGTGTAGAGTGCATTGATGTCAATGACTTCCTTCTTGAAATGTTCATTACTGCCGGATATGATTCTGTTCTTGAAGAAGCTTCTTCATCAAAAGTAGACTTCAAGCGTATTACTGGTCAGCTTTCCGACATTAAAAACTTGGTAAAAAATATTGAAGAGCAGCTTTCTGAAAAAGATGCAAACTATTCTAGCGACGAAACTTTAGAGGATGTTGAGGAAGCAACTGAACCAAAAGAAGAAGAAGCTGTTGATCCTGTTGAAGACGAAATTAAGACTCAAGAGGACGAAGCTAAGGAAGCTTTAGAACCTGTTGAGCAACCAGAGGTGAAAACAGAACAAGAAGCTATTGATGATCTTGCTGATATTGACAAAGTTGTTGAGGATCTTGTAAAAGAGTTAGGCGACGATTTTTCCGATGAGTGAGACAGACTAAACTCTATCATTGCGGATATCATAACTACATAATGACGGAGGAGCGTTATGGCAGAGCTATCATCATTAATATTTGTTGACGTAGACGAGTTAGGAAGACCTACGGGTTTAATTGCTTCTAACGAAGAAGACACTATATCATCTAGTGTCTTACCATCGGCTGTAAACGATGCTGTTAGCTCTGTACAGGAATTAAGTGGATTAGTTGATGTAGCCCCTATTCTGACAGGACTTCCTGACGATTTTAATAACCTTAGTTCTGATGTTACTGACCTTAGCTCTGATGTTGGGACCTTTCAAGATCAAATAGATGCTGTTTCTGGGCTCACTGGAGAGGGTACTGTAGAGGCTCTGCTAGATCTTACTGGAGATATTAATGACCTTAGCTCTGATGTTGGGACCTTTCAAAATCAAATAGATGCTGTTTCTGGGCTAACTGGAGAGGGTACTGTAGATTCCTTATTAGCCCTCACTGGTCTTGAGGATGTTTCTAACGTAGTTGTTGATGGTTCTACTGCTTTAGGGTTTATATCGGGCAATGTTCCCGGTCTGTGTGGGGGTCCCGACGTTTTTATTGCTAGTTCGTTGTCTACATTATCTGAGTTTATACATATTGTAGACGGGAAAACAGGAATAGATGTGGCGTCAGGCAATACTCTTGTAATTAAAAATAATCAGCTTAGACCTCGAAATGGTGCTCTTCTGATGAGCAATAGTGAACAGACAGCATTTTTAAAAGTCCAAAATAACTCTCCTTCCCTGACAAATCCCGAATATTCTATTGCTTATCTATCAGGGCAATTAGCGGGTCTAGTGGGTTTTGAAGACATTTTAATAGGTAAGGAGGCTTCAACCACTGTTACAGGAATCGGTAATACTGGGCCGAGTTCGTTATTGCGTGCTTATACTAATCAACAAATAGTTACGGGTATTGTTGATTCGGGCTCTGCGGTAATGGTCGCTTTGTCCGGTGATAGAGGAGATGGATTCACTAAAGCGGAGTCATTGTCTGCTTTGAATAGTATACTCTTCCTCTCAGACCCAACCAACCCAGAGGATAATTATCTTAAGTTGAGCACGGCGGACGGTTTATCTGCAAATAGATTACAATTTACAGGAAAAACGTCTTTTGCCTTGATATCGGAAAGCGATGAAATTTATGTCGGTTCTGCTTATACAACTCCAGCGTCTGTCAAATACACTACCAACGATTTTATCAAGGTAAAAGAGGCAAAAAACTATACTTTAAATGCTTCTGATAATGTGGCTGACGTTTCTAATTATGTTTTCGACGCTTCAGATAATATAGATAATGTGTCTGCTTATGTTTTTGATGCTTCAGATAATGTAGCTGACGTTTCTAATTATGTTTTTGATGCTTCAGATAATGTAGCTGACGTTTCTAATTATGTTTTCGACGCTTCAGATAATGTAGCTGACGTTTCTAATTATGTTTTCGACGCTTCAGATAATATAACTGATGTATCAGTCGTTGTTGCAGATGGTTCAAACATTATTGGTGATTTATCTGGTGAGAACAAACAGCTATCCGCAGAAACTTTAACTTTACTCGGCGGTAATGAGATTACTGTTGGAGCAGAAACTGGAAGCACAAGTGCTTTACTTCCAATCCTTTCTGCTCTTGCTTCTGTGTCTGGAGAAGGTGGCGGCGGTACTGATAGTCGCCAAGCTAGTGCTTTAATAGTAGGGGCAGGTTCTTACGCGGATATTAATACCGCATCCGTAGGAGAAGGAAAGGTTCTTGTTTACAACGGTGCAGACTTCGTTTATAAATCTCAAGCTTTTCAGGGTGGGGGGTTCGAGGGCCTCAATTTCACTGCTCCAGAAGGAGACGTAACTTACAACTTCGGACCCTCCGCAGCTATTCAGGGTGGAAATACTTTAGACTTCTCAGGAAATTTCACAACTTCAGGTAACACAAAAAGCATCCTAGAATTTGATGACAAGAGCCGTGTCGCACTAGGAAGAAACTCAGTCCCACTAGAGATTAGTGCTCTTGGTGAGTCTGACATAAGGCTTGAGGATGATGGCACTAATGGAGCCTTTGTATTAATTAAGGGAAGTAAGCCTGGAGATGGACCAAATATCAGCAAAGTTCACCTAGAAAGTGCAGATCTAAGTGCTGACGCTGATTGTCAAATTGATTTTGACACAGACATCAACATGGGTGGATCTACTCACCTTGTGGGTAATACCATAGGAGCTAATCATATCGCGTGCCAAAACAATAGTGGGGCTACTATAACGGCAGGAACTCCAGTGTATATTACGGGTTTTGTTGGTTCAGGGGCTGCTGGTAAAATTTACATTGGTGCGGCCTCGGCTTCGGTGCCTTCTGCTATGCCAGCTATTGGTGTTCTTTCCGATGACTTAGATGATGGTATTGAGGGTTACGTTGACGCCTTTGGTGTGGCTGATGGGATCGACACCGATACCCCTGGGTTTGTTGTACAAGACACGCTCTACGTTGCTCCTACAGGAGGCTTGACCAATGTAAGACCCACTGCGACCTCTGATTTAGTGCAGAATATAGGTAT
>WLWE01000033.1_pt1 | contig 104824 bp, 132 predicted proteins | sample 6718301 | NCBI WGS metagenome assembly WLWE01 (sample SAMN12718691, study PRJNA515312) | sponge metagenome | isolation source: marine sponge | host: Mycale hentscheli | place: New Zealand: South Island, Marlborough, Capsize Point | collected 2003-05-01
TATGTTTAATAGGCTTCATTTGTACTTATTTTAGGCTTGTGAGAGAATTAGCTATATCAGTTACTTATCATAAAAAAAGCATTAGAGTTTGTCTAATGCTTGAAGTGGCTTTTATGCAGTGAATGCGAATATTATTAAATGCGCTACTGCTAGGATTATAAATCCTATTAGTATTATATTTTTCATGATATAGCTTTTTATATTGAGTAATTAATGTGTATTTGTGTTTGATAATATTAAGTAAGAAGGTTTGGCATTGATTAGCCAAACCTCTAAATTTACTTACTTAATAGCCTTAGACGTTTTCTGTAACAAAATCCTCATACTTTTTATATAAGGTTTCTTGTTTTGCTGTTAATTCCTCCTCATTTTCTAGCTTTCTGATAATGGCTTTTAATGAGGTAATCTCTTTCTTTGTCGCTCCTTCTGGAAAGTCTAACTCTTCTTCCTCCTCTTCATCCGTTGCTACAATTGTAGGCTTTTTTGTTTCTTTTTGTGCATCTGTGAAGGATTGAAGTTCTTCATCTGTTGGAATTTCAAGCACTGAGAATGGTTTTCCGTTGTTGATTGCTACGTCTGCACGGTTAATAACCTTTATATCTATTGTAGCCATAATGTCTACTGAGGTTAAACCCTGCACATTGGCGGCGAATTGTACACCGTCCCAGTCCCACATACTCGTGCCAGAATAGTTAGTTTGCAACGTTTTATTCCAGTCCTCACCGTAAGTTTCTTTAAAAGAAACCATGTCAGATTCGTTCTTGATTGTTGGAAATCCTCTATGTGATCCGTCCTCTTTAAATGATGGTCTAAAGCACTCACCTAAATAAGTTACTCTAACTAATTGCCCGTTCATTTCGAGAAATTTAGTAGGTTTTCTCATTGCTACCCTGTTTCCCATGTGAGGAATATTCACACCCAATGAATCAATAAAAGCTTTCGATAAAAAAGTTGATTTACTCATTTTTGTAATTTTTTAATTTGAAATAATATATGAAAGAGGTTAGAGTTTGACCCCCGCCCCCCTTTGCTCTGCAAAGTCAAATAGGGGTTGTCGGTTGGGGTACCACACTCCTCACAGTATATAAATAAATTTTTTTTGCTAGTTGACTAATATATATAAAAATTTTTATACGTATTAGATGGTTCAGAGTATACAACGACTATAGGGAGTTGTATATGTTAGCGCAGCTAACTACCTTTGTAATATGAATACTGATGTAATGTTTTCTTCAAAAGATATGACCTGGGAAACTCCCCAAGAGTTTTTTAATGAGGTTAATAAGGAGTTCAATTTCAATTTAGATGTGTGTGCTACAGATTCTACAGCTAAATGCGATAAGTATTTTACTCCTGAGATAGATGGACTAACTAAATCTTGGAGAGGTGTATGTTGGATGAATCCTCCTTATGGGAGAGAGATAAGGGATTGGGTTAGGAAGGCGCATGCCGAAGCACTAAGCGGAAATACTATTGTAGCTTTATTACCTGCTAGAACTGATACTAGGTGGTTCCATAATTATATATATGGCTTTTTTGAGATTAGATTTATTAAAGGGAGATTAAAATTTGGAAACGCTAAGAATTCAGCTCCTTTTCCAAGTATGTTAGTGATATTTAAAGATGGATACAATGAAGAATTTAGAGGTGCTAAAAAATATAAATAGTATGGGCAGAAAAGAGGTTTTAAGTGAATTACTTAAAGAGGGGTTTAAGACTAATAGTCTAACCACTAAAGACATGTATGAGGGAGTGATTAAAGATTTACTTTCGTATGAAGAAGTTTATATACCAGATGGATATATGAATATAGGTATAGCAAAGGATTATCTGATTGCTGATACTAATAATAGTCAAGATTGGAAGCAATTAGAGATTAAGTTGCCCGAAGGCGATTGGATTATACGGAGAGTAGAGCCTAATAAAGTGCTACTTCAAAGAACTAATTTGTAATCAGAAACGAATCAGTAAATCTAAAACAAATTAATAGTGGAAAAAATAGAAATAAAAATTAACGATATTATATATACAATATATAAGGAAGAATGGGAAATATTAGAGAAGTGGCATAGGGGATGCTAGGAATTATACTAATAATCTACTACCTTTGTAATACAATTAGAGAGGAAATGCTTTCCCTACTCATTGAAGGTTATCAGTAAGGCAGGGCCTCACCTGAGGTCCTCTCTTCTTACCTAAAAAAATATTAATATGATATTAGGAGTTAAAGAAGTATTAGAGCATGTAGTGGATAATCCATATGTTTTAGAAAGATATAGGTTATTAGCTGCAGAGATACTAAAAGATAAAGAAAAGAAGTGGGCTCTAAAGGAGCTTATAAATGATACTAAGAATAGTCAAGGACTCTATAAAAGTTATGGTAACAACAAAGGAAGTTAGTGTTCCAATATACCAAGGAGATCTGCAGATAGTCTTTACTGATGAGATGGATTCCTTAAATAGAAAGTATAAAGAGTATAATTTAGATGACCTAAATAACTATAATGCTTTATACTTCCATGTTGATAGTGATGAAGGAAGAACTTATCATTTAGTGTTTGATAAAAAGAAAATCACTGTAGGAATTATAGCACATGAATGCCTTCATTTTGTATTAGCTCTAGCTGAATTTAAAGGATTAGAATTATCTGCTAATGCAGATGAAGCCCTTAGTTATTTGTTACAATGGGCAGTAGATGAGTGTTTTGATGCATTAACTAAACTTAAAGATATAGATGACCAATAATAAAGAATTACCTACATTTGATAGGGTAGAAGTTAATTTAGATGGTGGAAGGATAGCACGAACAATTAGTAGCGATACTATAAGCATTCTCCAGCACGACAAACACATAACTTATATTACCTTTAAAGAGATTAAACAACTAAACAAAATTCTAAATGCTATCTCTCAATAATATACAAATATTAAAAAATCTTAGAAAACAACTAGACTACGAAGAATGGAAACGGAGAGAACTAAACTCGAAGAAAGAGTCAAAGAACAGTTAAGATATTTAGTAGATGAGAAGTTAGAGTTTGCTAAATCTTTATATAGTTATGCTATGAGTGTTAATGAACCTGATACTGACAAATTAGCGATTCTTACAAGGATATGTGAAGACTATACTGCCATTAAATATGATAAAGAAATAGCTAAGAGCTATACAGTGCAGAAGGAAGGTAAAGCAGAAATTCAAATAGATACAAAAGAAGATAATGAGAGTAGAGGATAAACAACTTAAAAGTTTTAAGAATAGACTGACTAGACTGATTACTGATTTTCATAAATCAGGTATCACTAATAATAAGGACTATGCTCAGTTTACTCCAGATGAAAAGTTATTATATAGGACTTTTCTATATACTAAAAATGCATACCAAGAAATTCAAAAATTAGATAGAGATGGATCAAGTGAATAATACAATACATATAGGCACATACATTCCAGATGATAAGGAAGATAATGAGATTATAATAGGTAGTCCAAAAAATTATGTCAGAATTAAATCTGACGGATTGTTTATATGGAATGGAAAAGTAATTGATAAGGACCCAGCGTATCCTCAAAAGCTTAAGAAAGCTATGGAAGAATGCTTTGAAGCCGCGTTTCCTAAACCAACTTCAGAAGCACCTAAGAAAAGAACTAGAAAAAAGAAGAATGATTAATCCAGGAGATTTTGTTAGACTAGCTTCATACGAAGTGGCAGAAGGAGAAGTAACTCAACTTACTCAAGATACTATTACTATTCAGAAGGATAACGGTAACTTACTAACTGCTAGATTTGTAGATTCTGAAGTACAGATATTAAAAAAGAATAGTCCATATAAAGACTATATGATTTATGATATTAAAAAACGAGATGATAGATATAGAACTATACCAGTATAAGATTGAGTGGGATGATTCGATAAATTTCCCTGACCCATATGAAGGACAATATAAATATTAAAGATGAAGCTATAGCTGAAACAGCTTTACAATTAGGATTAACATATGATGAAGTAGAATCGGTGATAGAGTCGGGGCATGAATATCTAGCAAAGATAATATCAAGAGGAAATTTAGAGACTATGAGATTCCCTTATTTTGGAGTATTTAAACCTAAACCATATAGAGTATGGGCTTTATCTAATCCTGAATTAGCTAAACTAGCTAAGCAACGATTAATAAATCCAAGAGAATAAAACAAATATGTTACAAGAAATTTTAATTGGGACGTATGGGGTTGAATTAAGGGAGAGTTCTACGGGGCTCTCCTTTTTTTCTGACCTTTATGCAGAACAGAGTCTAAACAGACAAGAAGCGTATGATCAATGGCGTGCTTTCGTAGCGGCGCTATTAGATCAACTTAAAGACTGCGGATTAGAACTATCAGTTTTTAGAGGAGAAGATGATTTTGGAGATTTAATATCTTCATTAGGAGATAATAGAGTGACACCTACAACAGAGAATAACCCTATACATAATTATAGATTTACTACTGATGGAAGTCCTACCAAAGTTGAAATATATAGAATAATAGATGAATGCTTTGATAATATTTATAGTGATCATGAATCAATTGATTCACAATATATTATTAAGAGGACTGCATTTACTATACAAGAATTAATGAATATTCAAAACGAATTATGTAACGCAAGCGCATGTTAGATTTATTTATATTAGAAAACAATGAGGTTATAGTAGACCCAAATCTAAGAGAGAGTAATGCTATAATGAGAGATCTATTTTCTCTTAAGTATAATAAGTGTGATGGGGATCATGATGGCAGGAAGAGAACAAAGGCTAGAAAGCTGCTAAGGTACGTATGGTTACGTTATTCTTGGAGATCTAGTATATGCTCTTTATCTGCTAAGAAGCGAGAAGAGTATGCAGTAAATGACTCTAGAGTAGATTGGAACATAGATTCTGATGATTTAGCTCAAGACTTTATTAAATGGTTTATAGATATGCAGAACTCAAATCTACGTATAAAAGCCTGTGTTACTTTTCGTAATATGTTAATTAGAATGCTAGATGCTATAGATGATTTAGATTTTAAAGAGACAGATGAGTTTGGTAACTTAATTCATGATATGAATAAATATATGAAGATGGGTACAAGTATTAGGAATACATTGGCAGATTTAACTACAATAGAAGAAGAAGCTAAATTAGTACTATCAGAGCAGATTAGGGCCAAAGGCGGATCTAAGATAGGTAATAGAGAAAATCCAAGATAATGAGTTTTAATAAATTTGTAAATACAGAATATTTTAGAGAGCCTGCTTTATTCTTTGAGAAGAATAAATGCTATACAGATGCGTTCCCAGGCACTAGAGATTATGATGATTTCTGGGATAGGGAAGAAAAAAGATGTCTAGAAGGTTATCAAGTAGGAGACTTATGGATACCTGGCAGATATTATTTCTATCTTAATTACGTACCTATAATTAGAACATTAAGTAAAGAAGAGAAAGAGAAGTATCCACATTTAACAGAGCTTTATAGCTTTCCCAGATTCTGGGAATTAGATTATGAATGGTTCACCGCTAAAGATAATGCATGGAAAGCAGGAAAGCATATGGTATGTTTAAAAACTAGGCGTGGAGGATTCTCATATAAAGAAGCAGCGGATGGTATATATAATTATAACTTTATACCAATGTCTAAATCTTTTTATTTTGCAGCTACTGAAGGGTATTTATTAGAAGATGGTATTTTTAATAAGGTATATAATAACTTAGAGTGGTTAAACACTCATACTGACTGGTATAAGAATAGACATGTGACTGATACTAAGTGGCATAGAAAAGCATCATACATAGCTTATGAGGATGGTAAGAAGATAGAGTCTGGTTATAGATCTGAATTAATGGCTCAAGTATTAGATAATGCAGATAAAGCTAGAGGTAAATCTGGTATTAAGATTACTTTCGAAGAAGGTGGGTCTTTTAAAGAGTTAAAAAGAGCTTGGCAGATATGTGAACCTCAAGTAAAGCAAGGAGGGATAATGAAAGGGCAAATGACTGCATTCGGTACAGGAGGTAATGAGAAAGATGACGGATTAGCATCTCTATCAGATTTATTTAATGATCCGCATACTTATAATGTGTATGCTTTTAATAATATATGGGATGAAGGATTAGAAGGCACAGAGTGTGGATTCTTTGTACCTGCTTATATGATTAGAGAGGATTGCATGGATAAAGATGGGAACTTAGATAAGGAGAAAGCTACCGAAGCTGTAATTAAGGAGAGAGAGCCTATATCTAAATCTACTGATAGAGCAGCACTTATTAGGCACGTAGCTGAAAATCCTTTAACACCTGCAGAAGCTTTATCTAGAGTATCTGGTAATTATTTTCCTACTGTGGAACTTAGAGCACAATTAAGAAGAGTAGAGGCGGAAAACTTACAGAACACTTGGATTAATGGTCAGCTGTTTAATATAGATGGTGATATTAAGTTTGGAGTAACTAATGATAAACCTTTAGTAGCTTACCCAATAAGGCCTGATTCTAAAGAAGATAGGACATATAGTTTAGAGGGTTGTATATCTATTTTACAATCTCCTATAAAGATTAAAGGTTCAGTTCCTAAAAATTTATATTTTATATCTATTGATCCCTATGCACAAGATGAGTCACCTAATTCAAATTCAGTAGGTGCTGTATATGTCATGAAGCGAGAAAACAATTTAACCTTACGAGATAATTATAATAATAATATTGTAGCATCTTATATAGGCAGACCTAAGAACTTACAAATCTTTTGGAGGAATGTATTTAAGCTAGCAGAGTTTTATAATTGTAGAGTTCAATCTGAGTTAGTAGGAGGGGGTAGTATTGGTGTTCAATATGCTAGGAACTGGAGAAAGTTACATTTATTAGAGCAGCAGATAGATATTAATTCTAATAAAAGTGGAAAGCCTTCTGGAGCATATTTTATGAAGGTTAATAAAGATATGAAATTAGATGGAATAGAGTACTTATCTGATTGGTTATCTGAGGAGGTAGCTATTGGATTAGATATGTATAATAAACCAGTATATAAACTTAGACTCGAAAACATTACCGATGTAGGTTTGCTTAATGAATTAATAAAATTCAACTTAGACGGCAACTTTGATAGAGTTTCATCTATGATTGTTGCTATGTATATGATTAAGGAATTAGAGAGAACTAAGGTTAAATCTACTTCCAGGTTTAATAATAATTTATTAGGATCAGAAAATTGGTTTACAAATGAGTGAAAGATCACTAGAAAGACCAAGATTAAAAGTATCATTTAAAGAGAAGATCAAAAATGATAATCAGTATTCAAAGAATTGGATTGATTACATTAGAGGGACTTCTAGATTCCATCAGCACTACCATACTACGGAGTACGATGAATTTAAAGTTCTTTATGATTTAGCTAACGGTTGGTTAGATGAAAAATGGTTTCATCATGTAACTAATCCTTTTAATGCCAAGCGTCCAGAGAATAAGAAATTCCCAGTCAGATTGCAAATGTATAATTTACTATTTGCTAATTTTAGACAATTAATGGGAGAGAAGATAAACAGACCTTTTAACTATCAAGTAGTTAATAAAGGGCCTGACTCTGACACACAAAGAACAGAAGCATTAAAAGAACAGATACGAGTTAATCTTGAGCAGCGATTTATAAATAACGTAAATGAAGAAGTAGATACTGGAGTACCTAGTCAGCCAGTAGAAGAGTTAGACGAACTAAAGACTACTTTTAATGAAACCTACCATGATGCATTAGCTACCCAAGGCCAAGACATTATGGATTATATATCTCAACATAACAGACTTAAGGAAAAGTTTTTAAATGAGTTTAGAGACTGGTTAATTGTAGGTGAAGCTTATAATTATAGTTATGTTCAGAACGAAGAAGTACTAACCTCAAGAGTATCTCCCTTTCAAATAGACTATTCTAGATCAGGCGAAGAAGCCTATGTAGAAGATGCTGACTGGGTAATCAGAAGGCAGCTAATGTCTCCAAATCAAATACTAGATAAGTTCTGGGATCATATAAAAGATTCTCAGTTAGAAGAAGTAGATAAGATGTCCTATACAGGAAACACTTCTTATTATTCTGTATTTCATTCTTTCTATAATAGAGATGATAGAAGGCATCAAAGGAATGAGATTGAAGTACTTCACTGCCAGTGGAGAACCTTTAAAAAGGTAGGAGTGTATTCTTATTTTGATGAGTTTGGTACATTACAAGAACAAGAAGTTCCTGAAGACTTTAAGCTTAGTAAACAAGATAAGCAGATAGGAAATACTTTAAGATTTGTATGGACTAATGAAGTTTGGGAAGGGTATAAAATAGATAATAAAATCTATTTAGGCATTAGACCATTACCTTATCAGAGGTCAGAGATTAATAATAAAGCAGAATCTAAGCTATCTTATAATGGGAAGAAATTTGCCAATGTACATTCTAATAATACATCTATAATGCGATTAGGATTACCTTGGCAAAGACTATATATTATAATGTGGTATAGATTAGAAAGACTACTAGCTAATTCTAAAGGTAAGATGGCAGTACTTCCTATACAGGCATTACCTACAGGTGAAGGCAAAGAGGGTTGGGATATGGAAAACTTTCTATATTCATCTACAGCACTTAATATGATGCTAGTAGATTTAGAAGGGGAAGGTATGAAAGGTCAAGGAGTTAATAATATATTAGGTTCTGTAGATCTATCTCAAGCCCAAGATGCGCAGTTTATTATCCAGCAATTGGAATATATTAAGCAACAGTGGGATGATATAATTGGATACTCTCCAGCAAGAAAAGGTCAACAATCAGCATCACAAGGATTAGGAGTTACTCAATATGAGCTAGCACAATCTAATGCAGCTACTGAATTAATATTTACTGAGTTTGAGCAATTAGAAGAGCGTATTATGCAGCAGCTACTTGACCATTCTAAATTCGCATTTATTAATGGTAAGAAGTCTGGATTTGTTAGATCAGATGAATCTATAGCGTATCTTAACGTAGATCCATTAAAGCATTTAAATGCTGATTTAGGCATCTTTGTTAAGAAGTCTGCTAGTGAAGTTAGAAACTTAGAGAGACTTAAAGAAGCTGGAATAGCGGCGGCATCTCAAGGACAAAGATTATCTACTATAGCTGAGATTATTGAAGGTAATAATTACAGTAAGATTAAAAAGATACTCAGAGAAGTAGAAGATAAGGAACTAGCTCAATTAGAGCAGCAGCAGCAAGCTGTTGCGCAGGGGGAACAACAGACATTACAGATGCAGGCACAGTTAGAGCAGCAGAAGTTAGAAGTAGAAGAGCAATTTAAAGCTTATGATAGAAGCTTTGAGGAGTATATGCAAGATAAAAAATATCAACATGAAAAAGAGTTAGCTGTTATTAATAAGTCTGGTGAAGATAGTAATGAGAATCTAGTAAATGATGCAGATGAGGCAGCTAACACTTTAGAGACTTTAAAGTTTAATGCAGAGCAGCAACTTAAGCAGCAAGAGCTAGTTACAAATGCAACATTAAAACGTGAGGAGATAGCACAAAAAGAACGCGATTCACAAAGGAAATTGCAAATAGCTAAAACTAATAAAAATAAACACGATGCTTGAACCAAGTGATATAAATAATTTAAGGGCTCTAGGCGTAGATCAGCGCCTAAGAACCTTAGATAGAATTATAATAGATTCTTCTAAATATAAATCTACTGCTAGAGATTATCTATATACGATAGATGTAGGTAGATTTGAAGATGAGTTTAGATCTACTAATGCTGTTATAAGACAGGGAGAATTAACTGTTAATGAGTTTAATACTTTTACGACTGGATATAGAGCAGGAGATTTATATAGAATATCTGATTCAGGAGATTTAAATGGTACTGTATCTGTATCAGGAGGAGATACTGTAATATTTAAAAATGATGTACCTGAAGGAGTATTACCTACTACAGCAGATTATGATGTATATTATACATCTAGTTCTGGAGGTGGAGGTGGAGTGACTTCTGTATTCGGTAGATCAGGTGTAGTAGTTTCTGCTATAGGGGATTACTCTGCAGATCAAATTACTAATGCTTTTGATAAGACCGTAGATACTACAACTAGTGTACCTGAGGGTAGTAATCTATATTATACAGAAGGCAGGGTATCTGCTAATGTAGATGTTGCTGCAAATACTTTAGCTAGGCATAATGCTGTAACTGTAACAGATGATAGTGTAGCATTATCAGGCCAAGCTATTAATGTAAATATAGATACTGTTACAGGAAGTGGTAACAACTTACTAACTCTGACAGCTGGTCAAGGTCTTTATGTAGCTCCTCAAACTGGAGTAACTAATCTTAGTGCTATTAATATTAATGCTAGTACTTTAGACATAGCTAGTGATACAGGTACAGACGTAACTGTGCCAGCATCTACAGGTGCATTAGCAGGATTAATGACTGCAGCGCAGTATACTAAATTAGATGGTATTGCTTTAAACGCAAATAATTATGTTCATCCTAATCATACCGGTGATGTCACATCAATTGCTGACGGCGTTACTACTATATCAAATAATGTAGTTACTAATGCTAAATTAGCAGATGTAGCAGCGAATACTTTAAAAGGTAATGGGACAGCAGCTTTTGGGGATCCTTCAGATATAGGAGTTTCTGAAAGGCAGTTTGTTGGCAGGCTTGCTGGAGGTAACGTTATGGGGCTAACAGTAGCTCAAACTTGGCAAAATCTTGATTATCAATATATAGAAAGTACTACTGAAGTAAGCACAGGAGGTCCAGCTGTGATATATTTAACTATGACTACCCCTGCATTACAAGCTGGAACTTATGTTATAGAAATGAATGGTATTATGAGAAATTCTGCAGCTAATGGTGACTGGGCCTTTGACATAACAGAAGGAGCAGGTGTAGCAGGAACTAATACTTCTTTGCTACTAACTCAAATAATAGAGGAGGGTATTGATGCAGGAGGCAATCAACGTTATAGCAGAAATATAACTAGGGATGTAGTATTTACAGCTGGAGTTAAGAATATAAATATAGAGTTGGGCCAGATAGATGGAGGTACAATGACAATGTACTTTGGAGCACTTAGATTATATAGAGTAGCGTAATTATGGAATTAAAAACATATAATATATCAGATGATATTCTATCAGGATTATTAGATATTGATAGAATTAGAGAGGAGCTAGAAGATAGTAACTCTATAAATAACTTTGAAGGTCCTGTAAGAGTAGGAGAATCTATTAAAATATATGGAGAATCTTTTTTAGATGAGACTGCATGTGATGCAATAGTTACTAATCATTCAGGAATACCATATACAGAAATTATAAGTCCATCTAATATTACTGCTAATGTAGAGAATTGGAATCCAGACGGGTTTAAGTTCGCTAGTACTATATTATTAACTAGTAATAGCAATAATAAAAGAATTAGAGGACTGGCTCCAGGGTATGACAAAGAAGAAAAATTACTTGTTAACACAGGTACTAAAAAAATTATATTAGATCATAATGATGCAACTTCTTTAGCTGGTTATAGAATCTTATGTGGTAATAATAAAGATATTAGTGTACCTAAAAATGGAGTAGTCGGTATAAAGTATATTGAATCAAATTGGAGAGTAATAACTAAAAGTTGGTAACTATGGCATACTTACATGCAGAACATATAGATGGAAAAGTATTTGACCCAGAGAACGAAGATTCTATCGGGCAATTCAAAATATTTATGCAGTCAGATAATATATCTGAACCAGGGCATGATAACGTCACTTCAATAAAGAATTGGCACTATGTAGCTATTGATGAAGATGCTAATATACAATCTAAAGATCTAATTGGTAAAGATTATAAATGGGTTAGGGATCAAATAAAAGCTTTAGCTTTAGCGGCTGGATTTAATACTTTAACACCTACTGAAATGGGTATCTGTGTAGAGCATAATGTTGGAACTCATGCAGAGCAAATAGCCACAGTAGGTGTAGATAATTTAGTGTTGTTAGGACAACAATATAATCTAAGAGTTATGAAGAGTAGACAAGTTAGATTATCTAGAGCTGTCTCTGAAGTAGTTAATAGATTACATCCTAATCGTAATGAAGTACTTGATGATGTAAATGATGAATTACTTTTAAGTACTTATATTAATGGTAGAGAAGGAACTCTGCAAGATGATGAAGAAGGATTAACCGATTATATAATGGGTATAGCTGGAACTAGGTATGCATCAGACGGGGCAGTACCTGGGTTAATACATAAAGGCTGGCTACCGCTAGGATTTGCTAATATGAATGATTTTTGTGTAATGTTAAATAACGTAATAGTAAATGGAACATATTAATATAAGTAGTGGAGATGTAATATTAGTCTCTAAGCCTAGAAAAGGACTTTATAATCAGACAGTCTGTCAACTAATAAGATTTTTTACTGAATTTGAATATCATCATGCAGCTATAGCTTGCTTCAGACCGGATAAACAAGAGATCTGGATATACGAAGCAGTGTTTAATGGATTTAAACCTACATATAGTTTAAAAGACTATTTAAAGAGAGCTAAGGAAAAAAGTATAAAATTAAAGATATTGCCTTTTGAAAACTCTCAACCTGTAAGTCGTAAGGATATGCAGAATAGAGTGTATGAATTATGCGGTAGTCCGTATGATTATGCATCACTATTATTTTATCAACTTATAGATAAGACTTGTTTAAAGTTATTTAATAAGAATTGTTGGTTAGGTAAATGCGGACCTAAAGCTAAAGGTAAAACATATTGTACTGAAGCAGTTGCTTACATAAGAGGGTATGAGAATTGGTGGAATTATACTGCCAAAGATTTATACGATGCTTATTGTAAACAATTAAAATAAAAGGCAATGGAAAAGATCCCAATTGAGTGGGTCGTAGCTATGGTAGGTGTAGCGACCACTATCGTAACTGTACTATGGAGAAGAACTATAACGTTATCTAATAGGCTTGAAGCGTCTTTAGAAAGTAAGTTGGTCCTTCTTAGCAGAGAAGCTGCAGACAATAAAGAGATGGCGCTAGCTATTTTAAAAGAGAAAAACATAAGAGCTAAGACTTTACAAAAAGTAGAAGATCTTGAAGAGGCTATAAAAATAGTTATAGCAGAATATAAAGACTCTAAGAAATAGGTATAAAACCACTATATATATTATTTGTGTATGTAGTGGTTTTTCTATATTGTAATAAAGTATAAATTAAAGAAAAACATTAGAAGATTATGGCATTAAGTGAATTAATAAAAGAATTAGACAAGCAGACAGATCCAGCTCCAGATCCAATTGTTGAACCAATAGTGGAGCCTGCAGATCCTACACCTCCAGTAGATCCAATTGTTGATCCTGTAGAGCCAACTCTAGATCCACAAGATCCGGCGCCTGTAGACCCAGAACCAGCTCCAGATGCTGAAGCAACATTTAGTTTTAATGAATTAGAAAAGATTACAGGAAGAAGTATTGATGGAGATCATGACTTATCCTATGAAGGTATTGCAGATTATATTCAAAAAACTAATCAAGCTGTAGTACAAGAATATGTTGCTAAGTTACAGGAGTCACTTCCAGAAGTATATAACCTAATGGAGATTGCTGAGAACGGAGGAGACTATGTAGATGCGATGCGCAAGTTTGCATCTTTTGATAAAAAAGATTTAGCATCAATTGAACTACAAGAGGATGATGTAGATAGTCAAAGAGATATTATGCGTCAGGTACTGAAAGATAAAGGCCTAACAACTAGTATGATAAAGACCATCATAGAATCTGCTGAAGATTCTAATACTCTGTATAAAGATACATCACATTACTTAAGTGAGATTAAAGATCAAAAAGCTAAGCATGAAGCTAACTCATTAAGAGAGGCTAACGAAAGAGCTGCTGTTGAGAAGGAGCGTATAGCTCAAGAATGGCAAGCAATAACAGGCACTATTGATACTAATAAACTAGGTAATTTCATTATACCTGAGACAGAGAAAAAAGTATTTAAAGATTACCTACAGCAGAATTTAATGAAGGATGCAGAAGGTAAATTATTTATACCTAATTATGTATCTGAGGAAAATGCACTAGCGGCTGAATTCTTTAGATATAGAAAGGGAAATTTAGATTCTATTGTTACGCAAAAAGCTGCAACACAGAATGTACTGAAATTGCAGAAGAAGGCGATTAATCCTAAGCACGATCCAAGTCCAATGGGACTACGTGAATACATAAATACACTACAATAAAAAATGAGAAGTATTATTGATAAACTCCGGATTCAAGGCGAAGTCTTTGACACGGAGGATAAATTAACAGAAAAGAATTTCTATAACACTAGGTTTGCTGAACCTGATATGCTTACTGAGACTTTAACTTGGTTACTTGGTAACAGATTTAAAGAAACTCCTTTGTCTATGATGACTATTGGAGCTGCTATCACAGGTGTTCCTGGTGCTACACAAGAAATTAATGGGTTTGAATATGAGTTTCCTATTATGGGAGAGATAGATAGAAATGAGATTATTTCTTCTAGTTCTTACGTTCCAGGTGATCAACCAGGTAAAGGACATCAAACCTTTAAAATTATGTTCCAATCAAATTGGTTTAAGAGAGGATTCGTATTAGAATCTCCTGGAGAAGTTCAAGTAAGAATTGATCTAGATCCTAAGCCAGTAGGTGATGAATTTGAATATATAGTAAGACTTGTATCTGCAGATGCTAATGGCTTTTGCCCATTATCAGAACTTGAGCCAGGTACAATGTGGACGCAAATGTGGTCTCCACACTCTCAATCAGGTTCTCAAGCACCAGGCTTTGGTAATAGAGTATTACCAGGCAAAGCTACTAACCAATTGATGCTTATTCGTAAGTCTCGTCAATGGGGTGGTAATGTTGCTAACAGAGCTATGAATATACAAGTACCAGGTCCAGGAGGTCAGATGTCTGAGTATCTAATTGATTATGATGCATGGATGTTTGAAAGAGAATGGGCTATGGAGAAAGAAACTGCTCTATGGTACTCAAAATATAATAAACTTCCTGATGGTACTATTCCATTAAGAGAAGTACAGAACTCTGATGTAATCCCACAAGGAGCTGGATTACTAGAGCAAATTCCTAATGTATTTACTTATAATACATTAACTTATAATAAGTTGAAGTCAGCTATTATGGACGTCTATTATGGACAGACTGATGGTGATGCTATGCAACTTACAGTGGTTACAGGTTTAGGCGGTTTGGATGAATTCGATAGAGCTATGAAAGACTATCTAGTAACAAATCCAATTCCAGGCGATGTCAGAAATGATAAAGTTGTTGAAGGTAGTGGTGCTAATATGGGCATCAATGGTTTCTTCACTTACGCTTATTTTATCGGTGGTTATAAAATCACAGTAGTTAGAAACCCAGTTTTTGATTATGGTAAAAGAGCTGTTAAGTCTCCTAAACACCCAAGAACAGGATACCCATTAGAATCTTATAGAATGTTATTCTTAGATACTAATAACTATGACGGTCAGCCTAATATTGTATATGTATATGAAAAGGGCAGACAGAGAATAGATAAGCATATTGCTGGTATGGCTCAATTCCCTAAAGGATTACCTGGAGCACCTGATTTTGTAACGTCTGATAAAGATGCTTCATCTACTCACAGAATGGGTACTTGCGGTATAATTATGAAACGTCCTTCTAAATCCTTACAGATGATTTGTACTGCTAGCTAGTACTCATCATTATTATATAATCTCGTTGTTTTTTAGGTTAGGATGAAAGGAGAGATTTACGTCTCTCCTACCTTTCCTTTTTAATACTTAAATATTACAATTATGTGTGGATGTTCAAAACCTAGAACAACAAATGGAAAACCAAATACTATTAAACCTAATACTAATACTAAGTCTAATTAGCACTGCTAATGCTTTCTTTAATTATTTTATTTCTTTTCTACATGAAGAAGGCAATTTATTAGATTGGTATTGGAACTGGATTCAAAGGTTTAATAAAAATAAACACCTATATAAGTTTCTAGGTGGTTGTATTGTTTGTCACACCACCTGGATTTCTATAGGGATTTGGATTTTAATCGCAAATTTATTTAATTTGTATATCCCAGCAGGGATACTGTATGTAGGAGCTACTGCAGGTAAAACTTTATTTTTAATAAGATTACAAGAGCGATTATATAAAGAATGAAAAGAGAGGTAACTATTAAGCGAATAAGTAATATATTCGCGCAAGTGCAGAGTAAGGAAGAATTAAATAACCCTACTTATAAGAATGCTAAGTCTAAGATTACAGCACCATTAAGTTCTAATGGTAACGGTCAAGTTAGGACCGGCTTAGAGCATGCAGAACAAAAGAGAGTTATGGAAGACATCCTTGACATGAGAGTTACAGACCATGGATTTAACAGAGAAGTTAGAAACTGGTTTGCTGATTTTTCTATCGACATCCCCGTTGATGGAAGAACTTTCAATATAAGTTATGATGAAGAAGAACTAGTTCGCACTAATTCTACAGGCGAGCAGTCTACAGAGTTTGTAAAACTCCCTCACGATCCTATCGACTACATTTCCTGGAAAATAGCTACAGTATCCCCTTTAGTAGGGAATTCTAAAGATACTGCTAACCCTTTAGTACATATGTGGTATATAGAGAATGAAGCTGAAACTGAAGATAAGAAAATACAACTTATTGAGAAGTCTAAGGAAGCTAACACTATTTACTTGTCACTTAACAATAAGAAGTATGCTACCTATCTAACCTTATTAGGTGTGAAGCGTGCTGATAAGTTAAGTACTAAACAACAGAATATAGAATTAGATAAGTTAGTAAAGGAGCAGCCAGTTAAATTCCTAGAAGTTCATAATGATAAAAATTCACAAATAAAGTATTTTATTACTGAGTTAGTGAATTACAATCTTTGGAAGCTGGTAGGAAATACGTATATTTACGATAATGAAAGTTATCACGGAATAGAGGAAGCTATTACATGGCTAAAAGATAAGAATAACTCTCAGGATAAGAAAACACTAGAGGCAAGATTAACAACTATTAAGGATTAAGAAAAAATGACTATTAGAGAAGAAGATGCTAGATTAGATGCGTTGAATCGTATAGAACGATTATTAAACGCAAAAGAAATTGTAACAGCTCAGGCAGCTAATGCCCCTGTAGTTACATATGAAAAGATGTCTATAGAAGGGCAGCCTAGAGTTGAGTTAATTAATATATTGATTCAGCAATCATTAGTTGATTTAGGTATGAAAAAAACTGAAGAACAAAACAACGAAGATAATGTTAGAGAATTATAAGCCTTTAGGCAATAGATTAATAATTAAACTTCCAGGTAAACTTGATAAAACAAAGGGGGGCATTGTTATTGCAGAAGGTTTACGTAAACATGGTAGTGATAATGGTGTAGAAGTAGTTGCTACAGGCCACTTAGTAGAAATCCATGGGCATATTAAAGTAGGAGATCGTGTATTAGTTGATTTATACTTTGAAAGTCCTGAACCTAACACTATTCCATATCCATTGTATAAGACTATTATACTTGATGGAGATGAGTACGGTGAAGTTAATGAACATGATGTAAGAGGTATATACAAATAAACTTCTATATAAAATATAGTAAGATTAAGGAGTGGCTTTCTAAGAAGGTCACTCCTTTTTTATTTTAAATAAACAATAAAATATTTCTAAAAATGTTAAGACAAAGATTTTCAAGATTTTCCAATAACATCTTTTTAACTTATGTTGATACTACTAATACAGCATCAGCATTAGGAGATGATATAGATGATTTGATTACCTCTGGTATTGATGGCCAGACATCTTTCCACTATAGAGCTACTTCTAACGATCCTTGGGAAGCTCCCAATCCAGCAGCGATGTTAGCTGATGGGGGTGAGTTTAGAATAGTTCAAAAAGTAACTTCTTCTGAAGGAGTTGAAGATATAAAGGCATCTACAGCTTATCCTTTTAAAGCTGAATACTTCAAAAAAGTTGCATATACTGCAGGTCAGTTGCAACGCGTAATCTTATCAGACTTACAAGCACCTACTGAAGGTGATATATATGAACTGTTACTAATTGATCAGATTAAATTAATGTTGCCTTATGAGAGGTATACATTCGACTATACTGCTCAAGTAGGAGATACTGCCGAAGAAGTGTTAATAGCACTAGCTGCGCAGATTAATGATCCTACTAATGTAGTTTATAGAGCTGCTAATAAGCAATTATTTCAAGCTACTGTAGACGGCGCTGGTGCAACTGCTTCAATGCGTATTGTATCTTTAGAGCCGTTGATGACATTCTCTGTTGCTAAAATGGATGCATTGGAATCAGCTACAGTAAATAGAACTACAATAGCTTTAGGTGATATTACTGTAAATGGTGAAACTACTACGGCTTATAAGCTAGAATCAGGGTCAGGTAAAAATACATTAGATAGAGAGCGTGATTCTAAATCACAAGATGGTTTTGCTTGGCAGAATGTATCTGGAACGTATAATTCAGATTATGAAGTTCCTAACTTGTATGCAGATATTGCCAAATTCTATACATACATACATGTATCAGTACCAAAAACTTTAACATCTAAAGCGGCTCCTATTACAGAGTCTACAGAGTACACTGCAATGCTTTGGGCATTACCTCAAGCAGATGCTGTAACTCCTGTTACTGCTTATGATACACTATTAAGCTTATAATAAACTATGACTCCACAAGAACAATTACAAAGAATTCTCTCCCCAAACAAAGTAATGGTCCTCGACCATGAAGAGATGAAACGAAATCAAATTGGTTTCGACACGATTCTAGCCTTATGGGATCGTGGCATCCTTCTTTCAGAGGATATATACAAAGTTAGAGACAAGGGAGAGGTAATGACTGAACTAGAAAACGTAACCTAATATGCTAGTAAAAGAAATGCATTTGGCTGTGGAGCAGGGATTACAAAAGAATGCTTCTAATCAATATGATTCGTTTACACCGGATGAAATTGATTTGGCCCTGAACATCGGACAGCAGAGATATATTAAAAGGCGTGTAGATAAGGTCCTTAGACCCGATCAAGCTTTTATTGATTCTCAGAAAGCTAGAGATGATGTTAGATCCATTATTGAAAAGAACTATAGGATTTATACACAATCCCCTAAACCTAATGATCCTTTTTATGAGGACAATATGTATTATGGAGGACTGCCTGAGAATTATATGTTCTTGCTCAATGATAGAAGTAGTGTAAAATACATAACTGATGATCCTTGTACCACAGTCAGTACAACCCAAATATGCGATCATACTGTTAATAAGGTAAATGAACGAAACGAGTATATATCAGTAGTGCCTTATGTTGCTGATACTACTGATGCTTGTAATCCTAATTTATTTTTTCAAATCATTTTCAATGGTGCTAAAACTACAGACGGTACATACGCTGACTTAGTAGTATTTGATCTTGCCGACTTCTCAACAGCTAATGGGTATAAGCCTATTACTGCATTCCAAGACGGTAATGATAAATATAAAGTAGTTAATTTAGTGCTAGAGCATTTGAATAGATTTAACTCGTTATCAGAACTTATAAGCTTTGCAGCACCTAATGCAGCAGAGATAGAAATTTCTAATACACAAGATGTTTATTTTAATGTATACTGGGAAAGATATAGAGAACAGTATTATCCATCCTCATTTATAGTTGTAACTAATCAAGGTACAGATATAACAGAGGAATTACAAGTCCCTTCATTACCTACAGACGATACTAATTACAATGATCCTTTAGACCCATTTGGTATAGAGGTTACAGTAAGAATTGATAGTGTTGGTGCAGGTGATAGAGGTGCTAGATTTCAGCAACGTACTAATTGTGTAGATAGAATAGACAATACGTATGATCCAGACTTTGATGCCGTTGATAATGGAAATGCATCAGTAACAGTGGAAAGAGGTGTACCTAACAGGTTGACTACTTCTGAGCACTTATACAGATACTTAAGACATCCATTTAATAAACCAAAGCGCCAAAGACCTGTATCTAATTTAGCTGGTGAAAATATATTCGTATATACTGATGGAGCTTTTATAATTGATGAAGTATTTGTTGATTATATAAAAGAGCCTAGAATTATATCATTAAATCTACAGCAGTCATGTGAATTGGCTGAGCACACTCATACTGAGGTAGTAGATTTAGCAGTTGAATATATCTTATACGCCATATCGTCTCCTAGAGCACAATTAAAGACTCAAGAAAACGCGCTAAATAATATTTAATAATGGCACAAAAAAATAGAACTGATTTACAGAATCAGATTACAACTAATATCAATACATTAAATGTCGATACTACTACTAAAGTAACTGATAATATTGTAGGAAGTAATACAGGTGCGAACCTCCAAGACTTACTATTATTACTTAACAGTACTTTACAGTTATTCGAAGTAGATGTTGTAGATAGTAGTTTTAATCTAAGTACCGATAGCACTAGTGTTATTACAGAAGGTACAAATTTGTTTTTCACTGATGCTAGAGCAGACTCAAGAGTTAATACCCTTAGACCTACTCAAGGTGCTATAACATCTCCTTCAGGAGGTTTAGTGCAAGATGTAGAAGCTCGTGCGGCTATTGACGAATTGCGAGCTGCGCTTACAGCAAGTAATATAACAGCATAGTATGAAACTAAGAATAAATTTTAAGAGGGTAGTCATGTCATACGATATGACTACTTCTTCTTATATACCCACAGTCACTCCTATCAGTGTAGTAGAACTACAGCATCTCAATGTAAAACTTAATGGTTCTGAAATATCATACAGTACTGAATTTGGTATTCCTGTTTTTGAAGTTCCTTGTATAAATATTGAAGATGTAAGTCAAGTTGAAGTTAATGCAGCATATAGTATGCAGGCTTCTGGATTTGATTCTAGCTTTGATTCTAGTTTTGTAGGAGATAATAAAGATAACTTATATTTTTATAAAAATACTTTTGAAGTCTATGGTTATGATTTAGGGAATAGTGCATTAGCAACAGGTAATCCAGATTTTAATATCTATTTTGTTATAGATGATAATGATTGGGATCAGAGTTTTGGGCCTAGTTTTTATCGTCCTGGACAATATGCGGACGCTATCTATATTAGAAAACCATTTACAGATCAAGTATACTTATATGATAATACAACGGCTACAGGAGATATTACTTGGAATGTTAATAATCATATAATATCTACTAGAAATGGTAGAATTGATTCAGAAGAATCCGTTACATTTGAAGTAACTAAGACTAGGTATAGATATACCACAACTACTACTTCAACAAATAGTGTAATTACTGTAGATGCTAATAGGTATATATATGAACAGCATTCCCAAGAATTTACATCCGATCCATTTCCATTAATTGTAAAACTTTCTACTCATACAAACCATCCAGTTAAGAATGAGAAAAGTGATACAATAGTATTTATTGATTATAATCAAGCAATATTTAATAAAGATGATATAGAGGTAAATCCTTATGATTTTGATAGATTAAATATAGGAGTCTATACTTATGCAGGAATTCAATTAGCATTTCATACAGTAGACTTTAGCCCAGAAGATTATAATCCTTATGATAATGTATTAGAATTCTACCCTCCAGAGGAAGGAGATTATTTAGTTATTGCAGATTTATTATCTTATAACTATTCAGGAGATTTAATTAGATCTTGTAAAGTACAATCAGAGATACATGTTGACAATTGGCTAGAAATAACTGATCTTAAATGTAATGGAACTCTCATCGATAATAAAAGCTTTGAAGAATCAACTATTAATCAGTATATTTTAGAAGATAACTTTGGTAAGTTTAGCTTTAAGTTAGTTAACACTATCACTGTACCTAGATTAGAATCCCTAACTATTATACCAAGTAAAGATGGTATATATAAATATGAAATATCTAATCCAGAACATGATCCAGCTATCATTGTCCAACCTTATCATTGTAATATACTTATGTGCTTTAAAGAAGTACAGGATCAAATAATTGCACAACCTTTATGTGATTTTGAAGGTAAGAACTTTACGCAGTTTAATGCTATTATGGCAGTTTTTCTTAAATACTTAGAAAGATTACAAGGGCATTATATTGATAATCCTTATCTAGATCCACTTACTGCTGATCAATTAAATGATTTATATACTACTCAGCAATTATTTGGAAAATTGGAAGAGTATTGTTACAATTGTGAAAACTTAAACTTTATTGATTGTGATTGCCCAACTAATTAATGATACAGCAGAGTACTTCGAACCTCGACTACAAAATTTATTAAATAGATTTAGGCAAGAGGATATCAATGGTAAGATTGCTGACCATAAAGAATTACAAATACAGCAAGTAGCACTTATGTATTTAATAATGTGTTACTATAAAATCGATTTAGATTATGATTTTCTAAAAACTAACTTCTCTAAATATAACATTAAATGGGATGACTTAGAGGCTTTGTTAGGTAAAAGAGAAACTTCTGGTGGTACAGGAGTAGGCAATGATCAAATTTCAAAAGACGAAATGGTTTATCCTTCTACAGAAGATATATTTATATCTATAGATATAAAGAAAGCTTTAGATGAGAAGGAAGGCTGTGAACTATATATAATATAAAAATATGCAACTTTCTGAATATAGAGATTGGTTTATAACCCCAGAAGGTAGTCCTCTAGTACCTATAGTACCCGGGGATACACCACAAAATCAAGAAGTTCCAAACGCATCAAAAGAAAAGATAGTAGATGCTGTAACTATTGGAACGATATTTCTTGAGGATAATGAACCTAGTCAAGATAACTATCTTAAATTAATGAAATCAACAACATTTAAACTAAATCAGTCTGACAGGGCTAAAGATAGTGATGATGTTGATTATCTAACTCCAGTTGGAGACATTGTTCAAGGATTAGTAACTGTAGCTAATAATAGTCAAGCCATCTCTAGAGATGATGGAATTATTACAACTTATACTAGAGTACCTAGAACACACCACTTAACATCAGCATCAGATAGATCTCAAACGATCTCTGATAGTAATATAAATATAGATTTAATTCCTAGTTATGTAGGTAATATAGTTGAGAGCCCTTTAAATTTAGGTATAACAACAAGATCTGATTACCAGCCTGGATTTAGTTCTCCTTTTATTACTTGGTATGAAACCAGTCTTAATCATATTAAGACTTATATAGATACTGTAGATGTTACTGCAGGAGCAGTTACACTTAGTGGAACACCTTCTGCTATAACTATTAATAAAACAAATGCTTCTGGTGTTAATACTAACCTATTCGAGGTAACCTTAAACTTACAATTATCCACAGATGATACATTAGCAGGAGATTCAGATACTACAGCAGTATCAGAGTCAGCAGTTAAAGGATATGTAGATACTCAAGTTGTAGGTATAGCTTCAAAAGCTGAGCAGGCAGATCTTGATATAGCCGAAGCTAGAATTACAGTATTAGAAGGTGCATCTGCTGCAGAGAAAGCAGATAAGACTTTAGTAGACGCTTTAATAGTTACTGTAGATGGTAAAGCTGGAATAGCTGATAATGAAACTATAACAGGCAATTGGACATTTAGTAATGTAATTGCAGCAGCAACCGCCCCTACAGCAGGTAATCACTTAACTAATAAAAGTTATGTTGATACAAGCTTATTAAATTATGACACAACAGTAGTTATTGATGGTAAGTTAGATGTAGAGCGTGCTAGAATAGCAGCAAATGAAAATAATATAACATCTATTCAAAATGATATAAGTTCTAATTATTATACTAAAGCAGAAGTAGACGCTTTATTAGCACTTAAATCTGAGATCACTCATACTCACCCAACACTATATCAACCACTGGTATCTCCAGCGTTTAGTGGTGCTGTGACTTTGAAAGGAGCATCAAGAATAGAAGTTTCAAATGGAGTAGTAACTTCAATAGTAATATAATATTATGCGGAAAGTAGCCCAACCTAAAAAACCAACGACAAAAGTAGTAAAATCTCTATTACCAGAAAGTAAGAATTTCTTCACTCTCGGTGGTCAGTCTATTAATGAGATTCCAACTACTAGAAAATTACATGATGAGACTGTAAGTTGTCTTATGAACGAGGGGGATATAACATCTCAAGATGTTATTAATGCCTTTCATAATTCTATTGTATGGAAGATAGAGCCTACATCAAGAGCAACAGCAGATCAACAAGGATTAGTTGTAGTAGCTAAAGATGATGAAGCTAAGAATCACGATAACGGAATTGAAACTAGATACACTAGAGTACCTAAAGTATCTCAATTACCTATAGTAAAACCAGGAGAAGGAGTACAAATCTCTGTAAGTCCTAATACAGATCGATCAGAGTATATTGTCAATTTAGATAGAGATTATTTAAATACAGTTATTCTTACTCAAATAAAGAACTCTTCTACATATAGTGTATTACAAACACTGTTACAAGAAGTAGATAAGTTAAAGGCAGAGATACTACAACTTAAATCTATTAATTCTGCTGTCAATGGTGATTATCTAATTGATGGGTATGCCGCATTAAAAATTAATAATGGACTTATAACAAAAATAAAATGTTAGGCGGATTATTTAAAAATGCAGGAACAGAATTAATTGGAAGTGTAGGCAGTGTTATAGACAACCTTAGTACTTCTAATAAAGAGAAGCACGCAGCTAAAGCGGAGCTTACTAAAATTGTACAAGACTCATTAACTAAAGTATTAGAGTTACAATCTCAAGTGTTAAAGACTGAGATGAGTGGTACTTGGTTACAATCTTCTTGGAGGCCAATACTTATGTTAGCTTTTACTAGTTTACTAATCCTTAGATGGACAGGGATAGCTAATCCAGCATTAGCCCCTGCGCTAGAATTAGAATTAATGAGTATTATTAAATTAGGCTTAGGAGGTTATATAGGAGCACGTTCTGTAGAGAAGGTGGCAACTACCGTAACTCGTAATATAGACATGAGCTTTTTAAAAAAGAAAAACCGTGACCGTAAAAGAGATACAATATCAGATAGCGAGTAGATTAAATAGAGATGATAATGAGGAGTTTTTAAATTCACTTATCCCTTCAATATATGGAAACTACGCAAGATTACTTAGGCAGCGTAGACAGCGTGGCAGTTACTTATTCCAACTAGAAAGGTCTTTTGATGTAAGATTAGTTAAAGACGACTTAATGGATATATGTAATATTCCTGGTTGTGTTGTACTTAGATCTGAAAAGAAGATTCCTAGATCAATTGAAATAGAAAAGCAAAAGCCATATAAAATATCTACTATAGATAAAAGAAATAGTTTTGATTTTACTACTCCTGAGCAATTTGAATTTATTAGATATAATAAGCACACTAGTAGAGAGTTAAGATATTTCTATATTAATGATTATATTTATGTAGTGAATAGTCAAGTACTGAAGTGGATAAATATAAGAGCTCAATTTGAGAATCCTGAATTATTACAACAATTTACAAACTGTGTAAATTGCGAAGTATATAATACTGAGATTCCTAATGAATTAGCTCCACTTATTATTAGAGCTATTATTGAAACTGAATTTGATATACTACAACCTGAAGAATCAGATGGGGAAATTAAATTACAATCGAACGGCTAAGCATTTATATGAAGAGCATTATATTAATAATGTTGAATCTCCATTAAATTATACAGTTTTTAGACTTATTATGGAAAGATTTTATGGTATACTAACTGAAAAGATAATACAAGGTGGAGTATATAAGATGGGGCATCGTCTAGGAGATATACGTATTAGAAAGATCGATTATAAGCTTAGATTCAATAAAGATGGTAAAGTGAAAAACCCTCCTATAGATTGGAAAGCAACTAATGAACTTAAAGCTAAGGGGGTAAATAAATGGGTATTTTATGAATCTGACTATTATTTAAGATGGTCTTGGTGTAAACGGCATGGTAAATGTACTGTGCCTAATCAAAGTGCTTATTCATTCACACCCACTTCAGACTCTAAATACCAACTAGGTAATAAAAGGCGACTGGCCAAAGCTAATCAAGCTAATAGCTTGCTACATTTAAATTATGAACATATAAAGAAATGAAATATACTTCTATAAATACAGTTATATCTAAGATAGTTCGTGATATTGGAACAGATGTTAATTATCCTTTTTCTGATATTAAAGAATGGATTTCAGAGATAGCAGAAGCATTAAAGGCTAAACCAGTACTTAATATAGGCTTTGCAGATTATACAGTATCTAATCATAGAACTAAATTACCTTGCCCAGCAGAATCTATTGTAGCTGTGGTGCATGAAGGATGTCGACTAAGAGTAGGAGGAGATATAAGAGATTATAGAAAACTAGAGCCTCCAAAAGCAGATCCAGTAACTACGGAAATATTAGACTCTTTATGGGTTCCAGAAGTTGAAGTAAGAAGAAAGTTTGATGAAGATGGTAATTTAATAGAGTCAGTATATGGTACTAATAGATTAGTAACTACTACTGGAACAAGTACTGGAACTTTAACTAAACTGAAGTTAAGAAACTTATCTGAAGAGTACTATAAAATACAAGGTCAATGGCTTCAAACTTCTTTTGAAGAAGGTGAAATTACATTACATTATCTAACTATGGCTAGAGACGATGATGGGTATTTAATGATCCCCGATTATTACGCAGTTAGAGAAGCTATTTATTATCATGTATTATTTAAATTAATTGGTAGAGGTTTAAAGCATCCAATGAGTTATGTAGATGCATTATCACTACACGATAAGTATATGGCTAAAGCATTAGCTGTTATTAACTTTCCTGATATTAATGAGTTTGAAACTATTATTAATCGTAATAGTAAATTAATGCCTGATATAGATCCGTACTCAGACTTCTATTTAAATACAGAGCAGTTTGTCAATTATTCTGCAGATACTAGATATTACATTCCAGGGGATAGATTAAACTTGAATTATGGCGTATAAAGGAATTAATCAAGATATAGTACCTCAACTATTAGATTTAGATCAATTTGTATATAGTAAGAATATACTATTATCAGATAAGTTTAGATCTGTTGTTAATGAAGAGGGAACCCTTCTAAGAGATTCTATAGAAGGAACAGCTATTGGTGTAATACCTGTAGAAGACTCCTTTATTATATTCTCAAGTAAAGATGGTACAGAGTTAACAGACTCTATAATAGGTGTATACCATAACGGTGCATATACTGTAGTACAAGATATACATAATATTTCGTATGATTTAAATTTTGGGTTTAACACTAATTATCCTATTACTGGAGTATATCATAGAAATGAGAAGGATGAGTTAGTACTGGCTTGGACGGATAACTTTAACCCTCCTAGATACTTAAATATAGGTACGTTAGAGAATCCTATTATTACGGATGCAGACACTCTTAACGATACTAGGTTATTTCCTAATACAGATGTTCCAGAAATATTTAGAGTTATAAATCCTCACGGAGGATCTCTAGAATCTGGTGCTTATTATTTTGCAATAGCTTATGTAGATAATGATGGAAGTGCTACAAACTATATTCAATTAAGTCAACCAGTTTATATTACAGATGATTCTAATGTGCCTTATGAAAAATATGATGGCGCAGTAGCAGGATCTCCTACCACTAAAAGCGTAACTCTTGATCTATTTAATGTAGATACTAGATTTGAGTCTATTAGACTAGCCGTAGTCTCTAGAATAAATCAAGTATTAGCAGCAAGACAAATAGCGGATTACCCAATAGATCAGCCTATTACGTATACTGGAAGTGAGCAGTCTACTATAATAACAGTAGATGAAGTATTGTTACCTCCTATTACGTATGACACAGTAAAGACTGTAACTACAATTGATGGTCAATTGTATCTAGGTAATACAACTACAGGAGATGTATTGGATTATCAATCCTTAGCCAATCAAATTACAGTATCTTATAGAACTAATTTAATAGATGTATTAGATGTAGAAGAAAAAGAAGATGCTAGAAGAGGATTAGCACATGGAGAAGTTTATGCATTATATATTAGATGGGTTAAACCTGATGGAGGGCGCAGCTTAGCATACCACATTCCTGGTAGGGAAGTTGCTAATGTATACTTCCACGAACTTGCCAGCTCATTTGCAGTAACTGAAGATACTAATATAGAGGATATAAATGTACCTCAAGCATCTTTAGATGAAGAGGAAACTCACTTTCCTACAGAATCTTTCTTTAAGCTAAGAGATACTACAGACAATCCAAATGCTTCTACTAATATGGGTGTTTGGTATAATGAAGAAGTTTATCCGGATGGATTTGGATTAACAGGTCCGGTAAGACATCATAGATTACCATCTATAAACCACTGTAAAAGATTTCATTATTCAGCTAATAATGATTATGGAAGAAATCAATTAGATAGGTTAGGAATTGATGTGAATAACGTTACCATTCCTACAGGGTATAGTAGTTACGAAATACTATATGCGCAACGTAGCTATGGTAACTCTACAGTATTAGATCAATCTTTTCAGCATTTTGCTGCAAGCGGTGATGGGGCACTTCATCCAGATGTGCATTCTGCTAGAACAAGTAGTGGTAATTTTGCTACTGGAGGAGGATCAGATCCTAATGGTATGTTTATCTTAAATAGAGATGTACTTAGATGGACTGGATTTAATACTGTTAAAGATAAGCCAGCTATAAAGCCGGCATTTATTAGAAATGAATTACACTTAAGAAAGGCACCTCATATAGGTATACCTATACCATACACTGATGGCATAGCACCTGAACCTATTTGGCCTGAAAGATATACACTATTAGATTTTACTGATGACTTATTAGCAGTAGATGTAGAGAATGTAGATGATTGGTTATTGACTAGTGCAGTCACCGATTCTTTTTATATACCTCATAATGTTAGAGTATCTAAATCTATAGGTGATTATGTTACTATAGAAAATACTGCAGGTGATGAGTGCTTATTACTTGAAGCAGATTATAGTAGGTTCCCTACACCAGTAGCTAACTTTCTAAATGTCGAAGAGATTTTTAATCTTAACGAGCAAGTACATAGTCATTTATGTACATTAATGACAGTACCTAATTCTATATATGCCCCATTTACAGAGCAATCATTAGTAGTAATGGATGGATTGCATAGTGGCACTAGTAGTATTATTGCTGATGGAGATAGCTTCTTGTGTGATTACTCTATGACAACCACAGCACCTTATAACTTAGAGGAAGGTATATCGAACATAAATAGCGATGCGTGGGCAGATATTAGAAGAGGTAATAAAACTGTGCACAGATTATTAGTAGAATCTGCATCAAATATTAATCTTAGACATGAAACAACTAATCAATCTAGATATTTACCAAAATCAAGAACAGGTAATCCGGACTTTAATCTAGCTTGGTTATTTAATAACGATTATTTACTTGAGTATAACATTAAAGAGAATAGAGAGATTGGCTATAACATAGATTATAGCTCTTTACTAAATCTACAATCTAATATTATATTCGATCCAAATAATAATTTTATTAATGCATTCCCTTATAGAATTCATAGATCTAGCGCCAATACTGAAGAGATTGCAGGATGGAGAAATTTTAAAGCTCTAAACACTTATGAGCAGCCTAAGAATAAAGGAGAGATAACTAATTTAGAAGCTTATGGTGATAAGTTAATAATTCACCATAAACATTCATTATATATTACGAGAGATAAATCAAAGCTAGAAACTGATAGTATTGATATTACTTTAGGTACTGGTGATATATTTCAATTTCCTCCTCAAGAATTAATTCCTGAGACAGGGTATGCAGGTACTATAAATCAGCAGGGAGCCAGAGTAACTAAAGTAGGTTATATATTTCCTGATGCTATTAGAGGTAAGGTATTTATACTAAATGATCAACTTAATGAAATATCAAATAGTGGCTTAAGAGCCTTTTTTAGAGATCATTTAGCTTTAAATTATACTGAATCTACATTAGAAGATATAGTAGTTCCAGTTACTAGTTGTGATGGAGTTAGAACTATTCCTATATCAATAGGAGATTATGATTTAATACCACAAATACACCCATCAATTACATCTGTTAGTAATGATTATGATAAATATGTAATTACTACAGTAGCAGGAGATGAGACAGAGTTGACTATAAGCAGTTCTTTTAGAACTGAGAATTCTATGGAGGATGATAATCCTTTTATAAACAAAGGATACTCTGTAGCTTATGATGAAAAATATAATAGGATTATTTTATCTAAAGCTTTCTCAGGTAGTGTTTGTACAAGAACAGATGAAGTTGTGACTGATCCTGGTCAACCTTTTATAGAGCCTAGTTGTGTGCATCCTATATCAGGAGATCCTATAGATTGTAATGATCCTATAGTACAACCACCTCAAGTGAATGTTAGCCCTATAGGTATATCAGCTGCTGGGGGTAATGAGATTCAGACTAGAGATCTAACACTTCCAGATGGTAATGGAGTTATAATTTTAGATTATGATGCATTAAGTGTAGTAGATAAAGCGGAAATAATTGTAGATAATATTATAGTAAAGTCTACGTCTATGATTGGGCAGCACGATGCTCCCTTTGATCCTGAATTAGGAATACCAACATCAGCATATGCTAATGACCCAGCTAATCATTGGTATATAGGAGACAGTAAAGGTCCTATACCTGATAACATGGCTGCTTGGTTTGCTACTGATTGGGAATCTAATAATAATCCATCGGGCGCTCCATTAAATATACCGCTAACTGCGGGATTGCAGCAACGTATATTCTGGGAATTTAATTCAGCAGATTTCGGATCTGATGTTCAGTTGAAGTTTACAGGTACAGCAGGTACAGCTTGGACAGCTCAAGCGTATATGATTTCAGTAACTACTACAGCTTTAGGTAATTTAGATCCAGTAGAAGTAGATCCTGGTCAACCAGCTATAGACCCTACTACTGAAATACAATGTACTAATGTAACTAATATTCAATTAATAGATCAGATTAGAGGTATTTATGATGAGGATGATAAATGTTTTATCAAAACCTTAGAAGAGAAGGATTATGTAATTGAGTTAGACTTAACTAATAATCCTGTATATAAAGAGATAGTTAAAGAAGGTAACATAGAAGATATAGAAAATCCTCAAGTATTATTATTAAATTGTAATGGAGGAGTTACTGATCCTATAGATGTTCCCGACTACCCTTTAATACTACAACATAGGAGTTATGATAAACCTCTTGATATTACTATTAATGGTCAATCACCTAATTATGAGATAAGCTGGGATTATTTGATTGATACGGAGAGAACCTTAATAGGGAATAATGTAATGGAAAGTAATAACTTTTTATTTATTCCTGAACCAGAGTTCAGTGAAACTAGGTTATATTATGATTATGTATCAGAGTTAAACAATATTATTAGTCCTAATAATAGGATTATAAATACTGTTAATACTAAAGCATTAACAAACTTACAGAATGGGTTTGATCCTGCAGTTGAATTAAGTAATAACAATATTACTGACTTTATAATAGGAGACTATATTATAGCAGATACCTTTGACAGCACAGTACTACTTTGTAATAATGATATATCAGATGTTAATATTATTACATTAATTAATGATATAGATTCTAAAGGAGTTACTGTAACAAGTAATAAAATTATAAATGTCTCAAATAATGAGTCACCTATAGTTTCTTCTGCTGTTAAAACTGCAGCAGATAATTTATTGGCAACCAGAAATATACAAGTAGTTGTAAGTTACTCTGAAAATGCATTTGAGTTGGAAGATTCATCTGGATTTCTTTTATTAGAGGATTCAACTGATTGTGAATCAAATTTTATAGAATTAGAAACAGCTAGCTAATGGCAAATGAAAAAATAAGTGAATTACTTCTGATTACAGATCCAGGGGACGTAAACAATCAAATGTTTATGCCTATAGTAGATCCTACAGAAGCTTCAGACGCAGATAAAAATAAGGCAGTTAGGGTTGATGCATTAGTACCAGCACCTATATCAAATGCTGGATCAGGTATGACTTTAAGTGTCTCTGATTTAGATTGGGGAGGCCCTATAACTAAAGTAACAAGTTTAGTAGGTAATAATGCTACACCTGTATCAATTACTCTGACAGACGCAACTACTAATTTAATATACGATCACACAACTACTAAATTAGAAAGTAGATATGTAGATACATTAAATGAATCAATAATAAGAGTTGATGCAGTAGCGGGAGTTCCTAGAAGTATCATAGAAGCGACAGATGGGACTAATACATCCAGCTTAGATATAAGACCAACTATAACAACTTATACAGATCCTACAGGGGCTACAGGAGCTTTAGGTCAGGTAACTGCATATGATAATACTAATGGAGTTACTTGGAAACTTCTAGCAGATAATGGCACTGGGGGCTCTGGCCTAGGTATGATAAATGCTGGAGACGGTATTATTTGGGATAGCCCTTCCACTCAAATTAATATAGACTTAATCGCTAATTCGGGATTAGACCTTACAGGCTCTGATGGAACTGGGCAATTAACTATAAAAGGTATACAGAATTATACAGCTATACCCACAACTCAAGTAGGGTTCGATGGTTCTGGTAATTTAGTAGTTCCACAAATAGCAGCTGCATCAGTATTAGCAGGTTCAGGAATCACTGAATCAGGAGGAGAATTAGATTGGGGAGGAGCAATTACTCAAGATACTACTATTACCAGCGGTGGATTTGCTATTAATTTAGGAAATACTGTAGGACCTCTTAGTGCATTTAGAGTAGGAGAGTCTACAGGGAGAACGACTGATTTACAGTTATATGGCACTAATACTATACTAGATACTACTAATTTATCTATTGTAATTAATGGTGATTCTGGAGTCGATGACCAAACTCTTATTAAGAGTGGTGGAGTATTAAGTTGGGGAACTGTAAGTGGTTTACCAACCATAGGTAGCAATAGTATACTAGCTAATATAACAGGCGCTTCAGCATTACCTAGTGGATTTTCTATAGGATTAAATTCTATACCAGGAAGATTAGCAGGTAATATTGTTAATATACCTATTCTAGATGAAGATGATATGTTATCTGATTCTGATAGTGCTGTAGCTACTCAGCAAAGTATTAAAGCTTATGTAGATGCTAATGCTGGAGGCTCTTTAAACGATGGTAGTGGTACCACTTTTAACGTAAATCAAGTAGACCTAGGAGGGGCAGTCACATCAGATGTAGATATAGACGCTACAGGCACAGCTAATCAAATATTAATACAAGGGGGTCAAGGAGGCTTGAGCTCTACTGTGGAATTTGATATTCCTGCATCAGGTATATCTACTTGGACATCTACCAATGCTTTTGGGGAGGTTAGTAAATTTACTACTACAGGAGCGCAAGCTCAGATGGAATCTTTAGATGCTTTAAGTGCGGGTGTTATACTAAATCTAAATAGATTAACTGGCGGAGTGTTTACAGATAATAGAGCTGTTCCTACTGGTTTAATGTATCCTATTGATTATAGTGCTACATATACTAATAGATCTCTAGTAGATAAAGAATATGTTGATAACTCTATTCCTGGGCTAACAGAAAATTATATAGGTGTTGGGGATAACAGTAATCAATTAGATGGTACTGCAAATCTTACGTGGGACGATCAATCACTATTTGTTAAATCAGCGAGTAATAATCAAGCAGATGCTATTCATTTACAGAATAGTAATAATACTGTAAATACTAGAATTGGGTATGGTAATGGTACTGGGGTGTCTATTCAACAAACCTCAGGTTCTAGCAGTGCTTCAATAATTGTGAAGGTAGGTGCTCATCCTGATATAACTTCTTTTGGTTCTGCAAATGTTATAGTAAGTGCAGGGCCGCAAACTGGTTTAATAGGTAATGGTAATACTTTAATAGGTAATGGCGCTGGAACTAGATTAACCTCAGGTTCAACTTATAATACCTTTATAGGTAGCTTAGTTAATGGAGGCGGCGGAGTTGGTGATTTTAGTAATTGCCTTTGGTTAGGTGCTTCCGCTAACTTTTTTAATATTGGTTTTGGTGCTAGCCCTTCAATTATACTTAATAATGGTACATTAGAGAATTCTCTAAATATTAATGAGCCTGATATAATGGTGCTTAATAGAGTAAGTGATTTATATCTAGGTTACGGTAAATATTCAGCATCTACAGGCACTACTAACATTAGAGGTACTAAAGGATTTGGAACAGATATTGACGGTCAAGATATACATATTTATGGAGGAGAGCCTACTGGAACAGGTGATCCAGGAGATATAGTGTTGGGATACACAAACTCAGCCAGTTCTGATAATGTAGTAGCTAGAGTAGACAGTAATGCTCATACACTAATAGCTACTGGAAACTCATCTAGTGCTGGGAATGCATTAGAAGTTTTAAACTCTTTAGGTGATGGTATTCAATTTACTAATACTGCAGGAGTAATAAAGCATGTTAATTCTGGTAATAGGTCTATAGTAACAACAAGTACAGAGTTTGATGGAACTGCTACAACTGAGAACATTGTAGTGGACTTAGGTAGAACCGGAGTCGGTACATTTGCAAATTCTAATAGTTGGTATTCAACAAGAGCAGCACTCGCTGCACCTGGAATTACTTACACTACATTAATAGGAGATACTAGCACTATTGCAGCTGGAGCAACTACAAGATGGATAGGTATAGGTAATACGAATAGTATAAACGGCTCTAACTCTGTTATTATATCTCCTAGATTTGGATCTGTAGAGCAGAATGGAGTTGCTATAGGAGATCAAACTATAGGAGGTCCTGGTAGCGTAGCTCTTGGCTATACAGCAAGTAATGGAGGATTTGGAACATCTATAGCATTAGGAGCTGGTGCTACTAATACCAAAGCTAACCAATTGATGATTGGAGGTTCTGGTACTTTAGTTTCAGAGGTTGTTATAGGTAGAGGAGAGGCTTCCACAGGGACAGATCTACTTCTTAAAAATTCTGATTTAGCTACTGGTAGTAGTGCAAGAAGAGATTTTACTATACAAGGTGCTAATACTGTACCAGCAGTAGGAACACACGCTGGAGAAGGTGGGTATTTAATATTAAAAGGAAGTGCTGGAGCTAATACTGGTGGAAGTGTTCAAATTCAAGATTCTGCTGGTGGCATCATATATCATACAAATGACACAGGTCAAGCATGGAATGGTAATGGGCCCATAGCTAAACCTACTGTAACAGGGTCAAGAGGGGGTAACGCTGCTTTAGATTCATTATTAATAGCACTAGATAACTTAGGCTTAATTACAAATAATACAATTGCATAAAAATTATGGCAACATATCAAGAACAAATAGATTCATTAGTTGCAGAGTCAGCTGATGTTAAATTAGATTTAGAATTAGTTATAAAAGATACTACCGATATTAAGTTCATAGCTTATGATCCCAAGGTAGTAATCCCAACTACTGCAGAAGTTAAAGTAGAGTGGAAGACTAAAAGTATTTATAAAACTATTACTCATGGAGGTACTGCAGAAATTAGGTATGGCAGTGAATTTACAAAAGCTAATGGTAATCCTGTACCAGTATTGTTTACAGACTTAAGTCAAGTATATGTAGATAATAATAATGTTATAGTACCAGATTCAGATCCTGAAGCTACTCCATATGTAATATCCGAGCCGCATTATTGGAAGGAGCTAGCATGGGATTCACCACTACCAATAAGTTTTAAGGCCGCAATAATAGAAACAATTAATAAATATTATGATCTAGCTTATACACCATTAGTTAAGATCTTAGACCCAGAATCATAAGATTATGCCAATAGGACCAATAGATGTATTCGATGGAAAGGGGGATTTTTCTGATCCCTCTTACATAAATGATTTAGATATACGCCATAAGAATGGCGCATCCAGAAGTTTATCTATTGCTGGAGGTAAATTAGTATATGATTTTAATGACGGAACTACTCCACAATTCTCAGATAATATTGCTTTCTTAAAATTGCAGAATAGGACTTATCCTAAATATTGGGCAAGAGGTTATTGGAGATTGAAAGTAGATCTTGAATTGAATGGTACTACAACTGACCATAATCTTAGACGTATTGTATTAGCTTTTAGAGTAGGTATTGATTTAAACCAAGCAGGATGGTTTGGAGGCCATGAATATGTAGATACAATTGGAGGAGCACCTGTAACTCTAGGCCCTTATCCACAAACTATTGATTATACGATATGTAATCTTCAAGCTGAAGGTATTAATGCTGGGTCAGATCCCACTAGACCAGATAACAGTTTACTGTTCATGTTTGGTAGTGCTTTTCCAGTTCCTCCAGTAGGAGCTCAAATGTTATTTTCTAATATGTTATTAGAATATACTCCATTTCCTGAGCTCGAACCATTACCTAATGTTGTAAATTATGAGTTTAATGAGATTAGTCCAACTGTTAATTCAATAGGAGGGGAATATAATGGAGCTACGTATGAATGGGAACAAATACTAGGCCCTCCAGCAACTATTATTAACGGTAACACATTAAATCCGACTTTAGCTGACTTACAAGATTTTAGTATTTACAGATGGAGAGTAAGAATTACAGATGGAGGATGTGGTACGGATTCTATATTTTTTAATGTTACTACAGGTAGAGTACAAGACATAACTAATAATCCTCCTACACCAGATGCAGGTCTTGATCAAGATATTACTATCAATACTGTAGACTTAGTGGGTACAATAACTCCAGGAATTAATTGTGATATAACACAATTCTATTGGTTAGACGAAAGTAATAATCAATTTGGTTTAAATGATTTAACTCCAACTATAGGAGTTCATACAGGACTTAACTTATTTAGATTAGTAGTTGAAACTGAATGCGGAGTTACTGTAGAAGATGGTGTAACTATTCGATATACTATCCCTGTTATCGAGCCTGAAGATCCAGTAGTATGTAGTTTATACATAGCAGATGTACAGGTAAGTGGTACAGTAGTTACTGTTACTCATAATACACCTGATTACCCTAATGTTGAGTTTAGAATTGATGAAGGACCTTGGCAAGACTCTAATATATTCATTGGCTTAGATTTAGGAGAACATGAAATAGAAGTAAGATCTAAAAGCTCTGATTGTAGTGCGTGCGCTAAATTTTCACTATTTGGTTTAGAGTCGCCTAGAGATGGAGGAGACTTCACTATTTCATACTCCTTAGATACAGATCAGTGGGTTTCTTTTCATGATTACAAACCTAATTATTTGTTTAATACATTTAATGATGTATATTCGTTAAGTGGTGATAAGATATGGGAACATAATGAAGGAGATAGAGGTGTTTACTATGGAGTTGCCCATCCTAGTATATTAGATATACCTTTTGCAGAAGATTTTAATCAGACTTTTTATCAAATAAATTGGGAATCAGAAATATTAGATGATAGAGGAATTCCTAGATTTGATAAGACTATTGATCATATTACTGTAAGAAATACTTATCAAACTACAGGCAGAATTGAAGTAGAGCATTTAAAGAATATGCGAAATGTAGAGACTACATGGAACTTTAATGATCTTAGAGATATAGGTATTAGAGATAGATTAGTACATTCAGGAGTATTCAAAGACTACAAAGTTAATGAAGTAGCGACTAATCCGACTAACGGTAATAAGGGCAGATTCAATTCTAAGTTCGTTATTGTTAGAGTAGAAATAGATAATAAAAATAATTACACGTTATATTTACAAGATGTAAATGTAACTTATAGACTATCAGATCGATGAATGAAGAACAACCAAATGCTTTAGCAGATGTTGGAGGTGCAGCAGCTCAAGGTGCAGCAGCTGGAGCTCAAGTAGGTGGCCCTATTGGGGCTGCCATTGGTCTTATTGGAGGAGCAACTATAGGAGCTATAGGTTCTTCTAAAAGGCAAAGAGCTTGGGTAAGACAACAACAACAAGCTTACGGGTTACAGTTAACATCACGCTCACAATATGGAGCCTCCGTGCTAGCTAATTATCCAACTAATGGAATTAAGAACGTTCAACTTTATATATAATGCCAGTAAGAAGATTTAATAATGGTCAATTAGGATTCCAAAATCCTAACACCTTTGCAAACAGTTCAAGAGCTATATTAAATAATCCTAATACTCCAAACTTTCTTGGGAGTAATGGAGGTGGAGCAACCTTTCAATCTATTCAGAATAACACACCTACTTTAAATAGATTTAATAATAATATAGCTAATTCAGAACAACTCAATACTTTTAATAGAAGTAATACTTTATTTGGCAATAATCCATTTCAAACAAGAACTACTCAAGGGCTAGGGCTATTAAATAATAATCCAACTAGTCAAACTTTTACTAGAAATAATCCTACTGCTGGAGGTAATAGTCAGGTTAATACTAACATCAATGCTTTAGGCAGTGCTGGAGATTCTAATAGATTTAACAGTGATGGTGTACTAAATACTATATCAAATGTAGCACAGCTTGGCGGAGAGGTAGCCTCTTTAGTTAACAGGCAAAATACTAACGTCCCTGGACAGCAAACTACTCCAGGTGCAAGATCTACACTAGTTAATGCTAATGCTGAGATAGCTAATATTAATGAGCAGGAACGTGCAGCTAGAGTAGGACTAAATAATGTAGGAACTACTCAAGCTATAAATCAATCCTTGCGTAATAGTAGAAATACTAATGTATCTAGAGCACTAGAGAATGTTAGAAACACTAATGCAGATATACTTAATCAAGCATCTCAATTTAATGTGGGAAATGCTAGACAAAATGCATCAGTGATAGCTGACAATTTACGACAAGTATTTGCTGCTAGAAATGCTAACATAGCAGAAACTAATGCTGCAATATCTAGTATTGGCGCTAAGCTTGGGGCTATTAATGCCGATAGAAGAAGACAACAATTAGCAAGAAGGCAGCAAGCAGTTGACTTAGCTTCTTCAGATCCTAGAGCTGTAGACTTTCTACGTAATAATTTAGGGCAGGCTAATAATACATTAAACGAATTTCAAAGAGCATTTTAGATAATGGCGATAACAGATACAAGACCAAGGTCAAGAAGGCCTATATCATCGTTTGTAACTAGTAATGAGTTCTCACCTTTTGTTAATCAGTTTCCTGGGGCAGTGAATTTTTCACCTGCTCTGGATAAACTGGAGGCAGGACTAGAACAAACAGATGTAGCTAAAGGTACATTAGATAGTTTAAAAGCTAATGTACGTAGATTAGACGTAGATAACCCATCAGTAAGTCAGTACTTAGATCAGAACTTTAATGTAGAGGATGAATTAATAAATGATCCTTTTGCGTCATCTAAGATAGATGCTATGTCTAGAGAATTTTCAGCTCAATTAAAAAGTCCCACTTCCTTTTTAGGAGCTGCGCAATCTAATTTTGATAGATTTCAAACAGGTAGAGAAAAGATAGAGCAGCAAGTTCAGAAGGGTGATATAGATACAGAAACCGGAGAGTTCTTAACTAGGCGCATGCTTCAGACTTATAATCAAGGAGGAGGGCTAGGTACAGACGCTCAAGGCCAACCAGCACCAAATACCTTTGGTACATTCAATCAGTTACAGACTTTACAAGGTCAAAAAACTGTAGACATACCTAAGAGGGTTAATGAATTACTTAAAGGATTCGCTGCAGATCAAGGTGCAGAAGTATTTGCCTCGTTTACCCCTAATGGACAATTAGAGATTATTGAAAAACTTTCAGGTTCTACTACAACTAGGACATTAAACGAAGAAGAAATACAGCAAAGAATACTACCCATCTTACAACAAGATAACGAACTTAATGCATTTTTCAGGCAGCAAGCTCTAGTAGATTTTGATAGGAGGGGAGAAGATGCTGTTAGAACTGATATAGTTAGAGATCTTGAGACTGACGCAACTAGACAACTTAAGCTTATAGATGCTAATAATAAGTTATCTGATTCGGAAAAATTAGCGCAGAAGAATGATATTCTACAATTACGAGATGAAGGTGCAACTACTATAAACAACGCTAATAGAGGTCAGTTAGAAGGCTTCTTTCAAAACTTTAGCACAAATAGTCGATTACAAGATACTTTAGGATTAGCAGGTAAAGCTGCGTTTGAGGAAGTAGATAAAAATATATCTGCTGCAGGAATAAGAGATGCTAGATTTGGAGCAGGTGGCTCATTAAGTAGAGAAGGTGTAGGAGATTCTGTAGTCTTTCAAGGAAGAAGTAGAGAGTATGATAACTTAGCCACTCGTACAGACTTTAATAATAGAGTAACTACTAATGCAGCTGAGATTCAAAAACTAGAAGCAGAATTAGCTAAGAATGATGGAACACTGACAACTGAAGCAAGACAGCGTAGATCCGCTAGACTTGAAAAACTACAGAGTCAGAATGGACAATTACAGCAAGCTCAGCAAAAGGCTGCTGCAGCTACTACTGTTAGTATTGCTAATCAAGGACAATTTAAAGCTTTGGCTAAAAGATTGGGTACAGATGATAAGCAGTTGCTATCACAAGTAAACGCATACTTAGCTGGAGATGAGAATGCTTTAAGCAGCTATGATAAGGAGCAAGATCCAAGCGGATTAGATCCAAGCTTATTATCTGGGCCGGGTACATCCCCTGTAGGCCCAACTAACGATGTTAAATTCTTTATTGATAGAAACCTTAAACCTCAATACGAATCAATATTACAGGATCAAATTAATTCATTTGCTCCAGTAGGTATTGCACCTGATGCATCTAAAGGAGAGTTACGAAATAAATTAACAACTCTAGATAACATAGCTTCTGCATCTGCATCAGCAGGTTCAGCTACGATGGCTGATGGAACTCCTGTTGACCTAGGTTCACCAGAATCTATAGAAGGTTTGGAAGGATTTAAACATAGCGAAGGAGACAGTAATTTCTTTGTTAAACCTGATGGTAGCGTAAGTATTGTACAAAATTGGAGAGCTACTGATAAAGAAAATCCTGAAGTTAAGACAGTAGAAGTTGAAGTACCTTCAGATCAATTTACTAAGAATGCGCTAGCTGCAGATTTATTGCAGGAAACATTTAAAGGTACTAAAAGAAAGAATAGATTAGAAGTATCTGATGTAGTAGATGCTATAGGTAGGTCTCAACCAGATGCTTGGAATGATGCTAAGGCTAAAACAGCTGCTCATTTATTAGCAGCTGATACGGACTTAGCTCAGCAATTAAATGATTTAAGATTTACTACATCTGCTAAAGGTGAAATTACTCAACAAGTGGGTAACTTAGAAGTATTTGCTTTTAAAGATCCTGCTGATAATCAAGTAAGATACGTCCTTAATTCAGGACCTAGTAATATTGTCGATAAACTCGGAGATAAAGAATTGAGCTACTATCAAGTGCTCTCATTAGCTGCAATGGCTAGACAATCTAAATAGATATGGAAGAAGAAGACTTATTAAATAACTTATTAAATCAAGAGCCCTCTGAAAGCACTACTGCTGCAAATAAAGAAGCGTTCCTGGAAGGTATACTTTCAGGGCAGGGGGGTCTTGACCCTAACAAAACCGCACTTCAAACAACCTCTCGCACTGACATAGCTCCGTATAAGGAGTATGTATCTAATATTCACGGAGTTCCTGTTAATGAAAACTTAAATGACTTACGTGCTACTAATCAGTCTACTGGAGAAAAGGTAGGAAAATCAATTCTTAACTTTGTTTCAGAAGCTACTATAGGTACAGCTCAAGCTATAACAGATATTCCAGATGTAATTAGAGCTATAGCATCTGACAAAGGATTATATAGCTTAGCAGACGAGCATTTTAGAAATGATTTGTCTAAAGCTTTAGGGGACTTAAAGAAAGAGGTTAATCAGGATGTATTCTTAATAGATTCAGGAGATAGCACGTCAGCTGATTTCTATGATAGCGTCATGGATGGTTTAACCAATGGTACATTAGCTTCCGGACTAACTGCGTTATTGCCTGGACTAGGTGTAGGTAGAGCAGCATCTTTAGGGGCTAAGGGATTAACTGCAGGTGTGAATGCTTTAAAAACCGCTGGCAAAGCTGCTAGAATAGCTAAAGGACTCAATAGAAATGAGCAATTAATAGGTGCTCTAGCTGGAGCTGCTTACTCAAATCTTTGGGAGAGTATGGGGTCAGCTGCTGAATTGTTTCCGGAGAAGAAGAAAGAATTACAGCAATTAGGGTATTCAGAAGAGCAGATTAAGAAGATAATCGAGCCTGAAGTTAAGAAGTTGTTCTTAACTAACTCTATCAATGCTCCTCTTGATATGCTTGGTTTATATTCTATGATGAAGCCTTTTAGGGGTACTAGAAATATTCTTAGGGCTGGTAATGTAAAAGGAACGATTAGTAAGGAGGTTATTCCTGAAGGTGTTCAAGAAGTAGTAAATCATTTCTCTGAGCAGTCTGCTAGTCGTAATATAGATATAGCCAAAGGATTGCCTGCAACATCTTACGGGCTTACTGAATTAATGGAGGATGGTAGATCCTACGGTAGTTTTGCTTTAGGTGCTGCTGGAGGAGCTGGGTTCACTATTGGTGGTAATGTGGCTAATCAGATAGGAGAAAACTTATCTGAGCAACGTGGAGTTTTTCAAGGATTAGGCACTGCTATATCTTCAGGTAATACTATATCTGAAAGAGAGAAGATAGAAAAGCAGCAAGAAGAAATAGAAAACCTTAGAAAGGTTAATGAAGAACTTGATAAGGAATTTATAGGTATTGAGAATGTCAAAAAAGTTGCAGAGGACTCAGGTGAAAAATCTTTGTATAATTCAGCGCAGTCTGAGCTATTAATTAATAGAGGCCTAAGTGCTATGAATAATGGTACATTTGGCAAACTTCTTAATACATTAGATAAATCTGAGCAGGTATTAAAAGAGCAAGCAAGATTATTTGACAATACTGAAGAAGTACAAAAGGAGTATGAGAATACTACTAATGAGGCTTTACAAACATTTAATGAATCGAGTGAAGTTCCATTTGAATCATTTGAAGAGCTAGAAGAATCTATAGATAAGAATGCAAATAGTGAGCAGCCGAACCCTGAATGGCAAGAATTTGCTACATCAGAAGTATATGAAGCTGCAGTTGACGCAAAAGATAATTTAGAAACTTATAGTGCAGAGGGTAAAAAAGATGAGGTAGATAATACCTTAGACCATATAACACAATCGAAAAAAGATTTACTAAACCTAGAGCAAAAATATATAAAAGCTACTGAGGTATATGCTATATCTAATCCCATTTACGCTAATGAGTTTGCTAAGAAATCATTTGAAATAGACAGAGCTAATAAGAATCTTCAAGAGCTTAATAAAGTTTCTGATTCTCTAAGAGCTACTGAGAAGTATTTAAAATATGGGTCTAAGCATGAAAGCAATCTTAAAAAGATTGAAAGTGCTATAAGTGAGATGGCAACTACTAATATAGAAGGTGTAGAATCTGCAGTACCTATTATAGGTATGAGTGCAGTGACTGGTGGCTTGGGAGCTTTAGTTGGTAGTTTAATTAGTCCACAGGCTGCAGTTGCTGCAGGTACTATTGGGGCAATTAGCCCTTCTGTAGGCTCTATTTTAATAGGAGAAGCCGCAGAAACTATATTACCTACTATTGAGAATATAGCTAATTCCGAACCTACTAACTTATTAGAAAAGGCTGACGTAGAAATGGCTAAAGAGTTATTAAGGATACAAGGACTTGATAGCGACTTAGATAATATTATAACAGGTAAACGAGAAAAAGAAGTTAATACTTTAATGGCTAAGCCTGCGCAGTTCGTTGACTTTGCTATTAATAGAGATGAATATGGGAAGATAGATTCTATGTTAAATGAGAATGAGCTAAAACCATTAGTAGCATTCTCTGTAGAGAACTCTACTATAGATAGGATCTATAATAAAGCTGTTAGTCCACAGGAAGCCGTAGAAGAGATAAAGGATATAAATCTTACTCCTGAAGGTAAGGATAGGTTATTAGGTGCTTCAAGAACTATACTTGAGCAGAGTAAAAAGGAATTTAATTCTAATATATCAGAACCTATAAATCAACTTATTCAGGATGAGGATATAAGAGATGACTTTGATCAACTGATGTCTATGGATGAATTCTTATCCACTGGAGCATCAGAATTAGATACTAAAGAAAGGAGAACAGAATTAAATAGTAAAAGAGATGCTATTCTCAGAGCTAATGGCCAAGATGAAATAACAGCTATAGAGAATGCTGTTAGTCAGCTTACTCGTAAAGTTCCTGGAACTAATAATAAATTAAATGAGACTGCAGCATTAGATAATTATTTTAATACAGCTTTAACTGATACAGAGTCTCGTATAGATTCATTAGAAGATATTAATCCTTCTCATTTAAGTACTGTATTAGATGTAGCAAATACATTATCAGATTATGATGCATTCTTTAAAAATGATGAGAGGTACAAAATAGATTATAAGCCTCTTGAAGCTCGTATTGCTGAAATAGCTAAAAAAACTGCAACAGCTAAACGACAAATAGATGAAATTCTAAAACAAGAAGAAGGTATACAACAAGCAGCGTATGACAGACATTTACAGAGTCTAAATAATGTAATCAGCTTAGTTGACAACTCTTATCAAAGCAGGTCTGCAGGAGAGATTGCTAAAAGATTAGATGAAATAGCAGTACAAGAATCTATACTTACAGATGCGGCTAAGGATCAATTTACAGCTAATACTTCTCTGGGGCAGGGCGCTTATGATTATAATGCTTTATCTAATACACCAGATACAGTGTTATATGCGCATACAATAAAGAATAAACCAGAAGGGTGGGAGGATTATAGTATTTCATTAAATCCTAATGATTTAGCTAAGCATAGTGCTAATAAAGAACTTATGGATGCTTACACTGAATTAAAGACTGCTGCTATGTCTAAGATTATATCTCAAAGTGATATAAAACTAAGTAGTATTCTTAATACAGAGATGAAGTTATCTGATTCTAATGAGGCTCCTACACAAGAGCAGCAAGGAGTTCTTAGAGAAGCAGCTTTGGTATTTGGTAGTAATATACCTTTTATGTACTTACAAGGACTAGCAGGAACTGGTAAATCCAACTTTACTTCTCGCAAGTTAGTTGATATGCTTAAAGATCTTGGTGCGTTACAATCTAATGAAGTATTTACATTAGCTAAAGGTGCTAGAGCTGACGAGGTAATTAATAAGTCGATTAAAAATGATGCTGGGTATCAAGGAGTTGAATGGTTTAATAATGGTGATATACAAAATGTACAAGAGCTTAAGGAAAATTTAAGAAGATCTAAATTAGTAATACTAGATGAGATAGGTAAACTAGGTTCGGAAGAGTATAGAAAGTTTATAGATTTAGTTGATGATGTCAATAGAGAGACAAATAATCAGGTTACTGTACTATTCACCGGAGATCCTCAACAAACTAGAGGCGCTGAATTTACTGCAGCATTAGACTCTAACACTGTTACTACATCAGGACCTAATAGAACACATATATTACCAGCATTAACTGTATCACAAAGAACAAACGATCCTTCAGTATTACAATTTCAAAATAAATTTTTATCTGCTGGAGACACTAATGTATTTGAATCTGATTTTAAAGGTATTACTTCAGATACTAGTGAGACTGAAGGAGTAAGTAAATCTACTTCTCAAGATCAATTTAATGGTGCAATAACTAGGTCTACTGGTTCTAGAGGTATAATAACTACAGATGAAAAAATACCTTATTATGAGCAGCAATTTCCTGATATCTACGTAGGTACTGCTAACCAGTCTCAAGGATTAGACTTCGAGAATGTTTTCATAGATATACCTAATGAAAAGCAAGGAGTATTAAATGAGTTTAATAAGACTAATGAGGCATTTTATGTAGCAGCATCAAGAGCTAAAGAATATATTAATGTATTAGACCATAAGAATGAAATAAATAATTTAGGTAAAGTACCTAGCTCTACATCTAAGGGAGAGCGTGATCAAGCATTTACTAAGAAGCGTACTGATAATTTTGAAAGGTATCTAAAAGAGCTTGAAGAAGACATGGCTAAATTAGGTACTTCTGTCAGAGAGCGTGAAAAAGTTGTAGAAGAAATAACAACTATAGATAATGATGGTACTCAATTATTAGAAGATGTAGATACTCAACCTCAAGATATATCTGAGGAAATTGTAGAATCTGGAGATGCTAACGTATCTCAAGTATCATTAAATATAGCTGATCCTGTATATGTGCATCCAACTAATCATACTCTACGTATGAAAGAGGATGGCAAACCTTTAGTTAATTCAGGAGATAGCTTAGAGATAGGTGTAAGACAAGATAGTAATAAGAACAAACCTCATTTTGTTTTATATAAAAAGCTTAAGAAGCCTGTTAAAGGTTTTAGCTACGCTGAGGTAGGAGTACTAAATGGAGATTATAGTGATAAGGTATTACCTACTACACAACTTACTCCTTCTGGAAGGTTTGTAAATTCAGTTGATTCTATAGGCACTGTTAAAGTATCCAATGCTTCTAAAACTAGTTTTGTTTGGGGAAGTAATGAGTCTTTAGATAATAATAAGATTAAATCAGTAGTTCAAGAAGTAGCTAAGTCTTTTGATAGACCTATTACTGATATAGATAGTAGATTAGTTACTGTTACTAACAGAACGAAGGATAAAGTTATCCTCAATGAGTCAGCTAATACTGATAATCTAAAACTTAAGAAAGGACTAACTTACTTAGAGGTAAGTGTTAAAGGGTATAATCAACCCTTATATATACCATTTGATACTACTAAATTAAATGAGAGTTCAGGACCATTATCAAAACTCATAGAGTTTAAGAATAAGGTAATGGAAGTTGAGTCTATGTTTGAGAAGTTGGGATTTAAATACAAATGGGGAGACAATACACAAACCACTGAAACTTACAATGATAAAGATTACTCATGGACAGAGTTTAAAATGTTCATGGAGTTATTAAAAGATAATTTAGATACTAATATAGCTAGTGTAGAAAAGTTTCAAAGAGCTGTAGATTTATCTCCTGATAGAGATATTATTAGAAAAGCAATAGGTGATTTAAGATCAATGCTCTATGTTAAAGAATCTACCGGAGCTATGATGGCATCTCCTAATGCAAATGTAATTCCTGAGAGTGTTAATAAATTAGCTTATCAAAAAGCTAAGACTAGACAAGTAGTATCAACTAATGCACTGCCTATTACAGTTAGAGGAGCTTTACAAGATTTTGTAGTAGTACAAACTAAAGATGGTGCTCGAGCTCGCAGATCTTTTGAGTATGGAGATGAGAATAGATTGTTCCATGTATTAATAAGTTACCCTCTTACAGAGAATTTTACTTTTAGTAGTACAACTCCAAAGGTAGAGATATTTAATATTACTAAGCAGTCCAAAGAATACTTTGCTGGAGATGAAATTATACCTAGACACAGAGATTTCCAAGATAGAAAAACTCATAATAGATTATTTACATCTACTGGTAGAGCTGAACACAACTTAGCATTACTACCTGCAGAGCAGATAGATGCTGTTCAAGAGTCTGTTATAGATCTTATTAAAACAGGAGTAACTAAGGAACAGCCAGGCACGGCTCAAACAGCTTTTAATGAAATAGCTAATGCTAATAGAAATGTAGTATTTCAGGATGCAGTATTACCTATTAAATATAATGATGAAGAAGGTAAGATTATACCTGTATCATTAAAGAATTATAGACCTACTAATCCAGCACCTGTTAGAGTTCTTATAGATACTATGACTAAAACTTCTGATGGAGTTTCTAATGCTAGTATTCAAAAAGAGAATGGAGAGACAGTATCAGATTTTGGGTTACGTAATAATGTATCATACAAAGATACAGAAAAGTATAATACAGATAAAGATGTAGAACAATCACTTAATAATAAGCTAGAAACAGGATTTAAGTCTATACAACCTGCTTTTGTTGAGTTAGGTGAAATTAATTTTCAGAAAAATGGTAAAAAAGAAACCAGTAATCAAGCCGAAGCGCAAACCAACACCGAAGAAGAAAACAGTCCAGCGCAAACGGTATTAGAAGAAGAATTACAACAGATACGTCAGATAGCTGAGTCAGATCGTAAAGGAGCTAGAAAAGCTTTAAGAGAGCTTAAGAAAGTATATCCTGACGACGTTAATAGAATATCTGAAGTACAAAGAGAACTATTCCCTAGAAATAATCAGTTTGAAATACCAGATGCTGATTTTAAAATAGGTAACACTGATACAGTACCAAAAGGTAGTACTATATCTAAGGAGCAAGCAGTTAAGATTGCTAAGGAATTATTACCTGACATAACAGAAGATGAGATACAATCATTAGCATTACTAGGAAATGTTGATTCTGATGTATTAGGTAAATTCAGAGAAGGTATTGTATTTCTATTAGAGGATTTAGACGGCAATATTCAAGAAGAAACTTTAAGGCATGAATTGTTTCATAAGTTATTTCAACAGTATTTAACTCCTAGTGAGAGAGTAAATTTACTTACTCAAGTATCTAAGTCCAAAGACTTTGCTAGTTGGTTTAACTTAAATTTTCCTAATCTAAAACCTAAGAGTCACCATGTTGAAGAGTACATGGCTAGGAGATTCCAAAGATTTAATCTCGGGGAATCTACCTCATTACTTACTAGATTTTTTAACTGGCTTAAAGCACAATTGAATAATCTAAGACATGTATTTACTAGGCATGAGGATGACATACTAATAGATCTTTTTAGACGTGTGCATAAAGGTTTATATAGTGAGCGTATAGTAGACAATACTCAGGTCACAGCTGAGCGCTATCTTAGAGCTATAGATAGATATTTTCCGGCTGATACTTTTGTAGAATCTGTAATAAATTATTTTAATACTAAGAACGCTTTAAAAGATTTATTGTCTGATCAATTCTCTGGTATACCTACTACACTTAATGATGCAGTAGTTGAGATTAAACAATCTGTTGAAGACGAGTTAGACGCAAGATTAGAAGATGCTAGAATAGATATAGATGATTTCTTTGCTGAGGATTTTGAAGAGCAGGTAGCTATGCTTGAAGACCATAAAGAGATTATACCTTATTTGTACTTAAGTTTAAAAGCTGGTAATGACTTCAGTGTTATTGATACACTAGTTAGTGAGATGTTTGATAAATTCTCCGCAACTAATAATAGAGAGTTTTTAGAGCGCTTAGATAGAATAGAAGATTCTTATGAAGAGACTTTAGAACAATTAGAGATCGGATTAACTGATGAGATTGTAACTAATAGTGAGGTAGATTATGAAGGTAAAATATCTCAGAAACTAAAAGAGTTCTTTAACTTTTTAAAAGTTGGAGATATTTATATTAATCCTAGATTTGCTTACGCAAAGACATTATCTATATTTCAATCAATAGATCTAAATAACCTATCTATAAGAGAATTAGAGTTTATGCGTGATAACGATTCTAAGCAAGTAGAATCTATTACTGTATATAATAAGCTTATAGGCACTATTAATACTGCTAATGGCAGATACTCTGCTAGTATTCCTTTTAAGGAAGGTATTAAATATATAGATAATAACACAACTAGAGGAAGTGAGTTCTATGTAAATGGTGTTCGAATACCTAGAAAAAGTCGTAATAATAATTACTATAATGCTGTTGCTGATATAGTTAGAAATAATGAAGTTGGTCAAGACTTATTAGATAGTAATATAGATATAGTTGATTACTTACAAAAATTAGCGGTTAGGGATACAGCTCTTCAAACGTTGCGCCAATTTCAATCAGAGATTGGATCTCAAATAGAATCTAATCCTAATGTAGCATTATGGGTTGAGACTAGGACACAGGATCCTTTTGAGGAGCGTGAAATACGTAATCAAGAATTTAGAGTCGTAGCTGTAAAACCTGCAGATGTAGTAGAGGCTATAAGAGAATCTGTTGCTCAAGCTATTTTAGATAAGCCTGGATTTTCCAGCTTACGTACACAAGATTTAAACAGAATCTTTAAGTTCTTAGAACTAGATTATAGTAAGCAAAGCTTTACTGATGAGGTATCTATTCGAATTCTAGAGAATTTTAACTTAGTTAAAAGATCATTACAAACGCATTCTAATAAAGAAAGAGCGCTAGAACAAAGTAATAACGCATTAAAGAATATTGCTAGTGCGCTAAGTAAGAATGAAGACTTTGTATCTGCCCAGAATTACTTATCCGATAATAAACGTAAGTATATATTTGTTAATGGGAGTTGGATATATGATAGCTTACAGAGTTTGGCTCAAGGTAAATTACCTGAATTTTTAAATTCTTATATAGGAAACTACTCTATATTTAAAACTGGATTAAATAAAGTACATAACTTTGTTAACCTTGAAAATATAGATCAAAAGAATGTCCAAGGGGGATCTAAATATGACGCAACTAATATGCAGAATTTCAGACCTGTTGATTACTATCAAAACGGATTCTTACATTCTTATATGGGAGTATTAACGCGTAGAGCCTCTAGTCCTAGGTATATGCAATATACATATACACAATCTAACAGACCATCGTTAGTTGCTGCAGAGTTAAATTTAATGACTCCTGAGCAGTTAGATTCTGTGATAACCTTAAATAGAGCTTTAGAAAAGAATAGGCCAAAAAGAAAGGATTTAAAAACCTTTAAAGATAAAGTATTATTCACAGATAACATTTCACAAGAGATTGATGCACAGTCTTATGACTCATTCAATACTATGATGGATTTATTTGATGAGACTAATATTATTAATAGTAGTAGATTTACTCAAGTAGATGAAGCTTTAAATAATCTTATAGACAATGGCATTGTTACTCTAGAAGGAGCTAGTCAGCTAGTTAAAACATTTATGGAGGATGCTTCTGATAGAACATTTACTAATGTAGATGCACTTAGTAGAAGACAAAAGTTATTTGTATTGTACAATAACTTCCATAGACATAATTATATAGTTGGTCACCAACTTAATATGCATGTATTTGGAGATATAGCGTATGCTAAGAATCCTGAAGATGTGATTAAAAGAATGCAAGGTGTGCAATCTCCTGGTAAGAAGCAGCTTATAGGTGAGCTAGGCAATAAGCCTAAGGTTCGTGCAGTGGTTGCGCAAGATCAATTTCTAACACTCACTAAATTAAATGACATAAGAGATAGATTTGGTAAGATTTTAGGAGAGCCTATAGAATATACAGATGCAGTTACCTTTGCAACTCCTGAAGTAATTCAAGGTTTTAAAGATGGTACGGGTGATGAATCCCTAGGAGATATTGTAAAAACTGTTACTTTTTATATAGATGATGCTGGAGTAACTCATTATGTTAAAACAGCTGTCTATGCTCTAAATGATCAGTTAGTAACTATGTTCCCTGAACTAAAGGCTATTAGAGATGATATGAATACTAATAAGGTAGACTACCTTACATTTCCATCTGCCTATAAATTAGGAGCTCCTAGTAAAAATAAACAAATAGCTAAAGGAAATAAAATTAAGCCTAATAACATTGTTGAATGGGATAACCGGTTTATTAGAATACAAGCCAACCCTATACATCAAGATGGCTTAGTATCTAATGTATCACAGTTTAATTATTTTACAAATGTAAATGGATTAAATGAAGACTTAGCTTTTACTTTATGGGACTTAGATAGAAAGTTAATTGGGGATCAATTTGAAGGTTGGAACAGTACTACTAAATTAATTAATAATGGCAAAGTAAATGCACAGAATTTAGTTAAGGTACTTAAGAAAGCGCTTAAAGGAACTAATGATGATAGAGTATGGGATATACTTAATGAATTAGGGCCGGCAGCTTTAAATTATCCGTCTTTAATAGACAAAATGATAATTCAATTATCAAATATAGTATCTAAGAATTCTGTAGAAATTAAGCACTCTGGTAATAAGCTGGTTAATAACCCAGCATTAGGTGTTAAACTATATAACAATACAACTTATAATGAGTTGTCAGATGCTGATAAAGTTAAGAGTGATAACTTCTATAAGTTTAGTCAGCCGTTACAATCTGCTTTAGAGCAGTTATGGGATGTCTTGTCTAGACCTGAAGTAGTGGCTAATAAAGATGCCTTTCAACATTATACGGAATTAAAAAGTTCCGGAGGTGGATTAGATTTATCTAATTTATCTACTTCTGACCAAGTTATCTTTAATAGATATGAGCAAGAATTATTAAATAAAGATGAGTTAGATATTATCATCCCTCGTAGATTACGTATTAGAGATGAGAATAACTATGCAGAAGTTGTAGTGCCTAAATGGTGGGCTACTCAATTTAGTGATCATCCTAAGTATCAGGAGTTACTAAAGACTGGATTTGCTATTCGTATTCCTACGACTGGAATTCACTCTGCATTACCTATTAAGATAGTAGGATTTTCTGATACTATGACTAATAGAATTATAGCTCCGGAAGAGTTAGTAATATTACATGGTTCTGATTTTGATATAGACTCTTTATTTGCTATGCATAGAGAAGTGTTCTCAAAAGACTTTGGACCACTTATAAATAAAGACGCTAGATTAGCAGAATCATTACAGGATGAATTAGCTCAAGTCAGATCTCTTATTTCTGATAAGTTTTTACAACTTAATCCAGAAGTAGGAGAACGATATAAAGCAATGTTAGATAATTATCGAGTTGCTTTAGCTAATGTTAAGACTAATGTTCCATTAGAGCAGAATGAAGATATCCAAATAGAATATATAGATTATATATCTACTCCTAACTATTCACCAAATTTAGGTAAGTCTGTAGTTAGAGCGGAGATACCTGGATTCGACGACTTAAGAGGTAAAATAGAATTCGCTGCTCATAAAGGATATATATATAGCGAGTCTAACGATACATTTAGAATTCCTACTGATGAGGAAGGTATTGCAGCTGCTTTAAAAACTCAGTTAGATCTATTTTTAGATGAGCATAACTCTGTACTTAGAAGTAATAAAGATACTTGGATTGATCTGCAGGCATTATTTAATACACAACAAGAAATTCTTGGACAGATAGCATCTAATCAAACTAGGGTGTATCCTAAGAATACTTTAGTAGGTTATACTTCTGAGGGAGAAATTGATACACAATTAGAAGAGTATATAGAAACACAATTAGCAACTGCTGCTGGTAAAAATAGAGCAGACTTATTAGAAGTTAGAGCTAAAATATTAAAGAATAGAAAACTAGATAACTATCTAGATTTAGTTACTGCTGAGCAGAACGAGTCTGATATGGATACACCTATATCCTTTGATGCTATTAAATTAGATGTAGTAGATACAATGCTAGATCCGGAAGGTAATCAAGGAGAGTTGTATAGATTACATAATATATTTGATGATGTAGCTCCAGAACTATTTAATGATAAAGGAGAGATAGATAAATCTAAATTTAAAATAAGTGGTAATAGTATCGCTGTACTAGATAAGAATCTAGAACAGAAATTGCTAGATGCTCCTATAGGTGTAAATACTAAACTTAAAATATTAAAGGGCACTTTAGAATTGAAGGAATCTTCTTCTGGAACTGGTAGAGATTTAAATAATTTTAAAGACCAGATGCTATATCATAAAGATAATTTTGAAGGATTATCTGGTACAGGTATAGAGGCTAATATTATGAAGGTTGGATCTTATTTACTATCCTCTTCTAAAGTTACTGTGAATGGTAAAGAAGTTAGGTATGCAAATATAGAATCAATAAAGAACTTAAGTAATGTACCTAATGAGAATGTAGAAGTTACATTAACTAATGGTACTACTATTACTGGTAAGCTTGAGCGTCAAGAGGTTAAGATATTAGATCAAAAAGGTAATCCTAAAGTACATAGATTTGGAGGGAGAGATTATGGAACTATAACTAACACAACTAAAGTACATGGGGTACCTACACATGAATTAGGAGATACTGTTCTTAATGGATATATAGATAATGTTAAAGAGCAAGTAACATCTATTATTAATGCTTCGCCGGTTACTATAAATAGTATAGGTTATATGATATATCTAGGTTTTGATTTAGACACAATTACGTATCTAATGAATCAGCCCGTCATAAAGGATATATCTACTTCTAATAGAGGATTAACTAGACGTATTAATGATCGTTTAAAGCAGTTTGAAGCTAAGCTAAAAACAGATGTACCTATAGAACTTAATAATGGTATGTTAGAGGCAGGTATTAGAGACGGAAAATCTATAGACTCTATAGTGTTAACTGGTTCAGTAGAGCAACAGCTTACTCAGTATTCGGCATTAAAACTATTTAACTCAATTCAAACTGAAGCTAATCAGTTTAATAAGTTATCACAAATGCTTGGAGTACTTAAGTCATTGCCTATACTTACACCAGACATACAAAATATATTAGATTTAAAAGCATTTGTAGAATCTGATAGATTTAGATTTGACGCTCCTAACTTGTTGGATATCCCACATATACAAGCAGCCTTACAACAGACTAATAGCTTAAGAGATATTATAGGTCAGTCCTTTAAAATAAGAAGTCCTAAAGTAGCTCAATTTATTAATAGTGCTATATCTGATTTAAACTTCAGACTACGAAATACATCATTTAATAATGCAGAAGTTAAGGCTGAAGATTACATGACGAAAGAGTTTGAATCATTTTTATTATCTGCTTATGTAGATAAGCTTAAACAAGATGGTATTATTAATCCAGAGCCAGATGCAGTAGCTGTGTTAAGCAACGGTGCTCTAATCAGTAAAAATGATTTAAGCAGTTATGATAGAAACCAATTAACATTTATTAGCCCTAATCAGGTATGGGTACAGCAATTTGCTGAGAACTTAAAAAAGATGCCTAAAGGTAATAACAAGTTCTTAAAGTTTTTTACTGTTCGAACAGCTGCTAATGGATTACATAGTGTGAGATTCTCAGGAGGTACAGCTATTAAAAATGATAGAGAATTACTCTTTAAAGATTTTATGGCATTAGATCCATTAGTAAGACAAGATTTCTTAACTTACTCTGTCTTAGGAGATAGAGGTAAATTTGGATTTAGAGGCTTTAGTAATATACTACCACCTAAATCTGTAGAAGGTTATAGAGACGGATTAGATAATGTTATAAATTTCTATGATGACTTTTTAAATTCTGTAGATAATAAATTAGATAATTTATCTGAGCCATTTAAGATACAATTTGTACTTAATAATGCTGAGCATATGACTAACCCACATAAATTAGTTAGCTCTCAAAAAGCTGCAGATATACGTGAAGTATATAAAATTCCTAGCGACTATCTTATCACTGAGGCAACTAAGCCGTTTAGTGATTATATAGTACTTAATAATGTAGTATATGCGTCTGACCAAGTATTAGAGCTTGATAGTAAATACTATACTTATTTTAGATTGCAGCCTGTAGAAGAGCATAATTATTATGAATATGACTCTAGGTTTGAGGATGGTAATTATGATAGATCAGTTACTAAAAGTTTATTTCCTGATGAATTCATGGTATTAGAGCGACAAGGTAATTTATCTAAGTCATATAATATGACAACTCCTTATACTATTAAATCTACAAAAGGTAAATATACAGCGATATCTGCCGGTAATAGATTAGAAGTAGATTTTAAAAGAGAGGTTGAATTAACAGAGACTACTACTGATAAAGTTATAGTACCTGTTAAAGAGTCAGGTAAAGTAGTATATGATGATGAAGGTAATATGGTTACTACGGAATCTGAAAGAACAATTAATAATTACTTAATAACAGATACATATACTAGAAGCAACCAGCAAAGATTCTCTCTACGTAATAGTTTATCGAGAGGGCAAGCTAGAGTTATAGCTGATAAATTAGCTACTAAATTTGGTATTGATTATGAGTTTGTAGATGTAGATGCTAACTGGAAAGGTAAATTTGAAAATGGTAAAGTATATTTAAACACTAGACAGCTTAGTGCAGATACTCCTTTTCATGAATTTGCTCACCCGTTTGTAGCTAGTATTAAGAATACTAATAAGAGACTATATAATAGCTTGGTAAATGAGATTAAAAATACTCCATACGGGCAATCTATTTTAGCACGTGTACAGTCACAGTATCCAGAGCTATCTACTAATGATCAATTAGAAGAAGCTATCGTTACAGCTATTGGTGATTTAGCGGCAGGTAAGGTTGAATCTGGTGGATTAATGAGATTAGTTAAAAGATTATTACAGCGTATAGGAGAATTATTATCTAATATATTTCCACAAAGAATTCTCCCTAAGGACTTAGATCCTAATATGAGCTTAGAATCTTTAGCGTCAGTACTCACAAACCAATCACCTATTACAGTCGATTCGCTATCTGGTACTTACTTTAGTAAAATAACTCCAGATAATATCGAAGTATATAATGATGAGCAGTATACAGATGGTAAAAAGTTTTTTGATAGAGTATCTCACTTTATAAAGAATTTTTCAAATCAAAAGCTTAGCTCAGAAGAATATTATGCAGAACAAGCTAAGAAAACATTTGCAGAGCAGAATATACCATTAGATGGTAAGATTACGATTAGAGTGGCTAATGAAGAAGTGCAGTATACTTATGATGAATACGTACAATTTAGATTAGATAAATTAAAACGTGCTCAAGGGTTAGGTAAATGGGTACATAAATTCTTTGAAACTAAAGTTAAAAATGGAGATAGCACCGAGTTAAATAAAATTAAGGATGAATTTGAATTAGATGAATCAGATATATCACCATATAATGACGAAGTATTTGAAAGAGCTTTAGCTTTTATGGGCTTAAGTAATACTGAATTAGATAAAGTTCAGAATGAGATAGCACTTAAAGTAGATATACCTGAACTAAAATCAGGTATCGGTGGTACTATGGACTGGGTAATAGATCATAATAATGATACTTATAGTATTATAGATTTTAAAACAGGAGCGCTATCTACAAAGGCTTCTGGATTTCTAGAAGGTTCTAAGTTAGAAAACTCTGCTTTAAATAGAGCTAAGCTACAAGTCATGTTATATGCTTTAATGACAAAGGCTCAAAATCCTAATGCGAAGTTTAGACGATTACAATTACTAAAGATAGACCCTAACTCAGGAGAAGATCTACATACTAATATAGTTCCTGGAGAGATGCTTCCAATTTTAGATAAGTGGTTTAAGAAGAATGCTCCTAAATGGTATAGTAAAAATACTAAGTTATTTACAGAGGATTATCTGGAACCGGATCAAGTATTAGAAGCAAGAAAGAAAAAGAAACCTAATGATTTTAAAGGCTTATTAGATGATCTATTTAGAGAACTAAATGGTATTATGGTAGGTATGAATAAAAATTCATTCAAGCAATTAGACTTAGAAGATCAAGCAGGAGAAAAGAATAAATATAGAGCTACCTTAGAAAGGATTATATCCTTAGTTTCTGGATCTAATATACTCAAAGAACAAAAGTTTAAAGAGACTACAGCATTAAACGCTGTTTTAGGTACTATACAAGATCAAGCTAATCCTCTTATACAGGCATTTGAAAAGGTGTTTAATAGAGCTAACTTCAATCTAAGAGATGAGAAGATTAAAGACTTTAATAACTTCGATAAAGTTAATAAGGTATTTGCAGCTGCGACTAAGAACAAGAATTATAAAGAGGCTTATAACTTTGCTTGGGATACTTCTGGAGATATTATCACATATCATAATGATAAATGGAACTCATTAGACACTGATCAAAAGAAATTACTTGATCATTATAGATGGATGACTAGATATAGATTATTTGAAACTATGGCACCTCATCTAGGCATTGACTTTATTAATAAAGAATTACTAGAGCGCTCTGACTTAACTAAAGGAGATAGGGATATGCTTAATAATCAAGTAAAGAAATTGCAAAAGCTTAGTCCTTGGAATAAGTTTATTCAGATGAATAAAGGTAACTTTACATACTATGAAGGATGGACTCCTAGAATATCTAAAACATCTGAAGAATCTAGTAATCTAAAAGAGTATATGAAGAGATTAGCTACTGAGAAGTTTCAGATTGAAGAACATGAATATGTACAGTTAGCTAAGGATGATAAGGATCGTATGGTTGGGTTACCTCTTAAGTATATGCCTAGAGGTGATGTAAAACAAAGACAGTTAGATGGTGAATTTACATATAACTTAGAACTGCTTTTCAAAGAGTTTAATGCTAACTTATTAAATAAGAAGCATTATGATGATGTGTATAATTTAGGAGTAGGTTTATCTGAGTATTTAAAAGAAGATCCTGATAATCAATTTGAGTACTTATCACAGTTCTTTGAAGGGTTTCTACGAGCTGTAGTAACTCAGCAGAAGAAAGACCAGCTTAAAGGTAGGCATGTTACAGTAGCAGGTAAGAAGTACTCCTTAGATAAAATTATTAGATCTTCTAGATCTTACTTTTCTAGGACTTCTATGGCATTAAAACCTGTGCAGGCTGTTAGAATAGGTATCTCACAGACATTATTAACAGGTGTTGAGGCTATTACTGGCTCGATGTCAGAAGTGTTCTTTGGACAACCTGCTGACTTTACTTTAGGTGATATGTGGAATACTCTAGGAGAGGTTGCTTTTAGTTCAAAAGATAGAGCTAAACTAACATCCCTTAATAGACGTTTTGAATTTACTCCAGATACTTCTGATTATAGAGGGCCTGATGAGATCAGAACTAAACGTGGATACTTCTTTAAAACTCCTAAAGTATTTGATAAATCAATAGATGTAGAGTATGGTTTGTATCAGTTATTTGATAACTTTAATTATAAAGCTATGCTATCTGCGCAGTTAAAGAAGATGAAAACTGTAGATAAAGAAGGTAATGAGATTACTATGTGGGAAGCTTATGACTCTCAAGGTAATTATACTGGAGGTGCTAGAGGTGTAGATAATATTACTGGAGAAGTGGTTGCTGAATTAACTGCTGATGAAGTAGCTAAGTTAAAAGCAGTTACTGCTCGAATAATGGGATCTTATAGACCTGAAGAAAAAACAGCATTAGAATCTACTACTTTCGGATTTGTTTATATGCAATTTAAAAAGTTTTTACCTCCTATATTAAAGAGAGCATATAGCGGTAAAAGAGCTAGTCAAACTTTTGGACAATATATGGAGTCAGATACTTGGGTAATTACTCAGGACAATCATCCTGATTTTATGAAAGAAGTTAAATTAGATTCTAAAGAATATAAGCAGCTATTAAAAGATGAAGTGCAGTTACTTCCTAAATTAGATTGGGATGATAGAGTTACTGAGGGATTCTTAAGATCTACAGGTCATGCTATGATGGCATTACTAATGGCAGGCCGTAACAGAGATGCATTTAAAGACTGGTGGGAAAACAGTTCACCTGAGCAGCGACGTAATTTAGTTTTAGCATTTAATAAATTAGGTGCCTTCTTTACAATGTCTGCAGCAGTCAGTTTAGTGTTTGGTAATGCTGATGATGACGATAAGAATAGATGGAAATTCTACGCCACTCAAATTATGAATGAGCAGGTACAAGAAGTTAATATTAAAGAGCTTACAAAGCTTATGACTTCAGTACCGTCTTTAGAAAAAGCTACCGACTTCATGGTAGGTCTTAAAAGATTAGGCGTAGATAGTATTATCTATGGAGAGCGTGTTGGATCTGGGGATCGAAAAGGAGAATTAAAAGGATTACCTTATATATATAGAAATATATATGGGGTTAGTCAGCTTTTCGATTATAACCAGCAGTGGAAAGATTTTAATAAGCTTGAAGAAGAAATAAATAGAGTTAAGTAGTCCAAAAAAATAGGGGGTATAATAACCCCCTATAATTCTTTTAACTTAGTTTTTATAAATTTACACTTTCTTAGTAGAAAATCATAGCACAATTCATCAGCAGCCTTCCTTGACCCTACTTTATAAATAGCATCATAATACGACATACTTGACTTCCACTTAATTAAATGTACTTCGAATATTTGCTCGTCTTGACTACTTCGATATATATAGCACTCATTCGTGCTTGTAGTATCAATCCTAATTAATTCTCGCATTATACTACGCCTAAGATTTTTTTAAACCCTGCTGCCCTAATTAAAAAGTCATTAATTACTTCTTCTGCAGCTTGTCTATATTTAGTATTTAGTACTCTCTGCTTATAGCAGCATCCTTCTGTATGGTATATTAAATGTATTTGGAATACACCATCTATAATATAAAACCTAGCAGCCTTATTATTTATCCTATATACTTTGTCAAGCTCTAGTTTAGAAGGTATAAGTCTTTTTCGAATACACATCTGTAGATATAACACTACAGGATTCCTGTAGAAAATCTGTAGCAATTCTATATGCCACTTTCTCTTCGCTCGTATAAAAGACTCTGTTGTGATAACTTCCATTAGGATAATACTGAATATTAATCCTAAAGAGGCCACCATTAAAGAGAAAGTCAATATGTACTGATCTATCATTTTTAATACGGATTAATAATGGTGTACTAAGAGTCGTCCCCATATTTATATATGGCTATATTATATATAGCTTCTGCATATGCTTGTGCAGTATTTCTTCCCATTCCTGGGGCGGAATTAACTTCTGCAATGGTAAAGCCGTCGCTATTCCACATAACATCACATGCTCCTATGTCTAGACCTAATACCTCTACAGCCGTCATGCATGCTGCAACTACTTTGTCCCAATCAAGCGGTCTATAAAAGTCACTTAAAAATCTACAATCTTTCAAATGCTTCTTCCATTTAGATACCTTTCTATCTATTTTTTCTACTGCAAACACTTCACCTAATACAGGCGATGCATGCACTCTAAATTCTCGCTGAGTTAAAAAATAATCCTCAATATATGAACCTTTTACATTCTGACCAGTAAACATCTCTACATAGCCTTCTCCATTCTTACGCTCAGTACCTTTTATTACAAGCTTTCTCCCACATAGTGCTAGCCACCACGCATCCCAATAACTATACAACTTTGGTGTAGGAATATCATGAGATAGAAATAACTTCTTCATTACATACTTGTCACTTGCAGCAACTATACCATTTCTAGAATTAATAACCCAATTAGCTTTAGGGCTTACCCTACCTAATTGAGCTGTTATTTTAAAAGGTAATTTTAATTCGTCTAATAGAGGTTTTAAAAGTTCTCTATGAGAGTCCTGATATGTTTGGAGGTTTATAATATGGTGTTCCATTAATCCAATCGTTTAAAATCTCTAATAATTGTGCTCTATTTTCTGCTATATAATCACATCCGAGCGAATTCTTCATAGATGCGTTAGTTATATTTAGATTTGCATACCTACCTTTACTATATGATAAAAATACAAAGAAAGAGTTTGATCCTTCTTCACATTCCATATAGTATGCAGCCTTTCCTCTATCCCCTTCTAAATACTGGAATGGATCATTAACATCTATATAAGTCATTCTAGTAAGTGTAGATTTGGAATATGCTCGTTCTACTTTCATATCCTCTACCGTACCTATGACATATCTTTGATCATCTACATTATAATATAATATGCGAGGTTTAGCTGGATAACAATTTTTGTGTTTTGCCCTTTCCATATGTTCCATTTAAAAAATCATTAACTATCTCTTTAGCTACTTCTCTATGACTTGTGGTTATTACCTTGACTCTAGTTTTACCTCCAGCCAAGTCTGTATTAATACATTCTAACCTATACTCTCCATCAGCTATTATTATAGCCACTGATAAATCTAAGTTATCCCTTCTTATAGAGTAATAATTTGATCTATCTTCGTCTTTATTAGGTATTCTAGGTCGTAGCACTGGTATATAATACAAGTGTTCTTTGTAGAACAGACTATTAGTCCGTCCAGTCATAGATATAACTCTACCTGTGAGTTTACTATAAAATTCATCTACAGATTTGTATCTTTTATACACACTATATAAATCCCAAGTAGCTTTACAAGCCTCTAATATATCATATCTAAGCTCCATTCTCAGACCTCCTTGCTTTAGCTGCCCAATCATTCAATCTCTGCTCAGCCTCTCTTTTAGAATGAGCTGTATAAGATGAAGTAATTGATAAAGACTTATCACGTAGTGAGGTATATATTTTGTATATAGTGCCCTCACGCACGTAGTAAGCTTCCTGACCTTTAATGTCATAGTTATTATAGTATTGGCCATCAGCTATACTTATACGCTCTAGTCCTAGATCTATATCACTATTATTTAATAAATCGTTAATAATCTCTCTGGTGCATTTTTCAGAATCTGAGATATATGTAAAACTACGTTTATTAATTCTAGCACATACTTTCCATCCAGCGCTATGCTGCCTTACTACTACATGCATATGCCCACGTTTCATAGTATGTTTTCTATGAGTCAATGGCACTGCATTTATATTAAATACCTCAAATAAAGCAGATAAGTTTTTTTTAATTCCCCAAAATACCTTGTCTGGGTATTTATCATTATAATATGGTTTGTAAGAACTTTTTCTAGTGCCTGAGACGGGGAGTCTCCATGCTATGTCGCTTACAGTAACCTTCTCCGTTGAGCCAATCGTTAAGGATTTCATTTAAGCAGATAATTGAATCGGTTATAATTAAGTGTTTCTTTTTGCTATGATATTTTAGCATTACTTCCCAATAATTAGTAGTGCTATAAACTTTAATTAATTCATAAGAAAGGGCGTCTGTCATAACACCACTCTTATAGTTAGTATTATCTGCAATACAAGGCGGCTTAAATATTTCAACTAAGCCGTTTTTAAAAAAGCCGATCCTATATTGTCTATAGTTATTTTTATGTACTTTTATGACCTTCCCATTCTTAGGATTATAAAAATGCTTGTAAGTCTGAATCTCCTCCGTTGATAATTCCTTGGCCCTCTGTTGAGGCGATATAATCGTTGAGGATTTCGAACCTTTCGAGTAATTTATTTTTACCATTTTCTAATTGTTCTGAAGACATAGTTATAATATCCGTTTTAAATTCTTTAGATTTATCTACTACTGCAAAGTTAACTGAAGTCGTATAATCCCTAGTATCTGGATACACCATATCTAATACATGCGCATATAGTGCACCTTGCATATCGTAATTATATTTAGTAACAGACTCCTTAAACTTCTCTAATGTATGCGTAGTTTTTAGATCGTTTATTTTACGCTCTTTGCTGTCGTTATCTATGAAATAATTATCATATATAGCAGCTGCAGTAAAAGTAACACCTTTATAAGGTATTTCAACCTTATATTTTTTTTCAATGTTAGTAGTGACATTTCCATAGATGTCTGGATTATGTATTAGTCTATTAATAGCTACATCATTACGCAATGAGTGAATCATTCCTTTATATAACCTTTTATCCCATTGCGATAGGCAGTACGCATCACTACCTGATTTTAAGTATTTAATATACAAGATATTATCTTGATAAACTTTTTTTCTTTGTAATCTGTGGGCCTTATCAAAGGTCTTAAACCCGCTAAGTTCTGCTGCTGCTTCAAATCCTACTTGGGCTGCTGTTTCTAGCCAAGCTTTTTCATATTTTCGAGTAGGTAAGTTAGCTTTACTAAAGTTAATTTCTTCGTCTAATAAAAAGTTCTTATGCACTAAGTTACCAAGAACTAGCATAGGACTATCTATAGACTTATATGCTAAATAGTCAGCTATTCCTCGATCAGGTTTACTCAAATCGAGTAAGCTTAATCTGCTGTAAGAGATTCTCAGTGGATCGAATATTGTCGGTTTTTCCGATGTTTCTTTCATAATTGGTAGTAGGTAATTTGTTAGTTATTGTGTAGTAATTTGTAACATAGTTACAGTAATTGATGAAGTCTTTTATAGTAAGAGTTCCTTTCATCAAGTTTAATGTCTTATGACAAAGCCTGACATTATCAATACTGTATGGCTTAGAAGAGTCTAACCTATCTATACTAATATTATTATCTCCTGAATTATTATAATATAATGGTAATCCAGATAGATAACATCTATTATTTCCTGCTAGCAGACCTAGAATAAATTCTTCAGATAAAGAAAAAGACAGACCTCTACGGTCTGCCCCTTTCTCAAATTTGTTTTTAATTACTACAACTGGATCTTTTGTTATTAACATAGTTGTATTTCGTGCTCCTCAGTTAGTTTCTTAGCAAGGACTGTATCATTTTGATTAATAGCATCAACAATATCATCCTCTAATTGCCAAGTCAAAGTCTTCCCCTGCTTTACATATTCTACAGCAGTTGCTACTTGATCATAAATCCATTTTCTATATTTAGAGTCAGCTACCCAAAAATTGGATGGCACTCTATATTCAATACCGTATGAAGTATCCCTATATCTACCTGCACTACCGTATTTTAGCTTTCTGTCGACACTTGCATCACTATTATCAATAAGTACACAAGGGACTCCAATCAGTAAATCACAAGTCTTTACCAGCAACTCCTTTTCATCTTCTGTAAGTTGTATACCGATATGAATATGACCTGCTCCAGTACGTAAAGTGCTATTAGCATCTGGAGCCATTGCAAAATCTCTAAGGTACACATCCATTTCAGGATTACACCCGAACGCTCTTGCATTTGGATGCTGTAAATCTTCTTCAGAAAAATGCCCAGATGCTACAATTGCAATGTTATACCCTTGTCTATTTGCGATACCTTCGATTTTATCTAGCCCTGCCTGAATATACTTATCAAAGTCTTCAAAGTTATCAGCAGGTGGAATATTAAATTCAGCTGCTACATTATCTTCTTGTACTTTAATACCGTCTCCAAGGTCTCTTGGATTCTCTTTAGAGCCTCCTACAATACCGATAGCAGATCTTAGTTTGTCTTCCTTAGTAAGAAATATTTCAGGATCTGCTCCTATAGAAAATTTATGCATTAGCTACCTCCTCTTTCTTAGCTCTTTTCTCAGCTAACTCAACTTGAAACGCATCTTCAGCATTTGCAAAGTCTTTATTTGGGAATCTAGTAGGTAGTATAATTTGTAGGAATGCTTTAATATCAGTTTCTACAAGCGATACTAATACTTCAAATCTACGTGTTTTAGCTGCGCCTGTATTTTTTCTATACGTAGCAGCATTATCACTATCTCCTTTAGATTCTAAATAGGTAATTAATCTACGTACTGCAGGATTAGAGGGGTTGTTCATAGCGTTATTAACACCATTATCCTTTCTAAAAATTGTAGCAAGAGACGATAGTGTTCTAGGTATATGCAAGTCTTTATTGATCAGCCCATAATACCCACCTCTAAGATTCTTATTAGAATAATGACCTAAATAAAGGCAAGTTAGCCAAGGAAGATTATATTCCTTTCTAATATGCAATGTGAGATCTACGATATCTGCATATATACGCGACCATAAGTATCTAGCAACACTGAATGTTGCTAAGTTATGCGAAGCAGATTCCATATCATCCCCATTAATATAAAGAACATGCATACTATCGCTAGAATGTTCGGTATCATAATAAAACGGAAATCCGAAGAATCGTGATGCGTTACACCACATCTTTATAGTTTCTACTGTGTAAGGAGTTCTTGAAGCATTAAACTTAATTATTGTTTTGCTTATATTATACTCTCTAAATGTAGTACATACAGTCTCACAACAATCAGCTCTATCTCTTTGTGATACTATCTCGTCTCTTTTGTACATTTCAAGAGTAGAATTATGAGTCATTCTGTTTATACAAGCCTCGGCATCTCTCTTACGATATTCTTTAATTCGCATAATTTTATTATTATTTTTGGATTATTAAAAGATGGTTGATGTATACCTATTAAGGTACTTATAAAATTAATATCATCATTAGGAATTAGTCCACAGTCCTTGTGTTGCAGCACATCGTGAATTACTTTGCGATATGCAAAATCAATATTATCTAGATCAGTAATATCCATATGATATTCAATGATCACAGCTAATGGAAATGAACCTGTATATTCCAGACCTTTTAACTTATCTAAAAAGAATTCTGTCATTTGTTCCTTCATTCTTGCACGCTCAAACGGCCCAAAATCGGCATTCCATATACCTTGACCGTTTATACGTTTAAACTTAGGAGTACCTGCTGTACGCGGATTAGCTATTACGGGACTATTTAATTCTAGATCAAATAGTACTGTCTTTTTTCCCTTGGGTTTATATCCATACTTATTCTTGATATATTTCTTGGGTAGTTTCTTTTTGTCTTTTTCATAGTATACAGCGCGTCTCTTATTTGACACTTTAAAGTTGATAATAGGATTATCAATCTGTATTACTAAGCTCGTGTTGTGAGGCATAACTTAATAGTGTTTCATTATTCGGACATAGATCAAGTGCAGTATCTAGTGTATCTGCAGCTTCTGCGTCCCTACTACACTCTATTAACATAGAATGAACTTTAATTATCTGCCCAATCCATGAAGGATTAGTGCCTGTAGCAGACACTATAGGTATTACATCTAGCTTTTTTATTTCTTCCTCTACATCAACTTTAGTAGGCGTAAGTGTTATAGTCTTATTAAGATTCTTATTCCAATGTTTATAGAGGGTATACAAATTGAATGATCTAGCGTCTATAAATCTTTGTAATTTCCCAGATTCTTGTAAAGCAGCTTCTGCATCACCCACTGATTTAATAATTTTGAATTGTAATTCAGTTAGTAATTTTCCAGTTCTAGCTGCATGTATTGCATTTACAACATCTACCTTAGTGTAGTAATTATCACAGTATCTACTATAAGTGTTTGTATCAGCTATAGATAAAGTTTTGTGTGGATTTTTAATACCCACAGCTTTTAAGTGACGACCATAATCTACCCAAGACAGTGTGCTAAGTATATCCCACTCTGACTCATTTAACTTAGCTCTAGAATGATACTTTGCGCTAATTACTCTACATGTATTTTCTAGATGGTTATTACACAATTCTGTATAATCCTTTTTAAAGTCTACATACCCTACAGCTCTTCTAACTGTTTTAAAGGCCGCAGAGTAGCTCATTAGAGACGCTCCAAAATCCTTTTTTAAGGTTTGCGCTAAATACATATATTCTTTAGCTGCTATCCCTTTAAGGAATAAATATGCTTGCTCAGTAATTTTGCCTGCGAGTAAGTTATAAACGATCTGAGCCCTACTAGTGTGTATCTGCCTTTTAATAGTAACTAATGTGATATTATCTAATTCCAGCCCTATTCTTTTTACATAGGCGTTATAAGCAAAAATACCACTTTTAGGAAAGAGTAATAAATACTGCTCCCATTGCAACCAATCTAAGTTATCGTATGCATTTCTAAGATACTTAATATAGTTACCGTTCTTTTTATGCGCATAGAATTTATCCGGTGTTTGTGGTATAGCAGGATTATTCTCAGTCATTTTAGTCTTATACTCTTCATAAGCAGCCTGCGTACTAGAATTATTTCCATGTGCAAGTTTAAATTGCTTATAAGTTAGTAGCAAGTTGTTGCTTATACTTTTTAAGTAGTTACTATATCCCTTAGAAGTAGTGCTCCAACTTTTAAATTGCTTAATTACTATATAAGTATAAGTGCTGATTGACCATTCCTCTAAAGTCAATATCTTATTTGAAGATTTTAAATCTTTTACTTTTTCTTCTAAATAATCTTTATAGTCTAATCTAATTAGCCTAACAGTCTCATTATTTTGGAACTCTTCGTATAGCATAGGAGGCTCTGCTAGTAGTGCTTCATAGCTATCATCTATTCTATCATCTGGCGCTACTTTCTCAGTTATTTCATTTAAATATCTCTGATAAGCATCTCTATTCCACTCTTTAGTAGTTCCTGGAGTATTATCCGTTAGATACGGATATTTGTATATAGCTAATAAATCAACACTGTTTACAAACTTTGTGAAAGGCACTATACCATTTACTTCATCTACATAAGGATCTTCTATTTCATCTGTATAATCCTCCGTATATTTACTAGTGTCTGCAGTAGAGTACTGATAATAGTCTGCAGTATTATAAGATACACCGCCTCTATCATATCTACCTCGTTCGTAAGACATATTAGAGTACCAGTTTTTATTTCCTTCCACACCTCTCCAAGCACCCCTATTTTCTCCTACTATAGAAAACTCATTATTTGCAGTTAAGAATACTAATTTACTATGACCGATTTCCTGATACATTTTATCAGTGTATTTTTTATCAAAAATAAAATTAGGATCTTCTTTATAGTAGGCTTTTAATACTTTTTCATTATAGTGCCAGGTGTCATTAAAACCTGTAGTAGACTTTTCAATGTTTATCGACCCATTATGAGCGAATACAGTATCACCTGATACTTCAAAAGGGTGGCAGTTTTTAAGATTAACTCCACCACCTGTGCTAATACGACAATGCACTAAAATATTAGATTTAGGATTGTTCTTTCTTATTTCTTGATACTTTGCATAAAACTTTTCAAAGGCTACTGCTTGTGAATCTCCTATATCTGTATGATATTGCTTAGGTACAATTTTCCAAACTTTCACTTTCTCATCCTCTACCCAAGCTAATCCACCTCCATGAGAATTATTATTAAAACTATTCTCTAGTTCTGTTTTGGGAAGTTCCACTTCAGGAACATTTAAAATTATTATACACATAATTAGTAAACTCCTTCTAGTACGGTTAAATTATTTTCAATATTTGCTTCATAATAACTTCTATCTATAGGTTCGGCTGCATTACTAAAATATAACCAAGCATTAACAGTATGACCTGTAGATAAAGCTATAGTAGTTTTCTCTCGTCTGTACCAATCAGGATGACCTTCTAGACCATCTAAATTGTGTAACTCAGCTTGAGATACCTCATATACTTCTACTGCTACGTTTGAAGTAGGTAATTCTACCTCAGGACTAACTTTGAAAGTATAAGGGATACCACGAGCTGTTAACAGGAACTTATCAGTAGTAGTGCCTGCTCCTATATATTTAGCACCAGTTAATAACCAATCATTACCTCTTCCCTTCTTTAATGTGCCGTATACGGCTACTTTTATTGTTTGCATTTTCTTAATCTATTTTCTAGTTTCACTAAATCATAGGTTTTAATAAAGTTCACTGCTTCGAACTTTTCAATCATTCCTATTGTCTCCTCTACCTTCCTTGCTAATCCATCATTAATTACTTGTACCTCAGCATCCTTAATATTCTGCTCTTTACGCATTTTGTGAAATGCATAATGAGAGTACTCTTGGCCTTTATATTTATACTTAATAAATATCTTAGCTAGGTGCCTATATAAAGATGATTTTGGGTGTGACATCCGATCAATGAGATCCTCATAACTCTTTATAGGATATTTGGCCATTAAACGTAATAATCCAACTCTCCACCATTGACATCCTGCACTAGATGGCGTAGGAAATAGTCTAATCTCACAACTAAATCTAGTAATATTAATTGCATTTCGTCTACTTCTATTAGCCCCTAGCATATCATCTTTACTCTGTGCTTTACTATAATCATTCTGTGTCCTATTCTTATACAAGGCATACAATAATGGTAAGTAATTAGCTACGTGCTGATGATAAACTTCTGTAGGACTTTTCTTAGTAGATGACATATGCATATGGCCTCCGCATCTATTACTATACTCGGCATCCATTATCTTTTTACTGACTGCAAAATCTCCTTCTAAGTCGAAAAAGTAAGGCCTTAACACTTTATCATCAAACAAAGGTAGTACAGGATAAACAGCTTCAAACCCTTCTCCACTATTGTAATCAGAATTACGCAAGCTACCATCTCTTTCCATAGCAATACCTGTAAGAAGATATGTCTCTCTAGCTACCTGGCCACCTTTCACATTTAAATCTTCCTTCTCTATCTCCATGCCTAGCTTCCATTCATCCTCTTCATATGATGCTAACATTGGCCTTGCTACTCTATGATATGGGAAGATTAAATCTGTATTATAATTATTTATGCAAGAGCATTTAAGTCTTGCCTTAGTGAATCGGCCGCAGGCTCTACATATTAATAACCCTTTTTGCTCAGCTATTTCTGCATTGAGATACTTAATATTATTATACTGAATTACTCCTCTAGGCAATTGATTAGAACGCATATAAGTTTGCGTATCTTTAGACGTCCATACAGCATGAGTATTTGCTCTTAGTGCCCAGTCCGGAGATACCTCATCGCCTAAATTAATAAAAGAGTGGTTAGACTCTAATATACTTCTAGGCACTACCCAACTATCTACGATCACTGTCTCTTCTACAGTAGGTACATTTTTAGGTACGAAAGTATTAGATCTTCCCCAGATTGGTAAATATGTAACATTTGCATGTTTAAACGGAGCATTCCTTACTGAATCGTCTGTTATGATAGTACCATTAGGTAGCCTAGCATACTTCTTACCCTTTTCTACTCTTATTAAGAGTTGCTTGTTTGGTAATGGGTTAGAAGTTGACTTATTAAATGATACAGTAAGTGAGTAGCGGGGATCGTTTACATCCGCTACATGATTACCTAAAGTTAATCTAGCATTTGCTTTACCTATGACTATGCTGCTGTTAATTTTATTAGTATAGGCATGCTCATTTAACTCTGTAAGATTTTCTAATCTTATAGTTTTGTACTTAGACGTGCTGTCTTGTGCATCTTCTAGTTCCAACTCTTGATAAGTTTTTTTCAAAATTTAAATTATTTTTATGTTCAAGGGAGTTTCTAACGAGTTAAGGAACTCTTGGCATAACTGCTTAGTTTTAATTGGACCATACTTCTCTACATAATCTGAAAAGTCTTTTGTATCAAAACTTTTATTAAAATACAAAGGTCTTATGTTATATAGCTTTTTCATTTTATTCATACTTACAATACCTGCACCATCATAATCATAAAATGAATAAATTGTTTTAAATCGTTTACTATAAGCTTCAAATTCTCTATTAGATAATATCTGTGCTTCTCCTTGCTTAGCAATTGCAGGTATACCAAACAAGCTCATACACATTACATCTTTATAAGATTTTTGTAGAATTAATATATCTCCCTCCTTTGGAAGATTATGTAATCCTTGAATACAGTTAGTATTACTCAAGAATCGTTGCTTATTACTTAATGGAAAGTAGATCTTCCATCTATCTTTACCAAAATAATAACCATAAGCTGGATTAGTATAATGGTATTTATAAATAATCTGATCATTTAACCATACTCTTTTACAGCTTACTACATTAAAATCTTTTAGTACTTTAGATGTTATGTAATACTTACCCCAATATTTAGTATCAGTATTAGTCCAAGACTGGATTTCAACATCTATCTTAGAATATTCACCCTGAACTTTTACGGTACTGGTAATCTTTTGAGTACTTTTTACTCTTTGTTTTTTGATTATATCGAAATCTTGGGCAATACGATATAATGATTTTCTAAAAGAAATGTTATGTACTTCCTTGACAACATCAAAGCAGGAATATTTAGTACCTGTTTTAAAGTCATGAAAGTATAATATATTATTACCACCTCTAAAAAATGAAGCGGTTGGATTGTTGTCCACTCTTAAAGGATTGCGAAATAACCCTTTTCTAACATCAATTCCTAGGTAGTATCTAAATATTTCTTCTTCAGTCACTTTTTGAAGAAGATTCTCTATTGTCAGTTCTTGTGTTATCTGGTACAATGGTTTCTTCAAATTGAGTTAACTTAGTTTTAATTAGTAATCTAGCATCACGCTCTAATTGAACTCTGTATTCTATAAGTTGAGCTTTAGACATAGATTGCGATTGATCATCAGTTATATTAACTATATAATTCTGTGATTTAAAGTCTTTATTTAGTCGTCTTCTGAGACCTATTTCCCATGCAGGTGTTATCATAGTATGTGTTAGTTATGTGGTAGTTAAAAAAAAGGGGCATAAGCACCCCTTTTCTGCAGTATATATATTCAAATATTAAAATGGTAAATCGTCTGAGTCATCTGTACCTCGCTGTGCACCAGCCATACCAGCATCTAACTCTTTTGTAGAGGTAGGAGTAGCTGTGTAATGACTATCAATAGTTGTACGCTCTTTTGCGCTTAATGACAGCATTTGATCTCCTGAAGCAGTTATAAATGGTAAGAAATGTGCGGCCTTTACTTTAACTTTACCACTGTAATCGTCAAGTACTAGCTTTAAATCAATCTTTACATTTTTATATCCGGCAGTATTAGTAATTACCCAGGATCTTAAGTCCTCCCAATTATTGAGTTGGAAACTCTTCTTACCAGCATCTATATCATCTATAAGTGCTTTGTTAAAAGGTCTTACATAATGCTTAAGTTTCCTAATATAATTAGAAAGCTTCTCCGCGTCATTAACAACATCATCTTTAGGTTGGAATATGACTTCTTTATGAATTTTACCTTCTGCATCAGTAAACTCAAAAGCTATAACTGGATAACCTCCTGTTAACTCTTCTTTAGCTATGTTTGTACAGTTTATGTTAGTATGTATGCCTGCAGGCATATAGTTAGCAGATGTACTTTTAGTAGTATTGTCAATATTAAACATTGGCGATAATTGGTTTTAGTTGTAATAAGGAATCTGTATCAGAATCTCCTGATAGTGTGTATGTCTTAGCAATTAAACCTAAGCTTACTGCTGCCGCTTTGTTACGGACTCTTCCAGCTTTCGAAGGTTTAAGGCCTTGCGTAGCTTTTTGAATAAGGATAATTTTATTTCCTTCTTCATCTTCATCTTCTAAGAAATTAAGTCTTTCATCTTCAGAAAGACTTAATACTCTAACAGCCTCTTCATTAAAAGATAGATGGTCTGAATTAATCGTCAGTGTCGGTCTCGTCTCCATTATAATAATCTTTAATACGGTTAATAACTAATGATAAATCATTAGGTATTCTGAATTCAAGCATGTCCTCTGGAGATTTAGCACAATTTCTGCCATTACTATTAGTAATAAAACTATAAGTAGGCGACTCGTTACCGAATTGTACTTCAGTTTCTAGTACTACAGTAAACATTGCTAAAGGATCAATTTTCTCCTTTAAAAACTTTCCTCCAGGAACTTTAAATTCACTCTTTCTGTATCCTTCACCTGTATCATTGGATTCAGAGTGAGCCATAACAACTACAGTTAAATCTTCTCTTATATCATCTATAACTGATATGGATTCGTAAGCATCATAAGACATTACATTATACTTTTCATATCCCTTCTCACTTACTTTATTCATGAACTGTGAATTCATTGCAAGTGTTAAAGTGTCAATTATAATGTTTTTTATTTCAGGTCTTTTATCAGAAATAGCTTTCATTAACGCTGTAATTTTACTAGGCTCATCAACATAATACATATTATGTGTCATAAAGTCCTTATTAGTTTTTGCTAGTTTATACTTAGTTCTCGCACCTTTAAATGATAAGTCTTTCCTATCACAATTAATAATAAAGGTCTCCTCTGGGTTTAAGCCTAAAATACTTCTAGTTTTTCCAGTTCCGCTTTCTCCTAGTACTAAGATTTTTGTTGTCATTAAATTGTTATTATTTTTAAGTTAGTTAATTCTTTTTTCACATCATACCAGTATTTAAGATTAGGGTTAAGTTTCCCTCCTAAATCAGCTAGGTATGTATCAATATATTCCCATTGAGCAATAACCTCATCAACAATTAGATGTGCCCCTTGCTCATGCTCCTTAAATGTAGTGCTAGATCTACTAATTTTTGCTACACTTCGTAATAACTGTATAGCTTTTAGTTGTGGGTCACGTTCTAATAATCGCTTTACCTCTTCATATACCTTATTAACTTCAGCTACTTGTGGAAATAAGTTTATGTCTTCATCCTTACTAAACTGAATAATACTGTCGAGTAATTCGATTGCTTTATTGATATCAGATGCATATATTTTTTTTAGTTTATTATATACTTTATCTATAGCTCCGTTCATTTTTATGTTAGTTGTTTTTCTAGCTCTTTCTTTACCTGTTCCCAGTAATAGAGTCTATCACCGCAATGATCTGATACATTCTTACAGACCCATCCTAATTCTTCTATAATAAGATGTACAGTAGTTAATGCTCTATCTGTACGAGTATCACTTAGTGAGCCTGGTTCTATTGTTAGTAGTTTTACAAACTGGGCAGCTTTATCTTTTGGTGAAATCATGTTAATGTTGTAATATTATCTGATGTAACTCGTTAGTGAGTGAGTCTAATTGCCGTTTGGGGATAGCCTTTATGTACTGACTATCCCAATCTACCACGCCTTCTAAATACTTTTCTAATACTTCTTTTATTTTGTTTTTCATAGCCACTTATTATATCTCCTACATATCTTCAATATGATTTATCGCTAGATTATGTTTAAAGGTTAAGGCACCTGTCCAACCATCTCTTTGTTTAAGTATACATTTAAGTAATAGGTTATCCTCTTTATTAGGATCGTTTAAGTCAATTCCTGTAGAGATACCGTTCCAAGCAGGGATCTTATATAGCCCTGGTCTATGTAAAGCGGTAACAATATCTGCACATTGAAATACAGAATCTCCTCCAAATATATCTGATGCAATTGGGGTATTCATACCTATAGCTTCTCTTGTTGCAGCTTTAGTTTCTATATTCCTATTCATTTGAGATAAGAATATATTTATATGCTCATATCTATTTTTTATGTACATCCCAGCCTTCATAAAATTAGTCAATAACTCTTCTTCAGTACGTTCATTATATCTAGTTACTAGTCTAGTATGATCAACGATATTAATGATTAATTTATTTGGATTCTTCTCCTGTATTAACTTCTTATTATCTACCCATTCTTTAACAGTTTGAGTATTATTACTAAAGTACACAGGAGCTTCTGAAAACATATTACCTAAAATCTTCAATCTTGTGAAGAATTCCTGAGTTATCTTAACTTGGTGATTAAGTATGTCCTTGACAGGTGTTTCAGTAGTTCTACTATATAATCTTAGTATATTCCGCCAGTCAGGCATTTCCCAAGTATCATATAATATTATTAATTTACCCTTCCACTTAGGATTAAGTTCCCAATTACAAAAATCAAGTAAATCTCTTAATATGACAGCAGTTTTTCCAGTCCCTGTTCTACCTGCTATAACAATTTGGTCTGTTGGATAATACCCACCAATTCGGTCTGTCTCTTTCTTAGACGATGTAATAATAGGGATTAGTCTATTATTAAGTATATCATCTAATCGTTTGTTAGTTTTATTTACAGCATCTGAAATATGCGTATATCCATCATACATATCGTACCTTTTGAATTTCTTGTTTCTTAGTCTTCCACATCTCACCTTTTATCCACTCTACCAGGCCTACTTGAATTTGCCCAGCATCTCTAAGTTTAACTAAGGTACTAATATTCTTATCATGCTCTTCCTTACTGTAATTAATTATTTTACCATAATCTTTATACAGTTCATCCTTATTTGGATAAAATTTAGTAAAGCTTTTAGCCGGATATTTATTCCCTTCTAAAAAACTAGGATAAGTATCCCATAATTCATCTCCTGCTTGTAAGGAGTTGATAAAGAATTCTTTACTAAAATCAGAAGATAACTCTAAGTTATCATGATGTAATCCTCTATTTGATTTTTTCTCTATAAAGCCTCTATTTATTAGATCCTGTATATCAGGCTCTTTAAACCCGCCTTCTGATCTACCATTCTTTAAATTCTTTTCATTACAGTATTTATACATATAAGTCCAGTTCTTAGAATCTTGCTGGCCTATATGTATTAACCAAATAAAGAATGCTTGGTCTGCTGTTAAGTCGTAATCTATAAGACACTTTATAAAATTGTCAATGCTCCCCCACATAAGTTTCTTTTTAGTAATTCTATGTTAGTTATGTATTTACCTTCAGAGTCAACCCAGATTTTAATTTTATCTAGGATGCCTAATGTATTGTTTATTGTTAGTTTTTCTATAGCCGATGAACTATTATAAATACCAGTAATAGTACCAGTTCTATATACTTCGGAGTATAGTAATTTTAGATTCTTATTGAGTAAATGCTCTATTTCTGCTTGAAGTTGACTTTCGGGTGCAGGTGATGCATCAACTCGTTTTCGTTCATCCATATTTCTCTACCATTGTTAGTTATTCTTTCACTCAGCCATTTTTCTTCTTGTGTACCTTTTATATATAAAACATAGAATTCTGCTAATGCATCCTCCGATGTTCTTCTCAAACATCTTCCTAGTCTCTGTATATATTGCCTATCTGTAGATGTGTAAGCTCCTTCAACACCTAATTTTATATTAGGTATGTCAAATCCTTCATCTAAAGCATTGGCAGTATTAATACATCTTACTTTACTATTCCAATGATTAAATCTATTTATGGCTGATTTTTTATCTTTAGCTTTAATTTTTGAGTGATAACTCACAGAGTGAGTCATAAGCTCAGACATAGCATCTGCCATATCTGTAGTCTGCCAAAACGTGATAGCAGGCTCTTGCTTAGCTTCTATTATAGCTTTTGTTAGATACAATTTATGAGGGTAGGTCCAAACAAATTCTTTTCTTAACCCCATCTGCCTTCTAAAAGCTATAGCGGCATTACGTATATCATAAGATGACCATCCAGTCTTTTCAGCGTAAGCATCTCTAGCCTCTTCTGAAGTTAGGCAACTCATAGCAAGTTTTAAATCATGCCCAAACTTACTGAACTGAGCATGAAATCTTCTAGAGTACCTCTTATATACACTTGCCTCATATTTTGGCATATCTATACCAACTAAATATTCTTGATAGTTAGATATATATCCCTTATTTAAACATTCTTCTAAAGGGACGTTAGCTATGATTGGAGCTCTTTCGATAATGATGTCGTGTTTTCCATCCTTTCTTTCTAATGTTGCTGACAGACAAAGTATCCATTTATACTTTATACTATCAAATATCTTCCTAAATGTAGGTGCACCTATACGATGAGCCTCATCAATAATAAGTAAATCAATTTCTTGTTTGTGTTTAATTGCTGTGTTAATGATCTGTACACCAGCCTCAAGCTTAGCTTGTTGTAGTCTAGTTTTCCACTGATTTTGTAGATATTCTGAAGGTACAATAATTAAGGTTTTCTTTTTTACCTTAGATATTGCAATAAGGGCTACATTAGTCTTACCCGTAGCCAGTAGCTGCGATAATAGAACCTCTTCCTTTATTAGTTCTCCATGCCTCTACCAGCCCTTCTTGATGACTTGTTCTACCAAGTGACTTCTTCGTCATAATTAAATATATATTTTTCTTCTTTCTTTAGTATTGATTTGTTAAGCAATAATGTTAGTTCTGCTATTACTGGATCTAGGTTTATTGTATTACCATCTATCATATTTAATAGAATATGATGAGCATTTACTAATCGCCCTTGAACCGGTTCTAAAGGATAGAATCTCTCTATAACTGCTCTAACTGCATCAGGACTTATGTCTTTATAAGGATGCGTTTGATTATGTAGTGTTATAAATAAAGTGGATGCAAATTGGTCTCCTCCATTCTTAAAAAACGCAATATGGCACCTTATATCAGTATTTATAAGGACACTAGTTAGTGTAGCAGAATCACCATATAAATTCAAGTCATAACGTTTATCGTTTATAATTACTACCAATCTATCACTTCCTCCTTAAAGTTAAGTTTTTGAACTCTTTCAGACTCTACAATATCAAATGTATATATGAGGTGATTATCTTTATAGTCTACTTTTGTTAGTACTACATTTATACTCTCCTCAGATTCTATGATATCTATCTTAGTAAACTTACCAACTGAAATTACTGGTATTGTTATATTTGGCACACTAAAAAAGTCATCATCATGACTTATAAGTAACTTATCAAAAAGCCCAACATTCTTTATAATGATATGGTCCTTGAAAGGGCTAAAGAGTACATTTACCGGTTCTACATAATCACCTATCCTTTTTAAGGTTCGTGAAGGACCTGCTACGACTATAGTATATTTAGTATTACCATGTGATTTTTTCATTGCAGACTGTTTTTATAAGCTCTTTATAATATTTTGATTTGTAATAATCATCCTCATAAAATTTAGTAGTTTCACAAGAAATAATCATAGTAAATAATATTGTAGTTATTACAAAAGTCATACACGCCGTGATAGTATGACTAACCTCGCCTATAACAGCATAGCAAATAATACAAACTGCTGATAGTAACGGCCCTAAGACCGCTATAAGGTATAACACACTTAATAAGAAATTACTTATGAGTATTTCAAAAGCCTTTCTTAATATTATCTTATAATTCATGAGCACAATATATCACATTTGAACTTGTTAATCAATGTTTTTAGTAATTTATTATTACTACTTTCTAGCTTATTAGTGAATATACCAATAAGCCCATCATACTTAGTAAGATGCATTAGACACTGAGTCCACATTCTTTTTCTATGTTCTTCAGTATCCCACTTGTTTTTATTACCAGTACCAACACTTCCATATGCCCTTCGCCAACTACCTTTATACGGCATTAAGACAATGTCAACGCCATTAGTAAAGCCTGCCCCATTAATTGTAACAGGCTTACCTAAGATACCATCTTTATTATCATCTGTAAGATGTATTTTACTTAAATGTGTATAGACTGCATCTACAATAGGAAATTCATATAGAAACCTATCTATAGCTTCTGAGTTCCGCTTATCCATACTTATTGGCAAACATAGTGCATTTAAAACACCATATTGTGCCATTTCTAGTAGATTACCTTTTTCTATTTTACTCATAATTTTTTAGGTAGTCTGGATAGCCATACATTTCTAAGGATTACCAGTCAGTAACGACTTCATTAAAATCTAATTTTATTCTTGATTTAGTAGCAGAATTTGGTTTTTTAGCCCTTGTAATAAGATTAGTTACTATATCAAGATATGTATTTGCATTAATTGTGTATATATCCTGGTCTGGATGAAACAATATAGTATGGCTAAGTGCATGCTCCCACTCTCGATCATACTGTACATCCCATCCTTCGTCCTTAAGAGGTGCAAATATATCTGAGTTATTGGCACGAACGCCTAATTTTATATAAATTTTATACCCCATACTATGATAGTTTACATCTATACGTATAGGTCGGTCACTTGTACCAGAATTTATATCTAAAATATTATAGTTCCCAATACCCTCTATGTGATCTTCAATATGAGCCACAAAAATTTGATGCCCATTAAGAGGGGCTACATTAATTATATTTAGTGTTTTAATAGCCATTATTTTTCCCAGTATTTTTGAACATTAGCTGTTGCTGAACCTTTCAGCATTCTTAGAAAGAATCCAAGAGAATCTGCCATTATAGATTCTACATCCTTCTTAATAGACTCTGCATGTGCATCTTCAATCTCTATAACTACTTCATCATGAATATTCATGACTTGCACTCCTGTAGTACCATGTTTGGTATTATACTCAGTTAGATACTTCTCTAGTCTAATCATAGCAATCTTAATTGCTTCTGCATTAGTAGATTGTATAGGAGCATTAGAGGCATCACCTGCACCTTTAGCTAAGAAATAACGTCTTCTCCCAGTCTTACTCATTACTAAGTACCCATCTTTATTAGCTAAGTTAACCACTCCTTTAAGGTATTTAGCTAAAGTAGGTAAGTTGTTCTCTAGGCCTTTAAGTATATCACTAGCTACTCGCATTCTATTCTCTGCGCTGTGATGATTATTAATATATTCAGCTAGTACTTGATAAATTCTAGGTGACTTAGCTCCATAAAAGAACGCAAATAAGACTTGCTTATGCACTGTTCTAAGATCGTTTAAAGTATAGGTATAATTATCAACTTTAATAGTATTATAAGAATTGTTGATAGTAACAGGCTTACCAAATATAGTACTGAAGGATGTTGTAGCTAAGTACGAATGTAAATCTCTACCTTTTTCTACAGATTGCCTAATCTTCAATTCTCCTGAATAATCTCCTGCTACTCTAACTTCAGCAGAATCCATATCACATGTAATAAAGGACTTGCCTTTTGCTGGTATGAAGAATGCACGCAGCTCTCCTCTTGGAATATTCTGTAAATTAGGACTCTTAGAAGATAACCTACCAGTCTCAGTAAAACATTGTGTATGATCTGTATGAATATATCCACCTTCCAATTTCTCTAAGAAGGATTCTCCATAGGTTGATATTAACTTATCATACTTACGTAATTCTAGTAGAGTTATAACAAATGGATGTATAAATACTGCTTCAGGGTATTCAGTTAAATATGTATTTAATGCGTTTTCTCCCGTAGACTTTTTTCCATGTTTATCTGTAGGTGGTGTTAAATCTAACCTATCAAATATATCTAGTAATTGAGTAGAAGACCTATAATTTATATTACCAGAATTCTGATTTTTAATCTTAGAGTTATTACCAAATAAAGAAGTTTGGACAGAAGATTCTGTTTTCCTTTTTCTAGTGTATTTTCCTCCCCTAAGCTTTGTATACTTTTCTGATAATCCTCTAATAATAGCATCCAACCTCTGTATTACATCTTCTTGGTGTTTTTCCCATCTAGCTATAGCAAGCTTCCAACCTTTTACGTCAATCCTACAACCTCGCACTTCCATACCAGCTAATACAGGTATTAGATTATTATCTATGTGCATAGCTTTAGATAGCTTATCTTTTGTTAGCCTTTTAACTAGAATAGAGTGCAAGGTTAATAGGTGTTTAGTGTCATTACCAGCATACTCTAATTGATCATTAGATAATGTGTCTCCATAGACATGCTGAGTAAACGATAGTCTCATTATCTCTTTTTTACTAGATGAGGTTAGATTTATATCACAGAAGTATTTCAAACTGTCAATTAAAGAGGCTGATAATTTCTTACCATTATTAATTATCTGAGATGCCAGCATAGTGCAAAATACATTAGGTATTTTAATACCATAATTACCTAGTATATATGCAGTATCAAATTTGGCGTGATGAGCTATAATTAGCTTAGAGGAAAGGCACTTTAATAGAGTACGTATTTCATCTCTACTATATTTAGAGGTATCTAATACATTAGTGATTATTCTAGCATCTTGAAGAAAGGAAAGTGCTATTGCTAGCACTTTCCCTGTTCTGGGGTTTAATGAAGTGGTCTCTAAATCTAATGCGACTGTGTCAACACTATTTAGAGTCTCTAGTAGGGAGGGTGTTTTTGGATTGAATTGCATCATTAACCATTTTAGTAGTTGCTCCATAAGATATCTTGAAATCATCAGGAGTTACACCTTTAGCAGAAGCTGTATTCCAGCCTAATCCTCTAAGTACTAGTCCTACGTCATTAGCTGCTTCTCCTATAGAAGAGTAGATTAATCTAATATCTTTGTTATATTCTTTAGCAAGTCTTTTTAGAAGCCTGTCCATCTGAACTTCATTTATCCTTGACCTATTATCTTTACCATCAGTAAAGACATTCACCACAATCCTACCTCTTTTCTTCTTACAAGCCTTATGCACTTCTTCTACGATTGTATCATATAATCTTGTCCATTGCATTTGAGCTACAAATGCGGGGTATTGGACATCAAAATCAGTTACTTTTTCAGCCCTTGATCCAAAGATTATAGTTTTTACTTTAGCTTGTTTGAGTTTACTCATTGACTCCTTATACATTTCAGTAACAGTAGTTACTAAGTGTCTCATACTCCCACTACCGTCAACGATGTTTAATACTCTTGTTTTCATAAATAGTTTTTTAAATATAATAAGTTAGTGTAAATTATTTTCATGTTCTTAGCATAAGTAGGACTTGTGGCATATCCAGTCCTTTTAAATTCATCTATAATGTTATAAACATTAGATGAGTCAGCAATAGCTAAGAACTTTTTATAGCGTTCAGATTTATTACCTTGAATAAATAATGGTATATCCTCTATACCGCTATATTTGTCTTTGTATACTCTAAAAGGCTCTTTAGGCAGGTCATCATCATATCTGACAAACGCACCTTTAGGAAATTTAATAGAACCTGCATTGTTATATAATCTGAATAACTCAGATTCACCATATCTAGTTTCTAAGCATATCATAGATATAAGAAAGTCCTCATTAAAATGATACTTATTTGCTACTTTCTTTATATCCTTTGCATTAGCATCTAGAAATCCTTTTAGAGCATTAATAATATTATTGCTTAATAGCTGACTCTTCACCGGTGCATTGTATACTAATGTAATAGGAGTATATACTACGTCAGGTAGTACAGCTTTTCTATAATTTTGTATACTATTGGCAACGGTAAATGGCCAGCATATTAAACAACAAATAAATAGTAATCTTTTCATAAAAAAAATTAGTTGTTACCTAACAAAGGTAACAAAAATTTCTAACTTGGCCTATATACACCCTCAAGGAAGGTCTTTATAATACCTCCCCAGAAGCCATCCAATGTAGTTTCTGGATGAAATTGCGATCCTAGTCTAAGCCCATCTGCTGAAATAAATGCTTGTATGCATCTATTACCATAAGTAGGGCCTGTATTAACAACATGAGGCGAATACTCTTGCCCAAAATCATTAAATCTAGGTTGGTATAAGCTTTGGGTAGTTAGTGACCTATTACCACCTAAATAGGCAAAAGGCATTAAATCGTTTGGCCAGTATTTATCAAAAGCAACCCATTGATGGTGTCTGCATGATAATTTAGCCCAGAACGCACCTTTAGACTTAGAGCCATTATACGAATTTACGTATTTAGCGCTAGTAGTACCGTCTTCTATTGTAGTAGCTGTACTAAAATTAGACAGTGTTTTATGCGGTCTAGCCGGGTCTAGCATATAATCACCAGGAGGCACTTTAGATGGCAGGCTTTCCATTTCAAACCTGATCCACTCTAATCTGTTTAAAGGCTCATATAAATGCTGACGTAATAGGCCACCCTTGTATTGAATATAAGACTGGAAACCTCTACAAGTATGGATAGAAGGTATACCTTCCTCTTCTAGGAACGAGTATATGCTATCCCACATCTGTAGATAAATCTCTGGAGCCCCAGTTTTAAAAGTAACCGCTGAAGCATTAATTACATCAGGACCACCTATAAATAACACAGCGTCTAAAGGCTTTAAAACTTGCTTAAGCAAGTTAAAGTCAATGTTCCTTTTAACGTTGTCTACTAATGGCATAGTAAGCATCACAGGATAGATATTTAATGATTCTAAATATGTGATGTATTCATGAGGCACACCTATGTACCCATCTTTAGTTCTTCTAGTAATAACCCCTACAGAATATTTCTTATTGTAAGATTCTTGGAGCGGAGATTTCTTCAGCAATGTCATGGGCTTTTTTATAAGATGATTCGTTATATTCAATAAAGTCTGCATAAGATGTAAAACGATTAGTTAGCTTTGTATCTAGCTGAAACTGTTTTTCGTTAAACCAACGTCTAAACTGATTTGGATTACTGTCGAACACTAAGCTACTGTTATAGTAGAATATGAATTGTGCTTTGGACTTTTGCATCCAAGTTTTGCACCATCGCAACTCTTCGATTATCTCCTCTCTAGTCTCTAAACCTAGGCTAGTATTAAACCCTTTTGAAGCTACTAATTCATTTATATAGCCTTCTCTGCCTGCTCGCACTTTTTCAGACAATACGTCTAAGCTAACTATAGATAAATCTTGGAATGCCTCTACACATTGCGCATATCTGTTGCAAGTATTAAAAAGACCTTCTAAGTTCATGGTAATTCTACTATACATGTATTTTTTATACGTGCTAAGAATTACACTAGCTTTTTGTGGGGTGATAACAACGCCATTAGAAAGCTGATCTCTCCTACCTCTATAAATGTCAAAAACCTCATTTATAGGGTAGTGATTTTTCGTGCCTTTTTCTTTAAGAAACATATGCTTAGGCAACTTTCCTGTAACTACTGCTACATCTTCTTTAGGTTTTATTAGCGTAACGCTCATATTAAATATGATTATAATTAATGTCTAAGTAATCATTAGTCGCAGCCATAAACTCATCTTCATTAGAGTGCAACTGGTTTATTTTAAGAATATCAAGCTGTACTTGATAATTCCAATCCTTCCAGAGTTTAGGAGGTTGTCCTATTGTGAACATTAATCTACTATACATCATCATAGTAGATTGCAACCTACCCGCTGGAAGTACCGTTCATAAGGCTTTAAACGAGTTTTCGTCTTTAACCTTACCTTTAGTCCTATCAAAAGTAAAGTTACCAGTAGTACTGTCATAACTCATACTTAAATATTCAGCTACTTTAGCCTTCCAGGCATCGCCTGTATTACTAGCACATATAGAAGCTATTTGCTCTTTAGCTCCTGTATGTAAATTACTATATTTTTTATTAGGGGTTAGCCCTAATTGCTTAGCTCTAGCTTTTAATGCTTCTGCTACAAATCTAAAGTGCTCTGGCTTCATTTTATTACTTCGGTGCTTCTCTTTAGTACTTACTGGACTTCTGTATGCGAAGAACCCACCTAAAATATCTGTAAAGTATGCTGCCCAAAGCGGTTTATTTACTTCTGATCTATAGTAACCTATTAACCTATCTAGTTCATCTAAAGTTACCTGTTTACCTATAGGGACTATATGCTTATACTCTACGTATAGAGGCTCATTAAGAATCTCATTTAGTCTACTTCTAAAAAGCATGGCGTACACTATAATAGGAATAAAAGCTAAAATTCCTAGTTGTACCCATTCTACTAAATCAATCTTCTGACCTCCGCTGGAATCTTTACTCCGGAACTCAATAATCATAGCTGGAATAGATAATGAACAAACATTCGCTAATAATCCATATGCTATATAGATATATATATCTCCTGTATAATATTCATTTAATTCCAACCTAAAAGCTATGACCATATTAATAGCAATATTAATTAAAGTCATAATTAATACTCTGCTATCCTGTAATGCTTCAATTATTAAATGGCCAAGTTTGCGAATCAACATAGGAGATTAGTTTATCTAAATCATTGCTAATTTTAGCACTATCTGTATAACTTTTAATGTGCTCTCTAAATTGCGGTATAATAGACGCATCTAGAAACACAGGCTTTCCTAATGATAAATATTTAATAAACTCTAAAGTAACTTGAAGTCTCTCATCTTCATCAGAAAATAAACGTGGAATGATTTTAAACATCAATAGGCCTAGTACAGTAGCAGTGGCTCTGTCGTCAGGGTTGTCTAAACTAATTAATTCAGTGTTATTCCCGTCAGCTAATCTAGCTTCTGTACCGTCTACAATATCTTGGGAATATAATACATGATACATAAACACTACTAAAGCTTTAATAGCTTTATCTCCAAGTGTTAATTCTTCAGCATTATTAATTGGAGTATTACGTAATTTAGCGCTCCAACGTGAAACAAATCCTAGTCCTTCCATTTTAGAAACTTTTTTGAATTAAAAATAAAGTGTAAAAATTTACCGAGTGCGTAAGATGTAAATACTTCTGCAAAGAATCTTAAATCCTTTTTAAGTTCTTTATTCTCTCTCTTCAAACCCTCATACTTTAATCTCGCACTATAAGCAATCGGATCCAGATCTTTAAAATTATACCAATACTCGTATAATACATGGTATTGTTGCATTTGGTCCTCAGATAATACCAAGTTAGCAGCAGTATTTAAAGGCATTTTCTTGACGGTATCTCTCTCCTCTTTAATAGCTCTAAGTCTGTTATTTAGATTACTGATCTGTTTTTGTAGGTTTTCAACCGTTACCTGATTAGTATCAATCCTACCACGAAGCCTTTTACTCTTAGCTTCTAAATGCTGCATATAAGCTATAACACTAGGATTTTGTGTTCGCCCATACCAATTAAAACAACCTTCAGTAGCATCCACTGCATGGCCTGATGTATCTAATACAGTGAATTTAGGAGGTAAGGGAGTAGCAGCGTTATTAAAATATCTAGCATATTCATGAGTATCCACCTTTATACGATCATTAACTCCTCTCATATAATTTTACATTTTTTGTAATTATACAATAAGTAGGCTACTCGATTTAAGTAGCCTACTCTTAATTTAATTATTTCTCTTTTTTGAGAGCTCTTGAGACAGCATAAGCTGTAAATAACTTTCAAGTGGATTTACTTCTTGTCCAGTTCCTGAGATGATTGATGTAGGAACTTTCTTATTTTTAATGGCCTCAGTAATGTATTGTATTCTTAAGGTCTTTTGGCCCTCTATGTATTGCACTTCAGGAGATATCTTATTACCAGCAGTGTATGCTAATGCTTCAGTAGCAATTTCAATTTTTCTAATCTCATTATCCGCTCTAGCTACTTTTACTTGGGCTAACTTCTGCCTAAGTGATAACTCACTTTCTTTTTCAGCAGTTTCAACCTCAAATATTTTTTGAGCTCTCTCAGCTTCTAGATTAATAAGCCTTTTTGCTTTTGCAACCTCTGCCTGACTAATAGCTAATTCTTGTTCAGCAGCCTGTTGTCGCTTAGTTAGCTCCATCTCTTGAATCTTAGCAGTTAAGTTTGATTGAGTATTTAATCTCTCAGTAAATTCATCGCTAGGAGCTAGTGTAAATTGTACTGCTGATGTTTTTATACCCAATGTAGTTAACTCTGTGGCTGTAGGGTTAGTTTTATCAATAATAATCTGATACTTCTCATTAGGAGTATAAGTACTGACTATACTATCTTGTTGTATACTAGTAGGCCCTGATTCCTCACTTCTAGTCACTGAAGTATAAGTACCTCGATTAAGTTGTTCCTGTATTAAATTCTGTAATTCAGCCCGTTTACCATGATTAAAGTAATCTATAGCAGTCATTTGTTTAGTAGCAGTCTGCACAACTGCATTAAGCTGCATGATTAATATCTTATTGGTAAACTGCTCCTCTGTTTTATGCTTTATTACAATATCACTAAAACCTTCTTTGTCATCTGGAAGAGAAAACGTAGTAGATATTTGCATCGTACCAGACACCATGTCATTAAATCTGATATCGAATGTATCTACTAACGTAATATTCTTATCCCAGATATCTTCTCTACCCCACTCATTAAAATAATACCCACTTTCTGAAACAACTTTAATTCCTCCTAAAGGTTTTTGTATGTGAGTCATCTTACCGCGCTCATTGTAACTAATACTATTAGTAATAGTGCTAGTTAATGCTAATAATCCTCCCCACAACATGACTGCTTTAATACCAGTTAAAAATGGCGGAATATTAAATTCCTTATTAAATTTATCTGTAGAGAATGTACTCATTACAGATACTCCTAATGCGATTATTAATAATATGATTATAAATATGGACATATTAGTCTACTTTTTGAGTGTTTTGATTTGATACATTAACAAGAGCTTTCTGAGACTCTTCAAGTAATTTTTCACGCTTAGCTTCTTCCTCTTTTAAGAATTCTTCAAAGTCCTTCTTACCTTCGAATAGTTTATATTCAGTTGATTGGTAATTGTCAGGGTTGAAGAATTTTTTATACATCTCATAAAAAGAGTATTGGTTAGCGTATGGAACTCCTTTAAAGTAGATAAACTTATTATGCTTACCTTTGTATGAAGGAGTACTATATAAACTACGATGTCTATGTACTTCGTAATACCTGCCTATGACGAATGCTACAATGAATAGACCTACAAAATAGGTCCACTTGGGGGCGTTAAACTCATAACTAGTAGGCTCCTCTTTAGGGACTACTTGATTACGCTTAGCCATTAACTCCTTGATATTAGTAGTTTTAATGACTGAATCTCCATCCTGCGCTTGAATATTGTTCATAAACAAGGTAAGTAGTATACTTACTATTAGCAGTACTAATACTCTATTTTTCAATTTTGATTACTTTTTTTATTAAATTAGATAGATTATAAGTCCAATCTTTATAAGTATTTAAAAACTGCCCTCCGCCCTTTAAAGCGATATTCCTACATATTGTATGCTGTGCTTTAAATACTTTAGGATCAAAGGTACTCTCTTCTGTTAATTGAGATATACCTATATGAATCCTATGACCTTGGTCAGCTAAACGTAGTGCTTCCTGCATTGTTTTTATAGCATTCAGCTGTATACTACGTTTAGACTCTCCAATAGCTGTAATAATATAAAGACTAGTATCAATATATAGTCTCTCTTCTGCACTTAAATTCTCTACTACTTCAAAGTAGGGGTTAAGTTCCTTTTTTGCTATGTCTTTCCATCCATGGCACTTGCCTCCTAGGTAAATTTGAGGCATTTGTGTTTCTACTAAATTTGGATCTATGACATCTGGTATTGCTTTCTGCATAAAATCGAATCAAATGTTGATCAATTATGTTTCCGGTGGATAATAGTTCTATTCTATAGGCATCGCCCATGTCATTACCTTCGGCATCTCTTACTATACCAACATATTTGTTATGCTGGACAGTAGCAAGATGAATCATACTATCAATTTGGGGGTTAGTTAACTGCTCAATAGCAACATTTAAGTCGCTTTGATTCCTGTAAAGTTCTGATAAATCGTAGATTAATTCAGATTGTACGGGAGTTAATTCTAACTCTGGCTTTTCTTTTGGATTGTTGGTAACTACTAATGCTACAGTTAATAATGAGCATAAAATAATCCAAGGTAAACTTTGTTTTAACATGGTATCTCGTTTACAGTTAATACTTGTACATCATACTTACCATCATCATCATCGCAAGTATCAAGTACTCTACCTTTTGCAAGTCCTTTAGTTCCTGCAGTTTGTGTAATAACATCCTCACGTCTTACACTATCCTCATCTAGATAACTTATTTTAACTTCGAATATCGGCATTTTTTAAAAGTTTTATAAGGTCCATATGACCTCGTGAAAGTATTTTCATTTTAGTTAACCAATTCGCATAAATAATACAGCCTTTCCTAAAATCCTCTTTACCACTAGATATTACTTGATAATTTTCAATTAATATACTACATAGCACTAATGCTCTAAGAGGAGTGATATTATTCTTCCACTTATATGCAATTTCTCTTTTAAACTTGGCCATATAAGTGGCCATTGGATCTGCGGTATGATCTATAAGTGCATACTCTTGCTGTATACATATTTCATAACGCAAAGCATTAGAGAAATTTAAATCCTCTACAGTTATAAGACTCTTTGTGAGGGTGTCGAATAACATTCCGGAGATTATAGCATGTGGATTATTGGTATATTTATTTATACGCTCGGCAATCTTAAATCCTAAAGACTTAAAGGGTTCATATAATATTATCTTATACTCATTAGGATTACTACGACCTCTTTTATAAAGGTCTATGGCAGTTTCTATTTCAGGGGATGATGACCTAAGGGTCAGAGATTTAAACGTTGTAGTTTTTTGGTACATAACTTGATAAACCAATTATTCCTACATTAAATAGAACAGAGTCTCTATATAGTATACCAAATACTAGTATTACTATTGAGGCAAATCCTACTATTAATCTAGGCTTTAAACTTATTCCAAATCGCATAGGTTCTAACTTCGTTTAGTCTAATGTTAAGTGCTTTCTCAGCATGTAAGATAGTGGCCTTTGCTGCCCGTATTTCAGACACTTGATGATATCTAAATTCTTTAAATCTAGATGAATTAGATATTTTATTATACTTGGCTAGAGCTTGAACTGCTCTAGTAGCTGCGCCAGCAAGCTCACGCTTACTCTTTATAGCTAAAATACCTAAATACTCTTGCCTAGCCTTCTGATTTCTCTTTAATCTTCGTTGCTTGATTTTTACTCCCTTATCGGGATCCTCGGAAATTCTAAATGTTGTTCCGTCATGACTATACCCGTCTAGAGAGACTCCTTTCTCTCTAAGTATACTAGCTAGCCCGTATTGGGTTGTAGGGGCTACTCGTGTAAATGCTGTTTCCATATATATAAAAAATAAGGGTAGCCTGAAAGCCTGAAATAGGCTACCCTAGAAAAAAATTACATTACATATGCATAAATACTTGTAATGCATGAAAGATCTAAATAGGATGTTTTATATAGCTCATCCAGATGAAAATTTGGTTGTAACTGATCGTGGATTTTTAATATACGTTTCCATCGGTCTTTTCTCTTCTTCCTCTTCTTTTTACTACTACTTTCAACTCCACCTGAGGTTAGAATAATCAATCTCCACATTAACTCTTTTTTAAGAAGCTTTTTAAGCTTTTTCTGAAGCTTTAACAAATGAGCGACTTCTACCATCTCATCTGTGTTTTGATCTGCAGTCATTAAAAATCAGGGTTATCAGTAATTAAACGTTACGAGACTTAAGATGTGGTTACCTACTTTACCAATTACAGTGTGTAGTGTTTTTTGAGGTATCCTTTTTACTTTACGTTGAATCTGAGTCTTAGGAACTTCTATTATCCTGTAGACTACAGCATAGCTATTTCTAGCGTCTAATATCTTCCCAAGATTTAGACAACTACTACTTTCAACAGTACTAATAGGTACGCATTGATAAATAACTTTCTCAGAACTATCTCCCTTACTATATTTTAATTGGCCAACTACTATAGCAAATCTATGTTGATCTGCATCAACATCATTATATGCTATAATATGACCTGGTAAGGCTGTTTTAGGGTCCTTAGCAGCTGCTTCTTTTGCACGTCTGCTAATCTTAGTATGCTTGTACATTAAGTAGATTTTTTTGGTAAAATTCTAAGCTAGTTCCAAAATTTAATTCCCCTGGCAATCCAATAATACTCTTAGCTAGAAGAGTAGATGAATTAACTCCAGCAGCGATAGATGTTACGCGCGCCCTCTCTCTTAGGTTTTTAAGTAATAAGTGTGTTAAGTGCCCAGAGAAAGTAGTTAATCTTAAATCTAGATCACTCATCGCGTAAGCGATATTAGGCTTTCTAATTGTATTAAAAAATTGTCTCCCGTACTCCTGAACAATCAATGAGCAATAGTACTCATCAGTTACTCTAGGATGTATTCCATACCCAATAAAGGGTACAGCACCTGTAAGCTTACTATTCTGCGATAAACTAGCAAATATAACGTAATTACCATATTTGGTATTCGCTATTACTAATACTAGTTTATACGAACTATCTTGCGACTTAATAGTCAACATTTGTTCCAGTGTATGATTTGCCAACACATACCTATTCACTTGCTGGTCTGTCATAATTTTTCTATTTATCCCAATTACTTTTTAATGTAAAATTATATGTTATATAATGTGTATCTAGGGGCTTATATGTAAATACTTTATACACCGCCCTAGCAAATAATACTAGTATCATAAAGATACATCCCAATGGAAAAAGAATCATCCCTTCAAATTTTAGTTTGAACCACGAATATGGCCTATTAAAGACCTATTATATATAGCTGATAATGATTTTCTCTTACTAGCTGCAAGCATTCTAACTCTGCCTGGAGGTAGAGTATTTGCAGTTACTTGTGGATAATAATGGCTTATAAGCTGCGCATCAGTCATTGACGTCACATTGGCCATAGCAGTTCTTATTTGACCTGCCATTTTTTTATTTGTTTTTCTCTTTTTTCTTTTGTTATCTCTTGCAGACATAGCGTTGAATTGTTTTTTTACTAAAAATGATAAAAAAATCAAGCAAAAAGCATGGCCTTTAGCCTGATTCAATGCTATAATTACTCAATTAAAGCTTTTTTATTCCTTTATGTTTAGATCTGTATAACTCCATTTCTTGGCGATACTTACGTATAGTGCGTGTATGCACTTTAAGTACTTCTGCCATCTTTACATCACTCCACCCTAATTCAAACTTCTCAGTTATGAAACTTCTCCAATATTGTAGCTTTTCTTTTTGCTTCTCTTTAAATTCCTTACTAGTAGTGTATACATAAGGATAATAAATCTTATTATCTCTCCTAATAGTCGTTACTACATACATACTAAGTTCTAAAGTTTCAGCTATACCCTTATCGGTAAACCCTTTATTGATAAGGTCGAGAACATTTTTAATATTCTCTTTATTATCTACTAGCCCTGAACGTATAGCCCGTAATTGATCCTTATTTCTATTTAAACCAAGTGAGTTTCTGATGCAAGTTACTCTTGCAGTCTTTACTTTAAGTTCAGCAGCTATCTCTGAATCACTCTTACCTGAGCGATACAATTCTTCTACTTCCTTTAACTCTTTTGTAGTTATATCATTACCACCACTCATACTACTTTGTTTTTTGAGTTGGAAAAAGAGAATTTGGGGGTAAAGCAAATTATACGCGGTTGTGCAAAAAAGTCCCCCAAATCTCTAGTTAGTTATCTTTTCGATTAGAGGAGAAATTATAAGAAGACTTACTGTTCGCCGGCTTCCTATAATTCTATCTCTAATCAGTATTTAGAAAGTAAGGCAGAGGCTCTTTAACTTTATACTATCCTACCTCTGCCTACTTGCTGGTTGCAACAATATATTTAGCTACTGTTTTAAATACAGCTACTATCTTAGGACTTTCGTAAGTATAGAATAATCCATCTAAGCCGCTATTAGTCATAATAATGCATCTATTATTAGTTATATTAACAGCAATATGCTCATTCTTCTCAATCCGGCCTACTACATCCATTAACCAAGTCCAATCACTAGTATACTTAAGTTCACTAGTGGTCAACACCGATTTGGGCATGTAATCTTCCTTTTCTTTGAAGTGCCAAGCCCCATCTTTAAATTCCCCTCCCATATATATCGCTATATGATCAATGGGCATTAATGTTCTTTTTTTCATTAGGCTTTCTTTAAAGGGTTTATTACTTTATATCTCTTATGAAATGATAATGAAGAACTTCTACTATGTGCCGTTCACCATAGATAATATGGTCGATATTAATATCACATTTACTGCTCAATGCAGGGTAAAGTACTGTTAAGCAAAACTCAAACCAATGATTCCAATGCGTATACTTATCAGCAGATTTTAAAGCGTATCTAATTTTATGATTACTCGCTCTAGCATTTTTATTAAAAGATGCAAATAAATCAAATTCCCAGTCAGGGAATAGATATGTTACCATCTCAATGATCTTTTCTCCTTGCTCCTTAGTTAAGGGAGTTCCTGTATTAAGTTCTACCATTTTATCTTTTTAAATCGTTTTCGACTATTTGCTGGACAGCTAGAGGCCTTCTTAGATTTAACATACTTACCTCCTTTAGCCGCTGAGCTTGAACTAAGAAACTTAGTCCTGTAGTATTTATTACTACAAGAACTAAGGCTTACAAGTATTAATACTATTAGTAACTTTTTCATTTATAAAGTTATTTTAAGTGTTAAATTAGTTTCTTTAATCTATTTAATACATCTTGTGATGTGTGCTTATCAAAAGGATATTTAGCTTTTCTATACTCTGGAACATAAAATAAGTCCCAATCTTCTAATTTATAGTGGTTAGAAATTTGACCAGTAGGGAGCATGGCAACCACTATAAACCATCCACCACCAAAACATTCTTCACCATCATAATTTTTTCTACTCTTATAAACATCAAATTTACCTCGAGATGCCCACTCGTTAAAAAGTACAGCATTATACAGTTTTATAAGCTCATAAAGTTCATTAAATGTATGATAGCCGTCACTTAGTTCTCCAAGATCTAATCCTGAATTAATTAGCGTTTTATTCTGCGCATCAATAAAGGATTTTAGAGATAGTTTATCTGTTTTACTCATAGTAATTCTATTTCAATAATTTGTTTGTTAACTGCTTTTTTATTTGGGTGTAATAAGTCAAATACTTCTTTAGTTATTTCGTGAAATTCATATGTTGGTCCGTAACGTGTGTCTATAAGTCCCCAGTAATATTTATCATCATGCTTGAACATTTGAACAAATGTAGGATCTTCCCCTGCCAGAGCCGTAACCAACTCTTCCCATTGTATCTTAGGAATGCTCATATCCTTTATATATCTCTGGTAAGCTTTTTCATTTTCTTCTGCAGGTGTAGTGAAGTTATTCTCGCTAATGTATGGGTATTTATATTTAGCTAGTAATTCGAATTCGTTGATAAATTCTTTCTTGGTTAATTGCTTCATATTATCTAGAGTTTATGATTGAGGGCTCTGAGCCTCTTATATGTGTTATATAGAAAAATTCACCATTATCCCAATCATTCTTTTTTAGGAAATCTACAACTTCTTCATTAATAAATACTTGTTCTGGCTTTATCTTGAGATAAGATCTTAAGTGTTCGATATGATTGTTAAAATCACCAAATCTCCCCGCGTGCCTAAATTGGTTTTGATGGGACAAATAATGCCCTACACTCATATTATTAATGATTGTAGTTAGTTGTTTTTTATTGGTGGGTACCGCAGTATGACCCTTTAATACAGCATTCTTTAATGTATTTAATATTCCTATAAATGTGTAGTAAAAATCATTATCTCCAAATCTAATTCCTAAATGCTGTAAATTTGATGTTGCATTGTTAGTCATTATTTCTTATATTTATAGTTGTCAAACCTGAAATATACTAAGACTAAACTTGGAAGTATTCCCTTGGATCAGATACTCTTAGTCTCGTAAGTAATTCTACTCGATTAGAGTTTAATCTTTAGCCTTAGTACTTCGGTTCCCCCTAGAGTAATAAATGCTTACTAGCATCTAAATTAATTAAGTACTAGGAGGGGGAGTTATAGTCGTTAAGCCTGTGTTATTTCTAAACTCTCCGTATTTCTCAATTATCTCTTCTTTTGTCATGATTTATGTGTTCCTTCCACACCTCTAGCTACTCTATCGTTAGTACGAGCATTAAGCTCTTTTAATGCTAAAGTAATATAGTTAATAGCATTAGATGTTTCATTACTTGGTAGCTTATTATAAAGGTAAGTAAGTCTATTGATCATCATTCCTAATACCTCTTCATTTGTAGTACCATCATTAATAAGTACTAACTCTTCTTCTTCAGCTTTTTTTTCAATAAACTGCACAGTTTGGGTATTATTGGCATTTTCAAAATTTCTCAGTTCGTACTTATGACCTTCTGTTAATACATTCATTTTTTTTTCGTTTAGTTATATAATTAAATATTATTTGATCTTTTTCTTGATATTCAAATTTAAGCTTAGGCGGTTCTCCAGTAGTGAATCTAAATTCTATGGTTTCATCTTTAAGTGTGATAAATAGCTGGTTTTTCTTCTGCTTGAAAGATTTATAAGTCCATCTTTCATGTAAATTAATGATTAACCCATCATTATCTAACCACCAGTTAAATACCTTACTTGTTTCACTTTTAAGTTTTAATTTCATTATTAGTGAAAGACTTTAAAGTATTAATTAATCTGTTAATATCGGCAATTGATTTATACTCGCCCAACTCAATGACAGCCTTACTATCTTCATATATAAATAGATCAAATCTAGTTATATTACTTCCTTTCCGCCTAGTGACGCATACCTTTGTGTATTCACCTATATCATGATAATATACATCAAAATTCTCACTATTAAAGTTAGTATCATTTTTAAGTCTCTTAAATTCAAAGTTTCCTAATATTAAATCCATTAGTTATTGAGTTCTTTTAGCACTTGAATAGTTTTGATTATAGTAGAGAAAGAGACATTCGTACCTATTTTAACAGTATTAAATAAAGGTTTATTTGTTATATACACTGACTCAAATCTTGCTGCTTTTTCTGTGGTATTATTTACCACATATAAATAAAAATTAGAGAACTCTCGCCTATAAATAACTTGATGTGCATCAGCCTCTGCACGGCGACTAAACTCTAGATATTCAAGCTTAATTATTTTAGCTTTTTGATCCATGTGTGGTATTTTTATTTAGATACGTGTTGTAGATAATTAGTCATAAAGGAATTATGTAGTATACTATTCTTAGCTTTTTCATATTCTTCTTTGGATAATGCAGAAAAATTATCTTCATTACTTAAACGCGTTGCACCGCTGTAACCACTATAAGACATCATATAATGCGAGCCTGTGGCACGTATTATTACTGATTCTTTATAAAAGATGTATCCATCTCTTGTTAAATGGTCGAGCTCTTGCTTATTTACTTTAGCAAATACTACTCCATTATATACTCCATTATGTATAGTGTATTGAACATAGTTATTTACTGCTTGTAGTTCGTATATTTTAGCATTTAGTGCTGTACTATCTAATTGCTGCCCTGTCTGCTCTGCTTCCCTCTTAGATAATTCTTTTGCTAATTGCTGGTCTGTAAAAAGTTCTAGGCCCATTATTATAAGGTTAAATAGTCTAAAATTATTTTAACATCTTCAATACTATTTGTGGATTTAAGAATAACTTCAGAATAATCGTCAGCATCTTTTACAGAAATTGTCCACAAGTTACCACTTAGTTCTTTCTCCATTCTTTATAAAAAGTATAGTTTAGGTAAACCTAATTTGTAAATATTATGTAGATCTTCTAATGTAGCGGGACAGCCGAATATGTTGTTATCATATATAATTACTTCTAACATCATCATGGCTAAGAATGTAGATACATCTTTATGCATATCTATAGATTTTAAATAACTGGCAACTAATACTGCCAGCTCTCTTATCTGATTATGACTTCTATTGCTAATAGCAGATATAGTTTTTATTTGATTAGTTGTCATTGAAGTCTTTTAAATTATATATGTGTAGCCCAAGTCTATTACTAGTCTTTGGATTAGTAAATTCTTCTACAGTTTTCCAATTGTTTGATTTAAGCGTGTTGGTTGAATAATTACTCATTTGAGTAGTACATACTAACAAACCATAATCTAATGCCTTAGCGAGCCTAACACGTAGTCTGTTGGTTAGATTATTAACACCTTTCTCACGATAGTTAGGATTAACTACAACATTTGAAGAAACACACGCACCGCAGCATCCTGGCATAGTCGTAAGCATGAATGATGTTATAGACTCGTGTTTATTATCCGCAGGTACAATCTCAATACGGATTGAATTAAGTCCTCCCGCATCTTTAAATCCACCATAATAATCCAAAGTTGATTTGAGCTTATCTATGGTGGGTATATCTACATACTTAGTATCATTATTCCCTTCAGGATCAGTAAATATCATTACAATACCAACTGCATTACCTACTAATTCAGATAACTTACTTAAGTATTCTTCAATTATATCATTCATACTATATATATTTTAAGGTTAGAAAATATTAATATAAGCCAGTGCAATAATACTCACCTTTATACTTGTAAAGTGGCCAATAGTCTACGCCACTTGGAAATTTATCTACAAGATGACATTCTAAGTATTGGTCTAAATCTTTTATACTATTACTATTTGTATCTTCTAATAACTGCTTAGTACAACCTACTATGTTATCACGAACTTCATCATCGACATCATTAATGTCTTCTGTAATAAAGAGCTTAGGTTTAGGATTTTTATCAGTCATTTGTATATCCAATAGTTTTACTTGTTAATTAAAATCGATTAGGGGTAGGATCAGGATCTACTAGAGGATCAGGATCAGAACCGATATTACTGCTAGCTACCCATGAGTTATATCCCTCCACAGGGTATGTAAATTTATTACCTGTTACATTATCTTGAACTAGATTATTTAAATCAACTTTTTTTTGACTTAAATAATCACTAAGTATTGCAATCCATGGAGATTGAGGGGAGTGTTTGCTTAATTCGGTTAATAACAACTTAACACGGTACTCAGTCAGCTTCTTAACTTTTTTAGGTGGGCTATCTTCATAACTTTTCCATTGAATATCAAACCCAATATTATTATATACTTCCTTATGTATAGGATTGTTTAGGTACTCAATAAACTCTTTTGAAGTACTTAGTGTATATATATTTTTTACATTGTTACGTTTTATCCTACTTGTAAGCCCTTCTCCACGAGACCTTAATATCTCATCATTATTTAGTATTATGTCTTCCGCGCTAGTTAGTTCATCATAGCTCTCTATAGTAGCTCTCTTATCTTTAATGCTCATAATTATATTGTTATTGTAATAAAAATATTACAAGGTAGTATTAGTTTCACTGACATAGAATAAAAACCATAAACTGTTTTGTTTAAAGTTTAAAAATTTACTACCTTGTAATTTGTCTTCAGTATTTAAAATGTTACGGGTCTCTTATTTGCATAGCTTTAATGGTTTATATTAATTTCTCTAAAAATTCCACTGGGTGACAACCACCCATATTCATTAAATAATGATGTAAATTTCCTGCAAATAGAGTTGCCGTACGCTTTTCAAGTAATTGTTGATGTACCAATGTTAACCAGTACCCATGCGCAATTACCTTAGGATTCTTCGAGTCAAAGAAAATTAATGTCTGATTATTCTTCTTTAAACTTGCCATCCTATTTGGCCTTTTACTCTTTATAAGAGTGTAATCGCATTCGTGGTTTACAAACTCGAATGCATAATTAGTCTTAAGTTTCCTTAAGACTTTAAGTAGCTTTTCTCGCTCTTTCGAGCTTAATATTACAAGAGCATTCATATTCAGTTCTCGTTTTTTGTTAAGACTTAATATTATGTATGTCGGTTAACGCACTATTGATTAACTTTAATCTATTTTCAATAGCCATTATTTTACTTTTTGTGCTTGCCTCATCTAACCATCTAAGGTTATTAGTTTTTGCACTTTGCAACGCTTTTACAGAGTATAATGCGTAATAATTTATGCATAAAACCTGATTAACAGCATGTACAGTACTTTTACCAGTAGCTTGTAAGGCTATGAGATCTTTGTAGGCTTTCTTTAATTTACTCATGGTGCGAATTTGATTCTTGTTTTAGTCTGTAGATACGCGTTAGATTCTTGTCTATAAGACTAGACCAATCTTTGTCTGCACTATGTATGTCAAGACCTTTAACTATTTTACCGTTGATTAGTAAAATATCATCATCGTCTTCGATGTACTGTATTTCGCTGGCTATAATAGCTACTTTAGCTCGCCTAATACCAGTTTTTAGCATTAGCATTAATATACCAAATAATAATACTGCGCCAGTTAATGCTGCTGTCAATGTTTCTAAGATTCCCATATTAAATTATTTCTAGTTCTTTTAAATCTTCTAATGTTGCGTGTCTCCAGTATTTATACTCTGGTCCTCTACTATGCGTTGTATCACAGATAGGAGCGCATAATACTTCTACCTTAATGTTGAAGCCTCCAAACCGCCTTTTACTGATAATGTAGTTACCAGTTAATTTTAGTTCTTCTGTAAATGCTTCCATTAATCTATAAAGCTATAGTGCCCGCTAGGAGTATACCTAGCCTTTACACACCTTGTAATTAGGTACTTTACTTCCTTAAGTACACTATTAACCGGCATTAAAGCATGCACATGCTTTGAAGATACTCTACTAGCTTTTAGTATGAGCATACGCTTTTTATTTGTAAGCGCTAAAAAATAATCGTTACGTTTAATTTCTAATTGAGGCTCTAAGGCATATTCGCCATCAGTTGTACTCACTTCTGTTATTACATCTAACATAACTAAAGTTGGTGAATTAATTCTAGTGGGATGTGTAGTACCTGCTTATTGAAGGTAGGACCTTCTGCAGTCTTATAATATCTCTTTTCATTTCTCCATACATGCTCATACCATAACTCTGTCCTAAGATTAAAAAGACAGAATATGTTAAAGCTAGTAAGTTCGATCATTGCAGGATATGTATAATACTTTATAGTTCTTTTAGTTAGACTTGAGTCTGTGTATCTACATATAGCCGCAAAGCATTGTTGAGGTGAGATATAATGTGGATCATTATAACTTTTACGAGGGAAGAAGTCCCAGTTATAGGCTTCTACTAATTGTTTTCCATTCTGGGGAATAAAAGACTTAGTCTCTTTTACGAGACTAGCTATTTCCTTAAAATCCATATTGTATGGAATATGCCATTAGCCATATATTAGAGGCTAATATATATATAAGCTTTGGAAATGTCATTACCTCATGGCCTGACCATTCGCCACTAAATATATTCCAATTATCTTCACTGGCTGACTCTACTACGTACACTACAAGCATAGAGCTGAGAGCTATTGCTGCTATTATAGCAGAGATTATCATAATGCTAACAAGAGTTACTGGTATGTAGCGGTCTAAATCTATAGTAGTTTCAAAGTTAATTGAACTTATAAACCGGATACCAAAGTACATTGCTAAGATACTTATGAGTATTATTACAAACTTTTTCATTTATTTATTTTTAGATTTAAAATCTGAATACATACTTATTATTTTATTACTACGTCTTAGCATTAGAGCTTTCTTAGCTCTAATAATTGTAGTTAAATTAACTTCTACAGTATTTATAGATATTGTACCGATATGCGCATTAAGTTTGACTAGTACTTTACCATCAAATGTACCTATGTAATAAACAACATCTGAGTATATATGACTGTCAGTACCAACATTACTCACTAATAATATGGTTTTACTGAGCTGTAATTTATCGTAGTGATACCAATTGTCAGTATCCTTAATAGTGTAGTTGTATGTTTTATAAATCTTAGAGATGTTAAAGATACTGATAAATATTATAGCTGCTCCAAAAGCCCCATACAACTTTACTAATGGCTCATCCATTACTAATAATGCTATTACGCTAGTTAAAACTAATAATATTCCACTAATGAATATTATCTTAAAAGCTTTCATTTCAAATTTAATTCTATACATTTTTTGAAAAATTTAAAAAGACTCCAAGCAGTATCGCTCTGCAACTGCGCTCTAGTTCAGGTGCTTTGATTAGGAGTCTTAAGTTTTTTTTACTTTTTTTGGTAGATATATAATGTGTCTAATGTTCCTGTTCCTTCTTTTACGGAGTACTCCATACTAGGAGTAATGAGTGTGTCTGATCTAATTTCTTTGGGATAGAATACTGCAACGAGCGTTGTTGCAAATATTCCAAAAAATAATCCAATGCTGAATGATGAAATACCGTCTTTCATTTTTAGATGGTTTTAAGGTGTATTAATTAAATTGACTTTAAGTCCTCTATAATTTTCTCATACAAAGCTATTTTAATGGTGTTTGTTTCCCAACGCCTCTTCCGCTGTAATTGCTCTATATAGTTATCTAATCTTCTTCTCATTTATTTTAGTTGCTTGCTGATTTCTTTGTAGTTGAATAACTTCGCCATTATTAGCTATATTATAACTTAAATCAACTACACATGCATTAATATAGTTAGTGGGCTCATTAAACTTCTTTAACTTAATACCTCCTTGTTCATGTATATGACCAAATATATGATACTCGGGCCTAATATTTGATATTATACGCCTTAATGCATGACACCCACATCTAACTCCTTCATGAGTACTATCAAGTATACCTAATGGAGGTCCATGAGTTATAACTACGTCAGTATATGAAGGGATGTTATTCCAACAATTTTCTATTTTATGCCTAGCACAATTAAATGCCCAATCTACTCCGAATGAAGGTGTAATAGGAGAGCCATAGAAATTAAAGCCTTCTATATTAATCTCCTCATTAATTAATGTGGTAAATCCATCATTTAATTCCTCCTTAGAGAAATACTTGGCATCTATAGATGTATCATGGTTTCCTGGTACGAATATCTTATGCTTATAAGGTAACTCCTTAAACCATTGAAAGAACTCGAGTAATTCTTCTGCGTTTACCTTTCTATTTTTTGTTATAGAAGCATCTCCGGCATGTATAACCATATCTACATCTGGGGGAGGATTTAGTGACTTGTGTTTATTATGAGTGTCTGATATTATCCAGATTTTCATATTAGTTTGCCTTTATGATACCATTTATTCAATGAGTTGTCAGCAGTTTTTCTAAACTCTGTTAATCCTGTGGATGGTCTGTAACTTAGTAGTTTTGTCATTTTCTTTAATTCTATTGTTCTCCATTTTTTATATGTTTTAATGCTTCTTTTAGCCCCATCTCTGTTAATTCATGGTATGATGCATTCGAATCGTCTAGTATGAATACACATGGAAAATCTCCTTCATGATTAATCTTTCTGACATATAGTGTATATCCTAATCTTTTTCGTTTGATTGCATCTATATGTATATTATACACAGTTCTTAACCAGTCTTTTAGTGCTTCTTGGCTAGGTGCAGCACAGCTCCGATTGTATTGACTATTACGCCGTTCACATAAATCTGCGAGGTCTACTCTGAATTCTACATCAGTACTACTACCGTTTTCTAAAAAAGGCTCATGTAAGTTTCCATGCCTATTGTAGTAGTAATATGTGGGAAGATTAAACCCTTTTTCTTTTAGGGTTTTAGCTGTTTCAAATGATATTAGTTGATCTTTTATTGCTGCTGATTTATCCATTTTTTAAATAATTTCCAGTTATCTTGGATTATAACAGCGTTGTTTAAATCCGCAGTGAATAATCCTTTATACCTTGAATTCCATCTCTTGTACGGTAATTTATGTTCTTTTAAGAACTGTACCATAATAGTATTAAGCTTCTTGCCCTTGCCTGATACGTCATATCCTTTTGATGATAAGAACTTTTGAACTCCGTGAGATTTAAATGTTAGTCTTTGTAAGTTACTCATTTACCATTGCTTTTGTTCGTGTTGTAGTATTAGCTCATCTAGTATTTTTTGATGGTGAGCTTTTCTTTGTGGATTTTCTTCATCTCTTACCACTCCTATTCTAAATACTATAAGCTCTTCTAGGCGTGCTTTACGTGCTTGAGCTTTTCCTATATTATGTATACGTGTAAAGAAGTAAAAAACTAATAATGCTGGTATATAAATAGGCCAGGTTATACTTGTAAAGCAGTGGCCGAGTATCCAACCCACTATACTTTCTCCACTTGTTTCATGCTTCCCACTATACCAGGCTAGCCATATCATTTGGGCTAGGTAACATACTGCTGCTATAATGAGATAGCTTGTTAGATTATTATACGGAGCGTATTGTTGGTATAATTCTTTCATTAGATAAATCTTTTTATGAAGTTATTTAAAAATTTAGATACTCTTTAATTAGAGTATCTAATTCTTTTTTTAATAAGGCTTTCTTATCTTCTTTTGCTTTATGAATTTTACTTATTGTTAACGCTATTTCGCATTCTAAAGACTCCTTTCGAATTTGCTCTATACCGTTTTTATGTATCCAACTTAAAAATACAAATACTACCCATATTACACCTCCTATACAAAAATATAATACTATTAATATATTCCTGTGTAACTCTTCCATTCTTTATTTTTGTACATGGTTGTTAGTTCTTCTAGCCTCTTTTCTAACATGGATTCTTCCATACCATCTGGAAAAGCTATTTTTAAGCCTGCCTTTGTATCTTCTATATCAAGCTCTAATTGCCGCTTGCGTCCAGCTACTGCTCCAATCCTATATATGAATTTATATGTTTCAACAATTAGATATATAGGTAGTACTGCAGGCCATACCGCTGCACCTAACATTACACACATTAGCATGGCGAACATTCTATCGCTGTCTATATTTCTTTTACCTGAATACCAACATGCTATGGCGGAGCCTACTATCCATATAAAGGACGCAATAATTAAATATATATTTGAGTCAAGTTTCATTATTTTTGTTGTTTTCCACAGTGAATACAATATGTTTTAACGTATTTTTTAGTCTTAACCGGCTTAGCTAGACTAACTAATGCTTCTTAATATCTCTGACATCTTGTTTTAGATTTTAACCTTGTTAAAAATTAGTCCATATCAAAATACTGTATACTAGTATAGTACACTTTTTTTTCTTTATTCCATATTACTGGAGCAACTACTGCGGTATAACCATACTCTTCTTTTTGTCTATCGACATCATCATTAATCATATTGGTTAATGTATCGCTGTCATTATCTTCTAATACTTGAACGTACTCAACTGTCTTCATGGGAATAATTTTTTATATTTATTTTTAATTTTGTTAAGAACTCTGTCGCGCTCTTTAATGGTGTCAAAGTACCATACTACATAAGGACCTAAAGCATAAACAATCTTTATGCTATGTGTGCCAAAGCGTGATACTGTTTTTATTAAATTAATATTAATTGGCTGATTATCTTTGTATTTAATTATCATCTCTTAAAAATTTTAAGAAAGGTGTGATGCTAGGCTTATAGGTTGCTCTTATTGCCTGAGGCATTCGCAATCTGCTATAAACGTAGCATGCACACACACACTGACCGCCAAATCAGCATGCTTAAACTTAAACAAAATACCAATGAAAAAGTCTTCTAATAATCTTCTATATTAATTAGAGCAAGTGTAAATGACCTCACTAATTCTTCTAAGAGCCATGTTGTAGCGTGATTATACTCTTTATCTTGATACTTATTAGTGTTTTTGTACATTAAGCTCCATAGATGCTTCTTAGGGCAATCTATATTGTAAGGATTACTTGCAAACTCACCACTAAGTTTATTAGATTTATCAGAGTAATCATCTGATGCTAACTTAACTAGTAATTTATTATCTATTGTTAACTTAAGTCTTAATAACTTAATAATTACTTTAATTCTTGATGGGCTAAGTGTGTCGCTATCTTGGAGACTTGAGATGATCTCTCTGACCTCACTTAGAACATGAAAATGAAAGTTAATACTCTTCTCTAAGAAAGCTTCATGCGCTATTATATCCCCATAAGATGATAGCAATAGCTTTATTAGTATGTCTCTAATGAAATCTTCTATTTGAATGCTGATAACATTGTTTGTAGCAGGAGATATATTAATATGTTTAATAGGCT
>WLWE01000038.1_pt1 | contig 98398 bp, 74 predicted proteins | sample 6718301 | NCBI WGS metagenome assembly WLWE01 (sample SAMN12718691, study PRJNA515312) | sponge metagenome | isolation source: marine sponge | host: Mycale hentscheli | place: New Zealand: South Island, Marlborough, Capsize Point | collected 2003-05-01
AGTATTGACGCAAGCGTTGGAATATCTGTCCGAAGTTTATAATTATTTGTCGGCACACCTGTATTTTGTGGATAGAGTCCCGTAATCATTGCCGCCCGACACGGAGAACAGACTGGTGCAGTCGCATATGCTCGGGTACAAATCACTCCCTCACTTGCAAGCCGATCGATATTCGGTGTTGTAACTACAACTCCTGGCCCCCACATCTCGGCTTGCTCTTTTGATAAGTGATCTCGGTAGCAACCAAGAGTTCGAAAATTATGCTCGTCAGTCACAATCAGCAGAATATTCGGAGACTCTGCGGCTCTTACCATTTGGAATCCAGCCAGCAATAGAATGATCGTCAGAAATCTCATGGCACCCATTTTTTCCAACCTTCTTTGATAACAATTTTTATTGATCTATTGTGTTTTTTTAAAGCCCATAGCGAACAGCCAATCTTCTCTCATGAAAGCCGCTATCACAATCTTTTTGATTGAAATGGCGTTGATGGAATTTTTCCAGACGCACGTTTATACAATGCCGCACGGAGTCGCTCTATTACGTCATACGTTTCTGAATCTGGATCAGTCGCTAAATTATGGAATTCCATTGGATCGGCCTGATGATCATAAAGCTCCACTCCGGCCTCTCCTTCAGCCCACTCTGTGTATCGCCAACGATGATCACGAATGCTACAGCCCATTACTGGCTGTCGCAGTCGTGCATCAGCTGGACGTAGGACCTGCGTCACTGCATAGCCTCCCCATGGCACAAGCGGGTCGACTAAAAGTGGAGTCAAGTCGCGGCCGGGCAATCCGCTCGGTGCTTGTATTTTCGCAAGAGCAGTGAGGGATGGATACACATCAATGAACTCAACCACTCGCCGACAAACCTGCCCATTCCCTGCCATATCCGGAGCCCGAATAATCAAAGGCGCACGAGCGGCTTGTTCAAAAAGGGTACGCTTCTGCCAAACTCCAAGGTGATCTCCAAGATGGTATCCATGGTCACTCCAGAGCACAATGATTGTGTTTTCAGTTAGTTCACGCTGATCAAGTGCATCGAGCAGACGACCAATCTGTGCATCAACAAACGAAACACAGGCGTAATAGGCCTGTGTGGCCTGAATCAAAACATCCTTATCAAGTCCGTAATGCGGCTCTGAACAATTATGAGCAAAGGCTGCGATTGGTATATCTTCACGATCATCTTGCGGAGCGTATGGCAGCTGCATTTTTTCGGTTGAATAAAGATCAAAATATTTCTTTGGAGCGATATACGGTGTATGCGGACGAAAAAATCCGACAGCTAAGAAAAAAGGGCTAGACTTATTTGATGACATCATTCGTATAGCTTCTGTGGCGATCATGCCATCTGTCTGTTCTTCATCACTTCCTTCTGCCGCAAGCCAACTGAGTGCCGCAGAAATTTTCTTGTTCGGCTCTGCATTAAAAACCAGGTTTTCCTCAGCGGTGTCTCGCCCTTTTGGATTGACTACACGCATCCACGACGGTGGATCATCGAGGCCGTTGGTTCCTATTGAAGCTGGAACGTTGTAATGAAAAATCTTACCCACTCGGGCAACGTAATATCCAGCCTGCTGAAATGCCTGAGGCAGTGTTACGACATCTGGAATTTCTTCTCGAAAATGTCGATCAAGGTCATAGACTTTTATCTGATCTGGCCGGAGACCAGTGAGAAGCGAAGCCCGAGTCGGATTGCATAGTGGCACCTGGTTGTACGCCCGTAGAAAACATACGCCCCGTGCGGCGAGCCGGTCAATATTTGGCGTTTTTGCAACCTGATCACCATAGCACCCAAGCGTGCAAGCAAGGTCATCCACAGCAATAAACAAGACATTCGGCTTCGTGACCTGCGTCGTCTCTGCACAAACAACACAATCATATGTCAAAAAAAGAAGAAAGAAGAGTGTCCATGTTAATTTCAACAAAATGCCCTCCTTGCTGGAATATCTTTTCTTGACGCGGGCTCAGTCTAGCAACTTTAAACGAACGGAACCTATAAAGCATCTTTGAAATGTCACAATTCGAATAATTCGATCACACATGCCTGACTAAAGATATTTTCACTCAAGACTCGCTAAAGCATCTTCAACAACAGCAAGACCTTCGTTTAACTCTTCATCATTCATGGTTAATGGCACAAGAAAACGAAGGACGTTTCCGTGTGTACCGCATGCCATGAGGATTAAGCCATGTTCGTAGGCATATTGAACAATTGCTTGAGTAGCCGCCTTATTGGGCTGCTTTGTTCCTTGGTCAGTCACAAGTTCGATTGCGCGCATCGGACCAAGCCCTCGTGTTTGGCCAACACATGGAAAACGTTTGGCAAACGCTTCGAGTCTGTGGCGCAGCACCTCTCCAATGTGACAGGCATGTGCAAGAACTGCTGGGTCTTCAAATCGATCAAGCACCGCATGTGATGCAGCACACGCTAGTGGATTCCCACAGTACGTTCCACCAACACCACCGAGTCCGACAGCATCAATGACCTCTGCTCGACCTGTCACAGCTGAGAGGGGAAGACCATTCGCTAAGCCCTTAGCCATTACAACAAGGTCAGGAGTGACATCTAATTGATGACATGCCAGCAGACTACCCGTCCTTCCAAAGCCAGTCTGAACTTCATCAAAAATAAGCACAACACCATGCTCATCACACCATCGACGCAACATTTTAAGAAACGGTGCCGGGGCTGGGACAAATCCCCCCTCACCAGCAACGGGCTCAATAATGACCGCTGCAACATTTTGTTCACCAATTTGACCTCGTGCGATCTCGGCAAACGAATTAAATACCTCTTGGCAGAAACACCGCTCAAGCGGACATGTAGACGCCTGCGGACAACCCCCTGGATCTCCTTGCACTCCAGGCCATCGATAAAAATCTGGGTATGGAGCCCGATACACCTCGGCCGGAAATGGAGCAAATCCACTTTTGTAAGGATGGGCCTTTGCTGTGAGTGCCATCGCCATGTATGTGCGGCCATGATATCCGTGCTCAAACGCAATGACCGCCTGTCGACCTGTTTTCACACGCGCAAACTTAACCGCGTTCTCAACTGCTTCGGCACCAGAGTTTGCCAAAAATGTTTTGCACGGAGCAGCTTTTGGCAAGAGTTTATTCAGCCGCTCCGCTAGACGGATGTATCCTTCATAAGCAACAACGTTGATACTCGTATGAACAAATTTCTCAGCCTGTTCCGCAACAGCTCGCATCACAGCCTCATCACGATGGCCAAGATTCGTAACACCGATACCACTCGAAAAATCTAAGAATGAATTCCCATCGACGTCTGTCACTACAGACCCTTTCGCATGGGATGCGATAACAGGAGTTGTATGGAACGGTCCTGGTGAGACGTGCTCGTGCCGCACTTCATTCAGTTCTCGTGAACGAGGACCTGGTATCTCTGTTTTCAGATGAATGGTTGGCATTTTTTATAACTTTCTAAAACGGAAGAGAGCCATAGAATCGAATCCTTCTATACGAAAGGTATCCATGTTTTGTTCCTTTCTTACCCTAAAATCCATGCCGATCAGGACAATCACACGAACAAATCGTATGGCTATGTATCAATTGCATATACGTCGAGCTATTTCTTTCTCTTTTTCAGGCATTTTCCTCACCCCTTTTTGTGACGGTATTCATCACATCGCTTCGCCGGAGAGATACAAATCCTATAAAGCGTAGGTTCTTTCGCCCAGAGCACGTAGACTCGGGTAACAAAAAAGTGTTCACTTTGGTTTTGCACATTCAAGACGGCAATGGGTTGCCTCGCATCCCAAGTTAGGAATGCCGACGACCTCCTCCGCTGTATCTACAATGAAGTATCTCTTTCAAACCATTTTTTTTGCAATCATTTTCTGCCTTGGTTTTGCGTTCAAAGCACCAAACGCTTTTCCTCAAAACCTAACGAACCATCTTCTGGACCAGACCAGTGAAGCCCTCGCTTCTCAAGTAAGAATGAGGGGCGATCCCATTCGTGGCGGATTTTTATTCCACACATCAACTGCCGGGTGCGTCAAGTGTCACTCTGACGGGCAATTCCCCTCTCCTCTGGGACCAAAACTCACTGATATCGATCCTACAACATCAGATATTTATCTTATCGAATCCGTCCTTCATCCGTCTCAGGTGATTCGTAAGGGATATGAGACTGTTTCAGTTCTTACGACAAACGGCCAGATAAAAACCGGGATACTCACTTCACAAAACACGACACAGATTGTTCTCCGTGAATTGACAGACCTTTTAAGCCCTACCGTTATTCCGCAAAGTCAAATTGATGAAATTGAAAAAACTTCACTATCAATAATGCCGCAAGGCCTTGTTGATAGCCTACAAAATGAGGGTGACTTTTATGATCTCATGCGATATGTCTTTGAGGTAGTGCATGGTGGTTCACATCGTGCTAGCGAACTGAGACCAACGCCTGAGGAACTAGTTATTAAAGATGACTCAGTCGGACTCGATCACGCGGGCATTCTTCAACGACTTGGAGCAAAGGACCTGAAAGCCGGCAAACGAATTTATCTCAGCCACTGCAAAAACTGTCATGGCGTGGATGGAAACGAACCTACTCTTCCTCTTGCTCGATCCTTTAGCACTCAACCTCTGAAAAATGGCTCTGACCCATACAGCATGTTCATGACGCTTACGAAGGGAAGCGGGCTCATGGCCTCGGTGCAATACCTTTCGCCAAAAGAACGATATCAGGTTGTTCACTACATTCGTGAAGCACTAATGGAGCCGAGTAATCCGCAATACGAGGTCGTTGATTCGTCCTACTTGGCAGGACTGCCGAGAGGAACAGGCCTCGGTGAACTTGCAGAATACAAACCTCGTGATTTTGGTCCTGCTCTTGGTTCTCAAATTGGCACACAGATAAATAACGCGCTTACTATCAAACTCGACGACACAACAACTGCAAGCTATGACCTACACCGCATGAAGCTTATCGGCATCTGGGAAAATGGCTTTCTGGATTTAACAGGTACACACCACTACCGTCAGCGTGGTGAACGAATGCCCCAGATAGAAGGAACCTTACTGCCAGGTCTCGATGGATGGCGATGGGCATATGCCGGTTCTTTTGATGAAACTGTTAGCATGAAGCCCCCCCGTGGACCACTTGATGAGCAATTCATGCGGTACGAAGGGTACTCGCTGTACGATAATGATGTGATCCTTCACTACACGATCGAGGAACGATCCATCCTCGAATCATTACACAACACATCCACTGATTATGGTCCCTGTATTGAGCATACCCTCCATGTTGGGCCCGGATCACGACCACTTGAATTATCGGTCGCTAAGTTCCAGAAGATTGGTAGTGATTCCGGAGTCTACAAACTCAATGGCTTATCACAAGAAGGTTTACGAGGACCAGCAAAAGAATGCTCCGCAATCATCACCGAGATTTCACCAAAAACGAAAACTGTTGTTGAATCAAAACGTGCACGTGAACTGGACTTAGGCACAACGGAGAGGACGATTCTTGTTCAATTCCGGACAACTCAAACAGGGACATTGGTGTCCTCCGCACCTCCAGCCGGCAAATGGACACCGAACGGAAAAACATTATTCCTTCGAGGTGATGAACTGGTTTTTGACATTGGGTGGGTTGGTGCCATTCGTGGAAAAGCTGATATTCGTGATGGTGAATGGCATGTTGCAGCAGTCGCTGTCGGCAGTGATAAAACACAACTTTTTGTTGATGGAAAGCTCCTAGCAACGCGTGAAGAATTCCATCGCCCTCCCGTGAATGGACACGTCTTCAAAATCGGTTCAACCGCGACTGATTTTGGGGGGGATTTCGAGGGTGATATTGGGTGGGTTCAAATTTATCAAGGAATCATAGCTGGCAACGATCTTCCCGGACTTGCAGTCGGAAAGCATGCTCATCTGGAACAACTCCTCTTTGAATGGGATTCGGCAGAGTCAACAGATCGCAATCAACCACCCGAGACAATCAACCGTGTAGTTGCACACGCTCGTGGTGACACTGATGGTTTGGTTTGGGGGGTACACGAGGACGGGCGGCTTGTGATGACCATTCCTTCTGGAAAGAAAAGTAGGGATGTAAAAATTTCTGTGCTTTCGGCAAAGAACACATGTGAGAAATTGCTTAAGGAAATTACGGACACAGGGAATCAACACGTTACGACTCTCACAACGAAACTCTCAGGGAACTCTCGACGATGGCCTGAGACCATTCGCGTCCGTGGTCGACAAGGTGCCGATATCAATGGCTATGCGCTTGATACTATCCCCATTCCGTTCAGCAACCCTTGGAATACATGGATGCGGACGAGTGCTCTTGATTTCTTTCCTGATGGACGTGCGGTCGTTACAACACACGGCGGCGACGTCTACATCGTTTCCGGAATTGACCACTCTCTAAGCTCTATTCAGTGGAATCGATTTGCAGCAGGACTCTTCGAACCTTTTGGAGTCAAAGTTGTAGATGGAACAATATATGTCACGTGCCGTGACGGAATCAAACGACTCCATGACTACAACAGCGATGGTGAAGCCGACTTTATTGAATCATTCTGGAATGATGATGATGTCTCGTGTGTTTTTCATGGCTACAATTTCAATCTGCAAGTGGATGATGAGGGGAACTTCTATTTAGCGAAGGCGGGGCAACACACAAATCATCATCGGCCGGGAACCATTATGAAGGTGCCGCCTCAGGGTGGAGAGGCCGAGGTTGTTGCTTGGGGTATCCGCACACCCAACGGCATGGGCCGACTAGCGGATGGCCGCTTCACTGTTTCAGACAACCAAGGACCGTGGATGCCTGCTGGAAAAATATCAGCAATTGAGCCTGATGGATTTTATGGAAACATGCCCATCAACGCTGAGCAGGATAGTTGGTTACGAGAAAAATATAACGGCGAACTGCCAGAAACTTTTGATGAACCTTTCATCTGGATGCCACAGGAGCTTGATAGCTCATCTGGTGGCCAGGTGTGGGTGGATGACCCTCGATTTGGACCACTTTCCGGACGGCTTCTCCATTCATCTTTTGGAAAGGGATGGCTTTACTACCTATCACTTCAAGATATTAACAACAGAACACAAGCCGCGATTATTGCGTTGCCACACCAATGGGATGCCGGTGTTATGCGTCTGCGTGTGAATCCTGCTGATGGTCAGCTTTATGGCACAGGCCTGTCAGGCTGGCAGGGCCCAAAAGGTGGAAAAGATGGCTGTTTTCAACGACTCCGCTATACCGGCAAGCCCTGCCGGCTTCTTGATTCAGTAGCCGTAGAACACGAAGGGATTCAATTACATTTCAACTTTCATGTTGATCCCAAGAGTATCGACGATGCGAAAAACTGGCACGCTGAGATGTGGGACTATCTGTGGTCGAGAAAATACGGCTCTGATCAGTTTTCAGTCCTGCACACAGGAGAAAAAGGGCGGGATGAAGTCCATATTGCAGATGCTTCATTGATCGACCCGAAAACAATTTATCTGGACGTCCCAGACATTCATCCCTGTGATCAATTTCTGCTTGAGGTCGAGACCCGTGATCAGGCTGGTGAATCTTTTCTTGAGAAAGCCTATCTCACAATTCATGCTCTTCCCGATGAGTCTGAAAATGGGGAATAACTCGCTCGACTCTGCTGAGTGGGGAAATGGTTGCATTCTCACGAATGAAGTAGCGATCCTGATGCTCCAAAACATGTACTTATTTTAGTACAAGAAAACGCGTGTCGTATCACCCAACTGAAAAACTGGCTGGGGTGTAAAAAGCATCACACCAGCCAGTGATCGCACCTCAGCAGATGCGGCACCAAGACGAGACCATTCTTTCCAGGCACTCCATTGAGCCGTTCCTTGACGCGTCTCTGAGTCATGTGTACAGACTGGCCAGCATTCAACAACACGTTGCCAAAGGTCGTCAAGGCAAGAACGCCGTATGTGTATGGCGTCGAGCCCATACCAAAAACCTGGCTGCTCAATAATTGAGAGCTGATATTTTTTGGCAAGACGAACAATATTGTTATTCATTTGGCGGGACTGTTCTTTTATCTCTTCCAGAGATTGTCGGCATCCTGGAACAAAAAATGTCTTTAGCAATCGGAAGCGACGTGGCCCAACAGACTGAATACTCTCGATTGGCAGCTTTGTAATGACGATATTAAATCGTTTCTGGTGCAAACGATGAATGACTTCTTCGAGCCACGTCGCTATCTGTTCTATCGAGAAACCATAGAGCAAGTCATTTCCAATATCTGTGATAACCGCTAATTTCGGAGTATTTCCAAAAACATCTCCATGCAGCATCTTATCAATCGATCTCCAGAGACCACTCTCTAGAATTGAGGGTAGGCTGCGCCTCCATATACGACTATTCACGCCATAGGACCGACCATGGCCAGCAGCGACAAGAAGGTCAAAAGCAGACGACGAGCAGCAGCGAGAGGCTTGAAGAAGCCGAGACAGTCCCCGAGAAAGATTGCTTGCCCCCAAGGCGACGACTAATGATCTCTCTTGCTCATGATTCATTGATTCGGAATCTCTGTGCACAGCCAATGTTTCTATCACTCTCGCACACCACTACTTACAAGCCGTTGGTAGCTTCCTACACAAAGAAGCCCAAACAAAACCATGAGATACGTTTCTTGGTGTTGGAATGCCCAGATGACTACAACCCCAGCAATAAGAAGGCCAAAGAGGCTTGCAATCTGATCTGCCGCAGAAACACCACAGGCTCTCAAACCTTCCAGGACAATTTGCCCACCGTCGAGCGGCCGAACAGGTAAAAGATTCAGAATCGCCCATGCAATATTTACGAATAATAGATGGTAGATCATAAGCCGACCGAGCATAGAAGGAACAGGCTGGCCCGCCAACGAAACTTCTTCCAAAGAATTTCCAACAAGTGGTAGTAACCCAAAAAAGCCTGGGTCCGGTACCTGATATCCAAGCATCATCACTATAGCTATGACAGCAATCGCAAGACACAGTTGAGCAACTGGACCTGCTGCTGAAACGACCAACCGCCGCAAAGGACTCCTCAGCGCCGCAGCGGGTATTCCGGTTGGTACCGCCAAGCCCCCAAAGTGATACAAAACAATGCGCGATGACTGGCCAGATGCAGCAAATGCAAGAGCATGCCCAAGTTCATGGACGAGAATGGAGCAGAAAACAACAAGCACCCACGCGGCTAAATAAACTAAGAGTGTTCGTGTATCGTCACCGGCAAGTGACTGGGCTAAACCCCAGCCAAACAACCCTGCTGCCGGCCAAAACCAACCAGTCACTCGTACAGGAATTTGACCGATGTGAAAGTGAACGTCAGCGGGCGTCGACTGTGGCTCAGCGAGTAACATTTTTTTATTATGCCGCCTGTTCAGCATGCTGAACAGCAATAATTTTGTCATCGTTTAATGGAGACAAACCATCTGTAGCAATATTGAGTATCACTTCTGCTGCTCGAGACGCCGAACCCGGCTGGGCCACCTTACTTGCAAGCTTTTCCAATGCGGTCACCGTCTCTTTATATACCTTTGGATCTGTAAGCCACCCTACAACGTGGTCAGCAAGAGCGGAAGAAGGATCCGCAACCGTCAGGTACTCCGGATACAGCATTTTAGGGTCCGGAGATGGTGGTTGACGAGGCGGCCAGAACACTGGATTGATCGGCCCTATTGGATCCGACATAGCCAAAAGATTCACTAGTGTAAAAGACCGGCAATGCCTCATCCAACTCTGAATAACGTACGCCAGACCGGAGAGTGAAAAAACCATAACCGATGGCACTCGAGCAGCGAGTAGTTCCAGTGATACTGAGCCACTCACACAGACAGCAACAGTCGCTTGGGGAATTAATTCGCTTGTTTTTCCTGCCTCGACGACGAATTGATTTGGATAACTCCCAACTGGAGAGCCTTTTATCAACTCGTTAATGTACTTTGCATGACGCTCATGAAGTGCAGCAACAACAAGATTTATGTGTGGAATTTTCTGCTCTATTTTCTTTGCGGCAAGAAGAAGGCTTTTTAGATTTGCTTCAATTTCCTGCCCACGTGACCCGGGCAGCAAAAGTACCAATGGCTTTTCTTCTGTCGGCCTTTGTTCTTTTTCAGGAGCATGCCGTACATCGAAAAAAGGATGGCCCACATACGTGCTGGAAATTCCTTGCGACACAAACCATTCGTGTTCAAACGGTAGCGCTGACAACACATGATCAATCAGCCGCCGCATCTTATGAATTCGCCAGCTTGCCCATGCCCAAATTTGAGGCGGACAATAAAAAACAACAGGAATGCCGTGTCGCTTGGCACGCCAAGCTAACCACCAATGGAAACCAGGAAAGTCGACGAGCACACAAATGTCAGGGCGTTCATCCAAAAAACTTCTCTCGGCCCTTCGGGCCAAATCGATAAAACAATGAATTTTGGCTAACACACGAAAAAACCACATCACCGCTAATTGAGTCATATCAGCAATGAGGTCACAGCCCGCATCTTCCATCTTTGGCCCACCAAGCCCAACACATACGGCCTCGGGGCACTGATCCTTAATGGACCTGCAGAGAAGGGCCGCATGATGATCACCTGATGGTTCACCGGCTGAAAGAAAGACTCGCATAAAATTATTGTGGGTTAGCCTTTTCGAAGGGGAGTGCAGATTATTTCAGTTAATACGATCTCGTTACAGATCAATTTTCTTTCATTTCTCATGATTTCTGCATGTCGAAATGACTGTTCCGTGGCTCCGGAAGTCCAAACGCAACCAGCGTTCCAGAGGCAATCATGACAGCGCCAGCAAGAAAAAATGGAACACCACCCAGAACATCTATGCCCCATCCTACGAACGGAGATAAGACAAAGGGTAGAGCCATTGCCCCTCCGACGAGGCTTACATAACGCGGCTGAAGACCCGTCGTTGGCGCAAGTTCAAGTGCATAATTACTGATGATTCGTAACATGATTGGATTGAAACCGAGTGGCATATAAGCCAGCCAAAACCACTGCATTGCAGCCGACCGAGAAACCATGGTTAAGCCGGCTACAAAAAGTGGCGTTCCTGTACAACAACCAAGCAGCCCAATAATGACTAGACGATTTCCCCGGTGATCCGCTAGAGGCCCGACTACCAGGCTTGCAAGACCAGTGGCGATGTTCTGGACAACAATCCACGTCAGCAGGGAGTGACTCGTATCCCCAAACTGCTCACGCGCAAACGCTTGATAATGTGGAAAAAGAATCATGGCAGCCGAAAAACATGCAGCCACCACTGCAAGCCGAGCAAGTGATCTGTCATGAGCAAGCAACTGCCAGAATGAATACGATCGCACAGCATCAGATGCCTTACGAGATTCAGCTGTGAAAGAATTTTCCGGCTCCTTAAAAAACAACGGGACAACAGCAGCAGCAAAAAAAAAGAAACTTGTCGCCGCAAAAATCTTAACAAACCCATTGGGTTCTTGCAGCCATGGTCCTAATGCAAGGAATGCAGCCATGATCGCAATGACACTGCCACTCGTCACACTCAAGACCAAAACTCTTCCTCGACGTCCAGCGGATATCAAGCGGCCTTGCAATGTTGCAACCAACAATTGATTACACCCATTGATTGCTGAAAAAAGACCATATGTACAAAGGAATACAATCGCAAGAAAGAACGGATGATCGTACAGGAGACGGGACCATGCTACTGACAAGACAGCAAAACAAAGAGATAGACCTATTGTCGTTGCAACCAAAAACCAACGGATCGATTTTGTGCGTGAAACGAATGGGGCAATTACCAATGGAAACAGGCTTGTCCCAATACGGTTGAGAACAGGAAGAAAGCCCCGAAGCATTCCAGAGGCAAAGCACGCGTCAAGAACCGCTGGCATGATTACGGTCTCTGTTTTAAAGATCCATCCGATACGAGCAACTACCTGATATGTCACCAGACAAGCAATATTTCGAGGCTCATGGGAAGCCACTTCGGCACGATATGAGCCTTTTTTTTCATTATTCGCGAGTGTTTGTTTGGATGAGATCATCTTATTTTCAAAAGAAAGCAACCGCATGAAAAGTGGTTACACTAGAGACATCTGGAACAAGAGTCCTAGCATCTTCGCGCGAACGGCAACCACTGATCTTTTTTTCGATTCATGATAGACACATCTCAATATATGCATCGCTTGCAGAAACAGATTTTCTTTCTGCAAGCACGCCGGCTCTTGCCTTATATCCTCGTAATCTTCTTGTTTTCCTGGCCCATTAGCTTCGTTCAGGCCGAACACTTTGTCTGGTTTGGCTCCTACACAGGGAAGCCTCCTCGAGGACAGGGCATCTATGTCTCTCGTTATGATGAAAATACGGGTGACCTAAGTAATCCAAAATTAGCATGCAAGGTAAAAAACCCCTCATTCCTTGCGATTCACCCAACACTTTCCATAGTTTACGCGGTCTCCGAAATTGCTGACCTCAATGGCCAACCAACGGGAGGTATTCTTAGTTTCACGATTGATATGAAGAACGGCCACCTCACTCAGCAAAGTGCGCAACCATCAAATGGAAAAGGCCCCTGCCATCTTTCGCTCGATGCACAAGGTAAGGTTCTTCTCGCCGCCAACTATGGAAGCGGGAGCACTATTTGCCTCGGAATTGATAATGACGGAAGCCTTCTCCCCCTCATCACGAATAAAGAGGGAGGACCCAGTGGGTTTATTCAACACACTGGTGATGGTCCGAATAAAGCACGCCAAGAAACACCGCACGGACACTCTATTAATGCGACACCTGATAGCAAGTTCGCAATTAGTTGTGACCTAGGAGCCGATCGAGTTTTTGTTCATAAACTTGATGTTCCTGCTGCCCTAATGACACCTCATACATCGGCCTCAACGCAACCGGGTGGCGGACCGAGGCACTTTGCAATGCATCCTCGGCTACCGTTTGGCTATGCCAACAACGAACTCGACATGACAGTAACTGCTTTCCAGTTTGATACTGAAAAGGGAACTCTCAAGAAGCTACAGTCGGTGAGCACTATTCCTGATTCCGTGAGCGATCGTAGCAGGCTTTCAACTGCAGAGATCGCCATTCATCCATCCGGAAAGTTTCTTTACGTATCAAACCGTGGACACGATTCGATTTCTCTATTTGGAATCGATGAACAAAGCGGAAAACTTTCACTCAAACGTGTCGAGCCGACTCATTGCCAGACACCTCGTCATTTCGCAATTACCCCGGGTGGCGACCGGCTTTACGCGGCGGGGCAGGCATCTGGAACCGTTACTGCTTTCACGATTGACCCTGCCACCGGCAAACTATCATTCACGAATCGTCTTACTAAAGTCCCAAAGCCTGTCTGTATCATTTTTTCTCGCCCACTTTCAACTGGACCGGAAAAGCCATGACCATTTGCTTACTGAAGTCAAAAATCCATCGAGCTGCTGTCACTGGTGCATCAGTTGATTACGAAGGAAGCCTCACTATTGCTCGTGACTTAGCAGAGCGTGTTGGACTCCGCGCCTATGAAAAAATATTGGTAGGAAACCTTGAAAATGGAGAGCGATTTGAGACGTACTGCATCTATGGTGCCAATGGCAGCGGAGTAATCGAACTCAACGGAGCAACAGCACACCTTGGAAAAATTGGTGATCGCTTAACTATTATGTCCTACGGGAACTATTCTCCGGTAGAGGCCGATGACGCAAAGCCTGCTATGATCTTACTTGATGAAACAAATGCAATTGTTCGCGAAAGTGGAACTGCATTGTTGAAAATCTGATACCAATGAAAGCTCATAAAGACTAACGAGGAGCTTCTTGACCTCTGACCAAAAGTTCCAAATAGCTAGCCGGCTCAGGATTTTCCAAACCCAGTTCCCGGGCCAAAGACTCAACGCAATCCCTGGCGAGTGGCACTTCACCTTCTCCAGCAAGGATTTCAAATTCAGCGTAACTACCTAGATCATCAACGGCATCGATCGCTATCTCGACGTCACTGCCGTGCCAGTGAACACGTCCCGGAAGTCGCGTCTTCGCAACCTCGAAGACCTGATAAAAACCAAGTGACTCGAGCAATTCTGTCCACGCAGCAACGGTTGTCTGCCCCGTTGGTCCTTGCGGCATAACTCCAAGCTCAATTTCCTGTCTGACTTTTGCTGATGTATCAGCCCGCGGACCTTTCCACGTCAGTTCCACAACATCACCAACTTTCCGAAGACGTAAGGCCTCGTCTGTTTTGCGAAAATTGCGTACTGGATGGGAAAAATACCGATCGACCTGCTCCAGGCGATCACGAAAGCAAGCAGACATTGTATCTAGACGTTCAACCACGTGGTCAACATCAACCAGATGAAATTTGAGTTCAACTTCGTACACTCGTAAGACCCTTCGTTTATGATAACCATACGTAGTCTACACATTCAGAACCAACGGATAGCCTCATGGCATTTACCCACCACCAGTTGATTCGTCTGGTTCTTGCTTCCTTTGCAATTATTGGTTGCAATCTTGGACAAAATCAAGAAACACGGCAACACGTTGGTAAATCAGTACCAAAAATTTCACTCGTCTCACTTGATACCAGTGACGAAACACTCACACTTTCCGGAAAGATCACACTTCTCAATTTCTGGGGCACTTGGTGCCCTCCTTGTCGCCAAGAATTACCAGGGCTTGCAAGGCTTGCGTCCCGGCTTACAGACGAACCTCGCTTTCAGTTGATTGCTGTTTCGTGCGGTGGGGGGAAACGTGATGATCTTGATCAATTACGCAGTGAAACAAAAACATTCCTTGCAGCCACGCGAATTGCTCTCTCCCCCTGGGCAGACCCAACTGGTGCCACCCGCCTCCGCTTTACCGAAGCATTTGGTTTTCGCGCCTATCCAACAACCTATTTGATTGGGCCTGACCAGAAGATACTTGCTATTTGGACTGGCTATTCTCCGTCTGTGGAGATGGAAATTGCACAATCTGTTGCTCGCTCGCTGAAGCAACTTCCTGCGGCTGATTCTCTGTAGTGGGGAGTAGTGAACAAATTCGACGCGATTCCTCACCTGGATCTGCTGCACCAGTGATACTACTCGCAACTGCAACCCGCTTCACTCCCAGGCGAACAAGCCGATCAAGGTTGTCAGATGTAATGCCACCAATTGCAAAGACCGGCAACCGTATCTCTTCGGAAACATCCCGGAGGAATGTATCCGTAGCAAACTCTTTGAACTGTTTTGTAGTACTTGGATAACATGGACCGACCCCAAGATAGTCAGCACCATCTCGTACTGCCTGCTTTGCTTCACCAATAGAATGAGCGGTACGCCCGATAATGAACTCATGACCACAAACCTTACGGGCTAGATTGACTGGCAAATCAGTTTCACCAAGGTGAACGCCATCTGCATTTGCAGCAACGGCAACGTCTGCTCGATCATTTATGAGAACAATACATCTTTTATCTGCAGTCAGCTCCGCGTGCTGCTGGGCTTGTTGAGTGATCGTTTTCGTGCGCTCACAAAGCAATGCCGTGTTAGCTTTTTTATCTCGCAGCTGGATCATTTTAACACCTGCTGCCAGGAGTTGGCCCACCAGCATTTTGAATTCCGTTTGTGGCTGATTGACATCAAGAAGCACGCATAGACTGATGTCGGCAAACTTATTCTTGCTTGTGATGATTGTCATCGCTGCCTTCTCGAGTGTATAGATCCGATAGCGTAATTGTTCAAACGCTGCAGAAACTGCAGGTACAACCAATCGACTACATTCTTCTAAACTTCTGATTGACTGACTCGCACGGGCAGCATTTGCGGCAAAGACATGGTGCATCTCGGTGCGTGGTGGAGTTTTAGTAACCTTACTGCTGACCCCAACATCTCGTAAGACATCACGAAGCCGAATGCGTGCCTGAAGATCTTCTCGCGCGAAAATAACAGCTAGTTCATGCCGGATCGCTTTTGCCTCCCGTGAGAGAAAAGTGTCGTTTAAGCAGAACCTGAGAATGTCCTCCAATACACGAACTGCCTCGGCACTGCGGTTCGCCGAAGCATCGAGTATTCTCCAAATTCCCACTACTGAGCCATTTTTCTGAGACTCGATTTCTTCCATTTCTGAGTTTTCTCCCTGACGACTCGCCATTGGTTTGAGTCTAACTGATCCCTAGACTCCCACTTGTCCTATGCCTCAGACCAAGAAATTTGAAAGGCCGGTCGTTCGTGTCATTTCTCCGCTCACTTACGCTCATATGGCCTGGCTTACCTTGGGCATGGCTTCGAGGAAGCTGGGCTGGCCTCATTTTAGCCACTGCTTTCGCAATTTGTCTGAATCTCTGCATCATCACTGCATGGATTTGGACAAGTTTTATCGATCTTGAGATGACTTTTGGCATTTGGACTGCGACAGCAATTATTTGGATTGTGTCAACGGTCTCGGCAGTGTCCACTTTCCCACAATCTCTTGTGAGTTCTCGAGACGAGGTAACAGATACGTTGTTTATTGATGCACGCGATGCCTATCTCGCTGGAGATTGGCTTCGGGCAGAAACAAAACTACAGACAATTCTCACTCTTTCGCCAACAGATGGCGAGGCACAACTGCTCTTTGGCACTCTGCTACGAAGGGTCGGCCGGTTTGGCGAGGCAAAAAAATCGCTCGAAAAACTTGAACGGAGTGATAGCGGGCAGCCATGGCAGCACGCGATCCGCCACGAACTTTCACTGATCAAGCGAGATCTCCAAGAGAATTCTGAAGAAATCGACCCGTCTACAGATGTAGGCTCGAATGTGATCCCACACCGTCGTAAAGCGGCATGATCCTCAATCAAACAGATTGGGTGGCACAAACGTAGAAATCTCAAGGAATTGGCAAGCCCTTGGCAGGCAACCAAAATGTCACTCATTGGTGGATTTTTAACAGCCATTGAGCTATTTCAGTCCTAAACCTCCCCGAAACATGGAGGTGTAGGAGACAGTATCGCAAGCTATCCCTACAATACCCATGCGAGAATTGCTAAGCGATGCTACCGGTAATTTTTTACTTTCGGTTGGCGTGAATTTTGCATTGGATAGTAAATGGTGGAAATTGGGTTTCGCCTCTGCCGGAATGGCAGGTGCACCATTTACATTTACAACGGGTTGAGCAGTCACAAGAGGAAGTTTTATGTACGAGCGTTTCACAGACCGTGCCCGTAAGGTAATGCAACTGGCTAATCAGGAAGCCCAGCGGTTCAATCACGAATACATCGGAACCGAACACGTCCTGCTCGGTTTGATTAAAGAAGGTAGTGGGGTTGCCGCCAATGTTTTAAAAAACCTTGACGTCGACCTTCGCAAGATTCGTCTCGAAGTAGAAAAACTTGTACAGAGTGGCCCAGACATGGTCACGATGGGCAAATTGCCTCAGACACCCCGTGCCAAGAAAGTCATTGAATATTCAATGGAGGAGGCACGAAACCTGAATCATAATTATGTTGGAACTGAGCATATCTTGCTCGGACTACTCCGTGAACAAGAAGGTGTCGCTGCCCAAGTTCTTATGAATCTTGGACTGAAACTTGAAGATGTTCGCGAAGAAGTTCTTAATCTTCTTGGACATGGCATGGACGAAGGAAGCGACAGGTCTGGCATGAGTGGCCGCCAGATGGCTGGCGCTGGTGGCGGAGGCAGTGACGCTCCAACGAAAAGTGGTAAGAGCAAAACCCCTGCACTGGATTCATTTGGCCGTGACCTGACCGAATTGGCAAAACAAGGGAAACTTGATCCCGTTATCGGCCGAGAACATGAAATCGAACGGGCCATTCAGATCCTCTGCCGACGAACCAAAAATAACCCCGTGTTGATTGGTGAAGCTGGTGTCGGAAAAACTGCAATTGTCGAAGGGTTTGCGCAAAGAGTTATCGAAGGGAATATTCCCGAACTTCTTGCCGAACGAAGAATTGTAGTTCTTGACTTGGCGATGATGGTCGCTGGTACGAAATACCGTGGTCAGTTTGAAGAGCGAATTAAGGCCGTCATGAATGAAGTCCGACGTGCCAAAAATACTATTCTTTTTATTGACGAACTCCACACACTTGTCGGAGCTGGAGGAGCAGAGGGTGCCATTGATGCCTCAAATGTTCTCAAGCCAGCCCTTGCTCGTGGTGAGATCCAGTGCATTGGAGCAACCACGCTGGATGAATATCGCAAATACATTGAGAAAGATTCGGCTCTCGACAGGCGTTTCCAGCTTGTCATGGTGGAACCCGCGTCAAAAAAAGAAGCAATTGAAATCCTCAAGGGTCTCCGAGACCGCTACGAAAGTCATCATAGAGTGTCCATTACTGATGACGCCCTTGAAGCATCAGTAGAACTCTCCAGTCGCTATATCACAGGCCGTGCACTTCCTGACAAAGCAATTGATGTAATTGATGAAGCAGGAGCACGAGTGAGGCTGAAGGCAATGACTCGCCCGCCAGACCTCAAAGAAATTGATTCGGAAGTCGATCGCCTGAACAAGGAAAAAGAAGAGGCTGTTGCCAACCAAGACTTTGAAAAAGCGGCAGCACTACGAGATCAGGCTGACAAATTGAAGAAGAAAAAACAACAAATGACCAAAGAGTGGCGAGAGAAGTCTCGTGAAGCTGACGGCGTTGTTGACGAGGAGGTTGTTGCTGAAGTTGTTTCGAAGATGACTGGCATTCCGTTGACAAGAATGTCGACAGAGGACAGCCAGCGGTTGATGCAAATGGAAGATTCGCTTCACAAGCGAGTGATTGGTCAAGATGCAGCGATCAAAAGCATTTCTAAGGCTGTTCGCCGAAGTCGTTCGGGGCTTAAAGACCCCAAGCGGCCAATTGGATGCTTTGTTTTGGCTGGCCCAACAGGCGTTGGGAAAACCCTCTTAGCCAAAGCACTAGCTGAATTTATGTTCGGAGATGATGACGCGCTTATATCGATTGATATGAGTGAGTACATGGAAAAGCACAATGTCAGCCGTCTCGTTGGTGCCCCTCCTGGGTATGTTGGATTCGAAGAAGGAGGCCAACTCACTGAAAAAATTCGTCGCCGGCCATATGCAGTTGTTCTCCTTGATGAGATTGAAAAAGCTCACCCAGACGTTTTTAATATGCTTCTTCAGGTGATGGAAGAAGGTCGACTCACAGACTCCTTTGGGAGAAATGTTGACTTCCGAAATACGATTCTCATCATGACAACCAATGCAGGAGCTGAGGCAATCAAGAATGAATCTGCCTTTGGGTTCCAGAAACCTGAGGACGACAGTGGGTATGAAAGCATGAAAGCCCGAGTCAATGAACGAATTGAGAAAGTCTTCCGTCCAGAGTTTATTAATCGCCTCGACGATCTCATAGTCTTCCATCACCTTACGGTTGAAAACCTAAAAGAGGTGATTGATATTGAACTTGCAAAAGTCCGGGAACGACTACTCGAGCGTGGTCTCAAACTCGAACTTACCGATGAGTCGAAGCAGTTTCTTATTAAGAAAGGTTCTGATACCGATTTCGGAGCTCGACCTCTTCGGCGTGCACTCGAGAACTACATCGAAGATCCTGTTTCCGAGGAACTTCTGAAAGGTGAATTTGAAGGAAAAGACACCATTCAAGTGGACTGCAAAGAAGTGGCTGGAAAGAAACAGCTGGTCTTTCATGGGGTCGTAACAGCCGAACCGGTGGCCGCAGGGTCTTCAGACGAATCGACCAGTTGAGGAAAAAGAGCACGGAGGCTTCCGAGAGTCGTTCTGACATGACGAACCCTGTGCTCTTTTGAACAATATTGCGTTTTTGACACCACAGCTTTCTGTCGAAAAGCTTCTTTTGTGATGCTGCGTCCTTTGGATTCTTCCGAAAGCCCGCAAATCCCGCAACCTCCCCCTAAACGGCTCAAGGCACCAGGTCCTTCTAGCCGATCTAATCCGCAAGGAGCGCCGCCACTGCGGTGAAGGTCCGTAGTTATGAATTCATCTGCCATCCCACAATCAGAACAGGCCGCTGCCAATGTCACTGGCTGGTTTGCGAGTAGAGTCGCTGATGTCGGTGACATGGCGATCACCACGGTAGCTGGCATTGGTGACGTAACTCTTTTTGCTCTACGAACCGTTGGTTGGTTATTTGCGAGACGTCAGCGACGAGATGTGTTGATGCCAAGCTTCTACCAGATTGGCGTTTTGTCACTCCCTGTCATTGCACTTACCGGTCTTTTCATTGGCATGGTCTTGGCCGTGCAGAGCTATGCTCAATTCAAAGCACTCGGCCTGCAAACACGACTTGGCTCTGTGATTAATCTTTCACTTATTCGTGAACTCGGCCCAGTACTCGCAGCAACAATGTTGGCCGGACGGGTTGGGAGTTCCATGGCAGCAGAATTAGGTACGATGCGAGTTACAGAACAAATTGATGCTCTTGAAAGCATGGGGGCAAATCCAATTTATTATCTCGTTGTCCCTCGCTTTCTAGGCTGTCTTGTACTCATTCCTGCACTAACGATCATGGCTGATTTCATGGGAGTGCTCGGTGGCTATGTCTATTCACATGCCATCCTTGGTATTGACTACCACCACTATTGGGCAAATTCTCGAGCCTATATCGATTCCTTTGATTTTTTCATGGGAATTTTCAAAAGCTTCTTTTTTGGTGCGGCGATTGCTTTAGTCAGTTGCCACCATGGCTTTCATTGCGACCATGGTGCTCAAGGAGTTGGCCGAGCTGCAACAAATGCGTTTGTTCACTCATTTGTTCTCATTCTTGTACTCGATCTTTTCTTGGGCATTGGACTGAACAACGTACAGGACTACTTACGGCCTGAAGGCCCACGAAGCCTTCTTTAAACACCAGACATTTTATAAAAAACCTTACGATGACCACTTCCGCTATTAAATCGCCAACACAAGAAGCAACAACTGCAGAACCACTGCTTTTCATTGATTCTCTTTCAATAACTTTTGGTGACCAGCAGGTTTTGCGTGACATTTCCCTCGAACTTGCCTCTGGTGAAACTCTTGTCATTCTTGGCGAGAGCGGATGTGGAAAAACTGTGCTCTTAAAAACAATGATCGGACTTATACAGCCGACCAAAGGAGATGTACTATTTGAGGACACCTCTTTAGCTCTGATGACCGAACGTGAACTTGCCCATCTCCGGACACGCTACGGATTTGTTTTTCAGGGTGCTGCTCTTTTTGATAGCGCTACGATTGCCGATAACATAGCATTTCCTCTTCGGGAACATACTCAACTTGATGAAGATGAAATAGCAAAAATTGTTGCTGAACTTGTAGCGGAGGTTGGCCTACCACGTGCGGTACTGACCAAAAAACCGGTTGAACTGTCTGGCGGCATGAGAAAGCGTGCCGGCCTCGCGCGAGCACTCGCACTAGACCCACAGTTGGTTCTCTACGATGAGCCGACTACGGGGCTCGACCCAATCATGGGTGACGTCATTAATGAACTGATTCTACGAGTCCATCAAAGACCAGAAACAACAAACGTAGTAGTCACGCACGACATGACAACTGCCCATAAAGTGGCAGACAGAATTATTATGCTCTATCCACTTTCTCGGCTCAAAACCGGTGAGTCACAGATAATTTTTACTGGCACCTCAGAAGAACTAGACGGATCAAAAGATCCTCGAGTTCGGCAATTCGTTGAAGGCAAAGCTGGGCAACGTCTCAACGAACTCCGGAAAGAGCAGAACCAAAAAGACTACGAGCCATCCACTGAGATTAAGGATCAGGAGAACGATCATGAGTGAGCGTGTAATCCAATTTCGTGTTGGCGTGATGGTCTTAGCAACAGCCATTATCGCTGGAATACTTATTGTTTTATTTGGAGATTTGCCAAGCCTTGTCCAGTCAACATATCCACTGCGCATGAACTTCTCAGAAGCGAGAGGGGTTTCAAGCGGCACCCCCGTTCGAAAGAATGGCATTCTTGTTGGACGAGTCAACTCAGTCATGCTCGATGAACGTGGTGGCGTGAGTGTGGTAGCTCAAATTGACTCCTACGTGCCGGTCTACCGTGATGAGACACCACGTGTCGCAAGCACAATTCTTGGTGATGCAGAAATTGAACTTGTGGCAGGCCGCATTACACCTCCTCGCCAACGAATCACAACAGATGAGGTTTTGCGCGGTGCGGTGTCGAAAGACCCCCTTGCTCTATTCTCAACACTCGAGCCAAAAGTAACAGCTTCTCTCGAATCACTTACTCGGGCTGGTGATGCTGTTGCTGTGCTCTCAGAAAACATTGAGAGAATTTTTGTAAAAGAGGACATTCAGATTGACCAGACCGTTAAGAAACTTGACGTTGCACTGGATACCTTTACAACGGCCATGAACAATGTAAATGATATTGTTGGTGATGCTGAAGCGAGAGAAAAACTAAAGGATTCTATCTATACATTGCCTGATGTTCTTGTTGATCTGCGAAAGTCTGTCGGGGGTATCAGCGCAACTATTGATACTGCTGATCGCAATCTCCGAAATCTTGAAGGCTTTTCAAAACCCCTCGGTGAACGCGGTGCATCAATGGTACAGGGTATAGACCGTGCCATTAATCGCCTCGACACTGTCCTCGTTCAAGCAGCTACCTTCACCCAAGCCCTCAACGAATCGCAAGGAACACTTGGCAAACTGGTGCGTGATCCAGAGGTTTATAATGACCTTGCCCAAGCCGCAAACAACGTCAATCGTCTAACCCAAGACTTACGGCCAATTATTGATGACGTTCGCGTATTTACCGACAAAATCGCACGTCACCCGGAGCAGCTTGGTGTGCGTGGAGCACTTGATCGAAAAACTGGTCTTAAATGATATTGGGCAAAGATCCATTGCCTCACAGATCTGATGGTCGATCTTTTTTGTGCTCAGGGTCTAGTGCTTCATTTGGATCCAATGATTGAACATTTGCTATTTGATCAAAACCAATGCCACGTAGTCGATTACCATAGCGTTCCATTAACCACGGCATTGTTTGTTCGATCGTATCAGGCTGCAACAAAACAAGGTCACCAGGCTTCACCGCATCGAGTACCGTCGCAGCTGAGGTTTCCCAATCTCCTCCAGACTCGACTATAGCGCGACGCTTTGAATGTTTTGTTCTTACGATACCTTCGGCAATAAGTCGTGTTATCTCCCCCGGACTGCGGCCTCTTCGATAGGCGTCTTCGTAGATGACTATACGATCGAAGGTCTTTCCCAAGAGTTCACCTTGTCGAAGAAGATCTTCATTGCGACGATCTCCAGCTGCTGAGTACACAGCAGTTCTTTGAGCATGTGGCAGCTTTTCGAGCGTTAAACAGACCTGCTCTAACGACGGCACGTTATGTCCGTAGTCAACAACCACAGTGGCTCCGTCCAAGTCAAGCATATTAAATCGTCCAGGACTACCGAGTGCTCCACTGGAAAAGCTCTCCAATCCGAGTCGAACCAATTCAAGCGGAACGCCCATACTCCATGCTGCAGCAGCGGCCGCAAGTGCATTTTCGACCTGGAACGAAACCAAGCCCTGATGAACCAAGGGAACTTTTTCTAAATTTGCTAATCGAGTTTCACGCGGTCCATCACATAGTACGATCCATCCATCACGGATAGTGGCGCCAAGACCTCCTGAGGCCAGGTGTTCTGTGAGGACAGGAAATTCTGGCTTCAGAGAAAAATAAATCACCCGACCCTGACACCATTTCTTCATGTCGACAACCAGCGGATCTGCTGCATTAAGGACAGCTGCACCACTTGGCCGCACGGCGGCAACAATTGCGCCTTTCACCCAGGCAAGTTGCTCTGGAGTATCGATTTCATGCAGACCAAGGTGATCACCCGAGGCAATATTAGTGACAACGGCTACGTCACAAGCATCAAACCCACACCCTTCGCGAAGAATTCCTCCTCTTGCTGTTTCGAGTACAGCCGTCGTTACATTCGGTTGCGCTAATATTCGTCGTGCACTTGCTGGCCCACTACAATCGCCAGAATCAAGTTGTCTGTCGCCTACCCAGACGCCTTCAGTACAGGCAATGCCAACCGTTGCTCCTCCCGCTGAGGCTACATGAGCTAATAGACGGGTAACTGTTGTTTTCCCATTTGTACCGGTCACTGCTGCAACAGGAATCCGCCCATCATCGCCGGTGGTGAAAAGCGTACTGATGATCGCCGAACCAACGTCCCGCGATCCACCAACCGTTGGCTCCAGATGCATCCGAAGCCCGGGGCACGCATTAATTTCAACAATACCCCCATGCTGGGCACTCAAAGGCTGATCAATGCGTGTCGCCATAATATCAACACCCGCAATATCCAGCCCAACAACTCGCACCGCATCAATAGCGAGCCGAATTGTACTTGGATGAACCAGGTCTGTGACATCCTCAGCTGTGCCTCCAGTACTCAGATTTGCATTCCGACGGAGAAGAACGATCTGCCCATCATTCGGGATAGATTCCTTTGAAAATCCTTGCTCACGCAGGGCAACCTCAGCAGCGGCATCAAGGCATAAAAGAGAGAGTGATCCTGCATGGTCATCACAACGACGTGGATTCCTATTTTCTTTTTGAACAAGCTTTTCAATCGTCGAACTACCATCACCTGTAATACAAGGTGCACAACGACGTGCCGCTGCAATAAGCTCACCACCAATGACTAAAAGCCGATAATCATCACCTGCCAGACAACGCTCAACGACAACCTCTTCCTCCTCCGAAATAGCTACGTTGTATGCTTGGAAAACTTCGTCCTGAGTTGTCAATCCTACCGAAACACCTCGACCCTGATTGCCACAACGAGGCTTGATGACTACTGGTAAACCAATTTCCGTCGCCACTTGCCAAGCTTCTTCAGCAGAGAAAACTGGCTTCCCTTTTGCAACTGGAATACCGGCTTCTTCAAGCAAGCCTCGAGTCAGTTCCTTGTCTTGCGCAATTGTCTCACTGACAACTGATGTCTGGTCAGTCTCAGCCGCGATAATCCGACGCTGCTTGGACCCAATTCCAAGTCGGACAAGTGAACCCTCACTTAGCCTACGTACGGGTATGTCCCGACGACGTGCAGCTTCCACGATTGACCTGGTACTCGGACCAAGTTGTTCGAGAAGCAACTTCTCCCGCAAACTTTCTACAGTTTGTCCAACATCAAAATGACTTCCCTCTATTGCAGCAACAAGGAGTGCGTGTGCTGCATTCAAACAATGTATTGCAAACTCTTCTTCCTTATATTCAATGATGACGTTGTAGACACCGTGTTTTTTCGTTTCGTGTGCCCTACCGTATCCAACTTCTGTACCAGCGAGTGATTGAAGTTCGAGTGTCACATGTTCAAGAACATGCCCCATCCAGGTACCAGTGCGTAATCGGTCAAAGAATCCACCACGCTCACCAATCGAGCACCGATGCTCGATCATTGTCGGCAACCAATTCATCAATCGTTCATTAAAACCAGCAAGCGTGTGTGAGGGATATTCCTCAAGCCATCCGAGATCAACACGGACTTCAAGAACAGGAAAACGGGCCCACTGATTAGGACCTCGAAGAACTTTTATCTTGTCAATATTCATAAGCGGAAGGCACCACAAGAGAATTCGTCAGAATGAACCAAAGGAGAGTGTTGGGTTATTGAAATGAGGATTTTGGTTAAACAGTGCATGACAGGAGGCTGATAGTCTTGAAACCTCTTTGCTTACAAACCACCATGCTCGGAGCAAAACGCTCACCATGACGCAGCGGCACCGACATCTGTGAAAGGAGGCGGGGGAACACATCTGCCATGTATTTCTCGGATTCTTTCCAGCAAGCTTTCGCCTGAACGAACAGTGTTACGATACTATTTAGCGATTCCAATTCCAAGTTTTAATCCTTCAATAGCCATCTACTCAGCCTCAGTTTTGAGCATTTCGCATGAAACCAAATTGAAAAGAACGCTGTTTTGAACCGAAGTTACTGAAGAAGCTCCATCGTTGGAACGGATCACTAGAATACTCTGTTATGCATAATGTGTGCCAAAAATAAGCAAATCCACACTGCTGCATCATTAGAAATAGTTGGCGATGACTCAAACACCCTCTTTCCTGCCCAATTTCGACAATCTTCAGAATTGCCTCGGAACCAATTTAAATCATACTCTGACGCTTCCTGCAATTTCGGTCGGTAGGTTTTTCACACAGCGAGGCACCATTGTGTGTAATTTCTATACACGACTCTTCAGCGATTCCCTACGCTTTCAGCAAAGTATGTTACAGCATCTGCAATGCGACTAAAAATGCCATCAGCTGAATCCTTTGATCGTGCCGGCTCCAAAACATCAGAGACTTTGCTGGCATGCTGTCATATCAATCTTGATGACAAAGCACAGTTCGGTTCGAGCTGGCTGGCAATCTCTACGGCGGCCCTGTACTCAGGAAAAGGTCGCCCTCCCACGACACAACATCTTATTGACGAATGCAAAAGCCACGCACAACATAATTGGCCACTACAAAAAGATCTTCAACTGACCCTGACGAATCGGCCTACGATTGGCCAAATTGAACTACGCGCGGGTCAAGAAGTTCTTAAATGTTGGAAATTTAGCGCTGGAATCACACCTGACGTTGAACGACTGATAGATGGTTTTGAAACAGCGCGCGACGATTTGTTCTCAAGTAATAAATTGCCTTTGAAGTTGAGCTCAAATGGCGACAGTCCTTCTCCCAACGCATCAAAAAAAATAACAACAGGATCATTTGCTGCACTTCTTCGGGTACTCAGCTTTGCCAGTCCATATTGGCGTGTTGTCGCGACCGGTACCGTACTTGCGCTTGCCACTACGTTTGCCAGCCTCGTACCTCCATATCTCACAATGCCACTTGTCGACAAGGTACTCATACCTCAGCAATCCGGAGAGCATGTAGCTATTGGAACCGCCGTGCCGTACCTTGCCGGTCTCGCTGCAGCAGCCATTCTCGCCTCTTCTCTTGGGTGGGGACGGACATGGATACTTGCCTGGGTCAGTGAGCGCATCACCGCAGACATGCGAATTCGCACCTATGCTCACGTGCAGTCATTATCACTCGATTTTTTTGCTACCCGCCGAACCGGCGACCTCATTTCAAGAATTGGGAGTGATACTGAGCGGCTGAACAACTATGTATCGATTAGCCTCATCGATTTTTTCTCAAATCTTCTTCTCGTGGTATTTACTGCCATTGTGCTATTTACCATTTCTCCACTGCTTGCAGTGATGACTCTTGTACCGTTTCCTTTTGTCATTTGGCTTGTCTACTCTGTCCGTGGCAGATTGCACCAAGGATTTTCTCGTAGCCGTATTGCCTGGGCTGATATGACGAGTGCTTTAGCCGATACGATTCCAGGAATCCGTGTTGTGAAGGCATTTGCTCAAGAGAAGCGAGAGATCAGTCGATTCAGGCGTGCGAATCATCGTGTTCTTGAGGCGAATGACCATGTCAACATTACGTGGAGTTACTTTGGCCCACTCGTCACACTGTTCAGTGAATTTGGAATCCTTGTCATTTGGGCAAGCGGGGTGTGGTTAGTTTTCAATAACTCTGTCACTGTTGGGACATTAACCGCCTTCCTCGCCTACATATCACGGTTTTATGGCAAGGTCGAATCCATGGTCCGGATGGTTCCCGCAACACAACGGGCCGCTGCAAGCGCACAACGAATCTGTGACCTTCTTGACTGCCACCCGACAGTGGCAGAGCCCGCTGTTCCGCAGCAAATTGAACATTTCAAAGGCCAGATTGATTTACAGAATATCCATTTCCGTTATGGCAACCGCGAAGTCATTCATGGAATTAACCTCACTATTGAAGCGGGTGAAATGATCGGACTGGTTGGAACCAGCGGTGCTGGAAAAACTACACTCGCCAATCTAATCTGTCGTTTTCATGATCCAAGTAGTGGCTCTATCTGTATTGATGGAATAGATCTTCGTAAACTTGCACTAAATAACTACCGACGACATATTGGATGCGTTTTGCAGGAACCCTTTCTTTTCTTTGGGTCGATAGCCGAAAACATTGCGTACGGACGGCCAGAGGCGTCGCGGGAAGAAATTGTTACTGCCGCCAGAGCTGCCGGAGCACATGAATTCATCCTTCGTCTTCCCCATGCATACGATTCACGGGTTGGTGAACGCGGAGCCCAACTCTCCGGTGGTGAACGACAGCGGATTTCAATTGCTCGAGCACTTTTAGTTGATCCTGCAATACTTATCCTTGATGAAGCGACATCGAGTGTTGACGCTGAGACTGAATCAGTTATTCAGCATGCAATCGAGCAGCTTGTGACGGGACGAACCACGATAGCAATTGCCCATAGACTTGCCACGCTTCGCCGGGCAGATCGTTTAGTTGTACTTGAGCATGGTCAGATTGTTGAAATTGGCACGCATGATGAACTCCTGGCTATTGGCGGCACCTACGCCCGCCTTTACCAAACTCAAATCATTGACAACCACGAACAAGACCTCACTACAAAGACTCCGTACGACACTGAATCTACTACAGAAGAAAAAACATTTTGAATGCGTGTGAATTTTGAGTGACGTTCACATACAGAGAATACCGAACGTGCTTTATATGAATATCAACGACTGTAAATTCACGTGTTCAACGGACGGAAAAGTCGCCTTGCTTACACCTACAGGCGATCGCCATGAAGCAGTCCGCATTGTACGAGCATTTCCATTTACTGCTGCTGATGGACCCGTCGCTGTTGTTGACAGCACCGGTCATGAAATTATCTGGATTAAGGACCCTGCTACACTTTCATTGACCCATCGACAATTTATTCAAAGCCAATTAGAACGAGAAGAATTCCTGCCTCGGATTCATTTCATCGAGTCGGTATCAAGAGGGACACCCCGTCAGTGGAATGTAGCTACCGACCGAGGGCAGAATTCCTTTGAACAAGCCTCTTCCGACGGAGTTGTCTGGCATCCGGACGGGAGCGTCTCCATCACTGATTGTGATGGCATTTGCTACCTTATCCCAGCTGTCCAGAAACTGGACAGACAGAGCCGAAGGCTTCTAGAGCGGTATAGCTAGCGGAAAATGCCACCCTCTTTCACCAATCCCTCTCATCTACCAGCTCTCATTTAAAACTGGATGGAATACGCCGTTCATATGGACTAGAGCCTCATTTTTTCGAGAAAAAAGGCTCAAGAATCCTAACAATTCGGTTGAAAGACATTTCCAAGCAATTAGGCTCGGAAGAGTCGTCGAAATACCTTTTCGGAGTTTACGTGATGGTTTCTTTCCAACGTTGTAGTGCGCGGGAGTCGGTCAATCGTCTTCTTCCTTTTTTGATGAAGGCAGGAGTGTCACTCTGTGGACTATCTGCTTTTCTTGCCGAGACACCCAGTGCGGCTCAATGCTGCGGTCAGGCAATCACAGCACCGGTAGTTTCGCAGTCCTATCGTTTGGATTACCAAACGGTGTATGACGAACAGCAGATGACCGCATACAAAATGACATACGAGACGGTTTATGACACCAAGACGTACACGGTACAAAAACCTGTCTGGGAAACGGAGACTCGAGAACGACGCTATACCGTCCAACGACCAGTTTGGGAAACTCAGAATCGCGAAGAGCGATACACTGTCATGAAGCCTGTCTACGAAACAGTGGTCCAAGATCGCAGCTATAACGTTGTGCGAGACGTTGTAGAAACGAGTACGCGTGAAGAACGATACACGGTGATGAAACCTGTCTACGAAACCAGCGTGCAGCAGCGGGTGAGTACAGTTCGTCGACCAGTTTACGAAACATCAGAGAGGCAGGAGGCGTATTCGGTCGCTGAACCTGTCACATCAATGAGAACTGCGTACTCTGTCAGCAGTACTCCTGTTGATACAGTTACCCCAGTAGTCACACCCGGCTACACGTCACTTGGCTGGCAGCCCAGCGTGAGCTACTTCAATCCTTATACGGGAGTGACCTCTTGGAGACGCGGTGGGCTCGGATGGAACGTTACCCCAGGCGTCGTTGTCAATCAGGTCAATCGTGTTTACCAACCAACAGTGACTCCTGTTCAGGTGCCACAGACAACCTACGTGAACCGAATTGTTACACGAAAAGTACCAGTCCAGACCGTACGCTATGTGGATGAACAAGTTGTTCAACAAATTCCGGTACAAACATTGAAAATGGTGCCAGAGGTTCAGGTTCGACAGGTACCTGTTCAAACCGTCCGAAAAGTAGTCGAGCGAGTTGAAAACAAGGTTCCGGTACAAGTATGCAAATATGTTGCCGAGGAGCAGGTGCGACAAGTGCCTATTCAGGTGCTTAAGTATGTTGCCGAACAGCGCGTAGAACCGATTTCAGTACAGGTTTGCAAATATGTTGCTGAACAACGAACCGCGCAGGTACCCCGAGTTGTCGCAAAACAGATTCCTTACTCATATGTCGTTCGTAAACCTCGTACTGTTGTGACACGCGTTCCACTTGATCCGTGCGGAAACCCACTCCCTATCGCACCTCGCGCTGCACCAGTTCCTGCTCTTCCCCCAGCTACAACTCCTCCGATGACACCGACAAACTCGACAGCCCCTACATTGGCTCCTGCTACACAGGCACCAGCAACTCAGGCACCCGTCACAGGCAATGGACCAATAAAAACCTTCAGTGACAGACCTACTGATGTGCCCCCCTCAAGCAATGAGGGGTGGAAGGATTCGGAATTGAACCATGTCAATCCAGAAGCTGGATCTTCTTCATATGGGGGAAAACCGATTCAAACAAATCGACCTACCGGAGACGTGGACCAGAAAATTTCAACGCCAGCAGAACCGACAGCAGAACCGACACCAGCTGCCGGCACATCGCTAAGACTTCAACCAATTCCAGCCCCCCCAACGACACAAACGACCTAGGGGCGTTGGGTACTCGGTGACGACCACATCATTCGGTTGTGTTGGTCCTGGTGTACTTCATCAGACAGTAACAATTTCTTTGTACTGCTTCGTCATCTCCTTACGTTTACGCAACGAATCAGGTGCTACCAACCAATTCGTGCATAAGTCAGATCACACGTCGGTTGCACTATACTATTTCTTCCTGATTGTGTCTGAGTCACAATGCGTGATATACGAACACACATTCCCTTCGATCTTTCAGCTGCTGAAACAATATGCAGTTGTCCCTTACGACGCATTGCCCTGTGAACGATCAATATCTTCTTGGTGTCGACTTTTCATCTGCACCAACTCACCGCAAGCCAATTACTGTTGCCGTAGGCTTGATGCCAACGACCACTGATCCTGTTTATCGACTCCAGACCATTCGTGAAATCGAAACACTTCAAGACTTTGATTCCATGCTCACTGAACCACTCCATTGGATTGGGGGGTTTGATTTGCCATTCGGGCAACCACGCACACTTATTGAACATGAGCAGTGGCCGACACAATGGGATAAATTTGTGCACTTTTTCTGTGGACAGTCGCGAGAATATCTCAGAAACACCTTTCGTGACTGGTGTAATGCTCATCCGCCGGGCAATAAATTTGCTTGGAGGAAGGCTGACAAGCCTGCGGGTTCAAGCCCCGCAATGCGATGGACAAATCCACCAGTTGCATGGATGATGCATGCGGGTATTGGCCGGATGCTTGAGGCTGGCCTCGCATTTCCAGCACATCGCTATCCTCGTAAAAGAAGTCACATCAAACGCATTGCTCTCGAAGCGTATCCAGGATTTGCAGCACGCAAAATCACCCGAGGTTCATACAAGAGCGACTCTCCGGCAAAGCAGACACCTGAACGAAAGGCTCGTAGGAAAATGATTCTTGATGCTGTTTCAGCTGGAGAAGCAGGACTCTCGATACGCTTTGAGGCGAATCATGATTGGAAACAACATATTATCGCTGATGCTCGCGGTGACCTTCTCGATGCAGTTCTCTGTAGCCTGCAGGCTGGGCATGCCGCATTACAGCGAAACTTTGGACTCCCTCGTAATCTTGATACCCTTGAGGGCTGGATTGCTTCAGTGCCTGTGAGGTAGAACAAACCGCACGAGAAACTTCCTTTTCTTCAAACTCTTTGAGTACTACAGAATATGAAACCGTCAGGAACCGATGTCGAACAAACAGCTTGTTTACACGGGCCTCTACTCGATGACCCTCAGTCATTCGAACTCTTTCCTGCGGATTCCGTCGCAGTCACTCGGCTTTATACCGTAGCAATGATGGCGGATGTTCTTGATGTCAGCCAGGCAACTATCCGCCACTGGCGTCGAAACAAATTGATTCACGCCACGCGGTCCTCAGGCTCAATTAATTGGTATGACTACTCGATGTTAGTCGTCGCAAAGGATCTTTCACGACTGCTTTGCTCAGGTTTATCGCTTCGAGAACTGAGTCGTAAAATACACCTTTTCACAGAGGGTGATGAACTCCGCGTTGCTGAAGTAATTAATCGGATTGTTGTTGATGGCCATCGACTCAGTCTTCGTTGTGATGATCATCTTCTGTCTGCTGGTGGGCAGATGCAATTAGATTTTTATGCCTGTGGCATAACTGCTGATATGGGCCATGAGTCATCCAAGATGGTCGAGCAACCCGAAACGCTCTCACTCACTCCATTCCTTGATACTTCTCATCCAGAGGTTGTTATTGAATTCCAAGACGAGCACGCCCCGGACATTCCTTCTTCAGCAGAACTTCTCGACATTGCGGCTGATCTTGAGGCTGCAGGAAATTTTATTGAGGCTTCTGAAGCTTTACGCGCCGTACTCCAAGCAGACGGCCCTTGTGCATCGGTTACCTTCATGCTCGCAGAAACCTTATACCGAGCAGGTGATTTGGCCGCAGCGAGAGAACGCTATTATACGGTTATTGAACTCGACGAAGATCATTTGGAAGCCCGCGCCAGCCTAGCGTGCGTTCTTGCTGAACAGGGCGATGTGGAATTGGCAACCGCCGCTCTTGAAGGCGTCCTCAAGCAACAACCTGAATATGCTGATGCGCACTGGCACCTCGCCGGAATTCATATGGAGGCCGGGTGTGAAAAGAAAGCTGAACACCATCTTCTTCGATTTCTTTCACTGGCACCCGAAAGCCCTTGGGCTAATTTAGCCCACGAAAAGCTTTCTCAAATTAGTTGGGATTCGGGCCAAGATACGATTGATTGATTCTCACGCTAGCCAATCATGTATGACGCGACCATGAACATCCGTGAGGCGGAAATCACGGCCGCTATGACGATATGTCAACTTCTTATGATCAAGTCCTAGCAGATGCAACATTGTCGCTTGAAGATCATGAACGTGAACGGGATCTTCGACTGCTTGAAACCCAAATTCATCTGTTGCGCCATATGCCATACCACCTTGAACGCCACCTCCTGCCATCCAAACTGTGAATCCGTGGTGATTGTGATCTCGTCCTGTGGCGGTTTTTGTCCCGGCATCATTGGGTAATTCGACCGTTGGTGTGCGACCAAACTCACCACCCCATAGCACTAATGTGCTATCGAGTAGGCCAAGTCCAACTAAATCATCAAGTAATGCACCAATTGGCTTATCGGCCTCACCAGCAAGCTTTCGATGATTTTTTTCAATTTCCTGGTGACTGTCCCATGGTTGACCTTTTCCATGCCAAACCTGAACATAGCGGACGCCACGCTCAACAAGCCGCCTTGCAATAAGTAATTGTCGACCATGCGGTGTATCCCCATATCGCTCAAGAACATGTTTTGGCTCTTTGGTAACGTCGAATGCTTCCCCTGCTTCAAACTGCATTCGCCAAGCGAGCTCCATACTGGTAATTCTTGACTCCAGCGCAGCGTCGTTCTTTCGTTGTTGAAGATGTTTCCGGTCAAGGGCTGTCATCAACTCAAATTGCTCCCGCTGCACTTTTTCATCTAGCACCGGATGGCGAATACACTCAACCAGTCCATCGACGTTTTTCTTTCTTGTATCGATGTACGTTCCCTGAAATACGCCTGGCAAAAATGCACTCCGCCAATTTGCTGGACCAGATATTGGATAGCCACCTGGACACATTGCAACAAAGCCTGGAAGGTTTTGGTTTTCTGTCCCTAGGCCGTATGTCACCCAAGACCCTGCTGAGGGGCGAACAAGCCTCCCATCACCACAATTCATAAGGAGCAACGATGGCTCGTGATTGGGCACGTCTGCGTGCATTGATCGAACAACAAGTAATCGATCAGCATGGCGGGCCACCGATGGGAAAAGTTCGCTCACCGGCAGTCCACTTTCCCCATGTTGTTGAAACTGAAACGGTGACGGTAACGCCGCTCCTGTTCGTCGCTCTGTTTTCAATGATCCGGGGATTTCACGACCAGCATATTCTTCAAGTTTTGGCTTGGGATCAAATGTATCGATATGACTTGGGCCACCATTTGCAAAAATATGAATGACTGCTTTTGCACGCGCAGGAAAGTGTGGGCGACGTGCTGCAAGCGTATGCGGATTATGTTGATTCAGAGTCGACGGATTCGCATGGAGACTTTCTTGAAGAACTGTTGAAGCAGCCATCCAGCCGACACCAAGGCCAGAACGCATGAGTAGTTCTCGCCTCGAAAAATTTTGAAATAGATGGTTGGGATTCATAATCTCAATCCTCTTCGAATGTATTGATTAATCAACATATTGAAATTCAGCCGTTGCCATCAGTGCTTGAGCAAGTTGCGGCCAAATACCAAAGTCACCTGATGGTGAACCTTTTGCTCTTTCTATCCAATCTTGTACTCTTTGAACTTCGTCTCTTCGAGGATTTCGAGTGAGGACAATTTTCCAAAGCTGTTCGATACGTGCTTGAATATTGGATTCCTCTGGCAATCGCTCAGCCACTTTCTTTGCTGCGTCAATAACGAGCGGGGAATTCAGCATGACAAGACCCTGCTGAGGAACCAGCGTAGCAGGCCGAACATGGACTGCCGTATCGGGGTTAGCAATATCAAACGCCCTCAAAATCCCAGGCACATCCTGTCGATCAACCCAGCTATAAAGCGTTCGCCTCGCACCGTTACTTGGGTCAAGCGGATCTATGCCCGGGCCACCACGTGGGCTGAGCTGGAGTGTACCTGCAGCCACGAGAAGACTGTCTCGCCAAGACTCCCACGAAAGACGCCGACGACGAGATCGGCTGTAGTGTGTATTCTCTGGGTCCCTCACTAATACTTCTGGTTGTGCGATTGATGATTGCCGCCAAGCCTGACTGAAAACGATCTCTCGATGAAGCCATCGTACGCTCCATTTCCCTTCATCAATAAATCGCCTTGCAAGGTCATCGAGTAATTCCGGATGGGATGGAGGCTCGCCCCGCAAACCAAGATCTCCCGGAGTAGGGATAAGACCCTGACCAAAATGATGGGTCCATACCCAGTTCACAAAGACACGAGCTGTGAGAGGATTTTCAGGATTAACAATCATGTCTGCAAGATCGCGGCGGCCACTTGTTTGTTTGTCAACAAGCTCCCCGCCAAGAATCCGAGGAACCCGCCGGTCCATCTTTTCTCCTCGCCTCCCTGGACTCCCCCGTAAGAAGACAAAACTCTCAGTCGGTTTGGCTTTATCAACAAGGACCATGGCTCGAGGAGGACCACCAGGTGCGTCTGCCTGATGCGCAAGCATTTTCCTCTTTCTTTTGCTGTGTTCGTCTCGCTCCGATCGCTTCGAGACACTCTTCCACTCATGTTCCAGAACGACAAAGGGGGTTCCTACTTTGCCAAATACTAACCAGAGCGAATGCAGATCTTTTGACTCCTTAATCAGACTCTTCGCTTCTTCATTTTCTCTGTCAACAACTCTTGCAACAAGACGGCCGTACGCAGCGGCAAGATCATTCAGTGAATGCAGCTTTGTAGAAATAAGCTCCTGCTCAACGCACGCATTGAGATTAGGAATAGAACGAATGCATTGATTCAGTTTCCCACCAGCATCAGATGCAAACGCATCATCAGGTACTTTAGAAAGCTGAACCCAGGGCCCAAGAACAGGATGAGAAGGATCCTTGGCACGAAGAAGTCTCTCCAACCGCCCAAGGATGAGAGGCCTTATCTCATAACCATCCTGCATTTGCGGCAATCTTCCATCCTTCTTTTCTGACGGCCGAGCAACTTCAATCAGATAATCTGCAGCATGGGCAACCGCTTCTCGAAGGGCTCGGTCATAGATTGCCTGTTCATGGTCAATAAGGTTCTGCTCAAGCTCAACCATCTTTTTAGCAAATACTTTGGCTTCTTGAGTCTGCGGAGGCTCTCCAATAATTGGCAATTTTTCAGGTATTTCAGTACTAGCAAAGATGCCATGAAGAGCATAGTAGTCGTCGATACCGACCGGTTCATATTTATGATCGTGGCAGCGAGCACAGGCAACAGAGAGCCCCATCAGCCCACGAGTCACAAGGTCTATTCGATCATCGATAATGTCATGAACATTGCCACGAAAGGTTCGGCCAACTGTCAGGAAGCCGAGTGCTGCAAGATCCTTTTTTGGCACCTCGGGTGTTATAAGGTCGGCTGCCACTTGCAGTGTGACAAACCGATTGTATGGCAAATCATCATGAAAAGCTTTCACGACCCAGTCCCGATACGTCCACGCAAACGGACTCTTATTGGACTGTCCACCAAAGGCATAACCAATGGTGTCCGCATAGCGAGCGAGATCAAGCCAATGGCGAGCCCAGTGCTCCGCATGCTCTGCAGAATCAAGGAGACGCTCTGCATACGCACGGTAAGCGGACTCAGTAGGATTTGCTACAAATGTATCAACATCTGCAACAGAAGGAGGAAGTCCAGTGAGATCATAGGACAGCCGTCGAATGAGCGCGTAGGGTGACGCTTGCTCGGAAGGAAGAATTCCTTGCTCGAGCATCTCATCGACAAGAAACCGGTCAATTCGATTGTTCGACCACTTTTCGCGAAGGGTTGCCGGCAATGTATCTTTTAAGGCCGGTGGGTTATGGAAAAGGATAGGCTGAAATGACCAATGCGATTTCTTTGTTGAAGCTATTCTCTCAGATATGGACTCACTTCCGTTGGCAAGTGGATTTTCTTCGGAACCTACTCCACTCCAGGGAATACCTCGCGCAACCCATTCTTCAAGTATTTTAATTTCTTCTGGTACAAGTTTTCCATCGGGAGGCATCGATGTATCATCGCTTGCCTTAATAACGGTGATCAACTTACTCTTTTGAAGATTGCCGGGTGTAGCTACTGCACCATTATCACTTCCTCGCAAGACAAATCGATGGCTATCGAGCCTCAGGCCGGCCTCGGAAATATCTGAAGAATGGCACTCGTAACATTTTGATATAAGAAGTGGCCGCACTTTTGATTCAAAGAACCGCTCATCATCCTGAACACTCGCTTCAACTGTGGATGGGACAACCAAACCCACGAGGAGGCTGACAACAAAAGTCGTTTGAACTATGAATCGTTGTTGGAGTGGGTGCACTCTTCTATTCCGTATCAAAGGCAATCATCTGGCTGTGTCGTTCTTTCATACTAATCACCTTCACGAGACAAATCTTACTCACCGGACAAATCAGACTAAAAAACGGCGTTTTTTAGCAAATATTGCACGGATTCAAATTGGACAAAGAGAAGGACTGATGCAAAACAGCTACTGAGCATGTTCCTCTTTTCAGGAGAATATGTCATTCCATAGAAACAAAGAGTGCACCGCTTCACCACACCTCAATACCGAGGAATCTATACAAAGCTGTCGTACACTAAAGTAGAGAGGGCAGGCGTATCTATGTTTTAGTAACTGCCCCATGGCCCTCGTATTGCATGAACACCAAATTGCACAGTATCGCTCGGATGCTGAGGCGTTGGCATAAGTGGACGAGACCCTGGCACATAGGCAGCACCAGGGTATGGTTTGCGGTACTGCTGATAGAGAGGCATTACTCGGGAACTGGGTACACCCCAACTGTATTCACTCACAAACTCGGCCGTCGGTGGTACGACCAATGGAACAGGTCGTCCTACATCTGGGTTATACCAACCACTATGCCAACTCTTATTTCGACCCCTTAGGAAATATCGTTTCTCTGTCGCTCCATGGCCTCCAGCCTCAACGGCCTGCAAAAAAGTGACCGTGATAATGGCTGCCATTACCACACGGGTGAGCAGTAGAACGTGGGAGGTCTTCATCAATCAGTTTCTTTCGCTAGTTAGTAAAAATCGTTCTTTGTAAATCTGCCTTTACCACCAATAGGCATGAGTAACATTTCGCGTACCCATCGCTCCGGCACAGCGTACGTACCGCCGTCGGTGCTGATAGAGAAACTCATGGGGCATGAACGGTGGATACGTAACCCATGTATGACCAACACGAGCTGGCACAGGTTGTGGTGATACGTAGAGCTGCGCTCCCACCCCCGGGTATGGACCCGGAGGAATTGGTGGATAGTAGTAGTTCGAGAAGACATCTGGTACCGGGGCCTCGACACCTCCATTTATTGGATTGGCATGAACAGCCTGTGAAAACAATCCCGCAGTGATGACAGCACACAGCATCATGGCGAGTCGGGTTCGTCGAGCACTCATTGTTTTTTCTCCATACAAGCTCTCATTTCGTCACTTTGATCACCAGCAACAGTCTTCTCACGCACCAGAGACCGGCGATCAGAAATCACAGGACGGCCCTCCATGGCCCTTACCCATAATCCATCACGATCCCTTCAGGGAAGAGATTTCCCCTAAAATCGCTTCGGCATACCCGCCCCAGTAGCATCATGGAGACACCTGCGAAGCCATTCCAATAACCCCACGGATAAAGTCTGCCCCGGCAGAGCTATCGGTACGGTTGGATTTTGAACAGGAAATATCACTACACTTTGCCTCACTTACCCGGACCACCGAAATCCGGTCTTCATTCCAGTCGAATCCCCAAATTTGTAGAACTATGGCCGCTTCTTCAACAAGAACCAGGAAAAAGAAAAAAACAAAAGCCCGTTCCTCTCGTGGCACTGCGACTCAAGAGAGTTCGGCCTCGGTAAAAGAGGTAAAAAGACCACGAACAAAACGGCGAGCCACTGCTCAGAAACTCGCGACCGGACAACGAGATATTTCAGTCAGTGAGTTCTTTGCGAAGAATCGCCATCTACTCGGCTTTGACTCTCCAAGAAAAGCACTGCTGACGAGTGTCAAAGAGGCTGTCGACAACTCACTCGATGCATGTGAAGAAGCAGGCATCCTTCCAGAAATCTGGGTCCGTATTGATCAGGCCGGTGAAACTGGCAATCGGTTTGCCGTAAGCGTACAAGACAACGGGCCCGGTATTGTTCGAAAACAGATACCTCTTATCTTTGGAAAACTTTTATACGGCTCGAAGTTTCATCGTCTGAGAATGAGTCGCGGACAACAAGGAATTGGGATCTCCGCTGCTGGAATGTATGGTGTGCTCACAACCGGCAAACCGGTCAAAATCATTTCAAAGACTTCTCGTAAGGATCCGGCTCACTATTACGAACTGCGCATTGACACAAAAACAAACCAGCCTGAAATTCTTAATGGCCGAGGTGCGGGTGTTGATATTCCGCCCGGTAATGCTGGTGATACCATGATGCACAAGCGTGGTATTGAATGGGTGGCAAGAAACGACCTCGATGAGGACTCTGAGCATGGCACGCGTGTCACAATCGAGATGGAGGCAAAATTTCAACGCGGTCGTGGCAGCGTAGAGGAATACTTGGAGCAAACGGCAATTGCAAACCCTCACGCGCGCATTCATTTTCAGGGGCCAGATGGAAACGAGCGGTTGCTGGAACGAGCAAACCATGAACTCCCTCCAGAACCAAAAGAAATAAAACCACACCCTTACGGTGTCGAACTTGGCCGCCTTGTCACGTTGCTCCAAGAGCAGCCAAAAATGACATTGTCGCAATTTCTCAACCAAAGTTTTTCTCGTGTATCACCCACAACAGCTCGAAAACTTTGTAATGCGGCTGATCTTTCTACACGTATCAGTACAGGCAAGCTGGGACGGGGTGAGGCTGATGCTCTTTACACAGCTATCCAATCAACTCGGATTCCACCACCCGCTACAGACTGCGTTGTGCCAATCGGTGAACAGCGGCTATTGGCAGGGCTTCATCAAGTTGTGCCTGGTGAATTTTTTACAGCTGCAACACGACCTCCTGGAGTTTATCGAGGAAACCCTTTTGTCATCGAAGCTGCGCTTGCATACGGAGGTGCTGTCGCTGCAAGAAAAGTTTCACTGGAAGCACTCACGGAGCTTGCGGCTGAAAGTGATGCACGAAGCCTTCGACAATTCCTTGCAACCACATTTGGTGGTGTTGGCACCGAAGCAGCTGACAAAATTTTAAATGAAGCGAAACTCGCCCCTCGCCAATCTCCCTCAAAACTCAAAAAAGCGGCGATGCGAGACCTCCACGAGGCTATGAAGCACGTCAATCTTGACGAAGGGCAAAGCATGAATGTTCTTCGCTTTGCCAATCGAGTACCACTTCAATTCCAACACGCAGCCTGCGCGATTACACAGACCATGTTATCGACGAACTGGCGATCGTATGGCCTCTCACAATCACGGGGAAGCCTTCCAAGCGGCCCAATCACTGTGATGGTTCATATGGCAAGCGTGTGGGTACCTTTTACCAGCGAATCAAAAGAGGCAATCGCCTCCTATCCAGAGATACAAAAGGAAATACGTTTAGCCCTCCAAGCGGTAGGACGAAAACTTGGCATGTACCTCAGGCGACGACTCAAAGTTGCACAGGAAGGCCAGCGCCGAACAATTTTCCTCCGCTATTTAGGTGAGGTCGCTACAGCGGTTGCAACTATAAACGGTGGGAATCGGGACAAAATCTATGAGGAACTCCTACGGGTTGCAAAGAAAAAAACATCCGAAGCGGACATCAAATTAGATGAATCGGGACAACCCTTGGACGAACCCGAAGAGCTCAACCTTGGCGACAACGTGATTATTGTTCCAGAGCATGACCATCAAAAACCAACAGATGATGGAGAAGATGCTGAGACAAAAACAAAGTCAAAGAAAAAAATAAAGAAGAAAGTAAAGAGGAAAGTTGTAAAAAAACGACGAGTGAGAAAATAATGATTTGATCACTTACGTTTTTGAAACAAGGATCTTGTATTTCACTTCACTATGGGTTTTGTTCGGCAGAAAGCCAAAACCCTGACATGAACTGAAAAATCTCTGATACTGATATCGGGATGGTGATTCGTGGCGTTGATTTTATGCCCATAAAATCTTCCGGCCATTACAGCGTTGCATGCCACAATGAGATCCATGTGAATCAACACAACACTTAACTCATCACACCGTGAATGACCTTTCCGTGTACATCCGTGAGTCGAAAATCACGTCCCTGATAGGGATAGGTCAGTCGTAGATGGTCGATACCCATCAGGTGTAAAATCGTTGCATTGAGATCATGAACATGCACTTTTTGATCAGGTGTCACAATGTTATAAGAATAGTCATCTGTTTCACCCCACGTCAGACCACCGTTGACACCCGCACCAGCCATGAGTGTGGTGAAGCACCGCGGATGATGGTCTCGGCCATAATTATTTTCAGTTAAATTTCCTTGTGAGTAAATCGTACGGCCGAACTCACCACCCCAAACAATCAATGTCTCATCAAGGAGCCCACGTTGGTCAAGATCATCTAGTAAGGCTCCTGTTGCCTGGTCGGTATCTTTTACCTGCCCCTTGATCGCCTTCGGCAGTCCACCATGATGATCCCAACCCATGTGAAAGCACTGCACAAACCGTACGCCACGTTCTGACAGCCTTCGGGCGAGTAGACAGTTAAACGCATAGCTACCGTGCCGATGCACATCGGGCCCGTACGACTCCAGCACATGCTTAGGCTCATCAGAAAAGTCAGTGATCTCCGGCACACTTGCCTGCATTCGGAAGGCCATCTCATATTGACTCGTTCGGGCTGCAATATCAGGATCACCAATAACCGCGGCTCGCGAGGCATTGATGGAAGCAATTCGATCAAGCGTTGCCCGACGCAGTTCACGATTTACACCCGGAGGATCAGCAAGATAGAGCACCGGGTCACCTGTGTTGCGAAACCGAACCCCCTGATGCTCATTCGGGAGAAACCCTGCCCCCCACAATCGATCATAAAGTGGCTGATCATTGGGCCGGCCCGAGCCATAGCTTGTCAGAACAATGTAAGCCGGCAGGTCAGCGTTATCGCTGCCAAGACCATAGCTTAACCAGGATCCTATACTCGGACGCCCAGCCAATTGATGCCCTGTCTGAAAGAATGTAATCGCTGGATCGTGGTTAATTTGTTCAGTGTGCATTGATCGAATCATGCACCACCGATCTGCATGGCGGGCCATGTTGGGCACAAGTTCGCTAAACCACATGCCACTCTGACCATGCTGGGCAAATGAAAACATCGACGGCGCTACAGGGAAACTCTTCTGCCCACTGGTCATTGTCGTCAGACGCTGCCCCTTTCGGATTGAGTCCGGCAGGTCCTCACCCCGACACTTTTCCATCTGTGGCTTTGGATCAAATAAGTCCATCTGCGAGGGTGCCCCCGACTGGAACAGATAGATGATCCGTTTCGCCTGTGGTGGAAAATGGGGAGCGACTAGTGGACTTGTACCCATCGTCTCTGAAGCACCAGCCGGCTTTATCAACGATGCAAGCGCAGCAAAACCAAGCCCACCCCCTGCTCCTCCGAGGAAGACTCTGCGATTGATCTGATCCTGTATTTTTATTGAATTGTTTGCATTCACGTTCTTATTCTCGCATTATGAATTCATCAAGGTTCAACAGCACATTAGCAACGAGCGTATAGGCAGCGTAATCAGGAAGAGGGATATCTTTCGGCGGAGGAACAACACCAACTTGAGAAAGCTCCTCTGCTGCCTGCGTATCAGACTGAAAGAACTTAAGATCAGCAGCAAGACCATCCTCGAGTGTTTGCAACTCTTCTTTCGATGGTTTTCGCCCAAGAGCTCGTTGGAAGCCAAAGCTAATCCTATCTGCTGGAACCGATCCACCCTCTATTAGCATCCGTTGAGCAAACCCGTGCGCTGCTTCGACAAACGTGATTTCATTAAGCAGAGCAAGTGCCTGCAATGGTGTATTTGTTCGTGAACGCTTCACTGTACATGTTTCACGGTTGGGCGCATCAAACAGAAGCATCGTCGGTGGGCCAGCCGTCCGTTTCCAAATCGTATACATACTGCGACGGTACCGGTCTTCATTGGTCGCAGGCTTGTATCCACGCAAGTTTCCATATTTGCTTGTTTCATCCCAAACACCGTCTGGCATCCATGGCCGCACGCTGGGGCCACCAATTTTTTTCACAAGTAAACCGGAGGTATCAAGCGCAATATCTCTAACGATTTCTGCCGGCAACCGAATGCGTGAAGTGCGAGCAAAAAGAAGATTCTCAGGGTCTTTCATGAGTGCCTCTGGCGACACAACAGACGCTTGCTGATACACACGACTGGTGACTAACTGTTTGATAAATCGTTTCATATCCCAGCCACTTTCCATGAAGTCTGCAGCAAGCCAGTCAAGCAATTCCGGGTGTGTTGGGTACGATGCCTGACTACCTAGGTTTTCACTTGTCTTGACCAGGCCCACACCAAAGAAACGCTCCCAGATACGATTCACCCAGACTCGAGCTGTTAGTGGGTTATCTCTCGAGACAATCCAGCGAGCGAGCGAAAGACGATTTGCCTCTTCTCCATCAGAAAGCGGTGGCAGAAAAGCAGGGAGGCCCGGCCCTACGCTTTCCCCTCTCTTGTCGTACTCCCCACGACGAAGGACGAACGCTTCACGGGGTTTACCCTCTTTCATGACCATCGCACTTGAAACTCTACCGCGATAGGCTTCAAGACTTTTCTGCGCAACATCACGAGCAGTCTGTGCCAACTGAATCGGCCCAGTTACATTTTCACGATAATACTTTCCCAGTTCTTTTTGCTGCTCTGGAGTACGCTCATCGGCAGTAGCTGACAAACCATCACGAACCTTTTTAGAGAGTCGGATTCCGTTGACTCCAATAATACTCGGTTCCTCAGCTGAATACGCCAAACGAAACCGTGCAATCGTATGCTCCGGATGCCGAGATTCCTGCCGCACAGTCACGACAAGCCGAGAATTATCTTGAACCGTTACCAACTTCTTAGGAAAAAGTGCAATAATGCGTTTCTTTTTTAAATCTGGCAGATGGCCGTCAATCGCCCAACCTTCACCCTTTTTACCCGAGAGTAGTTTTGTTGCCTCCCAACCCTTCTGTTGATAACTTGCATCAGCACGCGTAAAGGCAACCGGTATCACCTTGCCCTCGCCAGGTGGATGAATCTCTGCTTCAATTTTTGTTACCACTACATTTCCATTTCCGCCACGACCGTACCCGCCTTCTGAAAGTCCCTCAACCGGTAAAATCTCTATTCGTAAACCACCAAAAGCACCGGGCGGAATAAGAGCCTCCACGGTGTAGCTGTCCTGTGGAGGACATACCCCCTCCACCAGACATGTACCGTCATCATCACGATGAATCGTTGCTCCACCAGCACTCGTTAATTCGATTGGTTCAATTGGTTTCCAGACTTGTCCGGGTGTGCCAAGAAGCGATTGTGTTTCTTTCACCCAGGCTTCAAGCAACTCATTAAGATTCTCTTCTTCTGCGAGTAAGGCTACTTGTGCGTCAGTGACAACCTGCTCAAGCTTTGTAATTTCTTCCGCCTGATTTTCATCCGGAAGGAGATGAATCGGATCAGAATTCCCACCGCTCCGATTCGACGTGCCCATGATTGTTCCAGTTTCTGGAACATTGTTGAATAACGAAAATAAGGAATAGAACTCTCGTTGGGTTAACGGATCGTATTTATGGTCATGACAGCGAGCGCATCCAAAAGTAAGCCCAAGCCACGTCTGCCCAGTTGTTTCGACTCGATCAATAACCGTCTCGACCCGCCATTCCTCTGCAATAATTCCGCCTTCGCCATTAATCCGATGATTCCGATTGAAGCCGGTCGCAACAATCTGATCACGTGTTGGATCAGGAAGCATGTCACCTGCAAGTTGTTCAATCGTAAATTGATCGAAAGAAAGATTACGATTGAAGGCATCTATCACCCAGGCACGCCACGGCCAGTTGGAGCGACTGGAGTCAGTCTGATAGCCGTGGCTGTCAGCGTAGCGGGCGGCATCGAGCCATTCGATCGCCATACGTTCACCGTAGTGTGGGCTTGCCAGTAATGCATCTACATAACGCTCATACGCACCACCTGTAGTATCCTGGAGAAATTCCTCCGTTACCTCTCCTGATGGTGGCAATCCTGTGAGATCAAGCGACAAACGTCTTGCTAACGTCACTCGTCGCGCATTTTGACTTGGTGCAATCTTTTCCTGCTCAAGCCTCGCCAGAATGAAATGATCTATCGGTGTGAGCGGCCACTTTTGATCAATCACCTCGGGTACTACCGGCCTCTTAATTCGCTCGAATGCCCAATGCCTTTCATATTGTGCACCCTCTGCTATCCATTGAGTGAACAACTTGGCTTCTTCCGGATTTACGGGTTTGCCCACCTCAGGCGGCGGCATGATAGTATCAGGATCTTTGCTGTTGATTCGTGCAATGATTTCACTCTTGGATGGTTTTCCCGGAACAAGAGCGTGCGATCCACTTTCGAGTGCCGCGGTTGCATCCGCCATGGTATCCAGCCGAAGCCCAGCCTGCCGTTCCTCAGCGTCAGGGCCATGACACGTAAAGCACCGATCGGAAAGGATCGGGCGTATGTCTTTATTGAATGATGTCTCTTTGGTATCAGCGACACCTTGTTGAGCAATTGCAGCAAGACAAAGAAATGCAAAAATAGTTCGCAACATCAAAGGGTGCTCCGATCGTAAACAAAAGGAAACACCCGCGTCGCCGTTTATTTTATACCATGGTGATGGACGAACGCGGACGGTTTTGGTCGATCAGCGGGAGAACTCCATTTAATGTAGTATATCCCGTCATATTACAAAACAAATTATTTAAAGTAGGCCCTGAGGAACTTGCCCTCAAATTCAGCACCATGCTTTCAAAAATTCTGTGACAAGAATTACTTCTTTCCTAATCCTACAGCTTCTGCTTTTAGTTCTTCTCACACGTCTCATTGACTTGCCTTTTCAGCTACCGGCGGGTGAAGTGCCTCGATCCGTTCTTGAAGCTCGCTCATCTCTTCTTCGAGTTCTTCGACCCGCTCATTGAGTTCGATAAACCGTTCTCGAGCCTGGCCCATCATCCCTCGTGCTTGATGCATACGCTCTTCAATTTGCTCGCGCAGTTCCTCGTGTGCCCGATGAGACTGTTCTGCCATTTCTGCCGACTGTCTCATTTGGTCATGCATCTCATCTCGCATGTGACGATCGAAATCGTGTCGTCGATCTTCTTCTTTCATCCTCTCTTCATTCCCAAAGTGCTCTGGCCCATGTGGTGGACGGTAGCCGTTTGGATTGTGTCCAGCACCAACACGATGCTCAATACGATCAAGCCGTGCAATCACCTCATCGAAATGCCTCATCAAACGATCCATTACCGGACCACCGTCGTTACTGAACTGTTTGTGATTGTGCATTGGCTCCCGTCCTCTATCGGGGCGATCCGGGCCACGCTCTTTCCGGGGTCCGTTACCTTGTTGCTGCAACCGAGGTGGTTCTTCTGCACTCAATCGCAACTGCGGAGCAAGGAAAACAACGGCAAGACCAGCAAGTATGGTGACTAGAACGAATGCTGTTTGTTTCATTGGAAATTCCTTTATGCAAGAATAGTGGAAATTTTGTGCTTTTCACAAGATGTTCGTGTAGTGAAGTACAGTATGACAAGCAGCGAGCGAATTCTCATTCATCTAGTCGCCCCCTTCTTATGAACGATTCTATTTGGAAAAAGTTTCCCGATCCAGCACTTCTCGATTTTGGAGTTGATTGCTCGGGAACTGGCTATCGTCTTGAAAAAATGGGGAATGTTGTTCTGATTCGGCCCCTCCCCTCGACAACGGCAAGACAACAGAACCCAGAACTCTGGAAAGAGGCTCATGCCATTTTTCGAGAATCACAGCGAGGCACTGGCGATTGGGAATTCACAGTTCCCCTGCCTGATCCATGGCACATTGAGTTTCCACTTCACGGCGGTCCGCTTCAGCTTCATGTGCGACCGTCACCGTCAGGGCAAGTTGGAATTTTTCTGGAGCAGTTACCTCAGTGGCAATGGCTTTCTGAAATAACGCCAAAAGGGAGTCGAGTGCTCTCACTGTTTGCACACTCAGGTGCAGCCACACTCGCCTTAGCCCAGGCTGGTGCTGAGGTGGTGCACGTGGACAGCTCGCGTCAATCGCTCCAACTAGCTCGAAGGAACGCCACGGCCTCTCATCTTGACGCCGCATCCATTCGATGGATCTGTGAAGATGCACAACGTTTTGTCACCCGAGAAAGAACTCGTGGCAACACCTATGACGGCTTTGTGCTTGATCCACCGTCATGGGGTCATGGTCCAAAAGGAGAAGCCTTTTCTATCGACAGGCATCTTGTATCACTTCTGACAGACTGCGCACAGTTACTTGCTCCAACGGCACAGGGACCAATTCTCCTCACTACACACTCCCCCGGATGGCACCATCAGCGACTGGCAACAGTGCTCGCATCTGCATTCCAAGCGGCATCATCCAAAATACTACCGATCTCCAGCGGTCCACTTTCGTGCACAGATCTTCATGGCAGACAGCTCCATCTCGGCGGGTTTGCTCGCTCTGGTGGCATTGGGGACACATCGCAATAAGATGAGTTCAATAAGGAGATCGCAGAATTGTCAGTGCTTCAATCAATAACAACGACTGAGACGATCACGAGCCCATCGAATGCTCGTGTTCGATCTACCATGAAGCTGCGAGATGCAGCCGTTCGACGAGAGACGGGCCTCACTCTCATTGACGGACAACGTGAAATACAACGGTGCCTGGCTGCAAAAAAGGAGATTGTTGAGATATTCCTCGATGTTGATTCATTTGCATCCCTGTCGGATACGGATCAGAAGAATTTCGAACTACTCCTCCGTGAAGCTTCTACGCAGCATGCCTTACTGACACCCCTGAGCACCCGGCCGTTTTCAAAAATTGCTTTCGGAAACCGTAATGAAGGGCTCGTTGCCGTTGCTCGTTTTCATGCTGAGGCATTAGCAGACTTTAAGCCTCGTCCAGATGCACCACTTTTTATTCTCGAGGGAATTGAAAAGCCGGGCAACCTTGGCGCAATTTTTCGATCAGCTGATGCGGCTGGTGTTGGCGGTGTCATTATTTGCGGAAAAGGAACCGACGCCTCCAACCCGGCTGTCATTCGTGCGAGCCTGGGCACCGTATTTTGTGTACCGATTGCCTGCGATACAACGTCTGCTGTTATACAATGGTGCATTGCTCACAACCAAAATATTGTTGCTGCCACACCCGACGGTACCACTCGCTGGCATGCCGTTGAATTTGCAAATCAACCAGCAATCTTGCTTGGAAGCGAGGCACATGGAATTTCTTCTTGCTGGCTCGAGGCTGTTACCAAGAAAAACATAACCTTGGAGACCGTTGCTCTTCCAATGCGTGGCCTTGCGGACAGCCTTAATGTTTCGGCAACGGCTGCCGTGCTGGCGTACGAGTCATTGCGACAGCGAGAGTCGTCACCAAAGAACTCCAACGTGAAAGTACCTCAAAAAAATGCTTCAAGATAATTCAGTTGATATAGCTTCTCTTACTACAGAACTTACCGCGACTTTGAAAGCAAGTGGCGTAGACGCCATGTTTCAAAAACTCGAAGACTCACTTCGTCATTCTTGTCGTTGGCATAGCCTGTTTGATGCTCATTTACTACGAGCCCGTGCAGCTCTCGGACTCCCTCTTGTTGGACCTGTGGCAGATGCTGATAAGGCGATCAAGAAAAAACTTGATGAAAAAACAATTGCTGCGTGTCGAGAAGTTGGCTGGAAGCTCTTTGATGAAGGGCAGATTGCTTCCGGATGGATGTACCTGCGAGCAGCCGTTGAACCACATGAGGTCGCAGCCAAGCTCAGTCAAATCGCTTCTCAGCTCCTTGAACAAGAAGAGTCTGTATCCGATGAAGAAGAGTATCAGCCGCTTCAGGAAATCATTCAATTAGCTCTCTGGGAAAACCTCGACCCTGCCCTTGGCATCCGCGTGATGCTGGCTGCTCAGGGAACATGCAATGCCGTCACTGCGTACGAACAGTCAGTTGCTGGACTTCCACCAACGCAACAGGAACCTGTTGCGAAAATCATGATCCACCATCTCCATGAAGAGGTGTTTGAAAATCTGGCTAGAGACCTCACCGAGCGAGAGCTGGTTGACACGAATCAAGTGAATGAAATAAAGGGTCGTAAAGGTACTCTCGTCGATCTTCTAGCAACCGCAGGTGGCCTTCTAAACGAAGAGAGCATTCATGTAGACGCCTCACACCTCCAAGCAGTGCTTCGTTTTGCAAGAATATGTACCGACTCTGGTGATATTCAACATGCCCATGCCCTGGCATGCTATGCATGTCGACTTCCGAAGGAGTTCCAGTATCCGGGTGACACGCCATTTTCTGACTTCGGAGCATCGTCTCGCTTCTTTTACTCAGCACAACTAGGTAAAGAAGCTGATCAAGCCATTGCGTTTTTTAGGCAGGAAGCAGAGCAAGCAAATGAGTACGAGTCTCCAGCTGCCTGGGATGTGCTTGCAGTATTAGCAGCTCGCATCGATCGACCGGACGAGGCACTCAGTGCCATTCTGTCGCGACCCGCTGAAACCGGGCCGTCCCAAAATTCACCACTTGCTGCAACACTCCCGCCGCTTGTGGAACTAGCGCACGGTGCTGTTGGTGGTGAACAACTACGAGCCGCATGCATTGAGAGAGATGATCTTATCACCTACGCTGCATCACTTGCTCGTGATAGTACTTCGTAGCGAATCCTATTTTGATGTGATTGCAGAGTGCCGTCAGTCAAGCCAGTATCGCGGCTTCAAGCAATGCAACCACCCTCGCGGGCCACAGGTATGACAGGCGCACTCAGTTGCATAGCCACACTGTTTTGGTGACCAAAAACCTTGTCCTGGTGGCATCTGCCAAGGGGCGAGGAGATCGAGAGAGGGTGACTGAAAGCATCCACCTGCCCATTCATTTCGGCAGTTGCAAGGATCAGGATGAAAAGGTTCATCACAAAACGCACCCCAATAGCGTGGACCACATCCGGTATCACCGCACGGCGATGTCTTTCCGCCATACGGTCCTTTGCATTTCCTGCACTCACCAGCTGATGCAGAACAAACAAATTGTCCTAATGAACAGACAAGAAAAGCAAATAGTACGATCCGTTGTAGAGTAAGTAATTTCATAAAAAGAATATCGACCAACAGCGTGTAACGCTGTTTGGGAAAAGAATTCTGCTGGTAACGACTCTATGGCTTCACCAGAGTCGCAGGGTTCCCCATGCTCTACGAACTACGCCTATGCAGTGAATCAACGCACATCCACAACATCGACTGGGGCGTTCGCGAGTGCTCGTTCATAGACTTCCTGATACTGCCGAGCACTCACCTTCCAGGACCAATCCTGCTGCATAACGCGATGAACGAGGTCCTGCCAAAGCTTTTCATTTCTGTGGGCAACGAGGGCACGCTGAACAGCATCTTCAAGAGAGGCTGATTGGAACTCCTGGAAGACAAAACCGCTTGCTGTCCCATCTGCACATGTCTGATCGCTCACATCAACGACCGTATCCACGAGACCACCAGTCGCTCGAACGACTGGAATCGTGCCATAACGAAACGCATACAGCTGCGCTAACCCGCATGGTTCATACTGACTCGGCATGACCAAAATATCTGCAGCTGCCTGAATCAGATGCGCGAGTACTTCGTCAAAACCGATCACCACATCAATAGCGTCTGGATACTTTGAGGCGACAACTCTCAGTGATTCTTCCAAATGAGAGTCACCTGCACCCAGTACGACAAATCTGACATTTCCTGACCCTGCCATACGGTGAAGAAGGTCGAGTACAAGACTTACACCTTTCTGCTCAGCAAGACGACCAACAAATGCTACCAATGGTCGTTCATCAGGAGCGGCATGCCCAAGCCGAGCAGCAAGTGCAACTCTCGCCGTATACTTTCCCTGCTTGACGTCATCGTCACTGTAATGCCGAGGGATCAACTCATCTGTTCTTGGGTTCCATGTCTCAACGTCAATTCCATTGACTATGCCCGTTAAATCAGAAGCACGCCCTGCGAGCACACCTTCAAGTCCACAGCCACCAGGAGCGGCCTGTATTTCCTGCGCATAGGTTGGACTCACTGTTGTTAATTCATCAGCAAAAACAATACCGGCTTTCAGCATATTGAGTTGGCCATAAAACTCGAGTTGCTGCCAGTTGAAGTACTTCCAGTGAAATCCTGTCAGAAGCATATCCCAGTGCCAAAACATTCCCTGATAGGAAACATTGTGAATTGTGAGAACGGAACGAGCTTTTGACAGCGTTGGCCACGATTGATACAGCAGCTTCTGGTAGGCGGGAACAAGACTCGTCTGCCAGTCATGGCAATGAATGATATCGAAGGATTGGGGTTGTCGAGCAGCCAGCTCAAGCGCTGCCCTCGAGAAGAAGATGAACCGTTCGGCATTATCAGCATAGTCTTCAGCACCACCGTACAGGGTGTCTCGATCGAAGCAATGCGTATTTCCTATGAGAAAAACATTATGTTTTTGATCTGGAAGGGAGCATGAATACACAGTTGCTTCAAGGTTTCGCTTTCCAACAGGAACCGAAAACTTCATATCCGTTTTTTTGATTGGCAGATTTTTTTCGAAAACCTCACGATAGGCTGGTACAACGAGCGTACAGTCACAGCCCGCGCGCCCAAGTGAGTCTGGAAGCGCACCGGCGACATCGGCAAGCCCCCCGGTCTTGGCAAATGGTGTTGCCTCGCTGGAAATCTGCAGTACCCGCATCCCGACAGTATTCTCCTCAGACACATTCTCCTACCGATCATGAACGAAACACGCTACTGTGTAGCATACCCTCCAGCCTCAGAGATGACTTCCTCGGAAGGTGTTCCATATGCCACTTGTAAACCCCGCTAGCGTATTTAATCTCCGATTTCCCTGTCTTTGGAGGGAACGACTCTGGCCTCCAACAGAAAGCCATCTCGACACGTCGTGCCACCTACCCCGGCTAGCAGGCATAGCGGGTGTGCCGGATATTCTCGAAATTGCCATAGGCTGGAATGAAGCAGGACTAGGCATTCGGGCACACGTTGAAGGACTTTCGGGAAACCGCTGGTGTCAGCCAGCAAAACCCGAGGATAGTGACGGGCTTCATCTCTGGATTGCAACTCGACCTACAGGCGAAAGCCACCGTGCGGGTCGTTTCTGCCGACGACTGGCTCTCCTTCCAACTGGTGGTGGGAAATCTGCTGACAAACCAGTGGCTGTCGCTGCACAAATTCCTCGGACGAGTGAAGAGGCCTCAGACTTGCCTCCCAATTCGGTTTTCATTGAATCTGGTTTATCTGAAACAGGCTGGCGAGTAGAGGCGTTCCTTACTGCAGCTGCGCTTCCAGGGTGGGATCCTGAGGAGAGCCCACGACTGCGATTTTTTGCTGCAACCGTTGACCGGCGTCTCGGAAAGATACCTGCCTTTGGGACACCCGAATTTCCCTGGGAGAGTGATCCAACAACCTGGGCCGAATTGTTACTTACCCGTTAGATAAAACTTACGAAACATTTTTTACCAATGGAGCGTGAAGGCTGGACTCTACGTGGCTCTCTCGTTTGGTGCAATCATCTAATAGGGAACTTCCAACGAGCCATTTAATGATTGAATACGAAGCCGAGCGGGTGGCAAACTCTTGTGAAAAATCTTCCCATACGGCTTGGTAATCATTCGAGGGTCAAGAATAATTACGCGCCCTGTATCCTCTCGCGTTCGGATCAATCGGCCAAACCCCTGCTTGAGTTTAATCACTGCCTCAGGCAATTGGTATTCTGCAAAGGCATTCCCGCCCGCTTGCTTGATAGCCTCGATACGAGCAGCAATAAGTGGGCGGTCGGGCACCGCAAAAGGAAGGCGTGGAATAATCACCTGAGTGAGCAGGTCACCAGGAAGATCAATACCCTGCCAGAAGCCATCAGTGCCCAGAAGTACTGCCTGTGGGCTATTACAAAATTCTTCAAGCATCTGCCCTCGAGAAAGCCCATCAGCCTGGCTTACAAGTCGAATCTTGTTGCGAATACAAAATCCAGTGAGTTCACTTGATGCTTTGGCAAGCGCTTGATGACTTGTAAAAAGCACCATCGTTCTGCCCTCCTGATCAACCACAAAGGACCGAAGCATTTCTGCGACTGCACGATCGTACTGGTTTCTACTGCTTGGGTCCGGCAGCCGGTTCACAAGAACAAGTTCTGCTTGTGATTCATAATCAAATGGGCTGTCCAACTGACGCTTGATTGCTGATTCGACCCCAAGCCTTTGGCACAAATAATGAAAACCGGCCTCTTTGGCATCATGTTCGTACTCTTCATCAAAAGTATCGTCTGCCACCTCGCTTTGAGTTCCTGTTGAAAGCGTTGCACTGGTAAGAACCACTGTATCTACTTTGCTGAAGAGATCTCGCCGCAAAACACCACTTACATCAATCGGTGCACTTGCGAGTTTTACGCGTGGTGCACCACGTCGACTACTTGCCAGTTCAACCCACCAGACACTTCCGGGATCATCCTGCTCCAGCCAAAAACGGATAGATCCAGCTTGTGAGGTCAGCCGATCTGCGAGTGACTGAAAATCCTGTCTTTCGGCATCCTTTGAAAGCCGATTCGATGTTTTTCTTATCTTCTTCCCTAATGATAGAAGAACATCTCCTAACGAATTGGGAACAAGATTGGGTTCTGAGATTCGCCAAGGCCCATCACCGCGATCCGCCACAGCGTGAATGACTCCGGAAAAAAAATCCTCCGAGATACGGCGAGCCTGAATAACGTCTGGCCGCAGGTCATCAAGTTTATAGTGCACGAGCAGTCCACGATTCGTCCGCTCGTTGTAAAGACGTGACAGGAGCCGCTCAACCGCAATACTCGACAGCCCAACACCGAGGTGGTCACTTGCGACCGACTCGACCATGTGTGCTTCATCTAAAATGACAATGTCATACTCAGGGAGAAGGCTTACTCCATTTCGACGTAACGCAAGATCTGAGAAGAAAAGTGCATGATTCACAACAAGGACCTGCGCATTATTCATACGCCTTCGAGCTGCATAATAATGACACTCGTTATATCGGGGGCAGGCACGGCCCATGCAGTTTCCTGAGTCGCTATGAACTTCATCCCACACCGAACTGCGCGGAATTGTTGGCAGATCTGCCAGGGAACCATCACGTGTATTTCCTGACCACTCAAGAAGTCCTTCCAGTTCAGAGACTTCTTCATCGTATTGAAACAGACTTCCCTCTCGCTCTTTCGCAAGCGCCAGCCGACGAAGACTGATATAATTTCCGCGGCCTTTGACCAGCACGGCAGAAAATTCATGTGGCATGACAGCCGATACCACCGGAATATCTTTCTTCACCAATTGTTCTTGTAATGCAATAGTATGAGTCGCGATGACGATCCGACGAGGCCGCTTCTCATTTGTCTTTTCTGGTTTTTGATCTTCATGTCCAGTTTGCTGCTGTTTCTCTGGCTGGCACTCTTCTTGAAGGGCCTGATCAGCTGTGGCGGCCAGCACGGCGGGTATGAGGTAGGCAAGGCTTTTACCGGTTCCAGTCCCAGCCTCGATAATCGCATGTTTTTTTTGTTCAATTGCTGCTGCAACGAGGTCAGCCATAGCAATCTGCTGGGGACGGGGTTCCCAGCCCGGAATACGAGCCGCAAGTCGGCCGTTCGGTGATAAAAAAGACGAGGGTGAATCCATACGAACAATCTACACGGAAAGTAGAAACGCCTGATGAGTACGGTTGGTAGACTACTCTTTCCTATTTTGTAGATACATTGGTCTTTTATTAACCCGGTAAATCCTGGACGCACCTAACAGATATCATTATGAGTGAAAAATCAGACGGAAAAGCCTGGGGTGGTGTCTTCCGTGTACCAACAGACCAACGAGTTGAATCCTTCTCCGAGAGTATATCTTTCGACCAACGGTTGGCCGACGACGATATTGACGGATCGATAGCTCACTCACAAATGCTTGCTGAGTGCGGATTGCTCACACAAACCGAAGCCGATGCTATACGAAAAGGTCTTGAAGAAATCCGAAAAGACATCCGCGAAGGGTCTTTTCTTTTCAGTGCCAGTAAAGAAGACATTCACCTTCATATCGAATCTGCACTTACAGAAAAACTTGGAGATACTGGCCGGAAACTCCACACAGCACGAAGTCGGAATGATCAGGTCGCCACAGACCTTCGTCTCTTTTGCCGACGTGCGATTGATCGCATAGATGCCGGTATCCTTGAGTTGCAAAAAGCTTTTCTTGAGATGAGTGACCGAGAACGCGATCTCATCATACCGGCGTATACACACCTTCGACGCGCGCAGCCTGTCCTTGCAGCTCATCAGCTATTGGTGTGGTGCGAAAAATTTGATCGCGATCGACAACGGCTTGCTGATTGTCGACAACGAACAAACATCATGCCGTTAGGTTCAGCAGCTCTTGCTGGTACAAGCCTGCCGATTGATCGGTCAAAGACACAGGCAGCACTCGGGTTTGATGCTATCGCTCCAAACAGCCTTGATGCTGCCAGCGATCGAGACTTTGTCTGCGAACTTGCGTTTGTTCTCTCGTTAACCTCCGTGCATCTCTCCCAATGGGCTGAGGAGTGGATCATCTACAGTACTGATGAGTTTGGCTTTCTCAATCTACCGGAAGCATTCTGTACTGGCAGTTCCATCATGCCTCAAAAGATTAACCCCGATGTACTTGAACTGGTGCGTGGAAAGTCGGCACGAGTTATTAGTAACGTGCAGCAAATTCTTGTGTTACTCAAAGGACTCCCGACTGCTTACAACCGAGACTTACAGGAGGACAAGGAGGCTGTCTTTGATTCAATTGACACACTCGAGGCGATGCTTGGTGTTGCCGCTCCACTTGTAGCTGGCACACATTTCGATCGAAAGCGGATTGGTGAATCAATTGAAAAAGGACATCTCGATGCGACAACACTCATGGAGGCACTCATTGTTGAAGGTGTGCCGCAGCGCACCGCACACGAAACCGTTGGCAAACTCGTACGACTTGCCCTGACAAAAGGGTGCAGCCTGGCTGAACTTACTGATGATGCCTGTCGCGCAGAATATGACGGCTGGAAGGCCTCTCTACGGCAGGCTTTGGGGTCCTCACGGGCAGTTGAACGGATGGTAAGTTTTGGCTCGACCGCTCCGGCTTGTGTTGCCGAACAACTTGCTGCGTGGCGTCAGAAATTAGAAACTGCCACGAAGTAAGTTCGTACGCAGTAAAAGGACGGCTCGTGGCTAGACATGGTTGGCTCACTTGGTGGTTATCTCTTGTGATTGTTGGGATGCTGTCGGCCCCAGCTTTCACCGAGACGACTGACGATACAAACCATCCTGATCCACTTGACTCTTTTCAGCGGGCTGTTGTTGACTCCCTGAAATTCCCGGAACGGACAACACCACGGGAGCTCCTTGACGCCGCAATACGTGCTGCCTCTGTGGAGGCCCTTGATCCCACCTCAGAGTTTCTTGAGAAATTCGATGAAGCCTTGGAAAAAGAGCCCGATCAAGAAGACACTCTTGCGCACCTTGGTGAGTCTTTCCAGACTGCTGAACTGAGTCGTCTCGAGAGATTTCTGAAGAAGACGGCTCAGCCCGAACAGGCACAAGCAGTAGCATTTCTTATTGATGGAATGCAAAACGCCGCTCAGAGAAAAAGAACCGATCCATCGAGGCTGAAACAAGCCGCTGTTGATTTGGGTTCTGACAATGTTTTCGTGCGGCAACAAGCTGCTACGACGCTCATGGAGGGCGGAACGTATGCGCTTCCAATGCTCGTTGAAATTCTTATGGAAACAGTTCCCACCCTCAACGAAACGCCTTTATCCAGGGCAGATTCCCGGACGAGAACGCTTGCTGAAACAATTATTGAAGACTCCGGAGAACGAGGTGTTCGGGCACTCACCGCTTGGCTTGGCTCTGATGATTTTCAACGGTTCCCGGGAATCATTTACGCTCTTAACGTTCTTGTTGATTCTGGATATTTGCCGGCGGGCAAACAAACGAATCCTGATGCAGTTGCAAATTTAGATTTGGCAAGCGTTCTCTTTGCACCAGCTTGTGTTCCGGAATTCGCTTCAGCAACACGAGAGGCGGCATTCCAACTCTTAGTCAAGCTTGAACAACAGGGTCATACTGACTTTGGCGGCAAACCGTTGACCCAGGACCTTGCTTGTCAAATGCTGACGGCAAAACTTGATCAACTTCTCACGCCGGTCGGCATTCCAACTCCGGACAGCCTTACCGAGGGCGCAGCATCGATCACAAGCCCACGACCGACGGTGGAGCAGTATCTCTGGGTCACGCAAACAAGCCGACCAGAGATTCGCTATCTGCCACCCGTCGCTTGCAGAAGTCTCCGTGCTGGACATATTGCACGAGATCTTTCCGGACTTGGGTGTGTGCATCCACGCACCGTGCGCCTTGTGCTTTTAGCGCAATCCGAAGCTCTACTCATTTTTCAGGATGATCACTTTTCGGCTTTGAATGAGCTGCCGACTGAGGCGATCACAGAAACGTTGAGCGGACCGGCTGGTTTTTCAACTGAATTAGCAGCAGGAGTCCTTGATGATGCTCTGGATCGGTCTATGCCACTGGCTGCTGCAGTTGCAGCGAGAGCAATACGTGACGCGCACATAAATAAACCGGTGACTATTTCTTCAATTCGGCCGCCTCTTGTACGAGCGTTGGCCGCCCCTTCGACACTCGTTCAATTCGAGGCTTCACAGACACTGGCTACCGTTTCACCACACCTTCCTTTTACAGGATCGAGCAGACTCTTCGATCGATTGCTCTATTTTGCATCCTCAAGTGGTACGGACCGAGTCATCATTACGTATCCAAATCAAGATACTGCTGAGTTTCTCAAAAGCAGTGTCGCTCAATTTGGCTTCAAAGCATCGATTACTTCGAGTGGCCGTTTATGCGTTCAAGGGGTTCGACAATCACCTGATGTCCGTCTGGTTATCCTCTCTGCTCGCCTACCGGATCTGGGTGCATCTGAAGTTGTTCAATTATTACAACAAGAATCACTTGGCGATCAATTACCGGTACTTGTGATACTTGATCCTCTTGATGACGATAAAGCATGCCGTCGACGCACGCGACTCGTGCTGAGTCTTGCTGATTTTGATAACGCCCTGTTAACAGACAGGCTCGAGAGTCAGTTCTTTCCTTCTGTTCATCAGCCAGGAACGGCACACGAAGTTATCAAACCGCCACGATTCCCAGAGACCCTCACTCGTATCGCTGGACCACAGGCAACTGACCAAAGCTGGCGACAAATACAGGCCAACCATCGTCTTCAGCGTGCCCATACAGCACTTGATGCACTCACTCGACTGAGCACCCTCGGGTGGGATATTCGGGGGGCTTTTTCCGTCGCCCAGAATGGCCTCAGACATGCCAAAACATTTGATCCGGCAATGCGTTTACTGACAAACATGCCTAGCACAGATGCCCAACAATCACTTTTCGATTTGGCATGGGCACCAGATTTAGGCAAAAACGTTCGTGAAATGGCGGTTGGGGCTCTCGGTGAAAGTATTCGAATCCACGGTATTCTTCTGACAAACAGTACCTTACGAATCATTAATGATATGTACAATATTTCGAGTCGAGGAGGTGATTCCTCGATAGACCGTTCCCTCGTTGCCCTTTTCCAACCGCCAAGACAATCAGCGGCTGCCGATGCTCAGGAAACCAACTGACGACTGCCCACAATCCATAGCAGGCTTTATTGGAACAAGTCCTGCCATGCAAGATGTCTACGCAATGACCCACCGCGTGGCAGCCTCAACTGCGTCGGTACTCCTCGTTGGTGAAACGGGCACAGGTAAGGAAGTTATTGCACGTGCCATCCACGAACTCTCGCAACGCGGAAGCGGACCATTTGTCCGGGTAAACTGCGGAGCTCTGTCGGAAAGCCTTTTAGAGAGCGAGCTGTTTGGACATGTCCGTGGATCCTTTACTGGGGCTGTAGCAAACCGAGCCGGCCGGTTCGAAGCCGCGCATACAGGAACAATTTTCCTTGATGAAATTAATTCAACAACACCGAAACTTCAGGTGAAACTGCTGCGCGTCTTACAAGAACGGGAATTCGAACGTGTTGGGGACACCGAAACCATTCAGGTTGATACTCGCGTGATAGCTGCGAGCAATCGAGAGCTTCTTGATGAAGTTGCAAAAGAGACTTTTCGAGAGGATCTCTATTATCGACTCAACGTGGTGCCGATTTACCTACCGCCTCTTCGAGGAAGGCGCACCGACATACCCCTGCTTGTCGACCACTTCCTGGAAACCTATTGTCGTGACAATGCACGCGATAAGATGACAATACATCCATCTGCAATGGAAGCACTGACTCGACATCATTGGCCAGGCAACGTTCGTGAACTACAAAATATCGTTGAACGTTGTGTCATCATGTCCGACAGTGATGAGCTTACACTGAAACTTTTACCACCGGCATTTCGTGGCGAGCAATCTGCTGTTGCCATGCCTGGCCGTGGTGGTGACCTCGACAGCCTTGCACGTGATCTTGTTGAACAGGGCATGGCATCCGCACCAGATGGCGATGTAAATCTGTTCGATCGGGTTGTCAGTCGTGTTGAAAGAGAACTCATCGCCCAAATGCTCGCAGCCTGCGATGGTGTACAACTTAAAGCAGCTGCGAGACTCGGGATTAATCGGAATACACTTAGAAAGAAGCTACTCGAGCACGGATTAGATGAGTCGACTGACGAATAAATGATTTCGACAGGCGTTCATGCTTTCAGTGCAGGTGGGCTGAATACACGACGTGTAGCATCCCATCTCCTAGGCTTCGGCCATCTCACGAGCATGATAGCTTGACCGAACAAGAGGGCCTGACGCAACTTGCTGAAACCCCATGCGACGGGCAACCTCACCAAGTTCATTAAATTCATCCGGGTGGACATATCGATCAACCGGAAGACTGTCGAGTGTTGGCTGTAGATATTGACCAAGCGTCAGGAAGTCAACGTCGTGATTTAATAAATCAGTAAACACCTGAAGCAATTCCTCTCGTGTTTCTCCAAGTCCAAGCATTAACCCGCTCTTGGTTTTCGTACCCGGCATGATTTTTTTGGTATCGGCGAGTAATTTGAGGGTCCATTCATACACACTTTTGCGCCCACGGACTTGCCTGTAGAGTCGCGGAACTGTTTCAGTGTTATGGTTAAAGACATCAGGACGACTCTTGAGCAGTTGCTCTAGGGCACCCGATTTGCCAATAAAATCAGGGACAAGCACTTCGATAGATGCCCCAGTTGCCTGCCTGACTGCCTCAACAGTTCTTCGAAAATGCTCTGCACCGCCATCAGGCAAATCATCGCGTGTGACACTTGTAATGACCACATGCTTCAACCCAAGACGTCTTGCTGCCTCAGCGACGCGTTCTGGTTCATCATCTTCAAGCTCTTCGGTTTTTCCCTTTGGCACTGAGCAAAATCCACATGGACGTGTGCATACATTGCCAAGAATCATGAATGTTGCTGTCCCTGAAGACCAGCATTCCAAACGATTGGGACACTTCGCGGATGAGCAAACTGTTTCCAATTCAAGCTCAGCAATCAACCCAGCTGTTTCTCCGTGACCACCTCCCTCCCCAAGATTCTGACGTAACCACGATGGAAGTCGCCGTGACACGAGCATTGATGGCTCTTGAGGAATTGAACAACCAGATTGCTCTGTAGAAGTTTGCTCGTTGAGTATTGGCAACAGACTTGCAGTACTCGTTGACATTATTTCATTCTTCGACACGGATAAATCCTCAGGCACTCTTATTTGTTCGAATATGCGTTCGTGTTTTAGTGTTTTGAAAAATTGGCACACCAGACTGAATGGAGACATCTCCACACCCAAATGCATCTGCCAGTGACCGAACAATCGCGGTGCGTGCATCTTGCAATCGTACCTTACGACGGATTTCAGCCTGCACTGATCCCATCGTACGCTTCTTAATCCCTGTGGCGACAGGCACGGTATCAATCCGGCGATAAAGCCCCAAATCTGGGCAGACATTTACAAAACCACCATGCCAAACAACTCCTCGGCGAACTGCAAAACTTACCGCAGCAACCAGCCCTGAGCGACCAAAGATTCCTGGCTGACGTGAGTCACGAGCCGTCGAACACCTGAGGCTTTGAATAGCTGATTCGAGACCAAACTCAAATCGTTCGAGAAACCCACCAACGTCATACGATGAAAGACCAAGTTTGCTCAGGGGAGCAAACAGGGCAATGCCTACCTGCCCAGGTCCGTGGAGTACAGCACCACCACCACGACCAACAAAACGTACTGCAATACCTTTCCTTACCAATTCATCCGAAGGAATATCAATATCGGTGTGTGACCCAAGCCGCCCAATCGTAATTCCTGTAGCTGGCTCATAAATAACAAGTGTTGGAGATCGCCCATTTGGCTCTGAAACATCCCAAGCAATTCGCTCGGCCATGCTTTGATATGCCTCTTGCTGGAGACGTCCCGCCAGCCACACACTCAACGATCGCTGATTTTTACTTGGGTCCTCGTAAGGCTTCTTGCTCTGTGACGACATTATAATCGCCCTTGCTTCTTGGAAACTGCATCTAGAAGTTGCGGCCAAGGCAATCGACTCCAGTACAAAGGCTCCGCAAGTGATGATGGCATTACTTGTCGTTTATCATCTGGTGTCAGTCCGCCTGTTTCTGCTTCTTCAAGCACTCGATCCACTGTTGCACTCAGGTGATCAAGCCAATCCGGCACTTCAACTCCTGCGCCAGTTGACACACCAAGAAATTCTTCGGCATGCGTCTCAAGTTGAGTCCCAGCACCCTGAGGCTCACCAGCAAGAAGTTCTCGAACGGCGGGCTCAACAAGTGATTCAAGTTCATCCTGCTCGAGCATAGCTGTAAAAGGCCGTTGTACCCGATCAGCAACACTAGCCAAACGAACGCCTGTCTTTTGCTGAATCGCTGAAAGACGTTCAATAAGATCATTTGCCGTACCTGCGGTTTCTTCCTCCATTCGTTGCCTCCAAGCAGATGCAGCCTCAGCCGCACCGCTCCGCACGAGCACCCGATGAGCCATACTTACTGGACGAAGAGTCCAGACGATTCTTTCGTACTCTGCTTTAATTCGAAGAAACTCAAGTAGCACATAGAGGTAGTCACCACGATCAGATTGTGTTGTGGTCGAATTCCAATCTCTATATTCTGAATGATTCTCGGCAACACTCTCAAGGACAAGTCGTAGTCGACTCGTTGCTTGTTTCAGGGAAATCTCACCAGCGTTAATTGCGTCTATCAACTTGTCGGGATGAGTCTTGTTGTATTCATCATCTGAATCAGAGTTCCGCCAATCTGATCCAGATGCATTTTGTTCAATAAGATGCTCAAGAAATGGACGAACACCACCACGGAGTACACTTCGCAACGATGGTGGCGTGAGAAGATGCTGCGTGAAGAGTCCAGCACCATAACGCTCAATAAATTCTTTGATAATATGAAACGCTTTATCCTCTCGGACTCTCTCCAGCACAGAAAGTCGAAGCTGCCGAGCATGAGTAGTCCACGTCTCTAACAATTTCGGAATAAGAATAGCCAGTCCATCTAAAATTCGTTGTGTTGTCACGACACTAGATGGTTCAGACTCACCAGGTCCAGCTATTGGAGCACTTGCTACTATTCGACCTACAAGTGCGGTTGTCGCAGCTTCGAACACCCTATCAAATTCACTGACGCTTGCTGCTCCTGGTGGACGCCGACTTTCAAGTTTTTTTGCGAGACGGACGAGACCTATTGTTTCCTCGACAAGACCTCGGCGGGGCAAAACGGCAACAAGCCTTTCCAGAAGTCGTTCTCGCATCCTTGCTGCAAACACACGATCTGCCCGACCTCCTCGTGAAAGTGGCACATAAAGCACTGTCTTACCACGTAGGTGGTACCGAATACATTCCATTTGCTGACGGATCATTTGTTGGTCATCCATAAACACAGCAGCCAACAACTTTCCAACTGCTGGTTTTGGAATCTTCCTCGAAGAATCTCGTTTTACATCCTCCGAAGAAAGCGATGTTTTTTGCACAACACCCTGAGCGATTGCGATTCTGGCTGAAAGCATCCAGATTGTTTCCCCAGTTTGGAGAGCTGCTTCAAGCAGTCTTTCTGCCGCTATATCACGCTGCCAACGAAGACGATCAAACTCTGCAGCCGTCATTCCAGGCGGCTGTTCCTGATCTCGAGCAATAATATGCGTTGCTGCACGTACCATCGCCCGGCGCAGACGTCTCAACGTCTGTCGCCAACCCACAAAGGAATCGATCTCAGCAGTTCCTGTTTGAATACGACCAGCAGCTGCATCAAGACAACCTGTGACAACGGTTTGTCGCAGCATCACAATGACGCCAGTTAAAAAATCAGCCGCTTCTTCCACCGCTACAACAGGGTTTGTAGCACCGGCGGGAAGATCAACGTCGAGCATTCCGCCATCTGTCCCATCATCTGCCGAGTCCTGCCACACCATGGATTCATAGGCCGAGGCAACACTTTCATCTGCACCGATCTGATCGTCATCCGTCTCATCCGACAATGGTGCCTCTGATTTATTTCGACTCAAGGGCTCTTGGCCTGATGCAGCGATATCAATCATTTCAGTAAGTCCAGCCGTATTTGCTTCAACTAATTCAAGGAATCGCCGTATACGAACACAGCCTGAATCGCTGAGATCAGTGAGGGCAGACCGAAGCCATCGATGGGCTGCTACCAACCATGAATTTCCGGAGTGATCAATTTCGTCTCCCTCAAGCAGTGTTATCCAATGCACAAGTAATCCCATTGCGGCATCAAAGTCCTTCTCTTGCAGAAGGGCATCGGCTGCAGCTGCATGCGTTCTTGCAGATGAAAAATCAGCAACCGCGTCTCGCCAGAATACGGGAGACAACGGAACAGGAGCAGTTGCTCGTCGTTCTTCTAAAACCGCAACAACTTCTCGGGCAGATTGCAACATTTCAAGGCCGGACAAATGCGCTATGCCACCAACTGAAGTTGTTGCATATTGATCCCACCACGATGCTAATTCTTCAACCAAACCACTGGCCTGATCTGAAATCTTTTTATTCGAATCGAGGCAGGATCGCTGCCAAACCATACAAGCACATTCAAGCAGATTACCAACACTCCCAATCAGGTCATCTACGCGTGAATCTGGCAGTGCCTCACCACCTGGCTCATGCAGCGGGAACTGTCCCGCAAAACCAAGAATATTCCATGGATCGACCAATGCCCCACAATCAATCCCTCGCAGGAGAAGATCCTTGGCTTCGCTGAGGGTGTCGACCGCCCTTTCGAGAGAATCTTCATCACCACGACGAGAAAGTCCCTGAGCGATAACAATACGGCTTGTGATCCTCGCAAGCATTCGTGCACTTGCTGCCGGTACAAGACCCACTAAACGCTCGGCTGCATCTATTCGTCCGAGACGGGCAAGAACCGATGCCAGAGTCACGCTCCCAACCTGCCGAGCGCGTCGATCGGCAAGAAGCATATTAATATGTCTGCGCACGCCCCCGAATGGCTGCTGGAGGTTTTGGGCTTCTTTTTCAAGGCGACGACGATGATCATCAGGAAGTCGAGTGATCAACCACCGATAAAAGTTATCTCGATACGCAGCAATCCGAGGAAGGAGATCTGCGAGAGACAGACCAGCCTGGACAGCACCTGGCCCACGACCAGAGAGCCCGGAAGCCATCAGCATGACACCTGCTAAGACAGCCGCAGATTCTTGTTGTAGTTCTTTAACCGGCACGCCAGGATGGCCTTTGGCTGACCATGATAAAATTCCTTCGAGTGTCGCCTGCTGGATCACGAGGCGACGATAGTAGCCGCTTTCATCAATACACATCGGATCCCAGAGGCCGAAAAGATAATTTGGACGGCTAGCTGCTGGATGCAAAAAATCAAAGGCTCGAGGGTCAACTGACAGTTCAGTTAATAACTCCAGATCAAAATCAGCCTGCTGCAAAAGTTCTTTTGGAGCCTCCTCAAGAATTTGGATTGCTTGATCTACAAGTCTTGAAAAATGACCATGAGCCGCCCCAACACCTCTTCTATAAATCGGAAGAGGCCTTACCCGTTCATGTGGGTACGGCTCCGACAACTGATCATTTTCAAGTACAGCAACGGGTCGCCAGCCCATGTAATCGTTAATCTTACGAAGCGTCTTTTTTACAAGAACATCGTCTTGTCCTTCCCACGGACCACCAGTTTCAAGCACCGCCTGAAAGACAGCCATAAGAAAGAATGGGCGTTCAAGAGCCCCGATCGCCTGATGTTCTAAAAGATCAGAGTGAAATGCCCGATACGCTGGCAACACATTGTCAAAAACAATCCTGAGCACACCCTCTGCTTGACCAACATCACGAAATGCCGGGTCGTTTTGGTGGAGCAGCTTCAAGGCCTCCCGTAAAGCATCTGCCACGCCATCCACCGTATCTGCCCGTTCGATAATGTCACCATTGGCCTCAATTGGCTCAAACTGCGCATAAAGATCATTGATAGACTTCCACGCTGAAACATCAAAAGCACCAGCTGAAAAATTCAGATACCCAAGAAGAAGGGCAAATGAATTTGGCATCTCGGCAGCGGATTGGGAAACCTTTGGCATACGATCAAAAAGTACAAAACTGGACAGTCTTCCAAAATTAAATACGCGTCACTATTGACCACACTATTCTACCAATCACAGAGCAATACGCAGCAGGGGCAAGTGTTTCGGCGGAGAGAGAACAAAAGGACTTCCATCTCCCTTTTTGCATCATTTTTTCTGTGAATTAACGTTAAAAGTGGTTCTCGAATGAATACTCTTAGAGAAACTCAACCCAAAGGTCTAATCCTTCACGGAGAAGTTAGAAATGCTTCAGTTAAACAGGGTACGAACATGGCTTTGGCTCATTGTTTTATCGAACACTATTTTGGTATCCAATGTCGACGCCGAGAGTCTATACGGAACTGCGGCTGATCCCTTTGAGGCCGATCGTGTCGGACTAACGCGTGAATGGATTATTCAACTTCCATTCGACTCTGATCGCTATCGACTGAACCAAATTGATGTGGGACGCTGGATGGTTGTTGCTCAGTCAGAAGATGGTCTTGTACACGCGGTTCGTGCAAGTGGTGTCGATACGACTGAAGCAGGTAAACCACCCCCTGGAATTCTACTTTGGTCAACCCCTCTCGGCCTACCAAAAGATAGCCTCCAAGCTGCAGGAATTGATCGTGATCTTGTCACGATCAACCGTGACAAGAATACCTTTGGAATTGATAGCCGCACTGGCTCCGTCTTCTGGAAGCGAAGACTACCTTCCCCTTCTTCTTCGGGAAGCTTTCCAGTTGGTGACTGGGTCTATGTTCCGCTTTGGGACAAAACTATCTATCGCCTTCCTGTGAATCCTTATCGCAACCCAACCCGTCCAGACAAAGAAGGAGGTGGCGATTCGAAAAAAAACTCTTCGAGCCAAGCGAGCCTCGATCCTGTTCGCATAAAAGCACACGGTCTCATCGAACAGCAACCTCTACAATTTGGAGACGGTGTCATCTGGTGCACGGAAAATGGACGCCTTACGGCAATAGAGCCGGCAGAAAAAGGCTGGGAACGACATGAATTCTTCCTTCGAGATAATGCAAATGGGCCTGTCGCAGTTCGCGGCGCCGTTGCTTTTGCTGCAACAGAAAAAGGAGAATTAGTACGTTTCGAAGATGCCTCTGGAGGCCTTCGACTCACATGGCGATTCCTGCTGGAAACAAGTCTTCATCCAAATCAGAAGCGGCCGCAGCTCATGGTTCACGACGAAATACTCCTTGTTTCCCTTGGTGAAAAAGGCATTGCTGCCCACCAGTCCAGTACTGGAGAACGAATGTGGAAAACGCCCTTGCAGGCCAAATTTCTAGCATGTATCGGAAGTCATCTATGGTGTTACGACACGCAAAATAGAATCACTGCGATTCGCCTGAAAGATGGGATAGAGGACGCATGGCTTTGCCCGGGCCCCTTCACTATTCCTGTAACCAACAGGTCCTCTGAGCGTCTTATCCTTGCCTCACCTCGTGGTCTACTCGCTTCACTTCGACCACGAGTTGTAGCGGATGAAAACTTTGTTGTTCAACCTTCAGCACCCTCTTTGGACACAAAAACCAATGTATCGAATGCAGAAAAAGAGGCCTTGTCCGAGACACCTGAAAAGACACTTGCTCCTCAGGAACCTGAAAAAACAAGCACCGAAAAGCCGATGCAAGAAGAAAAAGACAAGCCATTTAATTTTTTCGGCAAATAAGACACTTGCTAGCTAGGCTTAAGAGGAAGCCCCCGGGTCCACAATTCCAAGGCAAGGATAAGGCAGCCGATTGAGATTGCAATGAAAGACAGCATCATCATCCCAGTATAAGCGTTTTGTCGCTTCGGATATGTCGGTTCACTACTTTCCACCATCTTAACTTCTCCCTAGCAGTTCCAGCACTGACCTTAGCTATCAAGCTTGAGCCGTGTGGCTACGCGATCCCCCCGTTGAACAATTCCACGTGCAAAGTCTTTGAGTACACGAACAACGGCACGGTCAGGCTTTACGCTGACTACACGAAGGCGACCAAGATATTCATCAGCACGAAAAACCTCTAATTCATGCCCAGCTTGAAGCCCATCATCACTTCCAATCGAAACTTCAGCAAGATCATTGGCAACAGCAGTAACGACTCCACCAACAACTGGTATCACCATTTCGGGTCGCTTTAAGGAAAGTCCGTTCTGTTGCAAGACCTCTCTTGCATTTGCCACTTGTTCTTCAAGCTGTTTTTTCCGTTCGGTGGTCATTGCCAACTCAGATTCTGATTGATGCAATTCAGCAGCTTTTTCAGCACCTATGTCTACGTACTTTTTGACGTCCTCCTGAAGTTCATCGATTTCTTTTCGTAACTTACCGACGAGTGCATCTGCCGCATCTCGCTCATCTTTCGCTTCAGAAAGCTCCGCGATATCTTTATCGAGCTTACTTAAATCCAGGTCACGTTGTTTTTTGAGGCCAGCAAGTTCTGTATCTTTTTGTTGTAGCGCCGTCTCCAGTTTCTTTACGACCTGCTCTTGATCTTTTTCTGAAGCAGCATTTTGCTCGATGAGTGTCGTCAGTTTTGACTCTTTTGCGTCTCGCTCTGCTTCGGCCTGCGTAAGTTCCGTCTGAAGACGCTCTGATTCTTTTTGCCAATTTGTGTGCGATGAAAAAATTGCAATCGCAAAGCTCATGAACACAACGCTCATGACCATCACAGCAAAAACAAATATCTTCCCAAGAGTATCCATGCCCGAATCCGTACTGTCGAATAAGGAATTAAAACAACGACTCGGCAACTCCGTAACTTTCGCCAGAGCAACCCAGTCATCCAAATATTACGCTTCTACCGTTTGATTCGTCCCAAGAGGCGGTATTCCTCCAACTTCTTACGATAGGGTACCTCTTCTCACCCAGTGTTCCAACGTCACTGTCGCGGTAATCACTACACATATCCCAGGCAGAAAACTGCCCCAGAAAAGCCAAAGTGTCCAGCGGCCGTCTGGAATGACTTCGACGCGTAATGTAGCTGTTTTTCGACGTGGACCGCACGCAAGCAAACGCCCACAACCATTAATAGATGCCGAAAAACCAGTATTTGCTGCAATGATAATTGGTGTTCGAACCTCAACCGAGCGAAAAATAGCTGCTGTGAGATGCATGTCGAGTTCACTGGAGCCCCAGAACCAGCCATCATTTGTCAGATTTGCGATGAGGTCAGGACCACCATTCATTTGGCGACAATATCGAACGAGCGAACGAATTGTAGCTGGAAGAGCTGTTTCATAGCAGATCGTACATGTCAGCCGTCTGCCAGCGACGGACGTTACGAGTGGCTGTCGGCCAGCTGTGAGACCAACAGGAAGTGGTGTGAGACGATAAAGCCATGGAAATGTCTCAGCAAAGGGAACATATTCACCAAAAAGAACCGGTTTCATTTTGGCATATGTGTCCCGGACTCGACCACCAGCATCGAGGAGAACAGCGCAGTTAAAGTATTGAGTACCTGTAATGGCACTCGGTGTCACAACCTGCTTATCAACACCAACAAGCCAATTCGTACCGTATGACTTCGCATAGGTTGCAAGTGGCTCGAGACGTTCCTCTTCGAGCCGCTGACGGCAGAGGGCCTGCAACGAAATATCATCAATATCAATATCGTTTGCCAACTCACTTTCGTTGAGAATTGCTGTCACAACACTTGCAGGTAATTGTTCATTTGGATTAATTTCAAGAAGTCCAATACGCCACATTGTTTCAGGCCAAAGAATCAGGTCAGGCAAGGAGGGGCTTTCCAGGAGACCGCTTCGAGTCAGTTCGTCATACTGCTGAGTTACCTCCTCAAAAGCATTTGGATCGTGTTTGAGTTCAGTATCTATTGAACCTTGGACAAGCAATGCTTTCAGAGGTGCAACACGAGGCTTGGGGGTCGTCGTGAGTCGCCAATAACCATAAAAAATACAGGAACCAAGAATACTGGTAGTCAGCAATACTTCCCTGACTGTTTCTTTTGCTCGCCAAGACCGTAGTAACTGAAAAAGTGCTGCTGCCACAAGCATCACAATGCCACTGAGCCCAATGGCACCAGCAATGTCTGCAATTTGCAGTAGGGTGGTCCATCGCCATTGTGAATGGCCGAGCATTGCAAATGTAAAGCCACCGAAAAGCGCACCACGCAACTGCTCACAGGCCACCCACGATATTGGTGCTGCGGCTAGCAGTGGCCACCCCCACCGCCTCATCAGGAGTCGAGCGGACCAGACAAAGACAGGCAGATAAACCGCGAGGTAGGCCGACAAACAAACCCATCCCAACGACGTTGCCGGGTGAGGAAGTCGGAGCCAGTGGATTGTTGCAAGCCAATGAAAAAAACCGGCACACCATATCATTTGCCAAAATCTTTTGGGCAAATGGTTGGTCTTTCTCATAATCAACCAAAGCCATGGCAGCGGTGCAAGCCATGCTAAAAACCACAAGTCACATGGTGGTTGAATGAGAAACATTGTTCCTGCACCACCAAATGCTGCAACCGTCTCTTCTTTCAAAGACCTGCCGTGAAACAGTCTTCGAATGAATGACTGGTTCATTTTTGCGCATCCTCGGGAAGAATTTCTGCGATTACCATACCAGGATATACAACGGTATCTTCGTCCACAAATTGGTGGACGCACTCACCGGCGACAGGAGCGAGCAAATCGACCGTGGCTGGATTCGTAGCCAATTCAACAACACGATCGCCCTCAAGAACATTCTTTCCTTGTGGAACAAGCCACAAGGAAAGAACAACCGGGGTTTCACCGAGCCCAAGATCTGGCACAACAATTGGAACAGGTGTGACTGGATTATGCGACTTCATCAATTCTGTATTCTCACCAATCAGTAGTTCTTTTGAAGCCACGAAAGCATAACCTGCCCCACTAAACCCAGAGAATGTGCGGAGCAATTTGCTGGAACATCTTGTGTTGTATGCCAGTGCGGGTAATCAAAGTCAATAATGTCACACGTTGGAATGCCACCGGTCATTCGAAGCGGCACATGATCATCATTAACAACATACTTCGGGCGTGGCACAAATTCTCGAATCTTTAGTTGTTTTGCTGTCGCCCAAATGGATTCCACAACGGGGCGTGTATCGGGCCAATCAACACTTTGCTGTTCCTGCCAAATTGTAAGATTGCGATCACCCACCATGTCCAAGATAACACCACAGCGATAGGCATGCGATATCGTCCCAGCCTTTCTCGAGGTGGCGTATTGTCTCGCAAAAAAAAGCGACCCGAGACAGTAGGAATCCCGTTCCTCTTCAAAAACGTATTCTTCGGCATCGAAGAACACAAAATCGACACCCACTGATCCCTTTATTTGCGACATCGAGTCAGCAAGTTCCATCAAAACCGCAACGCCGCTTGCACCATCATTCGCACCAATAAAAACTCCCTGAGGGTCACGACGATCTCGATCTGGGTACGGCCGGGTATCGTAGTGAACTCCTAAAAGTACCCGATCATTCCTATCGGGGTGCCATGAAACGATAAGATTCTCCATACGTACCCAATCGCCAGTCCGACCATCTCGGCTTCGAAAAGCCTGACGAAAGACTTTCGCCCCTGCTTTTTGAAAATGGCGAATAAGAAGTTCTCGCTGTTTCTCCATTCCTTTGGAACCACTCGGGCGCGGGCCCAGTTCACAAATTGCTTCCAAGTACTCCATTGCTCGTGTTCCTGAAAACGTAACGGACTCATTCGCTTCCAAAGATGATCCTGTCACGAATGCCAAAAAAAACAGTGTAGTCCTGAGGAGAACACAATGTTTGGTGACAACCATTTGGAATCCCCAGATGGAAGATCTCGTAGATTTTCTCGATCCCCTTTTCATGAATGTTCTTCCAATATCAGTACGGTTTATGTTTTTAAACACTGGGCAGAAATTAATTTCCTGTGGCAGGCTCCACACAGTCCCTGTCTGGGGTTGTGGCTCTCTAACGTTGTACGCCCGCCCAGATCATTGCGTCAAAAAAGCAACGCGACATATTTTTTGTCCGCTCTCTTTGAAACACGATTTAAGGCAGGAATATCCGACAATTATCTCACCTGATTGCTGGACTTGTTCACCAAGAAAACGAGCCTCTGGCATCAATCGAGATGATCCGTTTCATTAAAAGAAAGTAATTTCGGACCAGGCCATTTCAGCTGGGATACCGAGCAATTGCCAAGTGCCGGCAATCGTGTAAAAGGCCTTTCCGCAACTTCTGCGAGCAAAGGATGCTCACGTCCAACAAGAAGACCAAGTGCTGCCGTTAAAACCCCCCCGTGAGCAACAATGATCATGTTGTCAACAGGCCGACCTGAAAGAAACTGCAGGGCGTAACGTCCTCGTTCCGCAAGCTGCCGTCTTGACTCTCCGCCCGGTATCTGAAAATCAACATCACCTGAACGCCATCGAGCAACATCCTCGGGAAACCGATCCGCTAGATCATCCCATAGGTGACCTTGGAATACACCTGCATTCAGCTCAACAAGTTTATCTTCCGCCTGAACAGGAAGATCTATTGCCGTTCCGATCGCCTCGGCCGTCTCCCGGGCACGGCAAAGCGGACTACTCCAGAGTTCGCAGGATTGATTTCGGAATGATTGACTCTTGCACCATGAAGCGACTGCGGCTGCCTGCTGACGACCTGAATCAGAAAGCTTTACATCTGCCTGCCCTTGAACTCTTCCTTCGCGGTTCGACAAACTTTCGCCATGGCGAATCAGAATCTGAAGCATAGATTTTTTATATCTACAAGAAAATCACTTACTTGTAACATTTCCCTGTGCATGCACCTCGGATAGACGGTCAACAAAATGAGGGCTGGCGTTCTGAAGCATAAACACCTCACTGTCGGCTTGACTTGCTCCACGAGGACGAACAATGCATATCACCTCAGCGTCTCCTCCATGTTCCCGCACATGATCGAGTAGAGCTTGCTCGCCAGTAGAAAGACCCTGCATCTGCTCACCATCTCCCACGGCCTGTGACAATGGCGGAGTTGAGAATTGTTTTTCATTTTGATCAACCCTCAGTGGATCACCACCTTCAGCGGGGGATCGTGGCCCACTTGACGCTGTCGGAACAGCATCTGCCCTATCGCGACGATCAAAAGAAAAATCCGGCATTGCATCTGGCAAATGCGGCACAGTTGATTTGTCGGCGTTTCCTGCAAGCTCATTTTCGGTGCCGGGGTAGACATGCCTGTAAACAAACGCGAGTCCAGCCTCGTCAAGATGTTCATGAATTGATGGGAGTGCAGCAAAAAGACCTTCGTTGTCCTCCGGGTCAGCCGCGTTACAGACGCCTAAGAGCGTTCCATCGAGTGCGAATAAGCCGCCACCACTACGACCCTGTACTGGCTGTCCAGCAACCTGAACATTTGCCGGGCCGAGATACTTATCGACTGAAGTAACCCGGCTCACATGCATAGTAGGCTCACGGCCTCCGTCGCAACCAATCGTGACAACGCCTTCACCAACGTCACGCGAGCGACCAACAGATCCGATTTTAACAGGCTCCAGAATTGCCTCTGTAAAAACACTCACAAGTGCAAGATCACGATCCAGATCATAGGACACCATCTGTCCCGCTAAACGATCAGCAGACGGATCACCAAACAAATCGACCTCAATCGAACCTTCTCCAACGGAATCACGAAAAATATGGCCACAGGTCAGTATCAGTGCTTCTCCTTGTCGGCAATCGATGACGGTTCCGGTTCCCCACGAAGCTCCCTTCGGATCCTGCACTCGTAATCTCGCAGTAGCCTGGATCAAGTTCCGCTGAAGTGCAGATTTTGTTTCAACAGCTAATGTAGGTGGTGGTGGCAAAGCCTGTTGCTGTTTTGCTCCTTGTGGATCTCGCAGTGATCGTTCAGAGGCCAAGCCAGCAACCGGCTGGCTTATCGCACCTGACAGTTGTGCTGGTGGATGAAGTGTGGGTGCCGCTGGGGGCTCTGTTGCGAGATGGGTAGCAGATTTGCTGACTGGGACTGGAACCCCAGGGATTTCATTGACAGTTGGTGAATCACTTGGAACAGCAAGTTTTGGCAAACCCAAAGGCTGCCGACTTTTTGCAAGGAGTTTTTCGAGCTCACTGCGAGTGGTAGCCCCATCGATTCGACCAACTTCATGGCCCTTTACCAACAAGATATAGCAGGGAACTCCCGTCACCTGGAACCGCTTGACTATATCGTGTTCTTGGTCGACATCAACGTGGCGAACAAGCCAACCGGCTGCACCGATTTCTCCAATGAGCGGTGCCATCTGCTTACAAGGGCCACACCAGTCCGCTGAGAAATCGAGAAAGACGACATCACCGGTTGTTGCAGCTGTTGCCGGAGCAGTCGTTTGGCAACGCCCAATACTGGGTGACAGCCAGACAAGACTGAAAACAACAAATAACCGTATAAAACAAAAGACTCGGAACATCCGTGACTCCATGAGACCTAACCTTTTTGAGGTCAGTACGTGCACTCGTATTGTCAGGTGAACACTTAGTCCGCCAGTGACATCCTTGTCACTGGAAAAACAAACCAACTCACCAAAAACCAGACGGCGGGATAGTGGCGGTGATACGGGGCCGCGGACAAGAGCATTTTTCTCATACCCGCCTAAATCCGGAATGTGAGGCAATTCGGGTAGGGTACGGAAATCGGGGTTACTACAGCCTGACACACACGCTAATCTGCCCAACTACTCAAGTTCTTCGCACAATGGCTTTTCTTGAATTCTGTATTCGTTTTAGACTATCCTTTCGCGGTCTCGACCAACGCAGCTCACGAAGCGGCACGATATCGCATTCCCAACATCCTGTGCTCTTTTGCTCATAAGGCATCATGCCCAAAACTCGCCGAATCCTGATTACTTCGGCTCTCCCATATGCCAACGGTCATATCCATCTTGGGCACTTAGTCGAATATATCCAGACAGATATTTTCGCACGATTCCAACGACTGCGTGGAAATCAAGCTATTTACCTGTGTGCTGACGACACGCACGGTACAGCCATCATGATCAGAGCACAGACCGAAGGCCGTACCGAACAAGATCTCATCGCTTCCATGCAAGATGCCCATGTAGCTGACTTTGAGGGCTTTCACATTGCGTTTGATCATTATGGATCTACCAACAGTGCAGAAAACCATTCGTTGTGCAACCATATTTGGCAATCTCTTCGCAAGCAAGATTTGATTGTCCAGCGAGAGGTGAGTCAGCTCTTCGATCTCAAAGCAGGAATATTTCTTGCTGATAGATTTGTTCAGGGTGGCTGTCCACGGTGTCAGGCAGCTGACCAATATGGTGACTCATGTGAAACCTGCGGTGCAACATACTCTCCCGCCGAACTGATAAACCCCATCAGTACACTTTCTGGCACGACGCCCGAGATACGAAAAGCGGAACACCTCTTTGTCACTCTGGAAAGCCTTCGTCCTTTCCTTACCAAATGGACGCAGGAATCTGGGTCCATTGACCCAAAGATTTCAAATTATCTTGCCGGACATTTTCTCAACGAGCCTCTGCGCGACTGGGACATTTCACGCCCGTCTCCCTATTTTGGTTTTGAAATCCCAGATGCACCTGGCCATTATTGGTACGTCTGGTTCGATGCACCCATTGGCTATATTGCTACGACCGAACAATGGGCGAAAAAAAACGGTGGTTCATTTGCTGACTGGTGGTGCTCAGGTGATACAAACCAGCCAAATGCAGAAATTCACCACTTCATCGGAAAAGACATCACCTATTTTCACACACTTTTCTGGCCAGCAATGCTCAAAATTGCAGGCATGAACCTACCGACAAAAGTTCGTGTCCATGGTTTCCTGACTGTGAATGGTCAGAAAATGTCAAAAAGTCGTGGCACTTTCCTCTTGGCTCGTACATATCTTGAACACCTCAATCCAGCAGCTCTGCGGTACTTCTACGCGACAAAGATTTCTGGTGGCATTGATGATATTGATCTCAATCTTGAAGAATTTACTACGAAGGTAAACACCGACTTAATTGGAAAGCTTGTGAACCTTGCAAGCCGCACAGCCCGTTGGCTGAAAAAAACGGGACTCTCTTCTACATATCCTGACGATGGTGGTCTTTTTGCGAAAGCAGCCGATGATGGTGAAGCAATAGCCGCAGCCTATGAGTCGTGTGACTTCGCACGAGCAATGCGCATCATTATGCAGGCAGCAGATAGAGCAAATCAGTATGTCGATAATGAACAACCTTGGAAACTGGCCAAACAAGGCCTCCAAGAACAGCAAAGATTACAGGATGTTGCCAGTGTCTCGCTCAATCTATTCCGTCAATTAGTAGTTTATCTGACCCCTGTTCTTCCAAAATTAGCGGACAATGTTGCTCAACTTGTTGGCCCTCCCATTACTGATTGGAAACAGTCACAAACTCCTCTAGAAAATCTGCCGGTTGCTACCTTCCAGCCATTAATGAAACGAATTGAATCCTCACAAATTGATGCGCTTCTTGCTGCATCGAATAGCTCATCATCCACCCCACAAGGATCTACCGTGTCTGAAGCATCAAATATCAAACCAGAAACGGGTACTCTTGCTCAAGACTCTACGGAACCACTTGAGTCAGAAGTTCTTGCAGAAACCTGTACTATCGATGATTTTTCTAAAGTCGACTTGCGGGTCGCACGAGTTGTCGATGCCGAAGAAGTTCCAGAAGCTCGTAAGCTCCTTAAGCTTATAGTGTCACTCGGTGGTGACGACCGTCGTACAATTTTTGCTGGCATCAAAAAATTTCATCGGCCTGAAGATCTTCATGGCCGACTTGTTGTCATTGTTGCCAATCTTGCTCCCCGGCAGATGAAGTTTGGTCTCAGCGAGGGCATGGTCGTTGCTGCAAGTGGAGCTGGAGCCGACGGTGTCTACCTTCTTTCCCCAGATAGCGGAGCGTTGCCCGGCATGCGTCTTGGATAGCTTCACAACCGAAAGACATTAATCTGTCGCAAAAACCATCTTGTCACTCAACTTTGGGAGCATCAGAAATTGGCTGCTTAAAAATGAACAGGTGAACTACTTCCTTTTTTGGAGCAGCAACGAATATCATACGTTTGGGAGTTCAGTGAGCAGACTTATTCATAAACCACTGAGGTGAGTCATGAGTGTGAAAAAAATTCTCTTCCCAACAGACTTTTCGACTGCTAGTGACGCAGCACTTGTGCACGCCGAAAATCTTGCCAAGCAGTCTTCTGCGGACCTCATCATTCTGCACATCGAAGAACCACCACTTGCCTACGGTGGTGGTGAACTCTACTACGGGCTTCCTGAACCGAGTTCTGAACGAATACTCGAAATGCTCCATGACGTAAGCCCATCTGACCCTCAACTCACTTTTGAACATCGCCTTGTTATGGGAGATCCATCAACAGAGATCGTTCGCATTGCCGAGGAAGAAAGAGCAGAACTCATCGTGCTCGGCACACACGGCCGCACGGGACTCAGTCGAATTCTGATGGGTAGCGTTGCCGAGGCCGTTGTACGGCATGCACCTTGTCCGGTACTGATCTATCGCCAGGATGCTGGTAAACTTTCTACGAAGTAATCTATTTTTTGGAGCAGCCTCACTCGTCGCAACATGCAGCTTCTTTATGTCTGTTCGCCCACTTCTTCAACGCCAAGCAACGGTTCGTTCTCTGATTCGCCATCGCCTTGAGAGTCGAGGTTTTCTTGAGGTTGACACCCCAATTGTCGCGAGTGAAATACTTCCAGAGGTTTCAATTGATCCTTATACGGTCATGCATGGTAATGAAATAAAATTCCTGCAGACCAGCCCAGAACCTCACATGAAGCGATTGCTCACAGAAGATTCAGGATCGATTTATCAGTTTGCTCATTGCTTCCGCAGTGACGAGCGAGGTCCGCATCATGATACTGAATTCACCATGCTCGAATGGTATGAACCTGGGGCAAACCTGACTTCAACTGCCAAATTGATAACACAACTCTTGCATGACTCACTCCATACCGATGGACTGCAAAGACTACCCTGTAGGGAGGCATTCATTCAGCATGCCAACATAGACCTAATGACGGCCGGTGTTGGTACCTTATTGCAGGCATCTAATTTTCATGACGTTGGAATTCCAGACAGCATTTCTAACCTTCCTGCAGAACAGCAGTGGAGCCTTGCATTCGAACTATTACTTTCCGAGGTTGTGTCTCCACAGCTTGGAATTTCTCGACCAACCATGCTTGAATCCTGGCCTGCAAGTGAGTCTGCATTCGCAAAACTAGACTCAACGAACAAACAATTGTCACTTCGCTTTGAAGTCTTCGTTGCTGGCATTGAACTCATGAATGGGTGGCAGGAAGAAAGATGTTCTTCTACTATTCGAAAACGGCTCGAAAAGACAAACACCATCCGGATGTCATTTCAAAAACAAAAGCTGCCTCTCCCAAATAGATTGCTTGCCGTTCACGACAACATGCCGGAAGGGGTTGGGGTTGCCCTTGGATTTGATCGCCTCATGATGTTGGAAACTGGTACTGATTCAATTGATGCCATCCGTTATTTCAATTCTGATAATTCCTGACCTCAACCATGAAGCATACCCGTCAAAAAGAAGATCTACTCTGACGGATCAATCCTGATGATCTGCCATATTTCAACGTTCTGAAATCCAGAAGCATCTTTCCCTACTTCGGGCTCCTCTTGAGTCTTATGACTCAACCAGAGATCAACGACGAGTGGCAATGCATCTTCTGAATGTGGCTCACATTCCTTAACGTCGACAGTTAGATGTAAAGCCCCTTGATACTGCTGATCGCCACGAACGATCTCTGCAATGGTAATCTTGCTGCACGCCGCAAGTGAACGAACCGCCGGAAAATTCTGTAGTGACTTGATTTCAGATAGTTCCCTGCCCTTTTCAGAATCATGGTGATGTCCGTCGTGATCAAGGCCGTCATGGTTTTCTTCTGATGGAATCAGTCCCGGTGCACAAAACCCATGAACAACGTCCCATTTCCCTGCCCGAATCGCCTGGTGCCATCGCAAGACCGTTTCGCGGGCGCGGCTGTGATCAATCCATGCGTTTACTGAAGAAACGCTGAAGGATTGCGCCCCAAACCCAACAGATAAAGCCAAGCCAATCAGGGCAATACCTCGACCAACTTTATGTGATTTTCCAATCGCAGTATCCCTGACCGCTGCAATTGAAAGCCCGGCTGCAAGAATTGGAATTACCCTTAATATCTGGCTTGTGAGTGCCAAAACAGAAAAACATCCAGCAACAAAAGCAAGTACTGCAAGTGTACTTATCGGGCGATATTCGTTGGCATTGTCTTCGGCTTGACTAACAGTCACAACTCATGTCCTTACTGGCTCAGATCAAGCCTTTGACTTCGGCCTTCGCGGCTGCGATTTCTTTTTAGATGAAAAAATTCGTTGCATCTCTTCCAGTGAAGTAACGCCGTTGAGCACCAGATCCATGCCCTGATCACGTGTGGTGACGTAGCCATCTTTGCTCACTGCTTTTTTCAATGTCGCAGCATCAACTCCCTTTGCGACTCCTTTACGAAGAGTTACCCCCGAGGCCAGCTCAAATGCACCAATTCTGCCAAAGTATCCGCGACCAAAACAGATACGACAGCCACCGTGCTCTGAGGCTGTGCGAATGTGGGGAACGTCTTCTGTTGACCTTCCAAATTTTTCGAGAAGTGGAAGAGGTGTTTCTTGGTGATCAGCACACTTGGGACATAACTTACGAACTAGCTTTTGGGAGACCGATCCGACAAGACATTTCGCGAGATCACTCGGCGAAATACCAAGATCAATAATCTTGGATATAGCATCAATACTGTCTTCGGCTGGAACACTGACAATCACCATCTTGTCAGCGAGTGCTCGCTTAACCAGTTCGTTTGCAAAGGCTGGATCTCGTAAATTACGAGTGATAAAACCACTCGGGTATGAGAGCATGGCCCTCTCGACCGCCTGATTTGGGCTCTCACCTGATTCTGCATCGTACTTTTGTATTTTGATATTTTGGATTTCTTCGTTGTTTTCGTTCTTTTCCTCAATAGAGACAAAATCTCGCATCAGCCGATCCCCGGCCGTCACTGTCATATCGAAAAGGGTCGTGAGGCCATTGCCCTTTGACGCTGAAACAATAAATAAACCGTGCTTTTTGTTTACTAACTCCTGAAGTGACTCAAGCATTTCTGACGGCATACCCAGATCATCTGCAGCCTTAAATTTCTTAGGTGGTTCCGCCAAATCAACAGCGAACTGCTCGTGCCCTTTAATGACTTTGGCGTTGAGGCGACATGTTCTTTTTTTCCCATCTACCGTGACCTCAAATTCGCCCATTTGTGGACGACCTCGCTTCTTTGGAGAAAGGCCAGCAAGTCTCATGAGTGTAACCAACACCTTTTCACCGGTCACAGCATCCAGCGGAGGTGCATCAACCCAGACTTCAGGATCATTTTTACGAAGTTTCCTTCCATTCAGGAGGTGTTCTCGAATACGTGTCGGCACCTTTATGCCATCTATGTCATAGCGAACATGAAGTCCTCCCTGCGCTAAATCAAGCAACACGACAGGAGCACGCGCGGCAAATGCTTCAGCCAACACTCGAACCAAGTCAGCAAACTCTGAATTTTCAGAGAGTTTTTCAACAAGAAGCGTATTTTCTTCTGGCACTTCGCGGCAGGTAGCAATGAGCACGACGTCTGGTGGTGCCGCCTCGACCTCTCCAGTATCGTTGAGCGCTCGTGACCGAGCGATGACATAAAGAAAGACAGGCACCAGCCAGACCGCAGAAACGCCGACTAGGGCACCCCATAACCCACCACTTTCAAGAAACGCATACTCGGTCCAATTCAGCCCAACAGACACAGCGATCGCCACTGCTCCAAGCAAATAGGGGATGACAACTATACGTGTCCATTTTTTACTGCCGATCCCATATCGAAGGCTATCTTTTTTCACCCAGATGCTCGTTAGGCTGAAAAGTATCGTAAGCACGGCCAGAACTCCACCACCTATTCCAACAGTGGTCGTATCCAACTTCTTTTCAGCATCCGCAGCAGGTTTTTCATCGATAGCTTTTTCACCTTTGTCAGCTTTTCCTTCACCCGCAGCGGGTTGATTAGGCTTCTGAGCGATTACTGGTGCCGACAGCACTGTTGTGAAAAATCCGCAGAGAAAAACAATCATTAACCAATCTACTAAAGCATGTTTCAGCAGGAATGTTTTTCTATTCATATCAAACAACCAACCTTTCAGGATTCATCAAAACAAACTCACTCGAATCCAGAGGATTAAACGATTCCCTTGAGTACCATCTGCAGTGCTTCCCGATTTGGAGCAATATCAAGAGCGGCCTGACGGTCAATAAGCCCTTGGTCAATAAGACTTTTCAGGCTCATTGTGAAGTCCTGCATACCATCTTTCGTAGATTTACGAATGTGGTCTGCGAGCATGTGCTCCTGTTCTTCCATAATATATTTCCGAACAATCACATCAAAAAACATTAATTCGATAGTAGGCACCCGTGAGACACCTTCTTTAATCGATTTGAGAAGTTTTTGGGCAACTATCCCTTTCATATTGAAAGCCATGGCACTTCGGATAGCCGCATGCTCTTCCTGAGGAAAGAGGTCCAAAATTCGGGTAATCGTACTAGGAGCATTTGAAGCGTGGATAGTTCCGTAGACAAGATGGCCTGTTTCAGCAGCATGGATTGCTGTTTTAAACGTCTCGGTATCCCGTAACTCCCCTACAAGAATGATATCTGGATCTTCTCGGACCGCATGCTTCATACCAATTTCAAAATTCTTGACGTCCGTACCAACTTCCCGCTGATTGATAAGGCACTTGTCTTCGGTAAATACAAATTCAACAGGATCTTCAAGCGTAAGAATATGCTTTCGATAGTTCCTGTTGATGTAGTTCAACATCGAACCAATTGTGGTACTTTTTCCTGAGCCAGTCACTCCAGCAAGCAATACCATTCCTTGATCAAGAGTACACAGTCGCTCGATCGAACTTGGAAGATACAACTTCTCAAAATTTGGAATTGTATTATTTACTTTTCGAGCAACCATACCGAGTGATCCTTGCTGGTAGAGCAAATTCACTCGAAAGCGCCACTTTGTGTCACCAACAACTGCTGTATACGCAAAGTCCGCACCTCCCTCATCGTCAAGAATCTTGAGTTGACGATCATCAAGCATCGGAAGGCAGAGTTCCTTCATCTTCTCATGGCGAATTGGTGGCGACTTGAGGGGCTGTAGCGAACCTTTAACCCGCATATACGGCGGTTGGTCAACTTTTAAATGAAGGTCCGAGCCATCAAGTTTCACAAGGGCTTCAAAATATTTATCTATTTCAAGCTTGCCATTTTTTTTTGGCACAATAGCTACTGGCGAAGATTCCTCCGAAGCAAGAGTTGCATGTGCTGTTTTTGCTTCTGGCTTGGCATCGAGCGTCATTCTTACCCCTCCCGTTGGATAGCCTCTTGGACTGATCGAGAAATTTCAACCAGCCCCACAATAAACGACTGCAGCATTTCGACCAAATGGTGATAAATTCTGACGCATTGCTGAACTTTTATGGACGCGCCTCTACTGGACGCACCGGAATCCCTCGTGCGAGAAGCATGTCCTTGACTTCTGAGATAGTGACGATGCCAAAGTGAAAGATTCCAGCAGCAAGAACAGCATCTGCCGCTCCGTATTCAATTGCATCGGCCAGGTGTTCTGGCTTGCCAGCACCACCACTGGCGACGACAGGAATTCCAACAGCTCGACTCACTGCAGCGGTTATCTCTAGGTCATACCCATCACGTGTCCCATCTCGGTCCATACATGTGAGAACAATCTCACCTGCACCCAACTGCTCGACTCGTCGTGCCCAATCAACTGCCTCGATACCAGTTGGCACACGGCCTCCGTTTACAAAAACCTCCCATACCTCTTTTCCATCTTTGACAACCCGCTTCGGGTCGATATTGACGACTGTGGCACAGCTTCCAAGACGATCTGCCACTTTCGTCACCAAGTCAGGTGTCTTTACCGCCGATGAGTTGATACTCACCTTTTCAGCACCAGCATGAATGAGCTCAACAGCATCGTCCAATGTTCGGATACCTCCGCCTACGGTGAATGGCATAAAAACGGTTTCGGCTACTCGCCGAACCATATCAAGCATGATTGCCCGGCCTTCATGGCTAGCCGTAATATCAAGAAAAACTAATTCGTCTGCACCTTCAGCTTCATATCGAGCGGCCACAGCCACAGGATCACCGGCATCAACAAGTTCGAGAAACTTTGTTCCTTTTACAACACGTCCCTTTTCAACATCGAGACATGGAATAATACGTTTCGCCAGCATATCAACGTGCCTGCAATTCAAGAAGACTCATGGATTCGCCCAGACTCTGGACTCGACGCCGTTGCATACCGCTTACGAGGAATTCTTCCAGCAAGAAATGCATATCGGCCAGCCGCACAGGCAGATCGCATCGCAAGAGCCATTGTGAGTGGATCGGTAGCATGTGCGATTGCCGTATTCAAAAGAACACCATCAACACCAAGTTCCATGGCAAACGCAACGTCACTCGCTGTACCAACACCTGCATCGACGATCACGGGATATTCAGGATCACCATCTTTCAGATACTCAAGACAGATACGCAAACTATTTGCATTCAAAATTCCTTGCCCTGATCCAATGGGGCTTCCTGCTGGCATAACACTTGCCGCCCCAAGATCCTTGAGTCTCTTGGCAACTATTGGATCATCGCTGCTGTACACAAGTACCGTAAATCCATCATCTACGAGACGCTGGGTAGCTTCGATTGTACCGACAGGATCTGGCAGCAGGGTCTTCTGATCACCGAGGACCTCAAGCTTGACCCACTCACTTCCTTTGTTTCCGAGATCGCGAAGAAGCTCACGGCCCAGCCGTGCAACACGCACTGCATCATCTGCCGAAAAGCAACCTGCTGTATTTGGGAGCAGCGTGTAGCGAGCGAGATCAAGATGATCGAGAATATTTTCTCCGGCAGTATTCAGGAGACGCTCGCGACGCACTGCCACCGTGACACAGTCCGTTCCGCTTGCATCAAGACATTCTGCCATTTCTGCATAGCTGGCATACTTGCCAGTTCCGACGACAAGGCGGCTTGCAAGTTCAAAGTTCCCTACTTTGAGTGCTGACTGTGATTTCTCTGCGTGTGCGATATCAACTGCTGTTTCTGCCATACCGTTTTGTGCCTCTTCTCGTACTGCCTTTAACCGCCGCCAACGAGTGTTACAACTTCTATCTGGTCATGTTCTCGAAGTAGTCGGCCAGGAAGAAGTGCTCGTGGAATGACTTCTTTGTTCACCTCAACTGCAACGGGGCGTCTTTCAAATCCTAGGTCGAGGAGAAGATCATGCGCAGTGTGACCGTTAGAAACCTGTGTCTCTTGCCCATTTACAAAAATAATCATTGAACGTTTCGTCTGGGTTTCGTTATGACTCATTATTGACTTTCACCTCCACGAGGCTGGGCAATATCAAGAAGAACCAAGGGTACCGCAACCCCACCTACTGCTCCACGTTGACTGCTAAACGGAATGCCGTACGCCGCCGTTGTCCCAGAAGTACCATCCGTAACGTAGAGCACAGCGGGCGCCATCGGCGTTCGGCCACGCCGCATTTCAATCTGTCCTGCGACAAGTAAAAACTTTGGGTTTTTCACTTGCCCAGGCTGAAAGCCCAGATCATTCAGCACATTGTGCCGAAAGGTCGCACCGAAGGTGGAGGTCATCGGATTAATCACTCCACCCGAAATATCACCCGTGAGAAAGTCGAGTATGAAAAAGCCCTCAGTACCACCCGCGAGAGGAATGGTACATGCGGCAAATGAATCGTCTGCCTGCGAAGTCATTGCGTGGATGACAGGAAATTGTTTCGGGGATACATTCTGTCCAGGAACAACAGAGCCGACTATGTAGCCTACGGTGAAAATGAGGATGAAACCGGCAAGAAGATACAACTGCCGTGTCAGAATAAGAGGTTTTTTGATTTTTTCTTGCATCATGTCTTTTCAAATGAGGGAGGACCACAAACGATTCTTCAATTGAAGGACCGATGGTGATATGTGAACGTTCTTATGTTATTCGTTCTACGAATCTGGTGCCTTCTTTTTTTGATTATCTTTTGCATTTAGCTTTTCAGGGGTTTGCACAGAATCACCAACCGGTGTTTTCTGATCGGCAAACAATCGGAATTTTCCTATCGAGTGTTGGCCATCTGAAAATTGCTGGCTCATCGTGAATACCAGTGTCGTTCCTCCCTGAATCGGCGTTTCTGCTGCCGTTTGAAATGTTGCAATGTGTGGCCTACCTATGGCCCCACCAATACCCCACCCGGTATCTTCCTTCTGGTCTTGTGCGTTGGCCACAGGCCACCCACCCTGTGAAAAGTCTGCCGTCACAGTAGTGAACATAACGAGTGTTTCAGTTTTTTGTTTGTCAGTAGATATGGCCTTTGCATTAAATTCACTGAGCACAAAATTACCGTTGGGTGCACGGCCCGGCCCCTGAGCTGGCAACGTCTTATCTGGCAGTACTTCAAGACGGACTGCTGTCACGGCAGGGCCCTCGGGAACGACCGCTGTAAGGGTGTATGTATCTTTCCCTTTTTTCCCAGACACAAGAACCGTTCCATCATCTGATATTACACCTGTTGCTCCAATCAGACTTTTAAATTCAGTCAACATGAGTGGTTTTGACCCTGCTTCGGTTCCTTGCGTCGGGGCCGGGTTTGGAGGAAGCGGCAACAGTTTGGCCACTGGAGTCGGAATAACTCGACCGCCACTGTGTGTGCCGACAAAAATTGATTGGTCATCTGGTGCAAACCTAACACACCAGACACTCGAAGCCTGGCGCTTCAGTCCTTGTTGCTCTCGTTGTTTGGGAACATCCCAAAGTTTGATCTCACCATCGAGGCTCGCCGTCACCAGCCGAGTTCCATCACTGTTGAACTCGGCACTTGTGACCCAATCTTTATGACCTGTAAACACTGCGGTCTGTTTGAAAGTTTCAGCAGACCAGACTCGGATTGTCCTATCAGCAGCAGTTGATACGAACTGAGAGTGAGTCGGTGAATAGGCAATTGACCAGATTGTATCTTCGTGACCTACCAGAGTTTGTATCGCCGCGCCATCAGCAGCATTCCAGACTTTTACAAGGTTGTCTCCTCCCCCCGTTACAAATGTTTTTCCATCCGGTGAAAAGGCGACAGCAGTCACTGGCCCTTTGTGTGCAGCCACAGTCATAGCAGCCTTACCATCCTGCGTATTCCATAAGAAGACTTTCCCATCTTCTCCTGCACTTGCTAATTGTGAACCGTCGGGAGAGAAGGCGAGCGATCGCACCCACCCCTTGTGCTGTTTCAAATCAGCTTTCAATTTCCGGCCCTGCAAGTCCCATACTTTTACAAGGCCATCGTATCCGGCTGTGGCTGCTGATTTTCCATCGGCGGAAATATCAACGGCCCACACCGCCGTTGGATGTCCTGATAATTTACCAACACGGCTTCCATCAGACTTCCAGAGAATGACATCGCCAGGACGATAAAGAAGACTTTCTCCTCCGGCTGTCACCAGAAGCGGTTCATCTACCGCATAATCAGCAGCAATCACCCACCCACTAAAAGATGAAATAGTGTCACCTGTTTTTTTGTTCAATGCTTCATCAGCGACGACGAGCGGCCCAGCAAAAAAGAAAATCCCGACAGTAACACTGAGTAGTGAACGCACCGCACGTTGTCGAATATGGTCAATTCGCATACACCACTCTCCTTGAAGATTGACAAATGAAAACAAAGATAAAAGAAACGTAGCTACTAGTATAGTTACCGTTGCCACTGCATTTCCAACAAACTGTGGATTCAGCAGACTCTGTTACTCCCAATGACTAAAACTACGCAGCCGCTGCATCCTTATTGCACTGATTACACTCAAGGAGATTTCACACCTCCCTTTCCTGTCACGATCCCGGCAAACTCCAATTGGCTGCCAGGCACGCTCAACAAGAGTAACGTGGGCCTTTATTTAGTTACATAATCCATGCTGACGTACCCGAGAGCACAGGTTTTCTGAAATGTGCGAGTATCAAATCGAGCACGCGTCTGCTCTTGCTGCTGCTTTTGTTCGCGAAGAGCACCGGTAAAGTACTGTGTCATACCCCTCGACCCAGAATACAGAGTGCACGCTGGTGGCTACTGCGAAGCATCTGAAAAATTCTGTGCGTGGAATTTCATCAAGGCATCACCCTGCTGCTCATAAATTAATCGTGCACTATGTCGCACATCTTGAACGACAAGCTTTTCAAATACGATACCGAGCTGGTTGAGGAATTTCATATATTCCAAATTATTTTCATAGTTGAAGCCTTTTGTTCCGACATGAATAAGAATACGAAGTGGGTATTGCTTCTGCTTCTCACTTCTGGCATAGCCGCGAGCTATATCGTATGCGTTATAGCCCTCTGCGAATACAATGCGATCACTTTCATGACCCTCATTCTCACTGATCTTTTTCTCCGTTGCGAACCCACCACCACCTGGAGCGGCAGAACAGAAAAGCTCTGGATGCCGAAACATTATCCTTGTTGTTCCCCGACCACCTTGGCTAAATCCCTCAATACCACGCCCCTTTCGCGAGGCAATTGTTCGATATGTAGAATCAACATGAGGTATCAGTTCTTCAATGAAGACTGATTCACCTTGGCCGTTTTCTATTTGGGGATAGTCATAATGACTCATTGGACCACCATTAATAAAAACATAAATCATTGGTGGTATACGATTTGAGCGAATCGCCTTTTCAATAAATACTGAAAGACCTACGGATTTCAGTTCACTGCCGGGCCGTCCACCGTGGAGGTAGTAGACAACCGGGTATCTCTTTCCAGTCCGCTCCGACTTTTCGTAGTCCGGAGGAAGATAGATACAATATCCAACGTCTGTTCCCATTGACTGGCTACGAAACGTCTTATGCTGAATCGGCACGTCTTCGTACGCTTTTGACGGCTGGTTCACCCAACGAAAGGGTGTGTTTGTTTTTTGTTTTTTCTTTCCCTGAGCTTGAGCTACGTGGTTGGTACTTCCACCTAGTAAAAGCAGGAGGACCGCAAGGCCTGCTCGCGCACTTATTCTTGGCATCATCTGATCTCAGTGTCCTGTGAGCTTCGCATATACAACGCGTTCCATATTATTTTGATGGTTTTAAATAGGTCACATCAACTGGATCCTGCAACTCACGCTGAAGAATAATAAATCGGTCGAATAATTGACTGATTTTATCAGCGCACTCTGGCTCAGCTGCTAGATCGACGGTTTCATGAGGGTCATCTTGAACATGATACAGTCGAAGCACTTTCGCGCTGGGATAGATGATCAGTTTCCATCCATCATGTGTAATCGATCGTTGAAGCATGAGATAGCTTCCGTAAATGGACTCATAGGGCTTGGGGGAAGCATCTGACTTCGCTTTGCCTAAACGAGAAAGCAGACTCTTGAAAAAGACATGCTCTGGCTGGTGTGCGCCAGCCAACTCAAGAGTCGTTGGCATCACATCCTGGAGATAAATCGGTGTCGTGTCAGTCACACCCTTGGGTACACCCGGACCAACAACAACAAATGGGACACGGATCGAATGGTCATACTGATTTTGTTTTCCAACAAGACCGTGATGACCGACTGAAAGACCATGGTCGGCAGTAAAGAAAATCCATGTATTCTCTGCTTTACCTGATGCATCAAGTGCTTTGAGAATGCGGCCAATTTGAGCATCCAGATGAGTGATAATGGCATAATATTCTCGACGGTGAACCGCAACAGCCTGCTCTGTCCTCGGGAATGGTGCAAGCTTTTCATCTCGCAATTTTTTTCCTGCTCCGATTTCTTCTGCATATGGGTATTCAGTTAGAAATGGTTTGGCAGTCGCAATCCTTTCAATCGGATAGCGATCCAGAAATTCCTGAGGTGACTGTCGTGGATCGTGCGGAGCATTGAATGCCACGTAGAAAAAAGCTGGTTGCTTTCCGGCCTTGGCTTCTCCAAGGAAATCAATTGCATCATCTGCCGTGACCGCACTCCAGTGTCGCCCACCTTCCCAGAATCCACCGAGACTCGTGTCTGTCGGACTCCACGGATCTTTGCCTTGTGCAGGAGGTCTGTTGTACGCACTCTCGACGCTTTTCGGCATTCCAGGCCTGACGTGTCGGGCAATATCAAAACACTTGTCAGCATCTGTTCTGATATGCCATTTGCCTGTCATGAACGTGCGGTAGCCGGCCTGACTCAGAAGCTGGGGCCACAGCACACCTGCCTCCCGCTCTTTATCGGTTGTCTTATAAATATCATTCGCGTCCCAAACACTCCGGCCCGTAATCAACATGGTACGACTCGCAACACACACAGCACCGCTCCAGGAACCCATGTTGTATGCATGGCTAAATGTGGTGCCACGATTTACAAGTCGATCAATATTTGGTGTATCAATATCTGTGTGGCCAAATGCTCTGATGGCTTCGTAGGTGAGATCGTCCGCAAACAGAAATAGGATGTTCGGTTGCTCGCTTGTATTTTCCTGTGCCGCAGGAAGCACACCGCACGCCAAAAGACACGTAAGAAAAATTGCACACGCAAATGCCCGGTACGTAGTGACGGTAACGTGACCCATTGTTTTTCTCCTCTGACTCATTTTCACCCCAAACACTTGGTATGATTTCTTCTTGATAAAAAGTGTTCCTCTTTTGAAAATCTTACTCTATGCGACACAACATTCTTTTGATTCCTCTAAGAACCATTGCCCTTGTTCTGCTTTCAGGGATGGATACATCGTTATATGCGGCCGAAAACCGTGTTCTTCCGCTCTGGGAGAACGGCGCGCCTGGTTTTGAAAGTCGGCGAGACGAAGCAGAGGTCGTTGAGAGAGGGAGCGTGACAAATGTGCACAATCCTTCGCTCACCGTGTTCCTTCCGGAAAAAGAAAAAGCCAATGGAGTGGGGATTATCATTGCCCCTGGAGGTGGGCTCAGAAAATTGGGCATGCGTGGTGGTGGTGAAGAACCAGCCCAGTTCCTTGCTGAGCATGGCTTTACTTCATTTGTATTGAAGTACCGACTCTCGAGACAACCTGGACAACCATATAAGTTTGAAGAACATGTGCTTGCAGATGGTCAACGCGCGATTCGCCTGGTTCGCCATCGGGCTCAAGAATTCCATCTCGATCCAGAAAAAATTGGCATGCTTGGATTTTCTGCTGGGGGTGAGGTCGTTTCGATCACGTGCTATAAGCCAGGTGAAGGGAATCCCGATGCTGCTGACCCAATTGATCGTGAATTTGCAAAACCTGACTTCCAAATGCTTGTGTACCCCGGGCCAGTCGGTATTCCTTCAAAATTACCGAATGATACGCCACCAGCCTTTATGGTCATTGCGGCAGATGATGCACATACGAGTGTTCTTCTAAACTTAATGCACCACTTTCGCGAACTCGACGTCGACTACGAAGCGCATATCTTCACACGTGGTGGACATGGCTTTGGCATGGGAGAAGGATCACAGCGACGGAGTATTCAACATTGGCCAGATCGCATGCTCGATTGGCTCCACGACGAAGTTCTCAATACACTACCCAAATAATTATGTATCAGCTGAACGGTTTCTCAAACCCTTTGAAGCCAGGCATAAAAATCTCTTACCCATACATACGATTCAATGTGTTCAGCAAAGACCATTTCTGGCATCTTAACCCCTCTGATGGTTCCTCTTTGTGCCAATGGTGAGATTCATGAGAGTGAACTACGACGGTATATTGATTGGCTGATTGATAAAGGAGTGCACGGTCTTTATCCAAATGGATCTACTGGTGAGTTCACACGCTTTACGGCAGGAGAACGACGCCGAATCATCCAGATTGTTTGTGATCAGACAGCCGACAGGGTCCCAGTTCTTGCTGGCGCAGCTGAAGCAAATGTTCACGAAACACTCGATGCGTGTAATACGTACCATGACTTTGGTGCTCGAGCAGTCGCTATTGTCTCACCGTTCTACTACAAACTTTCAGCAGAAAGTGTTTTTGCTTACTTCAGGGAAATTGCTCTCAACAGTCCGATTGACGTAACGCTTTATAATATTCCTCTTTTTGCCAGCCCGATTGATAATGAAACAGTCTGCCGACTCGCGGAGTTTGATCGCATTATTGGCATAAAAGATTCTTCTGGTGATCTTGCCGGTATGACCAGACTGATCCAGTCTGTCCGTCCGCTTCGTCCAGACTTTCTATTCATGACCGGATGGGACGCGGTACTTGTCCCCATGCTGATGGCTGGCTGTCAGGGAGGCACACACGCCACGAGTGGAATCGTCCCTGAGATTACCCGAGCGATCTATGACCTGACGAAGAAGAGCCAATTTGATGGAGCGTTGTCACTACAGAAACAACTGCTTGAGCTCTTTGATACTACATTTTGTGCTGCTGATTTTCCTGAAGGATTCCGCAGCGCGATAAGTTTGCGTGGGTTTGACTTTGGTAAAGGAAGGCAGCCACAGACCGAGAAACAGTCGGCCATGCTGACAGCTACTACTGAAAAGATCAGACTATTGATTCAACGGATGCTCGACAATCCAGTATTGGCTTAGGTATTCAAAATATTTCATTTTCCCCGTATCTCTTGAAGTAGCGACATCTATGAAAACCAACGGCTTCCTCGGTATCGATATTGGCACGCAAGGCCTCTCTGTCATCTTCACAGACACAGAATTAAAAATTCTTGCCAGTGGTGAGGGTACGTATGACATGGTACCTGGACTTGACTCTGGGTGTTATGAACAACAACCATGCGATTGGGAGAGCGCCCTGAAGGACGCGATGACTGATCTGCGAAAAAAAATATCCTCGATGCAGATCGACATGGACGTTCTGGCAATCGGAATCTCCGGGCAGATGCACGGGGAAGTTCTTACGGAGGAAGACGGCAAACCAGTCGGACCAGCTCGGCTTTGGTGTGATGGCAGAAATGAAGACGAAGGCAATGAACTGACAGAGCATCTGGGAACAAAATGTCCCAAACGCATGACCGCAGTTCGATGGCTTTGGACAATTCGTAATCAGTCCGAAAAGGCAGCACGTGTCAGCCACATGACAACACCTGCCGGCTGGATTGCCTATCGGCTAACAGGCTGCTGGCACCTTGGAATTGGTGATGCTGCTGGCATGTTCCCAATTGATCAGCAATCGCTGACGTATAACGCGCACATGCTGGCTGATTTTGATGCGATTGCGACCCAATCCGCAAAGAAAAGTAGCTCGAGCAGCACCCTTCCGAAATTGGGCGATCTTCTTCCATCCGTCAAAAAGGCTGGTGAAGATGGCGGTTCATTGGATGCACACGGCGCAAAACTGCTTGGGCTACCTGAAGGCATTCCGGTTGCACCTGCTGAAGGAGATCAACCGGCGGCACTCGCTGGCTCATTGATCGCAACTCCTGGTCAGGTATCAATGAGTTTCGGTACGAGTGTTGTTGCCAACTCAGTTGGTGATCGAGCGTTTGAGGGAATTTCAGTTCCTATTGATCATTTCTGCGCACCAGATGGCCGCCCGATCAACATGGTCTGGCTTCGAAATGGAACAACGGCCATGAATATGGCAGTCAGCCTTTTTGGGGGTGACTTCTCCACGATCATGCCACAGGTGCTTAGAGCTGACGCTGACTGTGGTGGTCTCTTGGCACTGCCCTTCATGGACGATGAACCAGGACTGGGTATTTCCCAAGGTGGCACTGCCATGGTGCTCGGACTGAACAATGAGACTGCAACCCCTGGCAATGCGGTGAAAGCCATGCTGCTTGCCACAATTTTTAATTTGCGGCTTGGGAGCACTCAGCTTGATAAACAAGGATACCCACGAACCGAGATTATTTTGTCGGGCGGACTTGTAAAAACACCCGAGCTGGGACAACTTGTTGCTGATGCCTTCAATACTCCGGTAACAATTCTTGAGGGAGGTGACGAGGGAACGGCTTGGGGAGCAGTTTTAATGGCAAAATTTCGTTTCGAATCACTGGCTGGTCGCACAACTGACTGGACTCAGTTCGTCGAAACTCAAAAAACAGGAACACCAACCCGATTTACTCCCCACGCCCAATCCGTAGAGATACTCAACGGCGTATTTGAGCGTTACCAGAAACTAGTCCACATGCATGGGCAGTTGGAAGCAGTCACAAACCGGTGAGACTGTTCTGTACAGGGAGCCAGGAAAGGCAACGCTGCACGCACTAGTTCACAACTGGATAAAGAACTATTCTGCGAACATCTGCAACAGATGCTCCTGGCACATGAAGAGCCGTAAGCCGCAACTGAGTCTTGCCTGATTCCAGCTTAATATCACCGAGAGAAAGCACGTGAAACGGCTTTGCATAACTTTCACCGCCACGATCGGCACGGTCTTCACCAGTGTTCAGCGGTGGATCCCACGCCGGAGTCACGCTCGTCGTGATTCGGCTTTCACCGCAGGAAAGCTGGATGGTCGATCCCACATCTTTTGCAGGACATGTGTACCAGATTTTTGCAGCATAGGTACCTGCATTGAGGACATCCACATCCCATACAAGCGAGTCCTCTGTGTTCTTCCATCCTGTAAAGAATGAACAATTTGGTGCGCGCCCACTATGCACGACACCCCCTTCACCATACCCGTCCCGCGCTGGAAGTTCGGTCAGAGGTGCACCGGTATACCCGACAGGAAAACATTCGACGTCTGGCTTCGGCATACGGTCAAGAATATCTTTCTGCCAATCGTCAGCAATTATTTTTAGTCGCTTTCTTTCCTCCGGCTGCTCTTTGGAGATGTCTCGTTTCTGACCGATGTCAGTGAGCATATCGTAGAGATGTCCTTTATCATCAAGGCGAAAACGCTGTGTGCGTATACTTATTCGCCCACGCTGAGAAGCAACAATATGCCTCCCAGCAAGCTTTACGCCAAGTTTCTGCGACTTTGATTTCTCTTCTCTACCTTTTTTAAGAATCGCTGTCAGATCAATTCCATCAAGTGGTTTTGGGGAATTCAACTGCACACCTGTAAGACCAGCAAGCGTCGGTAATAAATCAATTGCTCCGGTGATCTGAGGAACCCGCACACCAGAGGCAATCTGACCTGGGTATCTGATACAGCAAATACTTCTGGTACCACCATCGTCCGTTGATCCTTTTTTGCCTCGCATGCCTCCACACCAGCGCAAACTATTCGGCCCGTTATCTGAAAAGAAAACAACAACGGTTTCACGTGATACTCCTGCTGTATCAATCGCTGCGAGAATACGGCCAACATTTTCGTCAAGATTTTCAACCATTGCCAAAGCAGCACGCGTAAAAACTGGGTCTTCTTTCTTACTGTCTGGCCCTCTCTGCCGGAGAGGGCGCTCTGCAAATCGACTCCAGTCTGCATCAGGAACACACATTGGCGAATGGGGCGTGTTGAACGCAACGTAGCAGAGCACAGGCTGGGGAGCCGGACGCGTCACGTGATCACTAAAAAATTCGATTGCCTTTGTGGTGATGTCATCTGTGATGTACCCCTCACCCTCTTGAAAGATCGTATTGTGCTGCATGGGCGGATTGAAATAATCACCCCAATGCCCTTCTGTAAAACCGTAGAAAGTATCAAACCCACGTGCTAATGGATGGTATGGCCACTGTGTGCCATTGTGCCATTTCCCAAAACACCCGGTAACGTACCCGGCCTTTTTAAAAACATCAGCAACAGTTTGCTCTGCAGGGGACATCCGCTCTTCCCCTCGGGTTACACCGCGGACCCCACTGCGATCATGATACCGTCCTGTTAGAAACTCCGCCCGCGTTGGAGCACAGACAGGCTGCACAAAAAACTGCTCGAGTAATACTCCGTCACGAGCCAGAGAGTCCACCGCCGGTGTTGAGATTGTTTTATTGCCTACGCAGGAGAAGTCGCCCCAGCCAGCATCATCAGCGAGTATTACAACAACATTTGGCTGCTGTGATTCGTCTGCCTGAACAAGGCTTCCGCACGACACAAAGCAAATACTAACGACGGCTGAAATGAATTTCTGCATGAAAATACTTCCGGATGACAAAAGAAGTGGTGCGTTCATGTTCGGAATCACACGAAATCTATAAAAACTTTTGGCGACAAAAAACTCCCAAAGACAGCCCCCAAAAATCTTAATGCACAGCGGTTTTTGAAAATAGATTGAGTATGAGAACACCGATAACGATACACCCCATGCCCAAAAACGCTGGTGCATCAAGTGTTTGTCCATACAAAAGCCACCCCACCAGCGTAATAAGAACGAGGCCAACTCCAGACCAGACCGCATAACCAACCCCAACAGGAATTGTTTCAAGCGTCAAAGACAACAAATAAAACGCAAGTCCATAACCAGCAACAACAACAAGTGAGGGTATCGGCTTCGTAAAACCCTGTGATGCCTTGAGGCAACTCGTACCAACCACCTCGGCTAAAATAGCAAATGTCAGATAGATCCATGACTTCATAAGACAGGCTACTTTCCAAGTAGAAGGGTTTCTTGCATGTGTTCAAAGCCTTGTGGCGTTTTTTGCCAAAAAAGTTACTGCTCCTGATACACCCGAACATAATCAATCTGCATTTCATCAGGCAGTTTTGTTACATCAAGCCGTGGTCGTTCCCAATGCGAACAGAGAAGACTTAGGACCACGTACTGTGGCACCTGAGAAATTGCTTTGGTGTCTCGCATGATTTCAGCACCGTCACAGAAAAAAACACACTCCTTATCCGTCCAGAGTAGACCATAGATATGAAAGTCTTCACTGAGATCACCCATTGGACTTTCAGGATTGCCCTCAACAGGCCCACCCATTTTTGGAAAATCTGGAATTGATGGACTCCTGACTTTTCCAGGCATACCGTCGTGTGTTGTACCCCAATAGTAAATATTCATTCCGGCCCACCCACGGCGGCGACCGGCACCAAACCATTCAATAATATCCATTTCGGTGCCGCTCTTATCTGGCTGATCGATGACATTCTGAAAATGTGGCGTCTGCACCCAGAACGCTCCATGATGTCCTTGATGTTTTTGGAACTTCAGCCGGCACTCAAAGTAGCCGTGCTTCCAGTCGTGTCGGCCACGTGTCTGAATATAACTGGCATGAACTTTTTCATTTCGCCAAAGAGTTCTCAGGTGCAGGATTCCGTCTGCGACACGTATTGTTCCTTCAGAGTTCAGCAATGCCGCATCGCGCGTCTTATACGAGGGCATTGTCCAGTTATCTGGGTTGAGAGACTTTCCTTCAAACTCATCACGCCACACCATCTGGTAGTCAGTTGTGACACACGCAGGCAGTTTTGATCTGTCAGAAAACTCAGAATCGACTTCTTCACAAAGACCGTTCACACTGCTGCACACCAGCACCAGGACCAGAGCCAGAGCCACCACACCTCGAGAGAGCGCATAGTGCGGCAGCCGATGAATCTGACAGATTGTCTCGCGATAGTGTTGAGCACCATTCATAAACTTTTGATCTTCACGTATTTGTGTGAATCGAGGACTTGCCTCAAGAGTACTTAAAACACTCACTACTCACCCACAAGAAGATCTCTTGTCGCAATGAGTTCACGGGCCATGCCCGCAATAACATCTCCGTTTGCGACCCCCGGTAATACAGGCCATGTATAGGTTTCCACTTCAAGGTGCGGCTCGTAGGGCAGTTGACCCAGAGCACGAAGTGCTCGAATAAGTTCCGGTCTTGTTGTCCCTAAAGGACCAAGACGATCTGCATCGACCGGAACATGAAAATGCACTCGCCATTTTTCTGCCTGCTGCCATTCAGAAGGCGGGTCGAGTGCAAGTTCTTGAGACAGATCAGTATGGCTGATCACTCGGCCATCCGAATGCCGTGCAAAGGTCTGATGAAGATATCGCTGTTCAGCAAACGTCGCTAACGCCTGGCGTGCTTTTTCGTCTGATGGGTTATCGAGTTCGATTGCACAACTTATCTGCACCTTATTGATACGAATATCGGCCGTAGCCAACTCACAAATAGCCACGTCCGCATTTTCAAACTCAACAGCCTGATGACAGACGTCGTAGCACACACCAATGTGCTGGCGAACCAGCTCACCAATCCCTGCTTTATCAGCAGTATCCCACAGCATTTCAAAAAACTGAATGGTCTCAGGGGTCGTTTCTAAAAGACAGAATGGCTCAGGCTCGATAGCCAACCGAATGATCTTTCCAGTCTCATGATGTAATCTGTCAAGATCACGAGCCAACTGCATAAGTTGTTCGATGGCCCTTTTAGAAAAGTCACGGGATTGTGCTGCTTGCTTATACGCAAGTGGCAGTGTTGAAATACTACCTTCATCTTCTCCGGTTAATACTCCTGCAAGAAACTGGCTGCAAAGTCGGGTGTACTCAAGGCGACGAACATCTGACCAGTCTGGAAGGTATACATTTTCCTTTACACGTTCTGAATGAAAATCACCGAACGGAAAGGCATTGAGAGAAAAGCACTGAAGGCCTTGATCAGCAAGAAGACTCGCGATGTTTTTTGTAACGGTCTTATCTTGAGCAACTTTAGAAATGACCACTTCGGGCAACCAAAGGCCAATCCCAATGCCAAAGCCACATTGTTCCTGAACAGAACAAGCTTCTTGGGTAATTATTCTTTCAAGATCATTGCGTGACCGACAAGGATGCACGTTCGTGCAATACGACAAGGGATAATGCATGGCCTGCTCTGTTCCCAAAAAAGTGATTTACGTTGATGAAATTGCCTAAAAACTTTCGTTGCGCACTGTCTCACATTCACATCTGGCAAGGATATGTCACTGGCCCATACTTCCCGGTGAGATGTCATCCTCCCCAATCTTTTTGTCCATCTCATAAAGACATTTCTAAGACACGCCGCTGGCATATCTAGCCGTGCTTGAGGGCTGTTACATCCAGCATTCGTTCGAGAGCAACAACAGACCAGTGTGCAGTATCTTGATCAACACGAATTACATTGACAGGATTCCCTGACTCGAGGTGCTCAAGGCTCCAACAGAGGTGTGCCAAATCGATACGATACATGGTCGCGCACATACATACCGTCGGTGAGAGAAATCGGATCGTTTGTTCAGGATGCTCTTGCTCGAGGCGTCGAACAAGATGAAGTTCTGTGCCTATTGCCCACGACGTGCCAGGGGCAGCAGTTTGTATCTGATTAATAATGTAACTCGTTGAGCCAGCGAGGTCAGATTTTTCAACAACCTCCATCGCGCACTCCGGATGGACAAGAACTTTGACATCTGGAATGTTCTCTCGCATCGTGGCAACATGCTCCGGACGAAACATTGCATGCACACTGCAGTGACCCTGCCAGAGAATCACTCGACTTTTTTCCAGAGTTGTTGAATCATTGCCACCAAGTCGCGGATCATGAGGATTCCACACACACATCTGCTCGAGAGGAATGCCCATTGAGTTGGCGGTATTTCGGCCGAGGTGTTGATCCGGAAAGAAAAGGACGCGTTTTG